>Ga0126312_10003794_pt1 | contig 10203 bp, 14 predicted proteins | sample Plot104A_FD_92537 | JGI IMG/M metagenome (GOLD analysis project Ga0126312, IMG submission 92537) | Serpentine soil microbial communities from UC McLaughlin Reserve, CA, USA - Plot104A | ecosystem: Environmental > Terrestrial > Soil > Grasslands | place: USA: UC McLaughlin Reserve, Lake County...
AGACCTGTTCCCCCGCATGCAAACAGAAGGCATACCGCGACCGCAAGAAAAACCCTAAGCTAGCCCGGCGCAGATCCTCGGCATAACCACGCTCGCTGTCGCTCATATATCCTCGCTCTCCTCGAGGTGCGCCTCAAGGACCACCAACACCTCCGGGCGCAGCTCTGTTGCTCCGTAAACCGCACGGTTTATTGCAACAGCGGTAGGCTTCAACCAGCCCTCGGGGTTAGCGCGGCACCGGCCTAGTTGGTCTTTCAGCCAGGCGGGCGGGTTAGCAAGCATCTCGCCGGCGTTTTGCGCCCGCTCCTGCTCGTCGGTTTCGATCCAGCCCCTACTACTACCCTTACTACCGTTACTACCGTTTTCCTTATTTGTTTCTTCTGGTCCCTCTTGCTCCTCTTCGCCTTGTTCTTGTAGTGTTTTTCCGCGCTGGGGTGTGTCGGTAGTAGAAGTAACAATAGGTGGATCGGTAGTAACGGTAGTAGCGGTAGTAGTGCCCTCGCCCTCGGGTGCATCGCCGTCGTCAGGATCGCTACCGCCGCCACCTTTAGGATCATCGCCGCCCTTGAGGCCGAGGCCGGTGTAGCACTTAACCTGTCGCCCGCCAACGGTACGCTGGGCCTCCCCCACCTCGGGCCGCGCCCGTTTGATCGACCGCCCGAATGCCTGAGCGGTCAACCCCGCCCTACCCTGCTCGTCGCACGTTGCGTTGTAGGCTTTTAACAACAGCCCCTTCGCAACCCACGCATTAGCGTCGGCAACAGTGTTGTTCTCAAGCCACACCGCTATCGGATCGGTCATGGCCTTGAACTCCTCCCAGGCCTCGCGCATGCTTGCGGATTCGGTAAACCCCTGCCGCACCTGCGGTATCAGCGCAAGCGCCCGGTTAAGCACGCCTGACAGCTCGTGCGGATCGGCCAGCCGGGCATCAAGCTCCTCGCGGGGTATCTGTTCATCGGGCTCGAAGGTGCGGTTAAACGGCACCACCAGCCACCGCCTAAAGAATGCGTGCGATGCATCACCGCTGCGCGGTACGTGGTTAGCGCTAAAAACCAGCCTACAGTGTGGAAAAAACTCGAAGCTCTCTCGGTATTTGTACTCGGCATGCAGGCCATCCCCGCCCGTGATGGCCTTAAACACCGAGGTTTCCGTTAGGTGCGTACTCGGCAGGTCCGGACAGATGTTAGCCAGCTTGCCGATCAGCCGGGCCGTGGAGAAGCGATCGGACTCTAGTTTGTGCAGGCTTACCCCGGCGGCGTTTGTAGATCCCACAAAAGCGCTAAGTGCCCGCAGGTACGTACTCTTGCCGTTCGACCCTTCACCGAGTAGCAGCAAAGCCTTTTGTGCGGATCGACTAGGCGTGATCAGATCAGCGGCTAGCTCGAACGCTAGGGCTTGCGCATCCTCGGGGAACACCTCGGCCACAAACTTGTCCCAGGCGGGGCACTCGGCTTGCGGATCGTAGCTAACCGGGATCTGTACCGTAGATAGGTACCCCGGATCGTGATTCCGCAGCTCGCGGGCATCGAGGTTTAGGATGCCGTTTGTAAGGTTGACCTCACCCGCAGGCGGCCTATCCCATAGCTCGGGCGCATCGGCCCGGATGTACTCGGCAACCTCGTTCGCCTTGTGCGAGGACCATTTATCGGCTTTACCCCACCCCTCGAGTAGCTGTTTAACTCGCTGCCGGATGTAGCGCTCGGCATACTGCCTGTAAACCCCGCCCGAGAAGCGGTACAGCTTATCGCCAGCATCGCGGGCGAAATGATCCTCCGTCGTGATGGCATCCGCGAGCATCTTTATGGTGCCGGCCGAATCGTCTGCGGGGGTCTGCGCCTGTGCCGGGCGGCCCTGTGTTGCTGTGTCCCCCCGCATGCCCCAACGCTTTAGCTGATCTACGACGCCGGGCGCGAGCGTTTCGAGGGTGGGTCCGCCGGTTGTGGGCCGACCCGCCTCAAGGTTGTCTAAGGTACCCCGAACGTCCCGCAACCGGCTATAGGCTTCCTCGTCACCGCTTGCGGCGATCGCCGCCTCCATAATCAGCTCGGACCGTCCTCGGGGTAGGCGACGACCGATGTATCCTGCCGCGGCTAAAGCGTAATCGTGCCGTGCGCCCTTACCGGGCCAGTTGTGGGCTATAAGCGCCGCCGTCGCCACGTCTGCTACGCCTTGTATCAGCTCGCCGCCGTCGATCTCGGTAGCAGACTGCTCCCGATGCCATTCCCTGCGTTCGCCGCTGGGGTGGATGCTTGGTGGTAGTAGGCTTTGTGCCCCGGTTGAAAGTAACTCGACAACGCTGCGATCGTCGCCTTCTCCGGATAGTTTGTAGCGTTTGATCCCCGGTAATTTGCCTACTACCTGATAGATCCGGTGCGACTCTTTCGCGCCCTCCCGCCCGAACTCGCGGGTACGCGGCAGGATGTATCGGGCAGCGATGCGTGCCTCCGGCCAGTCTAGGTCAACGTCAACCCGCCCGCCCGAAGGCTCGCCCCACAAGACCCCGATACCCTGTCCGTTGTTCCACTGCTTGGGGATATCGTCTATGCCCCAGCGCTCGTTCTGCCAGCCGGGGCGGTTAGGGTTTTTCTCGCCTGGTGGGACCGGGATGGGGGCTAGCCCCGCCCGCATATATTGGGCTGCCGCCCGCCTTGTATCGGCGCTTTCACTAGCGTTTTCCCTGGTGTTGCGGTATGATTCTTCCAACGGAACTCCCTTCCGTGACTTGCGCCCCTCCGGCTCCTTAAACTGGTCGGGGCTGTCTGTACAACCACTTTTACATGTGTTTCAACCCTCAGACCCCGTTGCCGAGGTCTGCAACTGTATCTGCGCCGCCACTAGCGCTTTGGCCTTCACGTTTCAATCCCCAGACCCCGCCACCGAGATCTGCAACCTACTACCCCAGCGTAGCATACACCTTGCTAAACCGCAAAGTATGGGTTAGTCTGTGGACAAAGGCTACGGTACGGAGGTGCGAATGGAAGAGGTTCGGCGCATACGCAAGGCGCGAGGGCTGACGCAAGATCAGCTATCAGAGAAATCCGGCGTCGATCCGGCAAGTCTTAGCTTGATCGAAAACGGTCACCGTACACCGGGGATCGAGGTCCTGCAAAAGCTGGCTGATGGTCTAGGCGTCGAGGTAGCGGACTTCTTCCCCCGCCGCCAGCCCGATCTGTTTACAGCCTCGGCACCGCAGGTTGATCTTGCGGCGATGAGCCGGGCCACACCGGGGGAGCGTCGCGCTGCCCTAGGGTCAGCCAGCGACGATGAGATCCGCCGCTATCGGCAAAGCATAGATCGGGCGCTGGATAACCTGAAGAAGTGGGAGGCTGGGGAAGAAGGGTACATCGAGCAGGATCAAGCGACGCTTGCCACACAGAAGGCTTTTCTGCGCGACCTGCGGGATGAAACCGGCCCTTTCGGCGTCAGCACGACGAGTAAGCAGGCGGCCCACGCAAGCGTGGGATGATCTGAGGCGATCTATTGCCCCGCGCCTTAACACCTGCGCCGACTGATCGGGGTGTGTGGAAGAAACTTCTGCGGCGCTGTCATCCCGATGGTGGCGGCGACGGCGATCTGTTTGTGTGGGTGCGCGCCCTGCAAGAGCATGTAAGTTGCGGTTGTGGCGAACCACGACCGAGGATTGAAACTACTACAGGGGAGCGGGTGCCTTACTCCTCCTCGTACAACCAGTTGCAGTTCCGCTTCTTAACCACAAAGGCGTTGTACGTGGCTGAAGAGTTACCTGAGCCCTACGCCGGTTTGCTGCGCCTTCTAGAGGATTGCGATGCAGCGCCGGAGGAGGATACGGCCCTATACCTCCAGCAGCAGCAGGGCGCGACCTACAAGACGCTCGCGGCTATTGCCCACCGTGCGGGCATGTCCAAGCAGCAGCGGTCGCGTTGGTACGAGATCGCTAGGGACATTCCGATGGCACAGCGCATGGCGGGGCACATTATCCAGCGGTTGCAGGATCGGGCGGCATGAATAGCAGCGCGCGTGTTCTGAAGCGCGGTTATAGGGCGTACCAGGCCGAGAAGGCGATCTGGAAGGAGCTTGTGCTGCCGTACCGCGGCCCGCGGCCCGCGCCCGAGCTACCGCCGCACCTGAAGGCAGCCCTTTGGGCCGGAGCCGTGCGCATCTTGCTTGAAAACAGCAATCAACCGCCCGATGTTTTTTTGCCCGTATCTTCACCAAGTACAGTATCGTCACGACAGACAGTGAGGAGGTAGCGACATGAGGAGGTATTGCGGGGCCGCCGAAAAGTGGGGCTTTGAGGACTACGGTGAAGCGCTGGCGCACGGCGGTCGCAAAGAGCAGGCGGGCGAGGTCTATACCTGCGGTATCTGCGGCCTGTTCCACGTCACTCGCCGTTACCGTTATTTGATCCGGAGGAAGAAGGGGCGCGGCAAAACCAAGCGCGGGACTGTGGGGGCGGCGTAGCGGCATGGTTATTGATCGGCTGACCTGGCGCATCCACGAGGAGCTGCTTTGCTGGCTTGCCGAGCAGTATCCCGGCCTTACCCCTGATCAGTACGAGGCGGGCTTTAGGCTGCTCACCCACCCCGATCTTAGCGAGAAAGGGAGCCGGTCGGTCGAGGTGCTGCTGGAGGGTTGTGCGGCGGCTAGGGAGGAGGCGTGAGGTGGCGCGCCGCAAGGGTGCTAACAGCAAGCCGCGCGGACCACTCCCGGCAAAGACCAGCGTGGCGCGCGTGCGGATAGGCCGCGAAAAGTACGGACCGACAAGGGAAGGTGAGCACATCGAGGATCTAGCAAAGGTGCGACGACTAGAAGGGGGGCAGATGGTTAGCGAAAGTGTTGGAAGCGTTGAGCGAGCGATAAGCATGTTGGAAGCAAACAACTTCCGCGTCGGCGCCGAGGAGGCTGCCCGGATTGTGGGGTGCAGCCTTACGGAGTTGCAGCGGGCGCTTGAGGCGCGGGGTTATAGATGGCTATCGGAAGAAGGGAAGTTGGTTAGGGTGCCGCAGCAAAGCAACGAGGTCGGCAGCAGGGGGCTGTCGTACGGCACCGAGACGGCTGAGGAGATGATCGAGGACCGCATGCGGCGGTTAGGGGAAACGCGACAGGAGGCCGTAGGGCGGTTGGCGGGCGAGGGCAGCCTGCGGACGCTTAGCGAGGTGCGGCAGCCCCAGCCCCAGCCCCGCGAGGTAAGCCTTGTGGATAAACAGGCGAAGAGCGAGCAGGATGAGGTTAGATCCGAGGCCAAGCGGATAGTCAAGGAAAGCGGCGGCAAAATCTCCTACCAGGATGCACTTCGCGTGGCCAAGAACCGCGAGGCTTTACGCAAGGGGAAGGTGAAGGTTTGACTACGAGTGAAGCCATTAAGCCCCCCGATCAGGCGGAGCTACAGGATCGGCTGGCTGTGTTGGAGCAGCAGCGCCAGCAGGCCGATCGGGCGATAACAGAGGCCGAGCAGCGGATGAAGGTTGCCGCAGCAAGGCAGCAAGAGATCGCTGTTGCTGTTGTGGCCGAGGAGGAAGAGGCTGTTAAGGAAGCCGAGTGGATCGCGGAGAGCATATCGCGCCTTACCCGGCGGCGTGTTGCGGCTACAAGCGCTGTGCAGCAACTTGATGAGCAGATAGGACAGATAAAGGAGGATATTAAGGAGGCCGAGCGGCGCAAGCATCGGGAGGCTTACACTCGGCTAGCAGAGGATCGCTTCTGTCTTGAGGAGGAGGCTGAGGCGCAGATGGCCGCCCTGTTAAACACCCTTGAGCAACTAAAGCAGCTTGACGGTCGGCAGCGGCGCGAGGGTGTGCGGGCGGGGCGCAGCAACGTACAAAGCGAGAGCCCGCTAGATCGCACCCTGCAAAACTGGCTGAGTGCCAGGCTTGGCGGGGTCGAGGGGTACCTCGACCTTAACGCCCTGCCGTCAACCGTGGGTGTGCCGCTGCACAAGCTAGACGGCCTGTCCCACAGGCCACAAGGAGAGGAGGAGTAGATGCTTAGAGAGTACGGCAAGACCGCAAGCGGGGTCAGCTACCCCGATCTTAGCCGCGAGCAGCTTATCGAGGAGGCGAAGGGGCGCAGCCTAGCCATCGCCGCTGAAGCCGAGCAGCGCGGTCCGCTCGCTGACTACCCTATAACCCGACAAGATCTCGCCCTTCACCTCGCGGCACACGATCGGCACCTGGGCCTAGAGCCGACCCACGCACGCGTGGCCGGATAGGTTGCTGGGGGAAGGAGGGCTGGGATGGCGGAGTACGGCTACTGCCAATGTGGATGCGGCAGCCGCACAAAGACGTACAACTCGAGCGACCGCAAGCGGGGCATCGTCAAGGGTACGCCGCGGCGCTACCTGCGAGGGCATAACAACAGTCGGCCACAAGCCGGGAACCCTAGTCCTAAAGTGCACGTTAACAAGATCAGCCGCACGCTTACTCGATGCGCCGGTACTAAGCCTGTTGGGGCACCTTGCGATCGGGTTGTACGCCCTGATCGTGGCTACTGTCTGATCCATGATCCTTACAAGTCGATGCTGCGCAAGGGCAATGCTGCTGACCGAAACTGGGAAAGCGGTGCCGCATATCTAGCACGGCAGGCAAGGGATGAGCAGGAGTCAGGAGCCGAGGCGTTGGTAGGGGAGGGAGCGTAACCGTTGCTGGGGCGTTCGTATGTGGGGAACAACGTAAGAGGCCACGCGCGCACGCGTGAAGGGGGTAGTGACGGGTGACCAACAGGAAGTTCACCAAGGGCAGGCGCAAGGTGATACTAAACATCCTAAAGTCGGGCAATTACGCCACCACGGCGGCGGCCAGCGCTGGGATAGCGCAGAAAACCTACTACGAGTGGCTGAAGCGCGGTCGTGCCGAAGGGGCCGAGGAGGACGATCCCGAATACTTCGAGTTCGTACAGGCCGTGGAGAAGGCCGAGGCTTACGCCGAGGCGCAGGCCGTAGCAGCTATCAAGCGGAGCGACGATTGGCGGGCACACATGGAGTATCTTGCCCGGCGTTTCCCCGATCGCTGGGGCAAACAGGAGAAGCTAGAGCTTAGCGGGGGTAAGCAACCGGTTACGCAGCTAACCGTCGTAAAGACGTATCGAGAGGGCGAAGGCCCACCGGTAACGGTGCACTAGAAAAGGAGGTGAGTGTATGGCGGTACCGCAGGAGTTGCGCGAGATAGTTGAAAAGATCGACTACCAACCCGACGGCGACGGGGATGTGGGTGCACACGCTTTGCAGGCCGGGCTTTTGCTCGCCCTTGTCGATGCCATCGAGAAGCAAACAGAGGCCCTCGAGCGGCTGGCCGACAAGTAGATAACTAACCGCGGGGCACGGTGGTTACTGACCTGGCCACCGCACCACATCGGCCCTGCACCTCCTTTTTGGGCGTCCGTTTCGTCAACGCGGACGCCCGCTCGCTTGCCCACGAGCGGCGCGAGGATCGCTTCTAAGGGCTTTCGGCCCCGGCCCTAATGAGATAGGATAGCCCGGTGGGACAGGGGCGTACAGACGGCGACACACCACCGTACCCGCGGCGCGTACTAGTGGGCGAGGCTGCGGATCTGCTGGGTATCAGCGATGGAGCAGTCAGGCAGCGCATTAAAAGGGGCACACTATCGAGCGAGCGCGAAGCGGGTAGATTGTACGTACTGCTGTACGATGATCCTACGGCCGACCCCACGCGACCCCACGATCGTACCCACGACCGTACCGCCGAGCTTATAGCTACCCTGCGCGAGCAGTTACAGGCCGAGCGACAAGCCCATGCCGAGGCCCGTAGGATCATCGCGGGCTTGGTTGAACGGATACCGCAGCTTGAAGCCCCACCAGACGCGCCACAAAACCCCGACACGGCCACGGATCAGCAAGAAGGGGTAGAGCCCCGGCCCGAACCACACCGTCCGTGGTGGCGATTCTGGCCCTGACTTGTCAAACGCCTGGATTCGTATAGAAACACGCTTAGGCAGATCTCGAGTGAGGGGTTGTGGTGGCCGAGGTAGCAAGGTTACAGGACAGGCAATTAGGCCCGCTAGCGGATCGGATCAACAGCGAGCACCGCGCCTGCGTGGAGGCGGCAGGGGCCGCCCTTGAGCACGCCATGGAGGCGGGCAGGTTGTTGCAGGAAGTAAAAGACTCCCTACCGCATACGGAGTGGGGGCCGTGGCTTGCGGCTAACTTTGAGGCATCAGACCGAACGGCGCGGGACTACCTCCGCATCTGGCGTAACCGGGAGCTACTGGCAGAGCGGCAAAACGGCAGCGGTGCTGCCAAAGTGAGCATCCGGGCCGCCCTGAAGGCCCTCGCACCACCCCGCAACGAGCGCCCCTTCCCGGTACCGGGAACAGAGGATCGCACGCCCGAGCAGGAGGCGGCAGAGAGGGCGCGGGAGCGGAAGCATCAGCGGCTACTACAGCGGGCCGAGTTTGCGCTACGTACCGGCAACCTCGAAGCCCCTCCCGATCTAAACCCAGCGGACTTACCAAAATGGCCGCAGGTGCTAATCGAGGCGCAGTCCGACCGGGGCAAGAACCTTCCCAACGTGCTCGACGCCCTCGCGCATCAGCTAAACATCTTGTCCAACAAGGCCGACCCCGAAGCCGTGGGCCGGTACCTTACAGAGCAGCGCTTAGGCTACGAGGAGGCCGAGCTGCGGTCAGAGATACTTGCCGAGCTCCGCGACGGGGCATCCTGGCTAACCGCTGTGCTAGAGGAGGCCGATCGGGCAGCCATGCAAGATCCTGCAAGTTGATTCATCACCACAACATGTAGGGGTAAGGGCCGGGGCCGAACGACCCCACAGACGGCATTCTCGCGCCCCTCGCAGGCGATTTATGCAGTATCCGGTATGTGAACTTCCGAGAATTCCTATTCCACGCACTTAGGTGAATACGGCTGAGAAACGAACCAGTGCCCCTGAACCCGAGCCCCATACTATATCGGTTTGCGATGACATTGACCCATTCAAATATTCATTGACAAGCGCTTACACGGCTGTTCCGAGCAAGCCTTCTGCATCGTGGAAGTGAGATGAGTCAACTATACTGCAAACCGCTTTAGACCCACGCGGGTATCACAGGGACCCGTAAGTAACATTAGGGATGCAATAAGCACCAATCATTTAGCGGATATACGGAAATGAGGAATCGTTTCTTGGTCCGTTGCTTAGTGCTTCTTTGTCGCTGTTTCAAGTGCTTTTCTGGCCCTGACGATGTTCACTTCTTCGACCAGTCCAAGCGTCGGAAGGCGGTGGAGCAGGTTCTGTGGCACTTCACGGGTCCTGAATTTTCCGGCCACCTCATCCATTTGCTTACCTGTAGAGCGCTGAAACTGGTAGCCGAAATCGTTAATGAAGGCTATGAGGATGAGATGGAGGGCTACAACACGATCCCACCGGTAACGGCTTTCGTCGCCGCGTAGCCCGTTAAAGAAGTCTAGTGTCGAGACGAGCACTTCGTCCTCGCCCATCCTACCTCGAAGCTCATCGAGAGAGATAAAATGGTACTCTCCATCTTCCTCTTGCACCAAGCACGAGTCGCAGACGCGCCTCAGGTCATCTCTAAAGAAATGGTCAGTAGATGTTTGCTCATCGTAGGGAAGCCTGTCAAACAATGCAGCGGCAGTGATGATCCACGTTATGGCTCTCAAGTACTTGATGAACGCAAAATCTGTCTTTTCCGCGATCCGGGCATCCACGTATATGGCCTCGGTTTCGAACCGCCGTATCACGACGCAGAGCGCCAAAAACCGATAGACCATGGTGTGGAAGTAGTAATAGTCGGGATTCGAACTCACTTTGCAGTAGTCTTTGCCCACTTGCAGCCAGCCTTTATCCTCGTAGATGTAGAGGGACCGCATGCGGTATTGCATCTCCTCAGCAGCATGCAGCACACGTCCGTGGTATCGCCCGATGAGGTCTCGTAGCTTCTTGCGCTGCTCGTACTCGTACTCTGTCTTGAGTCTGTCGCGCAACTGCCGCTTGGCGACCAAGTAACTACCCAATGGGGTAAATAGAACGGCTAGGATGCTTGTTAAGACGGATACTGCGGCCGCCATGATCGCGGCCACCAGCGTCGGATCCAGATCTACGAATCTATCCCACACCGATCGAAACATTCAATACAAATTACCACATGCGGAGTGGTTCTGTAGCATTCAAAGCCTTCAAAAGTATTCTCAATTCTCAAGACACAGCCTCCAGAGGCGGGGCTTGTGTCTGCCAGTGTGGGCACCGCCAGTAGACC
>Ga0126312_10003795_pt1 | contig 10203 bp, 8 predicted proteins | sample Plot104A_FD_92537 | JGI IMG/M metagenome (GOLD analysis project Ga0126312, IMG submission 92537) | Serpentine soil microbial communities from UC McLaughlin Reserve, CA, USA - Plot104A | ecosystem: Environmental > Terrestrial > Soil > Grasslands | place: USA: UC McLaughlin Reserve, Lake County...
GCACGCTTCTTGGAGAGGATCAGGCGGCCGTCCTGGTCCTCCTTGGTGAGGACGAGGGCGTCGACCTCCTCGCCGAGCTCGACCTCTTCCGCCGGGTTGACCGACTTGCGGATCGAGAGCTCGTTGGAGGGAATGACCCCCTCGCTCTTGTAGCCGATGTCGACGAGCACCTCGTCCTTGTCGATGCGCACCACCGAACCGGTCACGACGTCGCCCTCCTCGAAGAGGACCATCGTGGCGTCGTAGTTCGGGACGATACGGCCGTCGATCTCGAGGAGCAGGCCCTCGGAGCCTTCGACGACGTGGGCGTCGTTGGTGGTGGGCGGGGACATGGTGGCTTCCATAGGCAGCGGATAACTCTAGCGGCTCCGCAGGTGCCCGCGGAGGCTCCGTTTCCTATGATCGTGCCCCTTCGAATGCCCGTCCGAGCCACCAAGCGCGGCGCCGAGCGAACCCCGATCGGCGGCGACTTCGACGTCCTGATCTGCGGTGCATCGTTCGCCGGTCTGGCGGTCGCACGCGAGCTGCGCTCGACCGGCGCGCGCGTCCTCGTGCTCGATCGCTACGAGATCGGGGAGCGTCAGACGTCCGCGTGCGCGGCGCCCACCGAGTGGCTGCGAAACCTCGGGCTCGAGGAGTCGATCCGCCAGACGTTCGGATCGCTGGTCGTGCACACGCCGCACGCTCGCGGGCGCTGGCCGCTCGGGTGGACGTTCTCCACGTTCGACTATCCGGGGCTGTGCGAGCTGCTGTGGGTGCAGCGCGGGCCGGGCACGGAGTTCGAGACAGCGAAGGTGCACGGGCGTCGCGGGCAGGTCCTGGTGACCGACCGCGGCGAGGTCTCGGCGCCGCTCGTCGTCGATGCGCTCGGCTGGAAGCGGATCCTCGGGGGCGCGCAGGTCCAGCCTCCCGAGGCGCGGCTGTCGCGGGGGCTCGAGGTGCATCCCGGCGGCTCGGGGCGCGATCTGGAGCTCTGGATCGACCGGCGCCTGATCCGTGCGGGCTACGGCTGGTCGTTCCCCGCGCGCGACGAGCTGCGCGTCGGCGTCGGCTCGTTCGACCCGCACGACCACGTCAAGCAGCCGACGGTCGCGCTGGCCGGCGAGTTCGGACTCCCGCTCGAGGGCTACCAAGGCAACTGGATCCCGCACCAGCTGCGGCCGGCGATCGAGGACGGCGTCTTCTTCGCCGGGGACTCGGCCGGCCACTGCCTGCCGCTGACCGCCGAGGGCATCCGCACCGCGTTCTACTTCGGCATCGCGTGCGGGCGCGAGCTGCGGGCGGTGCTCGAGGGGCGGCGCTCGCGCGCGGCGGCGCTGGAGCGCTACGGGGCGTTCTCGGACTCGCATCGCTGGAAGTACGCGGCGATGCTCCAGGCGCAGCACGCGGTCCCGCGGCTGCACCCACGCGCGCTCGGAGCGGTCACGCGAGCGTTCGGCCGGCCCGGCGTGTCGCTCTGGGCGTTCGGGCACTACCTGCGGATCGCGCCGCCGGAGTACGCGCTGCCCGCGCCGCCGGCGACCGCGGCCTCGTCGCGCGCGGTCGCCGCCGCGGCTTGACAGTGGTGTCGCGCGCGGCCGCCGCGGGCGGCTTGAGCGTGTCTCGCGCCGGGCCGAGGCGTCTGCGAACGGCGGGCATCGAGGGAGCGGCCCGGATCGGGGCGGCGGGCTGAGGCGTCGGAGAACGGCGGGCATCGAGGAAGCGGCCCCAATCGCGGCGGCAGTCGCGAGCGCCGCGGCAACGCCGGTCGGCCGGCGGCGTCGAGGCGGGCGACCGGCGTTCCTCGCCGGTCAACGCTGCACGCCGCCGCGGAATCCCGCGCCGTGCTGCGTTCACGGCGCATATCGCCGTCAACGCTGCACGCGGCCGCCGAGTCACGCACCGTGCTGCGTTGACGCCCGCCACGGGAGCGGTCCGCACCCGCCCTCGATGCCGCCGTTGACGTAGACGCGCGACCCGCCGCACGCGCGGGCACCTCGCGGCGGCGACCCCGCGGCGACCCCCGGCGGACAACGCGGGCGGCTAGGCCAGCCCCGAGCGCAGCGCGGCGCCCGTCTCCGCGACCGCGCGGCGCGAGACCTCGGCCTTCGCGAGCCAGCGGAAGAAGCCGTGGACAGCGCCGTCGTAGCGGCTGAGCGTGACCGGCACGCCCGCTTGTTCGAGCGCGCGCGCGTATGCCTCCCCCTCGTCGCAGAGCACGTCGTGGCGCACGGTCAGGACGAACGCCGGGGGCAGCCCCGAGAGGTCGGCCGCCCGCAGCGGCGAGGCGTCGGGGTGGGCGCCGTCGGCACCGTCGAGGTAGAGCTCCCAATAGCGCTTCATGCTCTCGGCGCTGAGCCCGAAGCCCGAGCCGTTCCGGCGATATGAAGGAGTGTTCAGTGCGCTGTCGCAGACCGGGTAGACGAGCGCCTGGAAGCGCAGCGGCGGCCCGCCCTCGTCGCGCAGCCGGCGCGCCGTGACGGCTGCGAGGTTCCCGCCGGCCGAGTCGCCGGCGATCGCGAGCCGCACGGCGTCCGCGCCGAGATCGCCGGCGCGCGCGGCGACCCAGCGGACGGCCGCGCGCGCGTCGTCGAGCGCCGCCGGGAACGGGTGCTCGGGCGCGAGCCGGTAGCCGACCGAGGCGATCAGCGCTCCGGACGCGTTCGCCAGCGCGCGGCACACCGGGTCGAACGCGTCGAGCGTCCCGAGGACCCAGCCGCCGCCGTGGAGGTACGTGACGACGGGGAGCGCGCCGCCGCCGGGCGACGACTCGCCGCCGCCGGCCGCGCGCTCCCCGAGCGGGCGATACACGCGGACGGGGATCGGCCCGCCCGGCCCCGCTATCTCGAGCTCGCGGACCTCGGCGACCTGCTCGCCCGGCCCGCCCAGCACCGCGCTCTCGCGCTCGTGGGCCGCGCGCGCCTGCGCGACCGGGACGAGGTGAGCCGGCGGCCCCTCGGCCGCCTCCATGAGGTCGACTATCGGCTTGATCTCGGGGTCGAGCACCGCCCGGCAGCGTACGACGCGAGCCGCCCGGCGGCCGCCCGGTCGCGGCCGTCTCAGAAGCCGCGGCGCTCGCGCGCGCGTACCACCGCCGGGTCGCGCGTGTCGCGGTGGCGGCCCTCGAGGATGGCGTGCATCACCCAGAGCACGCACAGCAGGCCGACCACGACCGTGGCCCAGATCGCGTCACCGGGTGAAAAGGCGCCGAGCGCGACGAGGAAGGCGAACAGGGCGATGACGGCGAGGGCGAGGATCCAGAAGGTCTCGCGCATCACCTCGAGAATGCGCGGCACGGACGTCACCTCCTCAGCGGTGATTCTCAGTTCGTGCCGATCGTAGCAAGCGCTTCTAGAGCCGCTCCAGCCCTGCGCGGATCGCCGCCGCGAGCTCCTCGAGCTGCGACTCGTCGACGATCAGGGGCGGCGAGACGGCCACGCCGCGCAGCAGCGGGCGGAGGAGCACGCCGGCCGCGCGCGCGCCCGCCGTGACCTTCGCGACCGCTCCGGGCTCGGCCGCGAGCGCGTCGTCGGAGAGCTGCACCGCGCCGAGCAGTCCGAGCCCCGCGCGGACCTCCCCGACCGCCGGGTGGTCGGCAAGCGGCGCGAGCGCGTCGCGCAGCGGCCCCTCGAGCTCCCTGCCGCGACCGATCAGCCCCTCCGCTTCGTAGGCGTCGAGCACCGCGAGCGCCGCCGCGCAGCATGTCGGGTGGCCGGCGTACGTCGCGCCGTGGCGCAGCATCGGCCCGCCGGGCTCGGAGAAGAACGGCGCCGCCACCGCGCCCGACACGACCACGCCGCCGAGCGGGAGGTAGCCGCCGGTGACGCCCTTCGCGAACGTGATCATGTCCGGCTGCACCTCGGGCCAGCGCTCGATCCCGAACCACGTGCCGAGCCGGCCGAACGCGCAGATCACCGAGTCGACCACGAGCAGGATGCCGTGCTCGGCGCAGAGGTCGGCGACGCCCTCGATGTAGCCCTCGGGCGGCAGGTGGACGCCCCCGGCGCCGATCACCGGCTCGCAGAAGAACGCGGCGACGCGCTCCGGCCCCACGCGCAGGATCTCCTGCTCGAGCGCAGGCAGCGAGTCGTGCGGCACGGCCGACGTGTGCGGCACGAGCGGGCCCCAGTTGGACGTGTTGGCCTCGATCCCGCCGATCGACGTGCCGAACGCGTGGGTGCCGTGGTAGCCGTTGGTGCGGCTGAGGACGTGGACGCGCTCGGGCCGCCCCTGCAGCACCCAGTGCCGCCGCGCGATCTTGGCCGCGGTGTCGATCGCGTCGCCTCCGCCGGAGGCGAGGAAGACCTTGGCGTCCTCCATCGGCGCGAGCGCCGCGAGCCGCGCGGCGAGCGCGTTGGCGGGCGGGTTGGAGAAGTCGCCGAACGTCTGGTACGCCGCCAGGCGGTCCATCTGCGCGGCGACGGCGCGCGTGATGTCGCGCCGCCCGTGACCGAGGTTCGCGTACCAGAGGCTCGCGGTGCCGTCGAGGTAGCGGTTGCCCTCGGCGTCGAACACGTGCGCTCCCTCACCGCGCTCGATCAGCAGCTCCGACTGCGACACGGCGCCCATGTCGGCGAACGGGTGCCAGTAGGCGGTGGTCATGGTGCTGGTGTGGGCGTCGGCGATGGCCATGACCGCACCGTAGCCGCCGGGGGCGATCGCCAGTGTCCAAAATGGAGCAACGCGTGCTCCATGGCGGCTAGTCCCACACGATCAGCCAGGTGCCCGCCGCCACCAGCGCGATCCCGGCGAGCTTGGCGAGCGTGATCGGCTGGCGTTCGACGCCGATCCAGCCGAAGTGGTCGACGGACAGCGCGACCGCGAACTGCCCGGTGATCGTCGCGGCGGTCAGCCCGCCGGCGCCCAGCGCACGGACCGTCCACACGATCGACGAGACGTAGAGGGCGCTGATGAGGCCGCCGCCGACCAGCGCCCACCACGGCGCGTCGCCGGCGTTCGCGATCCCGCCGAGCCCCCCGGCGAGCACGCCGATCGCCAGCAGCGCCGAGAGCCCGACCGTGAAGGCCACGATCGTCGCCCGGAAGTCGCCGACCGTGTGCCCCAGCAGCGAGTTGAGCGGCGCCTGGAGCGCGAGCGTGCCGCCGATCGCGACGGCGACCACGACTGCCACGCCGTGATCCATCAGCGGGTCACTTCGCGGCCAGCCAGTTGGGCCCGATGCCGGCGTCGACCACGAGCGGGGGGTCGAGGCCCGCGGCGCCGACCATCTCCGCCGACACGATCTCCGCCGCGCGCGCGGCCTCCTCCTCCGGACCCTCGAACAGAAGCTCGTCGTGGATCTGGAGGATCATGCGCGTCGCCAGGCCGGCGGCCGCAAGCGCGTCGTGGCAGCGGACCATCGCCACCTTGATGATGTCGGCCGCGGTGCCCTGGATGATCGAGTTGACCGCCAGGCGCTCGCCCAGCTTGCGCGTCTGCCAGTTGCGCGCGCGGATCTCGGGCACCTGGCGGCGGCGGCCGAACAGCGTCGAGACGTAGCCGTGCTCGTGGGCCTGCGTGACCGCGTCGGCCATGAACTGCGCGACCGCCGGGAAGCGCTCGAGGTAGCGGTCGATGAACTCCTGCGCCTCCTCCTGTTCGATCCGCAGCCGGTCCGCGAGCCCGTAGGCGGAGAGCCCGTAGACGATCCCGTAGTTGACCATCTTGGCCTTCGAGCGCATCGCGACCGTGAGCTGGTCGGGCGGCGTGTCGAAGACGGCCGCGGCGGTCTCGGTGTGGACGTCCTCGCCGCGGTTGAAGATCTCCTTCAGCACGTCCTCGCCGGCGATGTGGGCGAGCACGCGCAGCTCGACCTGCGAGTAGTCGACCGAGATGAGCACGTTGCCGGGCTCGGCGACGAAGCAGGCGCGGATCTCGCGCCCGACCTCGGAGCGGATCGGGATGTTCTGGAGGTTCGGGTTGATCGACGCGAGCCGGCCCGTGGCGGTGTTGGTCTGGAGCAGCGTCGTGTGCAGGCGCCCGTCGGCCCCGATCGCGGCCGGGAGCTGCTCGAGGTAGGTCTGCACGAGCTTGGTCAGCTCGCGCCAGCGCTCCACCTTGGCCACGATCGGGTGCTCGTCGCGGATCGCCTGGAGCACGCGCGCGTCGGTCGAGAAGCCGGTCTTGCCGCGCCGCTTGCGCGACAGCCCGAGCTTCACGAACAGCATCTCGGCGAGCTGCTGCGGGGAGCCGATCATGAACTCCTCCCCCGCCAGCTCCCAGATCTCGCGCTCGAGCGCCGCGGCGTCGGCGCGCATCTTCAGGCCGGCCTGCTCGAGCCGCGCGCTGTCGAGCTTGATGCCCGCCTTCTCGGTCTCGCGCAGCACGTGCACGAGCGGCAGCTCGATCTCGCGCAGCAGGTCCTCGAGCCCGCGCTCCCGCACCTGCTCGCGCTGGCGCGCCGCGAGCTCGTACGCGAGCACCGCCCGCGCCGCCTCGGGGTCGGACGCCTCGACCGCCATCCCGCGCTCCTCGCACAGCTCGTCGAGCGGATAGCCGCGCCGCGCAGGGTCGAGCAGGTACGCCGCCACCTCGGTGTCCCAGGTCAGGCTGGCGGGGACCTCGCCGAGCGACTTGGCGTCGTGCGCGATCACGGGCCGCGTGCCGGCCGCCGCGACGAGCTCGGCGGGATCCTCGACCTCGCCGGCGAGCGCGTGCGGGCCGCCCGCGTACGCGCCGAAGCGCCAGCCGCTCGCGCGCGGCAGGAGCTCGCCCTCGGGAACCTCCGGCGCAGTGGCGACGATCGCGAGCTCGGCGCCGGTGAGCAGCGCGAGGTCGCGCGCCGATCCCTCGCGCACGGCGACCTTGCGCGCCGACTCCGTCTCCGGCCGCGGGATCGCCGCCGACTCCGCCGCGTCGAGCGCCTCCTCCAGGCGTCTCAGCGGGTCGCGCAGCTCGAACTCGCGGAAGATCGCCCGCAGCCTCGAGCGGTCGGGCTCGCGCGTCAGCTCCGCCGAGAGGTCGAGCGCGACCGGCACGTCGCGCACCATCGTCGCCAGCCGCTTGGAGACGCGCGCGTCCTCGGCGTGCTCGGTCAGGTTCTGCTTGCGCTTGGCGCCCGAGATTTGGTCGACGTTTGCGAGCACCTCCTCGAGCGAGCCGAATCGCTGGAGCAGCTCGGCCGCCGTCTTGTCGCCGATCCCCGGCACGCCCGGGATGTTGTCGGAGGTGTCGCCCTTGAGGCCGATGAAGTCCGGGACGAGCTCGGGCGGGATGCCGTAGCGGTCGATCACGCCCTGGCGGTCGTAGACCTTCGTGTCGGTGATCCCGCGCGACGTCGTCATGATGCGCACGCCGTCGTCCACGAGCTGGTAGGCGTCGCGGTCCCCCGTGACGACCATCACCGGGATCCCCTGTGCCCGCGCGCGGTCGGCGAGCGCCGCGATCACGTCGTCGGCCTCGTACCCCTCGACCGACACGTTGGGGTAGCCGAACGCCTCGACCAGCGGCTGCAGGTGCGGCCACTGCTCCTTGAGCAGGTCCGGCCGCGTCGAGCGCTGCGCCTTGTACCCGGCCGAGATGTCCTTGCGGCCCGACATGCCGGCGTCCCAGACGACGACCGTCGGCACGTCGCCGTGGTCGCTGAGGATCTTCACCAGCATCGACGCGAAACCGAAGATCGCGTTGGTCGGCCGCCCGTCGGAGGTCGCGATCGACTCCGGCAGCGCGAAGAACGCGCGGTAGGCGAGCGAGTTCCCATCGATCAGGAACAGCTCCTTGGCGCGATCTCCGTTGCCGGCGGCCATGCGGCCAGCAACGCTAGTGGATCCGTCCGGAATTTCGGCGGGTCGAGATCTTGGACGGGTCCACTAGCTCAAGACGACCCCGGCGCCGCCTGCCGCTCGGCGACCGCCCGCAGCGCCAGCAGCTCGTACGCGATCGTCGCCGCCAGCAGCGCCGTCTGCTGGCCCGGCCCGTCGTACGCCGGCGCGACCTCGACGACGTCGAAGCCGGCGAAGCGGATGCCGGCGAGCGCGCGCAGGAACGCGAGCGCCTCGTGCGGCAGCAGCCCCGCGACCTCCGGCGTGCCGGTCGCCGGCGCGAATGCGGGGTCGATGGCGTCGATGTCGAACGACAGGAACAGCGGCCCGTCGCCGGCGCGCTCGCGCACGCGCCGGCCGTACTCGGCCGGCGACATCGCGCGGAGCTGCTCGCAGGCGACGATCTCGAAGCCCCAGCCGCGCGGCTCCTCGAGGTCGGCCGGGCCGTAGAGCGGCCCGCGCATGCCGGCCAGCAGCGACCGCTCGGGCGCGATCAGCCCCTCCTCGAGCGCGCGCCGGAACGGCGTCCCGTGGAAGTAGCGCTCGCCGTAGTACGAGTCCCAGGTGTCGGCGTGGGCGTCGATCAGCACGACCCCGAGCGGCCCGTGGCGCTCGGCGTGGGCGCGCAGCTCGCCGAGCACGATCGAGTGGTCGCCGCCGAGGACGAGCGGCGTCACCCCGGCGGCGAGGAGCGGGCGCAGCCCGTCGTGGATCTGCGCGGCGGTCCGCTGGGCGTTGCCGGGCGTCACGTCGAGGTCGCCCCAGTCGACCAGCGACTGGGTCGCGAACACGTCGACCTCCAGCGGCGGGTGCCACGGGCGCAGCAGCAGCGAACCGGCGCGCACCGCCTCGGGCCCGAAGCGCGCGCCGGGCCGGAAGCTCGTCGCGGTGTCGAACGGCACGCCGACGACCGCCGCGTCGACGCCTTCGGGATCGGCGCGCTGCGGCAGCCGCGCGAACGTGCGCACGCCTGCGTAGCGGGGAGCCTTGGAGGCGTCGGGCGGGCCGTAGCGCGGGGGCATGAGGGAGCGACACTACAGCGCGGCGGCCGCACTACAGTCATCCGCGTGAGCACGATCCGCGTCGCATGCCAGCAGCTCGCGCCCGTCATCGGCGAGCTCGAGGCCAACCGCGCGGCCGCGCTCGCCGCGATCGAGGCCGCTGCGGGCGCCGGAGCGCAGGTGGTCGTGCTGCCCGAGCTGGTCAGCTCCGGCTATGCCTTCGAGGACGCCGCGGAGGCGCGCGCCCTCGCCGAGCCGGCCGACGGTCCCACGCTCGCGGGCTGGGCCGCCGCCGCGGCGGCGCACGGGCTCGTGATCGCCGGCGGGTTCCCGGAGCTCGGCGAGGCCGGCCGGCTCTACAACAGCGCCGCGCTCGTCGGCCCCGGCGGCGTGCGCGTCGTCTACCGCAAGGCGCACCTGTGGGACCGCGAGCTGCTCTTCTTCACGCCCGGCGACGAGCCGCCTCCGGTGATCGACACGCTCCACGGCCGGATCGGGCTCCTGGTCTGCTACGACCTCGAGTTCCCCGAGTGGACCCGCACGGCGGCGCTGCGCGGCGCCGAGCTGCTGTGCGTCCCGACGAACTGGCCGCTCGTGCCGCGGCCGGAGGGCGAGCGCCCGATGGAGGTCCTGCGCGCGATGGTGACCGCGGCGACGAACTGCATGGTGGTCGCCGCCTGCGACCGCTGCGGCAGCGAGCGCGGCGTCGACTGGGTCGCGGGCAGCGCGATCGCGGCGCCCGCGGGCTGGCTGCTGGCGGGCCCGCCGGCGGCGCCGGAGCCGACGCTGCTGATCGCCGACGTCGACCTGGCGGCGTCGCGCGACAAGGCGCTCGGCCCGCGCAACGACGTGCTCGCCGACCGGCGCCCCGCGCTCTACGGGTAGTAGCCTGGCCCCGCGGTGTCGCAGACGACCTCCGCCCAGTTCTCGCTCACGCTGCGCGTCCGGATCGACCACCGGCCGGGGATGCTCGGCCGCGTCGCGACCGCGATCGGCGAGGCCGGCGGCACGATCGGCGACATCGAGCTCGTCGCCAGCGATCGCCTCCACACGTTGCGCGACCTCACGGTCGACGCCGGCGACGAGGAGCACGAGCGCGGGATCGTCGGCGCGGTGCGGCGCGTGGACGGCGCCGAGGTCGTCGACTGGTCCGACCGCACGCTGGGGATGCACGTCGGCGGCAAGCTCGAGGTGCGGCTCAAGCACCCGCTGCGCACCGCTGACGACCTCAGCATGGCCTACACGCCGGGCGTCGCGCGCGTCTGCAGCGCGATCGCGGCCGACCACGACAAGGCGTTCCAGTACACGATCAAGCGCAACACGGTCGCGGTCGTGAGCGACGGGACGGCGGTGCTCGGCCTCGGCGACATCGGCCCCGAGGCCGCGATGCCGGTGATGGAGGGCAAGGCGATGCTCTTCAAGGAGTTCGCCGGCGTCGACGCGTTCCCGATCTGCCTCGACAC
>Ga0126312_10003796_pt1 | contig 10201 bp, 12 predicted proteins | sample Plot104A_FD_92537 | JGI IMG/M metagenome (GOLD analysis project Ga0126312, IMG submission 92537) | Serpentine soil microbial communities from UC McLaughlin Reserve, CA, USA - Plot104A | ecosystem: Environmental > Terrestrial > Soil > Grasslands | place: USA: UC McLaughlin Reserve, Lake County...
AGCCGCTCGGTGAAGACGAGCTCGGAGTAGGCGAGCTGCCAGAGGAGGAAGTTCGAGATCCGCAGCTCTCCGGACGTGCGAATCAGCAGATCCGGCTCCGGCAGATCAGGCGCGTACAGGTTCGCCGCGAGCACCCCCTCGTCGATCTCCTCCGGCTGCAGGTCGGCCTGCACGATTCTCTTCGCCGCTTCGGCCAGCTCCCCCCTGCCGCCGTAGTCGAACGCGATCCAGAGCTGGAGGCGGTCGCGTGAAGCAGTCTCCACCTCCAGCTCCTCCATCTGCCGCCGGAGCTCCTCCGAGACGCGGTCGCGGCGCCCGATGAATCGGGTCCTCACCCCCTGCTCGGCGAGGTCGGGGAGCTCGCGCCGGATCGTCTCGCCGAAGATCTCCATCAGCGAGTCCACCTCGGCGGGCGGGCGGAGCCAGTTTTCGGTCGAGAACGCGTAGACGACGAGGGAGCGGATGTTGAGGTCAATCGCCGCCTCGACCGTCCGCCGCAACGCCCGGGTGCCTTCACGGTGGCCCGCCTCGACCGGTAGCCCCTTGGCCGCAGCCCAGCGGCTGTTGCCGTCCATGATGATCGCCACGGAGCTCGGTCCCTCGCCGAGCTCGAGCGGCGGTTCGCGGCGGCCGAGGATGCGGGCCAGCAGCCCGCGCACCGAAGGCTAAACCTCCGTGATCTCGGCTTCTTTGCGCTTCAGCAGATCGTCGATCTTCTGGACGTGCTCATCCGTCAGCTTCTGGACGCGCTCCTCGGCACGGCGCTCGTCGTCGGCACCGACGCTCTGCTCCTCCTTGAGGTGGTGGATGACATCGCGGCGAATATTCCGCACGGCGACTCTCCCTTCCTCGGCGATCTGCCGCGCGACCTTGACGAGCTCCTGCCGGCGCTCCTCGGTGAGCTGCGGAATCGGGAGGCGGATGAGCTTGCCGTCGTTCGAGGGATTGAGACCGAGGTCGGACTCCTGGATCGCCCGCTCGATCTCCTTCATCGAGTTGGGATCGAAGGGCTGGACGGTGAGCATTCGCGGCTCGGGGACGTTGATGGTGGCGAGCTGCTGCAACGGCGTCTTCTGGCCGTAGTAGTCGACCTGTACGCGATCGAGCAGGGCGGCCGAGGCTCGGCCGGTGCGGATCGAGTTCAGCTCGCCGTGTGTCGACTCGACGGACTTGTCCATCCGGCGAGTGGCGTCCTGAATCAGCTCGTCGATCATGCGTTTCCTCCGGGGGTCGAGATGATCGTGCCAACGCGCTCCCCGAGCGCAACCCGCCTGATGTTGCCCTCGGCGAGCGCGAAGACGTAGATCGGGAGCCCATTGTCCATGCACAGCGAGAGCGCCGTCGTGTCCATCACGCGCAACCCGCGCTCGATCGCCTGGAGGTGCGTCAGCTCGGGGAGCAGCTCGGCATCGGGATCGTCGCGAGGGTCCCCTTCGTGCACGCCCTCGACGGCGTGCTTGGCCATCAGGATCGCCTCGGCGCCGATCTCGAGCGCCCGCAGCGCGGCGGCGGTGTCGGTGGTGAAGAACGGGTTGCCGGTGCCGGCCGCGAAGATGACCACGCGCCCCTTCTCGAGGTGGCGGATCGCGCGCCGGCGGATGTACGGCTCGGCGACCTCGGAAACGTGGATCGCCGACAGGACTCTCGTGTGCAGGCCGCGACGCTCGAGGACATCCTGGAGGGCAAGCGCGTTCAGCACAGTCGCGAGCATGCCCGCGTAGTCCGCAGTCGCCCGGTCCATCCCCTCCGCGGCCGCGGCCATGCCGCGGTAGATGTTCCCGGCCCCGACCACGATTGCGATCTCGACGCCGTGCTCGTGGAGCTCGGCGATTTCCGTGGCGATTTGTTCGACCTCGTGCAGGTCCAGCCCGTACTCCTTGTCGCCCATCAGAGCCTCGCCGGACAGCTTCAGCAGGATGCGCCGGAAGGCGGGCCTGCCGTTGTGCTTACCCGGCAAGGGCGTAACGCTCGTACTCGAGAACTTCGAGCTCATGCTCCTCGAGCGCCTTGGCGACGGTCTTGCCCGTGTCGTGGATCCACTCCTGGTCGGGCAGGACTGCCTGGCCGAAGAACCGCTTCGAGAGCATCCCCTCGACGATCTTCTCGCGATGCTCCTCGGGGCGGGACTGCACCTCGGGCAGCTTCTCCAGGATCTCGAGCTCGGTCGCAAGGTCCTCCTCGGAGATCTCGTCGCGGTGGGCGTACAGCGGCGCCGCGAAGGCAATGTGCATTGCAAGCAGCCGTGCGACCTCGGCAGGCCCCTTGGCCCGCACGAGGACGCCGATCTTGTTCGCCGGAGGATGGACGTAGGCGGTGAGGACCTCGTCGTCGTACTCCTTCTCGAACCGCGCCGCGCCGCGAACGACGACGTTCTCGCCGATCCTGCCGACGAGCTCCTTCCGCTCCTCCTCGAGCCGCTCGACCGCGTCAAGTCCTTCCTGCGCAACGGCGTCCAGCACCTTCTGCGCAAACGTCAGGAACTCCGCGTTCTTCGCGACCGGCTCGGTCTCGCAACCGACGGCGACGAGTGTCCCGACGCGCTCGTCGACCCGAGCGAGGACGACCCCTTCGGTCGTCTCACGGCCGGCGCGCTTGCCGGCCTCCGCTATGCCGCGCTCCCGCAGGAGCCTCTTGGCCGCGGCGAGGTCGCCTTCGGTCTGCTGGAGCGCGCGCTTCGAGTCCATCATCCCCGCGCCGGTCTCGTCGCGGAGCTGCTTTACGAGTGTCGCCGGAATCTCAGCCATTGGTCTTCTCCTCCGTCTCCTCCGCAGCCTCGGTCTCGGCGGCGCTTTCCGCTGGTCCCATGGGCTCGTGCTCGACCGGGGTCTCGTCCGCAGCGGGCGCGGTTGCGGGCTCGGGTTGCGGCTCAGGCGACGGCTCGGGCTCATGGAACTCAGGCTCCGGCTCGGGCTCCTGGGGCTCCACGGGCTGGCCGTTGGCCGCGGCAGCCGCCTCGAACTCCTCTGGCCGCACCTGGGACTTGCCCGCCTCGATCGCCTCGGCGATCGCGCGGATCACGAGGCTGCACGAGCGGATCGCGTCGTCGTTTCCGGGAATCACGTAGTCAGCCTCGTCGGGGTCGCAGTTCGTGTCGACGAGACCGATGATCGGGAGGCCGAGGCGACGCGCCTCGCGCACCGCGATCTGCTCCTTGCGCAGATCGACGACGAAGACTGCGTCCGGCTGCCGCTTCAGGTCGGCGACCCCGCCCAGATTCGCCTCGAGCTTCTCGAGCTCGCTGAGCATCGTCAGCCGCTCCTTGGCCGGCAGCAGGTCGAGCTGGCCCTCCTCGTTCAGGCGCCGGAGCTCATGCATGCGCTCGATCCGCCCGGACATCGTCCGCCAGTTCGTGAGCAGGCCGCCCAGCCAGCGGTGATTGACGTACGGCATGCCCACCCGCGTGGCCTCCTCGGCGATCGCGTCCATCGCCTGCTTCTTCGTGCCGACGAACAGCATCGTCCCCCCTCGGCTCGCCAGGTCGCGGGCGAACTCGTAGGCCTCGTCGAGCAACTGCGCGGTCTGCTGCAGGTCGATGATGTAAATGCCGCCACGCTCCGTGAAGATGAAGCGGCGCATCTTCGGGTTCCAGCGTCTGGTTTGGTGGCCGAAGTGGACGCCGGCCTCCAGCAGGTCCCTCATCGAGACGACTGACATGTTGGGTCTCCCCCCTTGGTTCGTTTGCGTTCCAGCCGGCGGGACGGACGTGGAACCCGCTCAGAACGGGCACCGCCACTCCGCTTGTCCACCGGGTCGAAGGTCCGGCTGAAGCCGGAGGATGTTAGCGGAGCACCATCAAACGGCGGGCGAGATCGGCCGGAAGAGGCGATTCCACCTCGACACGAGCTCCCGTGAAGGGATGTGTGAACGCCAGTCGCGTCGCGTGGAGGAACTGCCGGCCGAGTGCGGGATCGGAGACCCCGTAGACCGGATCGCCGACCACGGGCAGGCCGATCGCGGCGAGATGCACGCGGATCTGGTGGGTTCGGCCCGTCTCGAGCCGCACTCGCAGCAGGGCATTCTGGTCGAGCAGCTCTACGAGCTCGAAGTGGGTGACGGCCTCGCGCGGCCGATCGGAGTCGAGCGACTGCCTGGTCGGATCTCGCCGGGCACGACCGATCGGGGCCTCGATCCGGCCGGTGCGGGAGCGCGGGCGGCCGCGGACCAACGCGAGGTACTCGCGCTCGAGCTCACGCCTCTGGACCAGCCGTTTCAGCCGCTCGTGGGCCTCCTCGGACCGAGCGACGACGAGCAGGCCGGACGTGTCACGGTCGAGCCGATGCACGATCCCCGGCCGTTTCTCTTCTCCGCCGGCCGCGCCGAGCTCCAGCACGCCGTGCACGAGCGTCCCAGTTCCATGCCCTGCGGACGGATGGACGACAACACCCGCCGGCTTGTCGACGACGACGAGATGCTCGTCCTCGTAGGCGACGCGGAGCCCGACATCCTCCGGAACGAGCGGAGGAGGCGTCTCGAGCGAGTCGAGCTCGATTTCCTCGCCGCCAGCGAGCCGGGCGCTCTTCTCCCCAGCGGCGCCGTCGACTAGCACCGATCCCGCTGCCAGCAGCCGCTCCGCCGCTGCGCGCGAGCCGACCTCGGGCAAGCCGGCGAGAAAGCGGTCGAGCCGGAGCCCGGCCGCCTCGCTAGGGACGATTCGTCGAGACGTCGATCGTTCGGGCACGGCGCGGCTCACGGTCGGCGAGCAGGAGTGCGCCGATCAGCACGGCGACCCCGGCGACGATGAAGGCATCCGCGAGGTTGAACGCCGGCCAAAACCGAAAGTCGAGGAAGTCCGTGACATGCCCGAGTCGCACCCGGTCGACGAGGTTCGAAAGGCTGCCGCCGAGCAGCAGTCCGAGAGCCACCGGAAGGATCGGATGGCGTCCGCCCGATCGGGCGAAGAAGACGAGCATCCAGGTGACAGCGACGGAGGTGAGAACGATCACGCCCAAGGTTGCAGTCGGGAACAGCCCGAATGCGATCCCGGAGTTCTGGACGTGGTGGATCGAGAGCGGTCCAGCGACGTCGGCCGACTCGCCCAGAGCGAGGGACGAGGAGACGATTGCCTTGGTCGCTTGGTCGGCCGCTATGGCCGCGCCGGCGACCGCAACCAGCCCGAGCCATTGCCAGAGCCCGGCCCCAAGCGAACGCCCGGCGCCCCACTGCGGGACCACGCCGTTGGTCGCCGACCCGACCCGAATCTCCGAGCCGGGCCGGGACCCCTCCCCTACCGCTCCTCTTTCCGTTTGCAATCGATGCACAACGTCGCCCAAGGCATCGCCTCGAGTCGTTCCGGCGGAATATGGGCGCCACAGCTGACGCAGGTCCCGTACGTGCCCGCCTCGATCCGGACGAGTGCAGCGTCGATGGCGGCAAGCAGACGCCCGTCGCTCGCCTCCAGGGTGTGGCCGATCTCGCGGTCGACTGTCTCTGTCGCCGTGTCGGCCATGTGCTGGTCGGCGCTCCCGGACACGAGCTCGCCGGTCTCGTCCTCGAGCGATCCTGGATTCTCCTTCTGGAGATACTCCAGCGCCTCGACGACCCCCTGCCGCTTCGCCACCAGCAGCTCGCGGAAGTGCTCAGTGTCGATAGCTGTGCTCATTGCGTGAGGCGCCGCTCGGCTTCGGCGGTCGTGAGGCCCGCGACCTCGACCGTCTTGTCCCGCGAGCCGTGGCCGGACACGAGCCGGAGGTTTGTAGCTGCAAGCCCGAGGGTGTCTGCGAGCATGTCGAGGGTCGCCTCATTCGCCTTGCCACGCTCCGGAGGAGCAGTGACGCGAAGCTTCCAACCATCACCGTAGCGACCGACGATCCCCGGCTTCCCGGAGCCGGGAATCACGCGCAGGCGCAGACGAGTCGACGGCCCTCCCATGCCACGGATTCTAGGCGGCGGCGAGGTCGTCGGCGCCGTCGAGCTCTTCCACGAGGGGTCAATGTCATCTCAGTCAAACCGCCCAAGCAGGTTGACAACGATCGAGCTCGCGATCCAGAGCGTGAAGATCGCGACGATCGGCGAGAGATCGAGTGGGCCGAGCGGCGGCAGGATCCGGCGGAAGATCCGCAGGTAGGGCTCACAGACGTCGTAGAGGAATCGCTGGATCCTGCTCATCCAGATCGAGTACGGCAGGCGGACCCAGGACATCAGGATGTAGGCGAAGATCAGCAGGAAGTAGACGAGCGTGAAGACCTGCACGAAGTTCTGCGCCGACGAGACCCAGTCGGCGAGCAGGATCGAAGCTGCGCTCACCGCACTCACGGCTGCATTTTCTTCCTTTCTTCCGGTTCCCCTGCGCCCATAGGATCGCGCTAGCTGCCGATGACGCTCGCCGAGCTCGCCCTCACCCTGACTTTGCTCGGAGGACTTGGGCTCGTGGCGAGCCGCTTCGGGCTCTCCGCGATCCCCGCCTACCTGCTCGCCGGGCTGTTGCTCGGTCCGAACGACCCGAAGCTGCTCGCCCTGGTCGAGCCGTCCGAGGTGACGGAGTTCGTCGCCGAGCTCGGCATCGTCTTCCTCCTCTTCTTCCTTGGGCTCGAGTTCACTCTCGACCGCCTCACGCGCAGTCAGCGACACGCGGTGCTCGGCGGCACGATCGACTTCGCAGTCAACGCCGGGCTCGGCCTTCTGATCGGCGTGGCCGCGTTCGGCTTCGACTTCGCGGCGCTCATCCTCGCCGCGGCGATCTACGTCTCGTCGAGCGCGATCACCGTCAAGGGTCTGATCGACTTCAGGCGCCTTGCCGACGACGAGACCGACTTGGTCCTCGCGATCCTCATCGCCGAGGATCTCGTCCTTGCACTCGTGCTCGGCTTCGCCTCGGGCGCCGGGGCAGAGGTGAACGAGACGCTGGTGATCGTCGCCAAAGCGGTCGGTTTCGTTGCAGTGGCGCTCCTTGCTTCGAAGTGGCTCTCGAAGGCGATCGATCGCTTTCTCGACTGGCTGCCGCACGAGTTCTTCCTGCTTGCCGTCGTCGGCTTTGTCGTCGGCATGAGTGCGATCGCCCAGGAGCTGGGGCTTTCCGAAGCGATCGGAGCGCTCATGGCCGGCGTCGTTCTGTCCGAGACCTCGGTCCGCGCGGAGATCGAGGAGCGCTTCTTCAGCTTCCGCGACGTCTTCGCTGCGCTCTTCTTTTTCGTCTTCGGGCTCTCGATCGACGTCGCCGCGATCGACGAGGTGGGCTGGATCCTTGCCGGCGCGGTCGCCGTCACACTTGTGGGGAAGATCGGCGGCACGCTGTGGGCGGGACGAGTTGGCGGCTTTACGCGTCGCCAAAGCTTCAATGCCGGCGTCGCTCTGATCGCGCACGGAGAGTTCACTGTGATCCTCGCCCAACTCGCGGCCGATAACCCGGCCATCCCCGACGCACAGCAGACCCAGCTGGTGGCGTTCGCGGGCCTCTACGTCTTGATCACGGCGACGATCGGCGTCGTCTTGATGAAGGAGTCCAAGATCCTCAGCCGCCGGTTGTTCCCGGCGCCTACACTCGCCGAAGGGAGCTAGAGAAGCAATGCCCATCGATCTTCGTGAGACCCGCCTGCCGGGCATCGGCGTCAAGTACGGCTTTCGGTTGGACACCGGCGGCCGAATCTCGCTGATCCTGCACAACGACGGCAAGAGGGACCTCTACTGGTTCAGGCGGGCCGACGACGACGAGCCGAGCGCCGTGATCACCCTCGACGACGATGAGGCACGCGAGCTCGGCGCCGTCCTCGGCGGCGCCTACGAGCGGCCGAAGATCGTGGAAGACCTCGAGATGGCGCTCGGCGAGCTACACATCGAGTGGGCCCCAGTGCCCGACACGAGCCCCTGGATCGGCAAGACCCTCGCGGAGGCCCAGTTCCGGGCAAAGAACGGGATCACGATCATCGCCATCCTGCGTGAGCCCGACCCGGTCACGGGCGCCCAGCCGCACGACGTCATCCAGCGAGGCGACACGCTCGTCACCGTCGGCAAGGCAGGCCAGTACCGCGCCTTCTACCGACGCCTCGAGCGCGGCGACGAGTAGGCGGTTCGCCGCGGAACGGGCTCCGCCCGTTCCGCCACTGCGGCACCGAGTGAAGGAAGTGGCGCCTCGCGGCTGGGCCGCGCGCCGCGAAGCGGCGCCCGGCTTCATGAGCTCGCCGAAAGTCGTGAGGCTTTCGGCGAAACCAAGCCGTCAGGCTTGGTTAAAAAAGCCGCCGCGTTCCAAGAGTTGCGCGCGCTGCTCGGCGGAGACCTCGACGTTTGCCGGCGTCAGGAGGAAGACCTTGTCGGCGATCCGCTGCATCCCGCCGTCGAGTGCGTAGGTCAGCCCGCTGGCGAAGTCGATCAACCGCTTCGAGAGCTCAGAGTCGATGCCCTGGAGATTGAGGATCACGGGTGTGTAGTCCTTGAAGCGGTCGGCGATCGTCTGCGCATCGTTGAAGCTCCGCGGGACGACGAGATGAACGCGCACCGGCGAGCCGGGCTGCGCCGGAACCGGTGTCAGCTCAGGCCGGCTCTGGGGGCGCAACGTCGCGGTCCGCCCGGTGGCCGCCGGCTCGGGATCGGTCCAATCGTCGAAGTCTCGACTGCCGCGCCGTCGCGCCGACAGCCGGCGGACATTCGGGCGCTCCGCGTACGTCCGCTCGAGATCCTCGTTCGTGACGTAACCGTCCTCGTCCCACTCCTCCTCGTCCTCTTCGGCGATGCCGAAGTAGACCAGGGTCCGGTTCCAGACGTCTGAAAGTCCCATTGAGCAGGGGATCTTAGAGACTCCGACATGATGATGCTTCGTCGCCAGGGTGCGATGGGTGGTGCGAGCCAAGGACGCAGGGAGCACCCATATGCATTGTCATATGGGTGCGACTGAGGACGCGGGCTCGCGCCGTCCAGCGCGGCCATGGCGGCACAAGGCTCATTGTGTTGGAGTCTCTTGGCCAGGTTCTCGGCCGTACAGCACGCTGCCGACGCGGACGAAGGTGGCGCCTTCCTCGGCGGCGACCCGATAGTCCTGGGTCGTCCCCATCGAAAGGTCCTTCAGGCCGAATCGCTCGGCGAGCTCGCGCAGCAGGCGGAAGTACGGCCGCGACTGCTCGGGATCGCGGGCGAACGGAGGCATCGTCGAGAGACCCCAGACCTCCACCGGAGAGTGCTCGAGGAATGCCTCGAGCTGCTCCGGAGGAACGCCTGACTTCGATTCCTCGCCGGCGAGATTGACCTGGACGAGCGCCGGAATCTCGAGGCGCTTCGCCGCTGACTCCGAGTCCAGCGAATGCACGAGCTCGCAGATACGGTTGACTGTCTTCGCTTTGCGGCTCTGCAGATGGCCGATGAAATGCCACCGGAACAAGTCGCCGTGGAGCGCGTATTTCGCCTCCAGGTCCTGTGCTCGGTTCTCCCCGACCACCTCCACCCCGGCCTCCGCCAGGACCCCGAGCTCCTCCGGGGACACGTACTTGGTCGCCGCGACGATCGTGACACTCGGACCGACCTGAGCCCGGACGCGCTCGTATCGCTCCCCGACTTCGTCAGGTGACAGCTGCGATCACGCCCTGGCGGCCCGTCGTCCCACGGTCGCGGCGATGCGAGAAGAACAGCTCCGGGTGGCAGTACGAGCACAGGTCAGTGCGCTCGACCTCCGCGACGCCGGCGCGCCTTAAGGCAATTTCAGCCGCCCGCCAGAGGTCGAGCCTTCCATCGGTGAGAACCTCACCACCGAATGCGGTGTTGTACGGCGCGGCGACATCAGGGCCGACCTCGTAGCAGCACGGCCCGATTCCCGGGCCGATCGCAGCCGCGAGCTCGCCGCCGTCGAGCGCCGTAACGCCGTTCTCGACGATGCCTTCGAGCAGGCCGCGCCAGCCGACGTGCAGGACGGCGAGCGCCGGACGCGTTCCGTTCCGCCGCGCGATCGCGACCGGCAGGCAGTCTGCGGTGACGAGCATCATCCCCTGGCCCGGCTCGTCGCTCCACCAGCCGTCGCAGGCCTCATGCTCCGTTCCGGGGGTGAGGATCCCTTCGGGCCACGCGCGTCGCACCTCGGCGCCGTGCTGCTGCCACGCCATGCGCGTCCGCTCCGGATCGATTCCGGCGGCGCCGGCCAGCCGCCATCGATTCTCGACGACGTGCTCCGGGTCGTCACCCGTGAAGATGCCGAGGTTCATGGACTCGTACGGCCCCACGCTGACGCCACCGATACGCGTCGAGAACACGACTCTGTACGAGCCTGGTCCCTCCCAGGTAATCA
>Ga0126312_10003797_pt1 | contig 10201 bp, 10 predicted proteins | sample Plot104A_FD_92537 | JGI IMG/M metagenome (GOLD analysis project Ga0126312, IMG submission 92537) | Serpentine soil microbial communities from UC McLaughlin Reserve, CA, USA - Plot104A | ecosystem: Environmental > Terrestrial > Soil > Grasslands | place: USA: UC McLaughlin Reserve, Lake County...
AGACATCGATACTTTGGAAGTTAAAGATTTTGGTATTACTTGAACCTCTGCTACCTTAACAATTTTTTGTTATTGTTGTAGTAGCCTTGGAACTTACTTTTTTGTCCCTCATTTTCTTTCAATGTGATACCACGATGTAATAAGGGACTGGATACTTTGAATAACTCAGTCAGTTAGTTTCCTAGAGCCTTCTTCTTTTAACTCAATGTACATCCTCTGATATAGACCACGATCATAATCAGGATATAGTTTATTTTCAATTTCAGGTATGGGTTTGTGCTTGCATTCAGTGGAGCGACTCATTATTCTTCTCCTACTAGGATGATATTTCTTCTTCTTAGGTTCCCAAACAGTATTACTAACATCAAATCCTATCTTTCTGCGACTATTCCAGTACTGTGAATATTTTGAAAACCATTCTAGCTCATATTTTTCGGCGTTATCTATTCTATCTTTTATTACAGAAAGCATGTACTCATGTCTTGTTTCAATATCTTCCTTAGGAATAGCCAAAACCTGCCTGAGCTCAAACAATTCGGGCTGAGGTAATATTTCATTTAAAAAATCATAAGAGATAAAGTCATAATCGTAAGGATATATAGTGCGTGGTTTGGTTCTCAAAAACTCATTTCCTTCAAACTCGATTTTATTATTAGATTTTCTTATCAGATTTGTTTCATATAACTAGTCTTGCAGTCTTTAACTAGTGCTAGTTCTTCGTCTAAACATCTCTGATTCCATCTGGCATTTTTGCATTTAGTATTTAGGTATAGCAATTTCGGACCTAAATAATGAGATAACAAAGTGCACTTAGTCCATGTAATATTTCTAAAGATAGTTCAGTAAGTGTCCTTTTATATCGGTTGGTTATCTGTATTTGTTGGTCACCGGAAGAGAATCCACCACCACTGACTGGCAGAGGGAGGATCTTCTGAAGACACAGAAGAAGAAGGAGACGTGTTTGAATAACCACCAAGTCTATCACCATCTTTTGAGGAAGAGAAACCACCTAATGAGGGGTAGAAAATTTTACAACCCTAACATTGACTATTACCTTTTAATACCTAATCGACAGATATACTGTCTTTTCTATTTGGGTCAAGCCCAAGTCAAGCCTTGACTAGTAGGTGAACCTGAAATAATTTCATAAGCTTGAGGTCACCTTTTACCATTATGTATTAAAGTGAAATTTTTAATGCTTTAACATGTTAATAAAGTAGGTATACAAAATTGGTCAAATTGGTACCGGAATGTGTCAACTGCAGTTCACCTGTCACTGATTCATTAGAATCTGAAGTTGAAGAACAAGGACAGCTAAAGAGAGGAAAATATGTCAATAGTGTCTGGATGTGTAACGAATGTGCAGAAAGAGAGGAAAAGGAAAAGTCATCTCCTTCCTCTACAATGGACAATAAAAGAAGTAGCGACGATGATCAGTCCGACAGTATAGGAGTAGCAAGCCCAGCTGATGTTTCTCCTAATACTCCAAAGGCTGATGAAGCCGATCTCTAATATTCATAGCTTTTTCTTTCGGATTATGACTAGGATTCACAGATTAATTGGGCATCGCTGGATTACAAGACAAGGAATAAGCTAAGGGTTGATCTTAACTTACGGCTATTAGATAATCAATTAGTCTGCATTATATGAGGACGATTGGTGATCGATTATTTTAACCGGAGATCGTTCTAATAAACCTAATGTAGTTTAATTGTCATAGGGTGGGGCAATGATGTTAGCCTAGGCTAACATTTATTTACCTTATTATATTAAGTCTTATTGTGCCGAGAACCCAATTTTGGCTGCTTTCTGCTATAGCGATAGCTATCCTTAGTACAACCGTCTTATTGCTATCTTATAATAACAACACTCAAAGCATGGCTAGAGCTCAAGACAATACCAATAGTGATTTCTCAAAAAAGAATACTGTAGGTGGACATACCCCAGGTTACAGTATTCTAGAAACATCAGGAGATGTTTTGGATCCAATTTCGTTGAATGTTACTATCAAAGACGCAGTGGTTGATCCTATGAAGTATTTGCGTGAATTTAATTATGGTAGAGTATCCGAATTACCTAACGGTACCACATTAAGAGAATTTACGCTAGTTGCGTCTGATGATAAGGTGAAGGAAATTTCACCAGGAGTATTCTATAATGTATGGATGTTCAATGGGACCGTACCTGGACCGACCATACGAGCTACTGAAGGAGATCTAATTAGGATTAATTTCATAAATAATGGCTCAAAAAGTCACACAATACATACTCATGGAATCCATAAAGCGGAGATGGACGGTGTATTTGAAACTATAGGCGCAGGTGGGCGATTCACATATGAATTCACTGCTGAACCTTTTGGCGTATTTCCATATCACTGCCATATGCAGCCCCTGGAAGAACACATAACCCATGGTTTGTATGGTGTCTACATTGTGGATCCCAAAACACCAAGACCTCCTGCAGATGAAATGGTAATGGTAATGAATGGTTATGATACTGACTTTGATACGGAGAACAATTTCTATACTGTCAATGGTATTCCCTACTATTATATGCATCATCCAATCCAAATTGAAAAGGACCGGTTGGTAAGGATTTACTTAGTAAACATGCTGGAGTTTGACCCTATAAATAATTTCCACCTCCATGCAAATCTGTACCAACTGTACAGAAGCGGAACAAGTCTTGTGCCCCATGAATACACTGACATGGTTACAATGAGTCAAGGCGAAAGAGGTATACTGGAATTCAAATACAAATTTCCAGGACAATACATGTTCCATGCTCATAAAACCGAATTTGCCGAAAAAGGTTGGATGGGGTTATTCCTAGTTAAGGATATGACATCTAGCAGCGGTGGACAAGTGTACAATAGTACTCCTACCGCAAACAATATGGCTGCCACTGTTTATTCACAAGGTCAGCCTTTAGCTCAAAAAAGAGGTGGCGATATTTAACATATGAGAAGTAAAGGCCTAAGAGAAAAAGTAGGAAGAGTGGAAGAAAATAACGATGGCTATAACAAGGAACGGGGAGTAATAAAACGGTCACACAGAAAGAGGACAATAGTGGCTGCTTTCATTCCTCTTATGGTACTTGCCATCATGATCTTCTTACTGTTTAGCCCAACATTTCAGTCATTTATAAATTCAGGTATATCTTTGCCTGAGGTCGCTATTGAGAAGATAGAGTTTCGAGAAAACCCTGGTCAAATTATAGCATTTATCCGTAATGTGGGCCCTACCGAAATCACCATTGCACAGGCAGATGTTAATGACAGGATTCATGCCGCTGCAATAGAACCAAGTAAAACTCTATCTAGGCTGTCTGATGCAAAAGTTATAATCCCTTTTTTTTGGAACCCTGCAGAACCTTATGAAGTTGGGATAACTACAGACGACGGTACAAGGTTTAGTAAGACTATTGAGGCTGCTGCTCTTGCGCCCAATCCTGATTCTCAACAGATAATATTCTTTGCAGTAATAGGAATCTACGTGGGAATTATACCTGTTATGATTGGGCTGCTTTGGTATCCATTTATAAGAAGCATGAGCAGGAATAAGTATAATTTCTTTCTTAGTCTGACAGCGGGATTACTTGTATTCTTGGGTATTGATGCATTGATTGAAAGCAACGAAATTGCCACGGACAATGTTTCACCTATTTTTAATGGTCAGATGCTCATTGTCATAGTTACTACTATTTCTTTTATAGCCTTGCTGTATGCATCTGAAAAACTAACTCAAAGAGCCATAAAGAAATCTATGTCATCCGCAGAAATGACATCGCCGTACTCCTCGTATTCAAATTCTACTGCTACTAATTATCCTCAAACAAGGTCACAAGTAAATCAACGACAAATGCAAGAACTCGTAAAACCCTTAGCAATATCTCTAATGATAGCCATAGGAATTGGATTGCATAATTTTGGTGAAGGACTAGCGATTGGTGCAGCAGTTTTGTTGGGTGAAATCGCTCTAAGCACTTTTTTAATAGTAGGATTTACTTTACATAATACTACCGAGGGTTTGGCAATTGTAGCGCCACTCGCTAAAAGTAGGAAGTTAATGTTACGAAGACTAGTATTAATGGGTGTAATCGCAGGAGCACCGACTATAGCAGGAGCTTGGATAGGAGGATTCTTGTACTCTCCTATCGCAACCATAATATTTTTGTCAATTGGAGCCGGAGCAATATTCCAAGTAGTATATTCTATTGGTTCTTGGGTGTTACGTTCTGTTGATAATAATAACAATGACAAAAACAAGAAAATAGTCACAGTGAATATATTCACAATAGCTGGTTTTGCGATAGGAATGATAATAATGTATGTAACAGGATTACTTGTATGATAATAAGATAGTACGAGGAGAAGCAATGAAATGGTGATAATAATTGGTTAGTCATACTCTGAACAAGGGGCCGGTGTCCCTTGAGTATACTCGACTCGAATCGATCCGTCATGCTAATCATGCAAAAAAAGAAGAAGGCTATCAAACGGCAAGAATGGAGGATTACTTGGAAGTCATATACGAACTAATTCAGTACAAAGGGTATGCTACCACCATAGACATTTCTGAATACCTCAACGTTAGTTCTCCAAGCGTTACTTACATGATGCAGAGATTGAACGATAGTGGATATCTGAATCATGAAAAGTACAGAGGAATACGTCTTACAGATAAAGGAATTCTTGTAGCAAAGAATATTCGTGAAAGACATGGTTTACTTGCAGAATTCCTAAAAATTATTGGAGTAGACGAAGATACTGCTAACAAAGATGCTGAAGGCATAGAACACCATTTACACCCAAAAACTCTTGAGAAGCTGGAATACTTCATAGAAGATATAAAGAAAAAAGATAGGTAAGGGCAAAGTGAAGGAAAGATTACTGTATGCTAATAACGCCGACTAAGGATACTTACTTTTGCTGAACCCAATGACTGTCCAGCCACCTCCTCCCTCTCCATACTGATATCTATTACTTATATCGCTAGCAACATTTCAGCTAGCTCCCTATGGTTTGTCGTAATATATGTCTGAGAATATACTCCAAAATAGTAGTTGGTGAGTCACATTATTCAGTTGGCAAGAAATACTGTAGAAGATGTGAGATCTATTTGTATCATGAAGGTTTATTCTGTCCATGTTGTGGAATGCAAATGAGGACCACTCCTATTGATACAAAGGATAAAGCAAAGATAAGAATAAGATTACAAAAAATGTGATAGGTTAACAAATGAGCTTATTTCCTGACGAAGACATACTTACAAAGGAAATAGAATCTTGGAAAGGATTTGCCGATAGTCTAAATTCTGAAGAAGACAAAAAGCTATTCTTAAAAATGCTAAATAATTGTCAGAAATATGCCTTAGCAATAAATGCTAAAGAAACACCTTTTCCGACAGAACCTTTGATTATGGCTCTTCTATTAACACAACACAAAATGATAAGTTGGTTATTAGAACAAGTCTCAAACTATGATAAAATGAGATCGTTTGGTCTAGGTCGGGATGAGTACCGGAGAAGCTAGAAGATCCTGAATCTTCATGAAATAAGATTTAGAATATTCTACGCTATATCAAAAATACTATGGGGGTCAACGATAGATATGTAACAATGATAACCTTTACTTATCCTATGGTCATCTGATGCCCTGCATTCTTTAGTCTTTTTTGTAAAGGTCTGGTGTTATGCATGTATGTCATTTCAAAGCAAATTTCTCTATATCCTATTCTTCTTCTTTTTACTTAACTCAGTTGCAAACTATCTAACAGCCGTTTCTGAGTATCTTTTGCAAAATGCAGCCCTATGTCCCTCTCAAGGCCTTGTCTTAATGCCCATTGACAGTAATCATCTATAGTCATGGCTTTTACCCGACTAACCGCCTGCAAAACGCTGTACTGTGATTCTGATATTTTTATGCTGATATAGTGTTCTATAATAGGAGTTTTAGAAGTTCTTGTCATTATCGTTTGCAGACTTACTGTGCTTCTACAATCTATAACATCTAGAGTTAATGTTCTTCATCTTGCAAGTTACACAATCTTATTTTAAGTTAGGGTTTGCAAGAAAAGAGGATGCAATCCCCGCATGTGCATCCTTTAAAAAATAAATTTTATAAAGGTTTTACATCTAAAAATGTCAAATAAGTGTCTTTTCACAAAGGTAACTGGTGGTAGACTCAATATTTTGACATTACTTGGCTATGTTTTCACCATGTTTTGGCCATGTTTTGGAATGGTAGACCAAATATATAGCTAGGTAGACTAGGATAACGAAAAGGTAGACTGGGTATTTTGTCATGGTAGACCAAATAATCGAGATGGTAGACCGCAGGTTTACCAAATACTTTAAAGCTTTCTTATAAACATTCTATAGCATAGATGACATCAGCTGACACAATATCTACTAGAGTTAAGAGAAAAGATGATAGCAAAAAGCTGACAAAGGTACTATCTACAAAGCTATCTGCAGAGGACTATGACCATTTTGAAAAATATACAAACCTTGCGTACGAAGAAGGAACGATAGAAGCACCAGAAACATCAAAGTTCTTGCGTTATCTTGTAACTTATCCATTTAATCAACTAGGTCTATGATGTTCGTTTCTACTAGGAAATATACGGCCATCCTTCTGATCTATAATACCGATAGTGAATCAGAAAGGTACAATCCTAGAAAATCCTTGCATGAGGATTTCTTTTTTATGTAAGTTTTTGAGACAAAAGATATTACCACTCGGATTATGTCTGGAGTATGTAAGACCTGCAATCACCTATTCGAATATGATGAAACAGCAGAGACAACAAACACAAGAACAACAACAGCAGCCATTCCAGTTATCGTTATCGTATCCAGAGTACTATAACGGACATCTATCAGCAGATAAGTAACTCGAGGATTTAGTATCTATCAACCTGATCTGAATCCCTTTTGAACTTGCGGCTATGTTTCTGTGCCGGTTCGATTAACGACTGTGGCATGTTCTCTAGTATAGGCAAATCCTTATCGAGGTTTTCTCAGAAGCTTTTCTGTAAGTGAAAATAAAAGCTTTTTCTCCAACTATTGTCAACGTTTGCATTGTATTAGCGGGTAAACCATTCCTAATACCTGTTACATAAGAGCACGCTCTACTTACATCAACCTTATACATTTTGTACTTAATATCTTGAACTATATTTCTCTTCTCTAGTAATGAAATGTGGTACCGATGTGTATACTAAACTAAAAAATATAACATTGACGTTTACGCTTGTCTAAAAAAAGGAAAAATGGTGATTACGGATTGTTGCCTTCTTGGTCTTCGTCTTCAGGTTCCTCTTCCTCAGGTTCCTCTTCCTCAGGTTCCTCTTGCTCAGGTTCTTCTTCTGGTATTATCTCTTCCTCAGGTTCTTCTTCAAGTGCTGTCTCTTCTTCTGTTGGTATTGCTTGGCATTCTCCATCAATCAGCTCCTCACCTTCACCACATTCTATAGGCGTTGGCTCCTCAGCCATTATCGGTTCACAACCAAATCCATCTGCTGTAGGTTGTTCACCTTCTGGGCACTCTATCGGCGGTCCAAATTCTGCTGGTTCTGTCGCATTTGGTCTACCACCACCGCCATCACTACCGTCTGTAATATTGACTGGTGGAGTGTCTGGGGGTGTAGTGTCTGTGTCTGTTGCATTGGGTTGTGGTGTCGTGTCTATGTCTGTTGCATTGCCAATACCATCAGTGACGTTACTTCCAGGTGTGCCGTTAAACGACAGTGGTAGGAATGGAATCTGTGGTAAAGGAACACACGCGCCCGTTTCGTCGTCATCTGCTCTCCAATAACCTGGAGGACATTTCAAGTAACGAGGATAACATTGACCATCTTCATTCATTGCCCACCCTTTAGGACAGTTACCGTTCTCATCTGGCTTACATATTGGATGGCTTGGAGTAAACAGACATATTCTCGCTTTGTTAATGCCTCTTGGCACAAGAATCTTTTTGTAGTGTTCAACTGTTCGCTTGTTAACTTCGGTTATTTCTCTATTGATATTTTGTTCTTCTTCAGGTCCAATGACTACTATACACTCGAAGGCGAATCTATTATCAACTATGACATCGAGAGTGTAGATGCCCTCCCTAAAGCCTGCAAGAGATATTACACCTGATTCCGTAATGGGGATTTCTACAGTTCTGTCGGTTGTGTCAGTCAGTTTGGCAGATGTAAATTCAGGTGAAACAGGTTCAGAAAATACAGTAACTTTGCCATTTAGCGCTACTGTTACAACATTTTCAATAGAGATGTCAAAGGCGCTTACTCGTCTTACCTCTCCGTTTTCCTTTACGGCCCTAAGTTCCATGGTCTTTACTTCTGCACCGCTATCGCTGCTAACTATGAATACATCACTAGGTGTCGATGCAAAAGCATTGCTAAACATTGATGAAAAAGTGCCTGACATAAGTATCATAATACCTACTATTACGAGAACGAGTTTCATTCTATAGCTAGCTCCCTGCAGTTAGTAATAATCGTGTTGTAGTCATCTTCAGTAATAACCCTACTAAAGATTGTTTTGCAGCTGGTGGTAACTATGTTAGAAAAAAGAATAGATTAGACATTTGATGAACAAACTTTATTTTTTTGCCGTGTAGTGAGACGCATATCTAGATACGTCAAAGTCGGAAATCTTTTCACCAGATGAACTGGTCTTTTAGAACCTAGCGAGGTAAATATTTCCATTTATATTCCCTTTGTTTTCCCGCCATAGGCAAAAGCTTTATCCATCTTGTACCTATCATATACCATAGAAAATGAAAAGATACGCTGGAGAAAATGAAGTCAGGTTTAAGGTAACAGATGTGTGAATGAAGCTTGCATCATAGATATATCTGCAAAGTAGTAACATCAAAAAAGGAGCAGCGTTTGCTTTCTTAACAGCACGGGTAATATCAAACTTCTAGAATCTGAATCCACTGGCTTAAATCTTGTGGCAAAGCCCCAATCACAACCACAATAAATATTCCTACTACTCTCACTAGATTGTACTGTCTTAATGGCAGTATTACTTATCATGGGGCAAATCAAAGAGCGGGGAGTGGAATCTGAACCCTTAAGCCGTAACCGGGGATTCTTAGGTCTAGTAACAGCTAGAGTGTATAAGTACTCTTTTTCTGAGTATTGTGAAAATAAATTAAGCAAAGTAGATGATAGATGAATGATAGCTATAGCTTCCTTGAAGAAGTATGCTTCAGCGAGTAATATTTATAAATTTGAGCATGATCCTATGAGCCCAGCATATGAGTTCATCCTCATCATCAGCATCATCATCGTCATTAACAACAATGGATAATGAAAAGCTTCAGCAATTTATGGGAAAGATATTATCTGATTTTGGAGGAGCTGCAAGCTCTATCTTAGTATACATAGGAGATAAGCTTGGATTGTACAGAGCTATGTCTGATTTTGGAAAACCAATTACATCGCAAGAGCTTGCTAATCTTACTGGAACTTCTGAACGCTACATAAGAGAATGGCTTGCAAATCAAGCTGCAGGTGGATACTTGACTTATGATCCTTTATCCCAAAGATTTACTCTTCCGTTTGAACACGCTCAAGTATTGGCTAATGAAAGTAGCCCTGTAAACGCTGTTGGTGGTTTTCAAATAATGATGTCTCTTTATCGAGATGAGGCAAAAATCTTAGAAGCATTCAAGACAGGCAAGGGTATTGCTTGGGGAGATCATGATAAAGACCTATTTGAGGGAACAGGAAAATTCGGCAGACTATTATATACAGCTAACCTTGTTAGCTCATGGATTCCTGCTCTTGACAATGGCAAAGTTGAACATAGACTTAAGCAAGGAGGTCTAAAAGTTGCAGATATTGGATGTGGGCATGGAGTTTCTACAACACTTATGGCAAAGGCCTATCCTAATTCAAAGTTTTATGGATTTGATAACCATCCAGCTTCTATAGAATATGTAAGAAAAAAAGCAAGAGAAGAAGGTTTAGGTGAAGACAGGATAATATTTGAAGTCGCATTGTCTACTAATTTTCCATTTCCTACTGAAGGCAGCGGTATTCGTGTCAGTAGTAGCAATAATAAACAACAAGAAGAAGCAGAAGGATACGACTTGATAGCATTCATTGATTGCTTACATGATATGGAAGACCCACAAGGAGCAATAGCTCATGCACTTAAAACACTCAAGAAACCTGAT
>Ga0126312_10003798_pt1 | contig 10198 bp, 11 predicted proteins | sample Plot104A_FD_92537 | JGI IMG/M metagenome (GOLD analysis project Ga0126312, IMG submission 92537) | Serpentine soil microbial communities from UC McLaughlin Reserve, CA, USA - Plot104A | ecosystem: Environmental > Terrestrial > Soil > Grasslands | place: USA: UC McLaughlin Reserve, Lake County...
CGCCGCGACCGCGCCGCCGAGCGCCTGCGCGAGCTCCTCGCACAGCTTGAAGTTCTCGGGCGCGCCGAGCCCGCGGCCGCCGGCAACGATGATGTCTGCGTCCTCGATCGACGGCCCCTCGCTCTCGGCGTGCGCCTGCTCGACCATGGTCGCGCCGGTGGAGAAGTCCTCCAGCTCGACCTCGACGTCCTCGATCTGCGCCTCGCGGCCGGTCTCCGCCGGATCGAAGACGCCGGAGCGAAACAGTGCGAGTCGCGGCTCCCCCTTCCATCCCACGTCGACGTGGACGGAGTCCTGCAGCGCCGGGCGCTTCCCGACCAGCCGCCCATCCTCGTTCACGAGGTCGACGAGGTCCCAGTTCAGCCCTGCATCGAGTCGCGCCGCGAGCCCCGCGGCGACGTCGGCGGCGAGAACGCTCTGCCCGAAGAGCACGGTGTCGTAGCCGCGGTCGCGGACGAGCTTCGCCAGCACGTCGACACGGGGTTGCGGCAGCGGCGCCGCGAGCTGCTGGTCGTCTGCGACGAGCACGGTCGACGCCCCGAACTTGCCGCCGGTGGCCGCGAGGTCTCGAACGCCGGAGCCGACGACGACCGAGTGCGCGTCGTCGCCGAGCGACGCCGCCTTCGCGAGCACGCCGAGCGCGTTCTTGACGAACGCACCCTCGTGATGCTCGAGGAAGACGAGCGTGCTCAAAGCAGCCGCTTCTCGGCGAGGAACTCGACGATCTGCTGCGGCGCGCCCGCCGTGTCTTCGATCTTCCGGGTGTCGCCGCGCGGCGGCGGATCGTTGATGGTGTAGACCTCCGTCTTCGACCCCTGCTCGCCGAGCGCGCCGTCGAGCCCGAGCGCGGACGCGTCGAGCGTCTCCTGCGGCTTCTTCTTCGCGCCCATGATCCCCTTCAGGGACGGGTAGCGCGGCTCGTTGATCGCGTCCGACACCGCGACCACGGCGGGCAGCGGCGCCTCGATCACGTCGTACCCGAACTCGGTCTGCCGCTTCGCGCGCACGCTGCCGTCGGAAACGGTGAGCTCCGCCGCCTGGGAGACGAGCGGCCGGCGCAGCCGGTCGGCGACCGCGGCCCAAAGGACGGCGCCGTCGGAATCACCCGCCTGCTGCCCGAAGAGGACGAGGTCGGGGGTCTCGCGTTCGAGCGCCTTCGCGAGCACCGCGCTCGTGGCGACGAGGTCCGAGCCGGCCGCGGCGGCATCGCTGACGAGAATCGCGCGGTCGGCGCCCATTGCGAGCCCCTTGCGCAGCGAGTCGATCGCCTTCTCCGGGCCGAGCGACACGAGGACCACTTCGCCGTCGCCGGCAGCATCCTTGATCCGGAGCGCTTCCTCGATCGCGTTGGCGTCGAAGCCGTTGAGCGTCCCCTCACCCGAGCGGTCGAGCCGCTTCGTCGCCGGGTCGAGTCGCAGCGCCTGCGCCTCCGGAACGTGCTTGACGCACACCGCGACTTTCATCGGCTCAGGACTCTACCGCGGGCGTCCCCGGCGTCCGGCTCCCTCCGTCGGGTGACTCCGCCGTTGGAGAGAGGTGCTAGGTTCCCGCACTTCGAGCGCGAACCGGAGCCTGTGCCTCGCCACCGGACGACAGCCCGAGGAGTGTTTCTCCTCTTGCTCGCCGCCTTCGGCCTTACCGCCGGAGTCGCCGGCGCGACCGCGAAGGTGCCGCAGCTGATCTTCCCGGTCGTCGGCACCGTGACCTACACGGACGACTTCGGCGACGCGCGCGGGCAGGGCCGTCACGAAGGCAACGACCTGCTGTCGACGCGCAAAGCGCCGGCCGTCGCGGTCGAAGCGGGGAAGGTCGGCTTCTGGACGACCTCCGCGCGCGCCGGGTGCATGCTGTACCTGTACGGCGCGAGCGGCACCAAGTACCTCTACATCCACCTGAACAACGACCTGACCGAGAAGAACGACAACCGCGGAACCTGCCGTCCCGGCGTCTCGTACGCGCCGGGGCTAAAGGACGGTGCGAAGGTCGGCCGCGGACAGCTCGTCGGCTTCGTCGGGGACTCCGGCGACGCGGACGGACTCCAACCGCACCTCCACTTCGAGCTGCACCCGAACGGCGGCGCCGCCGTCAGTCCGTACCCGTACCTCCAGAAGGCGACGCGGCTCTTGTTCTCCGCCAAGCCGGGCTCGCGGTTCTGGCTCACGCTGCAGGGTGCGGTGGCCGCAACACCGAGAGGGACGCTTGCGCTCAAGCTCGCGAAGCTCCAGGTGTGGCCCTCGAAGGAGATCGTGACGCTCAGCCGGAAGCTCGTCCTCGGCCTCGACGCCGAAATCGAGGTGGAGCTCCCGCGCGACGTGCCGTCCTTGCAGATCCGCACGACGCTCGCGGCGCTCAAACCCGGGCTGCCCGTGACCGTCTACACACCGCCTGCGGCGGCCACGCTCGCGGCGCAACGCGGCGACGCGAGCGCCATCACCGCGAGCCGCATCATGATCGGGCAGTAGAGCTTCGTTCTCAACGGCCGCGGAACCGCGGCTCGCGCTTCTCGACGAACGCGGCCAGCCCCTCCTTCGCGTCCTCACTCGCGAACAGCGCGCCGAACTCCTCCGCCTCACGGGCAAGGTTCTGCATGTGGTCGCCCTGGAGGGCGAGGTTGACGGCGACCTTGGCGGCCCGTGTGGCGAGCGGGCTCTTCGCGGCCAGGAGCCGGGCCGTCTCCAGCGCGCGGTCGAGCAGCTCTTCGGGAGCATGCACCGCATTGACCAGACCGAGCCGCAGTGCCTCGTCCGCGTCGACGAGGCGCCCGGTCAGGATCAGCTCCTTGGCGACGCCGACCCCGCACACGCGTGCGAGTCGCTGCGTGCCACCCCAGCCCGGGATGATCCCGAGGTTGATCTCCGGCTGGCCCAGCTTCGCGCCCGCCGCCGCGTAGCGAAGGTCGCAGGCGAGCGCGAGCTCGCAGCCGCCGCCGAGTGCGAAGCCGTTCACGGCAGCGATCGTCGGCACGGGGAACGTCTCGAGCAGCGCGGCGACGCTCTGCCCGAGGTCGCCCCACTCCTTCGCCTGCTTCACGTCGAGTCCGCTCATGTACTTGATGTCGGCGCCGGCGGCGAACGCGCGCTCCCCGGCGCCGGTCAGGACGACGGCCCGAGTGTCGGCGGCGTCGATCAAGGCGAGCAGCCGCTCGCGAAGCTCCGTCAGCGTCGGGACGTCGAGCGCGTTGAGCGCGTCTGGGCGGTCGATGGTCAGCAGCGCGACGGCGTCGTCGCGCTCGACGCGTACGGTCACGCGGGAACGCGGGCGCGGAGGAACTCGACGATCTGCGACGTCGGCGCGCCGGGCGTGAACACTTCGGCCACCCCCTGCTGCTTGAGCTCTTCGGCGTCGTCGGCCGGGATCGTGCCGCCGACCACGACGAGGACGTCGTCGGCACCCTCGTCGCGCAGCAACTCGAGGATTCGCGGCACGAGGGTCATGTGCGCGCCGGAGAGAATCGAGATGCCCACCGCGTCGGCGTCCTCCTGCACGGCCGTCTCGACGATCTGCTCCGGCGTCTGGTGCAGCCCGGTGTAGATCACCTCCATGCCCGCGTCGCGAAGCGCGCGCGCGATGATCTTCGCGCCGCGGTCGTGCCCGTCGAGCCCCGGCTTCGCGATGACGACGCGGATCTTGCCGGCCACGACGGCGATCTTACGCGCGGTAGCGCCGCTCGATCGCGCGCTGCCGTCGCCACGACAGGAGGCCAATACCTACCGGTACGACGATCACCAGCGCGAGCAGCCCGAGCGGGAGCGCGATCCAGAGCGGAGACAGCCGTCCACGGGGGCCTAACGGCTCACCCGCCGTGGTGGTTGCCGCGGCCTTCGGCGCGCTGGGCCCGCCGCCGAAGACGTCTTCGGCGTACATCGAGTCGACCAGCCAGAGGCCGTGGCGGCGCTTCATCTCGACGAAGAACGACGCGGCGCCGCGCCGGCTGCCGCGGCGCGGCTGCAGGACGAGATCGAGCGTCAGGTCGCCCGGGTACGACGTCACGATCGTCCAATCGAGCTTCTTCGGGACGACGACCGGATACGGGATCACCGGTAGGTCGCCGCGGTTCCACTCCGAGCGCGTGATCCCTGCGCGCATCTCCGGCGTCACGAGGCTCCACGCCGCCGCGGGATCGTCGCGGGTGACCGCGGTCGCGACGAACGCTCGCAGCCTCGCGTTCACCGCGCGGCGTTCGGCCGCGGTCACCGGTACCTCCGCCTGCTCGACGACGGGCTCAACCGGGCCGGTCGCTCCGCCGAGCTCGTCCTGCCTCGGCGAATGCCCCTCGGGCAGCAGCACGATCACGAGGACGACTCCGACGGCGACCACGAGGACCGCGGCAATGCGCGTGAGCCGGCGCCGCCGGCGGTACGACGCGAGGATGCCCCGCATGCGGCCTAGCGGTACTTCGCCCTGTAGCGCTGCATCGCGCGGCGCCCCCGCCACCAGCCGCCGACCCCGAGGACCGCGACGAGGATCAGGCCGATCCCGAGCGCGCTCAGCGGCAGGAAGAGCCACTTCTGCGAGATCCGTCCCTTCCACTCGACGTCCGCCGGCGGAAGCGGGTGGCCCTTCAGGTCGCGCGGCCCGCCCAGCGGGCCGGACGGGATCTGGAGGTAGCCGGCCGGCGTCCACGAGTCGACCAGCCAGTGGCGGTTCTCACCACGGCCGAAGGGCTTCAGCACGACGTCGAAAACGGCCGACGGAACTGTTTCCTGGTGCGCCTTGTCCGGATAGAGCGCAACCTGGAGCCAGACCTCGTTCGCGAACGAGCCCTTGAGCCGATAGCGGGCTGAGTCCAGTGGGAACGGCTGTACCGGGATATCGCGCGTCGCCCACGTCTGCTTCGTGTAGCCCCTCCTGAGCACCGGCGTGACCAGGTCGTAGGAGCGCTCGACATGGACGCGCTTGACCGCCGTGTCGACGAACTCCGCTGCGACCTCGAGCGCGCCCTCGGATCGCGCCCGCGTGAACCGCGTGGGAACCGGATCGGGCTCGGCCTCGGCGGCCCCCGCGGCGCGCGCAGGCGTCTCGTACTTCTTGGTCGTGTTCGACCAGTGGATCATCGAGAACGTGATCGCGCCGACGACGAGCGCGCACGCTCCGCTCCAGGCGAGGCGCCGGCGCCTCCTCGGCGACGAGAGGACCCGCCTCACCTGGCTCGCCCGCTCCTAGCCCACTCCGCCTGCGTCTGCGACTGGAACCGGCGGGACTCCGGACGACGGGATGAAGTTCGTTACGAGCCACTTCTTGTTCTTGCCGTCGCCCTGCGGGCGAAGCACGATGAAGAACGTCTGCGAGTCGACTCCGGCGCCCGGCTTCGCGTAGATGTAGACGTTCAGCGTCAGCTCGTTCTTGAAGGACGTCTCGACCTTGAACGCAGCCGCGTCGATCGCGTTCGGCGGGAAGAACTGCACCGGGATGTTCCCAGTGAGCCACTCCTTGTACGTGAACCCCTTCGGCCGCACGTAGCTGTTGGGGGCGGCCAGCTTCCACCCGGTCGGGAGGTCCTTGCGCGTCACAGCCGCGGTGATGAACTTGCCGGCGACAACGCGGGCCTTCGGGTCGACGGGGACGCTCTTCGGGACACCGCTCACGTCCTGGACGGGCGCGTTCGGATCGGCGTGGATGTTCCGCGGTTCGGCCGTGTTGCCGAAGAACGCGATCAGAAACGCGATCCCGCCCGCGATCAGCACCGCCCCTGCGATCCAGGGGAGCCACTTCGTCACCTTGTACTGCCAAGTCGCGCGCGAGGCCGCCGAAGCCATCCAGCAATGGTAGACGCCATTTCGCGCGGCAGAGTTAGCCCGCTTTGTCCGCGGCGACGAGGGGGCCGCTTCGGCGGAGGTACGCGACCGCGGGGCTGAGCCTCGCCTCGTTAGTGGCGCGTCAGAAGACCGGAGTCTCGCGCCAGACGCCCCAGACTTCTCTGAGGGCGTCGCACATCTCGCCCATCGTCGTCTGCGCTCGCGCGGCTTCGATGATCGTGGGCATCAGGTTCGGGCGGTCGTTCGCGGCCGCGCTCTTGAGCTCGGTCAACGCGGTGTCGACCGCGACGGCGTCGCGGCGGGCGCGTACTGCCCCCACGCGCTCGATCTGCTTGCGTTCGAGGGCCGAGTCGATCTTGAGGAGCTCCGGCTCCTGTTCCTCATCGACCAGGTAGCGGTTGACGCCGACCACGACCCGCTGCTCTGCCTCGACCTCGGACTGGTAGCGGAAGGACGCGTCCGCGATCTCGCGCTGGAAGAAGTTGTCCTTGATCGCGGCGACGACGCCGCCGAGCCGCTCGATCCGGTCGAAGTAGTCGTATGCCTGCTTCTCCAGCTCGTTCGTGAGGTGCTCCACGTAGTACGAGCCGCCGAGCGGATCGATCGTGTTCACGACGCCCGTCTCGTGCGCGATTACCTGCTGCGTCCGCAGTGCGAGCCGCACCGCGTGCTCCGTGGGGAGCGCGAGCGCCTCGTCGAACGAGTTCGTGTGCAACGACTGCGTCCCGCCCAGGACCGCGGCCAGCGCCTCGATCGCGGTGCGGATCAGGTTCACCTGCGGCTGTTGGGCCGTCAGCGAAACGCCTGCAGTCTGCGTGTGGAAGCGCATCAGCCACGAGCGCGGATTCGTCGCGCCGTAGCGCTCGCGGAGCTTGCGTGCCCAGATGCGCCGGGCGGCGCGGTATTTCGCGATCTCCTCGAAGAAATCGAGATGCGCGTTGAAGAAGAACGAGAGCCGCGGCGCGAACTCGTCCACGTCGAGCCCCCGCTCGATCGCCCAATCGACGTACGTGAAGCCGTCGGCGAGCGTGAACGCAAGCTCCTGCGCCGCCGTCGAGCCCGCTTCGCGGATGTGGTAGCCGCTGATCGAGATCGGATGCCACTTCGGCATCTCGCGCGCGCAGAACTCGACCATGTCCGTGACGAGCCGCATCGACGGCTCGGGCGGGAAGATGTACTCCTTCTGCGCGATGTACTCCTTGAGGATGTCCGTCTGGATCGTCCCGCGGAGCTCCGAGCGCGGGACGCCCTGCTCCTCGCCGACGCACGCGTAGAACGCGAGCAAGATCGCCGCCGGCGAGTTGATCGTCATCGACGTCGAGACCTGGCCGAGCGGGATGCCGGCGAACAGTGTCTCCATGTCGGCGAGCGAGTCGATCGCCACGCCTTCGCGCCCGACCTCGCCGAGCGAACGTGGATGATCCGAGTCGTAGCCCATCAGCGTCGGCATGTCGAATGCCGTCGACAGGCCCGTCTGCCCGTGGTCGAGCAGGTACCGAAAGCGCTCGTTCGTCTCTTCGGCGGTCCCGAACCCGGCGAACTGCCGCATCGTCCAGAGCTTCCCGCGGTACATCGTCGGATAGATCCCGCGCGTAAACGGATGGACCCCGGGGTAGCCGAGGTCGCGGTCGTAGTCGACGTCGACGTTGTCGGGCGTGTACAGCGGCTCAGTCTCGATGCCGCCGATCGTCGAGAAGAGCTCTCCCTGCCGCTCCGTCTGCGCGTCGTAGAGCTGCCGGCGCCACTCCTCGGTGCCGGCGAGCTTCGCGCGCGGGTCCTCCGTCGTCGCCACTGCGCCGGATTGTAGGGAGGACGCCGCCGCGGGCGTCAGCCGCGGGTCTCGCCAGGCGTCCACAGCGGCTCGTCGCCGCTCAGGTTCGCCGTGCGCCCCAGGATGAAGAGCAGGTCCGAGAGCCGGTTGAGGTAGACGGCCACGAGATCGCTCCGATCGTCGACGGCGAGCACCGCGCGCTCGGCGCGGCGGCAGACGGCACGGGCGAGGAAGAGCCGCGCCGCGAACTCGCTCCCACCGGGCAGCACGAAGCTCGTCAGCGCCGGCAGCGGCTCGTTGAAGGCGTCGCAGTCGCGCTCGAGCCGGTCGACCTGCGCCTGTGTCACGCGCAGACGTTCGCTTCGCGAATCCGATGCAGGAACGCTCAGGTCGGCGCCGAGGTCGAACAGCTCGTTCTGGACCCGCTCGAGCGTCGCCCGTAGCTCGCCGTCCTCGGCAGCGCGGGCCCAGCCGACAGCCGAGTTGAGCTCGTCGACTTCGCCGCTGGCAGCGATGCGCGGATCCGTCTTCGGGACGCGCGAGCCGTCGCCGAGGCTTGTCTCGCCGCGGTCGCCGCCGCGCGTGTAGATCCTCGTCAGACGTACCGGCTCGTCGCGCTTCCGCGGCACGCGCGAAGCGTAAGTGCGGCGTCGGCCGCCTGCGGGTCACCCGAGCGCGACCCGCAGCGCCGTCCGATCGCCTGTTCGTGAGCGTGGTCCTGCGAACATGCGGCATCTGGCGTGCGCAGGAACGAGGCGCCGCAGCCGGCGGTAGGCTCGTCGTCATGATCCGTCGCGGACGCGCGGACGATCTCCACGCGATCGGCCGCGTCTTTCTTGCGGCTCGGGACGAGATGGCGTATCTCCCGCGCATTCCCGAGGAGCATCGGTCGCAGATCGCGACGTTGATCACCCGCGGGCGCGACGAGGTTTGGGTCGCGGACGAGGACGGGCAGGTCGTCGCGTTCGCGGACCTGCGTGACGACTGGCTTGCACACATCTACGTGCATCCGTCACGGCAGGGCCGCGGCCTCGGCACCGACTTGATCGAGCACGCGAAACGGCGCCGACCCGACGGCTTCAGGTTCTGGGTCTTCCAGAACAACGCGGGCGCGCGTCGGTTCTACGAGCGCCACGGCTGCCGTGTCGTGAAGCTGACTGACGGCGCAGACAACATGGAGCACGAGCCGGACGCGCTTTATGAGTGGCCGGCCACCCCCAGAGTCTCATGAAGGAACGTGTTGCGTCGCCCGCTCGTGAATCCCCAGGATCCGGCGAGCGATTACGAGGCGCTGGATCTCGCTCGTGCCTTCGTAGATCTCCGTGATCTTCGCGTCGCGGTAGTACCGCTCGACGGGAAACTCGCGCGTGTAGCCGTAGCCGCCAAGGACCTGGATCGCCTCCGCGGTTTGCCGCCGCGCCATCTCCGACGCGAACAGCTTCGCCTTCGCGCCCTCCTCGGTGTGCGGGAGCCCCCGCTGCTTCCTCCAGGCGGCGCGGTAGACGAGCAGGCGCGCCGCGTCGATCTCGGTCGACATGTCGGCGAGCTTCCACTGGATCGCCTGGTGTTCCGCGATCCGCTTCCCAAAGGTCCGACGCTCCTTCGCGTACGCCAGCGCGACGTCGTACGCGGCCTGCGCGATTCCGAGCGCCTGCGCCGCGATGCCGATCCGGCCGCCGTCCAACGTCGACATCGCGACGCGAAAGCCTCTGTTCTCCTCGTGCAGGAGCCGGTCGCGGCCGACGTGCGCCTCCTCCACGACGATGTCGTTGGTCACTGAGGAGTTGAGGCCGAGCTTCTCCTCGTCCCGGGTGATCCGAACGTGATCGCTGTCGAGGACGAAGCAGGAAACGCCACGCGCGCCGTCCGTCGTCGGGTCCGTCCGTGCGAAGAACAGAAACGCGCCGGCATGGGCGCCGTTCGTGATCCACTGCTTCGCGCCCGTGATCGCGAAACCGTCGCCGGCCGGCTCGGCGTGCGACCGGAGCGCCCCCGCGTCGGAGCCCGCCTCGGGCTCCGTGAGCGCGAACGCGCCGAGGTGCTCCCCACGGGCGAGCGGGGGGACGAAGCGCGACTTCTGCTCGTCCGTACCGAACATCAAGAGCGGCAAGGTTGCGGCGCTGGTGTGCACCGCGACCGTTACGCCGACACCGGCGTCCGCGCGCGAGAGCTCCTCGAGCACGAGGATGTACGACAGGAAGTCGGCGCCGGCGCCCCCATACTCCTCGGGTACGCAGACGCCCATCAGGCCGAGCTCCGCCAGCTCGTCGTAAAGCGTGCGCGGGAATCTGTGCTCGCGGTCCCACTCCGCCGCGTGCGGCTCGATCTTCTCCCGCGCGAAGTCGCGCGTCAGCGTCTGGATCTCGCGCTGCTCCGGCGAGAGGTCGAACTCCACGACGCGTGATGCTAACCCGCGCGTGCGACCGGGCCGTTGGTCGCGGCGAGGCGGCGGCCGATCTCGCGCAGCTCCGCATCGCGCTCCCAAAAGGCATCCACCACGTTCGGGTCGAACTGCGCGCCGCGCTCGCGCGCGATCTCGCTGCCGGCATCCCCCCACGGGCGCGCGGCCCGATACGGGCGGTTGCTCGTGATGGCGTCCAGCGCGTCCGCGACCGCGAACACGCGTGCGCCGATCGGGATCTCTTCACGCGTGAGGCCGTCGGGGTAGCCG
>Ga0126312_10003799_pt1 | contig 10195 bp, 10 predicted proteins | sample Plot104A_FD_92537 | JGI IMG/M metagenome (GOLD analysis project Ga0126312, IMG submission 92537) | Serpentine soil microbial communities from UC McLaughlin Reserve, CA, USA - Plot104A | ecosystem: Environmental > Terrestrial > Soil > Grasslands | place: USA: UC McLaughlin Reserve, Lake County...
ACGACGTCACGACAATGCGAGAACGCGAAGATCGGGAACTCGATCCCGAGCTCATCGGAGATCGGTGTCTTCACTCTCCCCCTCTCGCCGTCGCAGGCTCCGGATTTCGGACGCCGGTCGGCAAAGCCGCCGGCGCCGCGGGCGACCGTAGCGGCGTTTGCTTGACTAGATCAACTATCACCGTCAACGATGGAGCGGGGAACCTGTGACGCTGACCGACGAGAAGATCCTGATCACCGGGCCGGCGGGCCAGATCGCCGAGCCGTTGACCTGCTCCCTCGCCAAGGACAACGACGTCTGGGGCATCGCCCGCTTCGGTGACCTGGAGGCGCGGGCGCGCATCGACGGCTACGGCGTGACCACGCGATCCGTCGACCTCGCCGTCGGAGACTTCGGCGACCTGCCTGACGACTTCACGTACGTGCTCCATCTCGCCGCCGACCAGAGCACGGGGCTCGACTACGACGCCGCCCTGCGGGTGAACGGCGAAGGGACCGGCCTCCTGTTGCGGCACTGCCGCGAGGCGAAAGCCGCGCTCGTGATGTCGACGTTCTCGGTGTATCGCCCCAACCCCGATCCCAGCCACGCCTACACGGAGACCGACCCGCTCGGCGACGCCAATGCACCGCACGCGCCGACCTACTCGGTGTCGAAGCTCGCCCAGGAGGCCGTGGCCCGCGCGTGCGCGCGTGCCTTCGACCTGCCGATCACGATCGCCCGGATGAACGCGTCGTATGGCGACAACGGCGGCCTGCCTGCCATCCATCTCGCGCTGGCGCGAGCCGGACAACCGGTCGTCACCCGGAGCGATCCGTGCGCGTACAGCCCCATCCACCAGGACGACATCTGCACGCAGGCGGGACCGCTGCTGGCGGCCGCTTCCGTGCCGGCCACGATCGTGAACTGGGCCGGCGACGAGCCGGTGAGCGTTCAGGAGTGGTGCGCATGGTTCGCCGAGCTACTCGGGCAGAGGGTCGAGCTCGAGGTCCGCGACCTCCCGGGTACCCAGCCCAGCGTCATCTCCGACAACACCAAGCGCCTCTCGCTCACCGGACCGTGCGCCGTTCCGTGGCGCGAAGGAATGGCTCGAATGGTCGAGGCCCGCCCGTAGCCTGCGAGTGACGGCACCGAAGGTGCGCTGTGATCCGCGCGGAGCTCTTAGCGGATCTGCTCGAGCTGCTTCACATCAAGTTGGACGTGGTCGATGATCCAGTCCTCGAGGCAACCCCGGAATTGCCGCTGATTGGAGTCATCCAGCGCCGGGACCAGGACCGCGCGGTAGCGACCATTCCCCAGCCGCTCGATCGGCCGGGCGAGGTCGGACTCGACCTCGAGGCGACACGTGAGCACCTGCGCCTCGACCATCTCGGAGAGCGTCTGGTTCTCCTCGCCGCCCTTCGTCTTGCCGGACAGGACGAGGCGCGTCTCTCGAGCGTCGACATCCTCGTGCGTCGAGAGTGTGGCTTCGCGGAGGGCGAGCACCCCAACGACACCGATCCCGAGGCCGACGACGCCGAGGGCGATCTTGCCCAGCTTCCCCTTGGTCACTGGCGGCCGCGGCGCAGCAGCCAGCGGATCTGATCGTCGTTGGCGCCCGGTACGTCTTGGGCGAGAACTGTGACGTCGTCGAGCAGGAGCCCGCCCGTTGGATAGCTGATCCTGCTCAGCTGGCGGCCGAGCTTCTGCTCCCCCGCCGGCGAAGACGTCTTCGACGCGATGCGATCGACCATCCAGGCGCCGGCGGAGAGGATCACGCCGCCCCCGACCAGGAAGGTGATGAACACGTTCGGCTGCTGGGTCGTGTCCCGGAGCCACGCAAAGCGGTCCGGGGACGGCGGTCGCGTCTCGCTGAGTACGTTCATGACGTCAGGATCGACTCGCATGCGGTACTCGAGCCGGGTGAGACGGCGGAGCACCAGCCCGGTCGCCAGCGCGACTTCGGCGATGAGGAAGATCAGCCCGAAGAACAGCGCCCGGTTCCACTCCCAGCGGTTGAGCGACACGATCATGTAGAAGCCGCCCGCGACGAGTGTGCCGATGCCGGCGAGCCAAGCGATGACCTTCATGACGTCTGCTCCTTGCCCTGGATTGTGACTCTTCCGCCGTCGCCGTCGACGAACACGACTGCACCTTCGGGGAGGTCCTCCATCGCACCCGCGTAGCCGACGACCGTGGGCACGCCGGCCTCTCTCGCCAGGATGGCGAGGTGGGACAGCACCGAGCCCGTCTCGGCCACGATGCCTTCGAGGCGCGGCAGCAAGGGTCCCAGTCCGGGCGACAGCGTCGTCGTCACGAGGATCGAGCCCGCCGGCGGGTCGTCGCCGTCGTAGGTGACAGGCCCGCTGCCCGTACCACCGCCGGCGCCCGTACCGCCGCCGACCTCGCTCGCGCACTGCGCCCGAATGGGCTTCCCCCGGTCGGAGAGCTGGAACCACGCCGGGAGCGGCTCACCGAACACGTGCTCGTGGACCGACACGAGCTTTGGCACCACCACGGCTCGCTTGGTGGCCACCGATTCGACGTGCTCGAGGCTCATGTGGCGGATGAGCTCCGGCTCGGTGAGGTCGCCGGCGAGTGCGAGTCGCACGCCGAGCTCCCACGCAGCCCGGCCCGACACCTCTTGCACCCAGCGCACGCGAAGGCGGAGCGCCTCGCGGACGATGCCGGCGTCGTTGCAGCTCTGGCAGCTCGTCGTCACGTGCAGCGCCGTCGCCTCGGCGGGGAGCGCGGGCTCGGGTGCGACTCGCGGCGCGGTGAGCGCGAGCACCGTCGGGCTCCGAGCGAGGATCTCCTTGTCGCTCAGGCCGTCCTGACGCGCTTCCGAGAGCACTCGGAGCGCCACCGACGCGCCGGTCATGCGGTTGCCGCCGGTGTCCGCCAGGGTGCCGATCATGATCTCGTGAGCATGCAACGCGCGCAGGATCTCGCGGCTGCGGTGCAGCAAAGCGATCAGCTGCCGGCTCGTCAGCTCGGGCAAGGGAGGGACCGCTTCGAGGTCGGCGTCGGTCCGATCGATCAGGTTCTCGGCGAGACGCGGCAGCGCGGCACGGAGCCGGCCGACGCGCCACGCCCCCCGGAGGCGACGCATCGCGGGGATTGGATTGATCGCGCGCAGGATGGATCGCTTCGGCTTGATCTCACCGGCGAGACGCAAGTCGATCGCGACGTGCCCGTCGACGCAGATCACGAGGTCGCTGGCGTCGACTTCCGCCTGCGTCGCGGCCCCGGCCAGCAGCACGGCCTCGCGCACGGCTTCGCGAAGCGGTGGAACCCAGAGGTCCTCCTCGAGCTCGGTGAGCGGTGACGGGAAGGTCTCCGCGACCGGGCCGGGACCGTAGACGGGCCCGCGCGGCACCCCTCGGACCTCCGTCGTGACCGGACGCGACTGCAGCAGCCACAGCTGCTTGTCGGCCGCGATCGCCCACTCGACGTCCTGCGGGCCACCGAATACCGATGCGACGCGCTCCGACAACGCGAGAAGCCGGCGGAGGTCGGCCCGATCGAGCTCGGGGCCGTCGTTGGCGTCGAAATCGAGCACCTTGGCCGTCGACGGATCGAGCACGTACCGCGAGCCGTTCACCTCGCCACTCACGAGACGCTCGGGGCCACCGTGCACTGCCGTGACGACCCTCTGATCGCTTCGCCCGGACACCGGGTCGACGCCGAACATGACGCCTCCGTACGCGGGCTCGATCAGCGGCTGGACCAGAACCGCGATCGGCTCGTCGGCGGCGCCGGCGCGCTCACGTGAAGCCAGCACCACCGTGGCGGCGGCGACGAAATCTTCGAAGCCGCTGATGCCGACGATCGATTCGAATTGACCGGCCATGGACGACGCGGCCGTGTCCTCGACGACGGAGGAGCTGCGGGCCACGAGTGCCTGGTGGTCACCCCCGGCACGGTCGAACGTCTCGCGCACCGCCGGGTGGTGTGCGAGATCCGCGCCGCCGTCGACGGCGTCGCAGAACTTTGTGGTGAGCACCACGCCGGGAAGTGTGGCGAGACCTGCAGTACCCGCTCGCGCCAGCGCGGCGGCTTTGCCCCCCGTGAGCCCGGGATCGAGCGCGGCTTCGTCGTCCAGCTCGACGACGAACGGACGCTCGGCGTCGACGTCCCGTGGAGCACTCCCTACCCTTGCGTCCGTCATCCCGAGGTACTCCTCGACCCGTTTACCGACCGTTTGCCGGGCTGTAAGGCTATGCCTGTTGTATGGGAAGGACGACCTGGAATCGAGTATTCCCGGGCGTCGACTCCAGTCGGATCTCGCCGCCGTGGCGACCGACGACGATCTGCCAGGCGATGTCGAGGCCCAGGCCTGTCCCCTTCCCGACCGCCTTGGTGGTGAAGAACGGCTCGAACACTCGGGTGCGGACCTCGTCGGGCACCCCGGGACCGGTATCGCCGATCTCGACCATGACGCGATCGTCCCCGAGGGCGGCGGTTCGCACCGTGAGCTTGCCGTGCCCTTCCATGGCGTCGGCGGCGTTGTCGATGAGGTTCGTCCAGACCTGGTTCAGCTCCCCGGGGAAGGCGGCGATCTTGGGGAGGCTGCGGTCGTAGTCGCAGACGACCTCGATGTTCTCGCCGAGCTTGTGCGCCAGCATCGTCAGGGTGGCGTCGAGGCCTTCGTGGATGTCGAACGACTGAAGCGGCGCCCGGTCCATCTGCGTGTACTGCTTGGCCGAAGCGAGCAACCCCGAGATGCGCTCGGCGGCGTCGGTGATCTCGTCGAGCATGCTGTCGGACTCGAGAGCCCGGACGGGATAGGAGAGGCCGACCTCCAGGTGCGGGGGCGGTAGCACCTCCGCGAGCTCCTCGAGCCAGTCCAGGCCGACCCCGGCGGCGACCAACGTGGGGGCGATGTCCCAGGCGCCGGTGACCCCGTGGTCCTCCAGCCAGTCGGCGAGCTCGCCCTCGCGATCGGACGCCTCCAGCGGTGACAGGTTCGGGGCCTCCCTCCGTTGCTCGAGCGCGCGTCCGGCCAGGTCGGCGATCGCCTCGAGCTGTTCGGCGGGGAGCTGGCTCCGAACCATCACGCCGACCTTCTCCCGCATCTCGGCCAGCATGTCTCGCAGTCTCGCGGTGGCGCGTACGACTGCGGTGACCGGATTGTTCAGCTCGTGGGTAAGACCCGCGGTCACCGAGCCGAGCGCGACGAGCCGCTCGTGCCGGGCCACGGTGTCTCGGGCGGCATAGCCCTGGATCTGGCTACCCGCCAGCAGGTGGGCAGCCATCGGGAACCACTCCTTCACCGCGTGGCCCCAGTCGGCTGCGGGCAGCTCGAACAACCGGCAGTCGGTGACCGCCCGCGCCGTGCCCGGGTACAGCTGCGGAACACCGCGGTCGGCCAGGTAGGCGTCGAACGCGCCGGTGTAGGAGCCGCGGTAATCGGAGCGGAACAGCTCGATCTCGCCCCCCTGCACCCGGCTCAGCATGGCGAGCGTCCCCGAGAGCAACACGAAGAAACACGAGGCGGGTGCCCCTTCCGCGTGGATCGTGCCTCCGGCCGGATATTCGACGACGCGACCGCGCCCGGACAGCCACGCGAGCTGCTCGTCGCTCAGATGCTCGAAGAGGAACAGGGTCCGCAGCTCCTCCGGCGTCAGGCGTTCGGGCTCGGTCATCGGTGCTCCAGATAGGTATGAAGGAGCTGGATCGCCATGGCGCCCTCGCCGACCGCCGAGGCGACCCGCTTGATCGAGTTGGCACGGACGTCGCCCGCCGCGAACACGCCGGGCGCGCTGGCCTCCAGGTAGTAGGGGTCACGGTCACGGTCCCAGCCACGCGGCCGTTGCCCGTCGAGAACCAGGTCCGGGCCGGTGACGACGAACCCTCGTGAGTCGCGCTCGACGACCCCGTCGAGCCACTCCGTCCGCGGTTCGGCACCGATGAAGGCGAAGAGGTAGCCGGCGCGGACCGTCTCCTGAGCCCCGGTCCGGGTGTTGCACAGCGTGAGCTCCTCGAGGTGATCGTCGCCGCGCATTCCGATCACCTGGGTCGTGAGGCGCACCTCGATGTTCGGGATCTCGTCGATCTGGCGGACGAGGTAGTACGACATCGACTGCTCGACCTGATCGCCCCGCACGAGCAGAGTGACGCGCCGGGCGTGCCGGGACAGGAACACCGCAGCCTGGCCGGCCGAATTTGCGGCGCCGACGACATAGACGTCCTCACCGAAGCAGGCGGGCCCCTCGGTCTCGGCGGAGCCGTAGAAGACCCCGCGGCCGGTCAGCGCGTCGGCGCCCGGGACTTCGAGCTTGCGGTACGAGATGCCGGTGGCGAGGAGTACCGCGTGGGCGACCACCTCACCGCCGTCGGCGAAGCGGACAGCGCGCGACGACGCTCGAACGTCGAGCCCGACGACGTCGCGCGTAGTGAGGATCTCCGCGCCGAACTTGTGCGCCTGTCGGCGCGCCCGGTCGGTGAGTTGCGTGCCGGTCACACCGTCGGGGAATCCGAGGTAGTTCTCGATGCGCGAGCTCTGGCCTGCTTGCCCGCCGGTGGCCTGCCGCTCGACCAGCACGGTGCGCAGACCTTCCGATGCCGCGTACACCGCCGCGCCGAGACCCGCGGGCCCGCCACCGACGATCACGACGTCGTAGAAGTCGGTCGCGGGAACCGTCGACAGCCCCACTTTCTCCGCCAACTCGCCCATGCTCGGCTCGATCAGGTAATCGCCCTCGGCCGTCACGACCAACGGAATGTTGGTCACCTCGACGCCAGCGGCGGCGAGCAGGCGCCGGCCCTCGGGCTCCTCGGTCGACAGCCAGCGGTACGGCACCGAGTTGCGGGCAAGGAAGTCCCGAACCTCGAACGACCGGGCCGACCAGCGGTGTCCGACCACCTGCGTCCTGTTCACGGGTTGGTCGTCCGTGGTGCGCCACATCTCGATGAGCGCGTCGACGACGGGATAGAGCTTCTCCTCGGGCGGATCCCACGGCTTGAGCAGATAGTGGTCGAGGTCGACGACGTTGATCGCCTCGATGGCGGCGTCGGTGTCGGCATAGGCGGTGAGCAGCGCGCGCCGGGCATTTGGGAACAGGTCCATCGCCTCTTCGAGGAACTCGAGACCACTCATGTCCGGCATGCGATGGTCGGCAAGCAGGACCGCCACCGGGTCGCCGCGCAGCTTCAGCTCCCGCAGGGTCTCCAGGGCCTGCGGACCGGACTCCGTCCGGACGACGCGGTAGCCCTCGCCGTACTGACGGCGGAGATCCCGAGCGACGGCGCGCGACACGCCCGGGTCGTCATCGACGGTCAGCAGGATCGGCTTCCGGTCCGTCTCGATGGCCATGAGGCTCTGACGGTATCGCCCCTGACCGGGCGATCAGACGAACGTGTTGAAGAGCTGCCGCGGGCCGTCGAGGAACCGGCTGACCGCGGTGGCAACCACGGGTGGGTCATGGGCTCCGTCACGGTCGAGGGAGCGGATGAACGCGATCTGCTCGAGGGTGAGGACGCCGATGGCGAGGCTCTCGCGGAGTGCCTCCGAGGCGGAGGCCTTGCCCGTCGTGACCTTGTACGCGGCGGACATGGTGCCGGCTCGTCCGACCCCTTCACCACAGTGGAGAAAGACGCGCCCCTGGCTGTTGTCGACGATGTCGACGACTTGCCGGACCTGGCTGGGCGACGGTGGCGTGCCGTCCGTCACCGGCAGATGGATGCTCTCCATCCCGAGGGCGCGGAGCTCCCCGTCGACCTTGCGGGCGTCCCTGCTCGGCCGAAGGTCGATCACGGTCGTCACCCCGCTCTCGGCGAGCGAGCGGAAGCCCGTCAAACCGGGTTGCGCGCCGCGCCAGAGCCGGTCGTCGACGACGTAGAGCTTGCGAACCCCCTCGAGTTTGGGGCCGGCGTCGAGCTCGGTGTTGCTTCTCGCCCACCAGCTCGCCGCAATCAACGCCAGGTTGCCCTGGAGCAACGCGCCGATCGTCGCTGCGAGCACCGCCAGCGCGGCGATGCGGAGGCAACGTGGCCACCGGCTCTGGGTCCGCATCGGCGTCCCCGGCTCGACGGCCGGACGCTCGCCTACCGCGACCGCCATCAGGTTCGAATGGGAACCGGAGTCTCGACGTCCGGAGACTCGGAGTACTCCGAGCACGGGTGGCGGCGGTGACTGACATCCCCGATGCGTTCGATCACCAAGAGAAACACCGCGCCGAAGATCAACGCGCCGACCACATCCGAGAACCAGTGCACACCCATGTAGACGCGACTGGCGGCAACCAGGAGGATGATCACACCCGACACGACCGACGCCGCCCACCACAACGCTCGCCGGTTCGTGACCAGCGCAACGATCGGCGGCACCAGCCCCCACAACGCGATCGCTGCCATCACATGGCCGCTCGGAAACGAGGGACCCCCGCTGCTCACCAGCGGACCCACTGATGGCCGCTCTCGACCGACGCTCGACTTGATCACCCACTCGAGCGCCGGGCGCGCCAGCGTCGCCACAATGAGCAGCCCCGCCATCGGCGCGCACACACGCCACCCGATCGCCAGCAACACGATCAGGCCGATCACCACCACCTGCCAACTTCCCAACCGGGTGACGTGCAGAAAGAAGGTGTCGAGCCAGTCGACGCGATGACCTGAGATGAAGTTCCGGATCGGCTCGTCCCACACTCGCAACAGCGCGCCGTTGGCAACGGCGGCAGCAAACGCCATCGCCACGAAGAGGATCACGATGGCCGGGAACGTCCACGGATACCGGAGCACGACCCCAGCAGGAGTCAGGGGAGGCTCACGGTGGAGGTTCCGCGGCCGAAGGTCAGCCAGTTGAAGATTCATCGCCCGAAAACTGAAGTCTATGACCGAAACGAGCCGTCCGGGGCGCGATGGGCTCGCCGGCTCGTCTGGGGGCCCTACTGCTTCTCGACCTCACCGCCCTCGGCCGGCAGGAAGAGTGGGAGGAGCCCAAACGACGCCGTGACTCCGCGCGGTCCGCCAGGCCTGACTTCGCGTCGTCACCGCCGCCACGCGACGATGGCAACGTGATCTTCGTAGCGCTCCTCCGCGCCATCAACCTGGGTCGCGTGAACCGCGTCCCGATGGGTGACCTCCGCGTCGCGCTCACCGACGCCGGATTCACGGAGGTCGTTACACACCTGCAGAGCGGCAACGTGGTCCTCGGGAGCACGAAACGCTCGCCGACGGCCGTAGCCACCGCCGTGGAGCGGCTCGTCAGCGCCGAGTTCGGCGTCGACATCGACGTAATGGTGCGCACCGCGGATGAGCTCGCGACGATCGCTGCGAAGAACCCGTTCGCGCCGCGACACGCGGACTCGGGGCCGCTCCACGTGGCCTTCCTGAAGGCACGGCCCGGGGCGGCGGCGAGGCGTGCCTTCAGCGGGCGCACGTTCGGCGACGACGAGTTCATGATCCGGGACACCGAGGTCTACTTGCGGTACCCGCACGGGGTCGCCGCCTCGAAGATGAACACCGCGCTCTTCGAGGGCGGCCTCGGGACGCCGGCGACCGTCCGGACGTGGAAGGTTGTGACCCGCCTCAACGAGCTCGCCGCTGGTGCGAGTCGTTGAACTCCGCGTCGCACTCCTGACCGTTCCAAGGCAGCTTCCTCGGCTGGTGCCGTCAGTTGGGAGTTCGGCGCGGTGGCGGTGACTTTTGCACTGCCGCGAGGTCCTTAGAGGGATACCGACTGAGACGACCGAGGAAGAAGAAGATGAGTTTGAGCAGTTACAAGCTGAACACGTCGATCGCGGTGTCCGACATGGCGCGGGCAAGGGAGTTTTACGAACGGAAGCTCGGACTCTCCTCGACACATGCTGGGGCGGACGGTAGCCAGACGTATGCGGCTGGTGGCGGCGCCGCTCTCCACGTCTACCCGTCTCCGGCCCACGCGGGCAGATCGACAGCGACTCTGGCCACCTGGTACGTGGACGACGTCGAGCGAGTCGTCGACGAGCTCAGCGCCGGCGGCGTGACCTTCGAGCACTACGAGGGAGTAACGACCAACGAGAAGGGGATCTCACCGAGGGCTGGTGGCGGAAAGGTCGCCTGGTTCAAGGACCCCGACGGCAACACGTTTGCAATCGAGGGGGATCGCTAGCGGCGTTCGAGGGCCTCGCAGGCTGACTGCTACCTGTTTTCGACGAGTTTGGCGAGCTTGTCGATCGATATGCTCCAGCCCAACTCATTGTCGGCGGGCGAGACCCCGGGCGGCAGGTTCTCGTGC
>Ga0126312_10003800_pt1 | contig 10194 bp, 10 predicted proteins | sample Plot104A_FD_92537 | JGI IMG/M metagenome (GOLD analysis project Ga0126312, IMG submission 92537) | Serpentine soil microbial communities from UC McLaughlin Reserve, CA, USA - Plot104A | ecosystem: Environmental > Terrestrial > Soil > Grasslands | place: USA: UC McLaughlin Reserve, Lake County...
CATCTTGACCGAGGCGCCGAGCTGCTCGTCCTCGGGCAGGTACCAGACGGCTTCGGTGTCGAAGGTCGTCTCCGGGAGGTCGAGCGCGATCAGGTCGATCGGCTCGCCGCCGCGGATCGAGCGACGCTGGTACGCGACCACCTGCTCGGTCACGGACACGCGGCCGAAGGAGAGCTCGAGGCCGGCCCGCCGCTCGCTGCGAAGCGTCTCCTCGATCGCCGTGTTGGTCTCCTTCTTCGCTTGCGTGTACCAGTCGCCGGAGAACGGCTGGACGAGAGCCGTGCGGGCGTCAAGGTCGAGCTCTAGCACGTGGAACGCCTCGCCGAGGTGGAGGTAGACCGCGCCCTGGTGCACCGTCGAGTAGGCGCGCTCGCGCTCGACCAGACCGAGCATCGAGCCGCTCTCGACGTCCACCACGGTGAACGCGTCGGGGCTCGTGGAGCGCAGCGCAACGCGGGCGGCCGGGTAGTCGCGACCCGCCCAGACGTAGCCGCGCGGCGTCTTCTTCAGCTCGGGGAGCTCGGCCGCCCGCTCCAGCGCAGCGTCGCCGAGGATTTCCCGGTCGGCGTCGTCGAGCGGCGCCTCGAACGCGGCCGAGCGGACGTGTCCGTCCAGGACGCGCGGGTTCGTGTGATCGAGGATCGCCGCCTCCACGCGGCGGTTGAGCAGGGTCTCGGGCTCGCGCATGAAGTACTGGTCGAGAGCGTCCTCGCTCGCCACGAGGACGGCGAGGCCGTGCTCGCGCCGGCCGGCGCGCCCCCATTGCTGGCGTAGGCTCGCCACAGTGCCGGGGAAGCCGACCGAAATGACGGCGTCGAGCAGACCGATGTCGATCCCCAGCTCGAGCGCGTCGGTTGCCGCGACGCCCAGCAGCTCGCCGTCCACGAGCCTGCGCTCGATTTCCCGCCGCTGCGCCGGCGTGTAGCCCGCGCGGTAGGGCGAGAGCCGCTTCGCCAGTTCCCGGTCGCCCAGGCGCTCGACGGTGAAGCGGTGAACGAGCTCGGCCCCCTTGCGGCTCTTGCCGAAGGCGAGCGTTCGGCGCTCCCGTGCGACGAGTTCCGCGAGCAGGCGAGACGCTTCGCCGAGCGCGCTGGCGCGCTGGCCCAGCTCCTCGTCGAGCAGCGGCGGGTTCCAGAGCGCGATCGTGCGCTCGGCCCGCGGCGCGCCGTCGTCGTCGACGACAGTCGCCTCGACGCCGAGCAGGGCGTGGGCCAGCTCGCCGGGGTTCGCGATCGTCGCCGAGGCGAGCAGGAAGCGGGGGTCCGCGCCGTAGACGTGCGCGAGCCGGCGCAGGCGCCGGAGCACGTTGCCGACGTGCGACCCGAAGACGCCGCGGTAGACGTGCGCCTCGTCGATCACGACGAACGCGAGGTTGGAGAGGACGTCGCCCCAGCGGTCGTGGTGCGGCAGCACGCCCACGTGGAGCATGTCCGGGTTGGTCAGGATCAGGTTCGACCACTTCCGGATTTGCCAGCGCTGGTCGCTCGGCGTGTCACCGTCGTAGATCGCTGACCTGACCTTCGGCACGCGCAGCTCGGCGAGGGCGCGCGCCTGGTCCTGGGCGAGCGCCTTCGCCGGATACAGGTAGAGCGCCCGCGTCTTCGGCTGGCGCGCGAGCGCGTCGAGCACGGGCAGGTTGAAGCCGAGCGTCTTGCCACTGGCCGTCCCCGTCGCGATCACGATGTTTTCGCCGCGCGCGACCGCGTCCCAGGCGTGGCGCTGGTGCGTGAAGAGCTCGTCGATCCCGCGGGCGGCGAGCGCCTCACGGACGCGCGGATGCAGCTCGTCCGGAAGCGGCGCGGTACGCGCTTGGCGCGCCGGCTCGGTGGTCAGGTACGCGAGCTCCTCGCCCGCCAGGAGCTCGTCGGGAAGAGCGATCGTCACGGCTTGCGCCCGACGACTGCGAAAACGTGTGGAAACACGCCGTCTCCCGGCTCCTCGAACCGCCCGAGCACGAGGCCTGCATCCGGGAACGCCTCCAGGAGGTCGGCGAGCGGAAGGTGGCGCATGCCGACTCGACGGCGCAGGCCTTCGCCGAAGCCGCGCGCGTCGTCGGTCCAGTTCGTGTCGCGGTAGCCGGGGAAGAGCACGGGCACCTCGTCCTCGGGCACCTGGCGTGCGAAGGGCCCGACGAAGCACGGATGGAGCCCGAGGTGGACGAAGCGACCTCCGGGGACCAGCACGCGTGCGCCCTCGCGAACGGCGCCCGGGTAGTCGTCGATGTCCGTGTGCGTGAAGATCGAGGCGACAGCGTCGAAGCGGGCGTCCTCGAAAGGGAGCGCCGACGCGTCCGCCTGGACGACGTCGACGGCGTCGTCGCGTGCGGCCGCCAACCTCAGCTGATCGGCCGAGAGGTCGACGCCCGTCGTCGTCCACCCGAGCTCCACGAGCGTCGGAAAGTGCAGGCCGGTGCCGCAGCCGAGGTCGAGGCAGCGACCGGGCCCCAGGCCGAGGAGCTGTCGTAGTGCGTCGGTCCAGCGCAGCGTGAAACCCCGCAGGTTCTCGTCGTACCACTCGGCGAGCCCGTCGTAGCGGGCGACTCCGCTCACGTGGCCGATGCTACTCTCGGCCTGCCGGGGTGCCCCGCACGGGGCTGAGAACACACCCGCAGAACCTGATCCGGCTAGTACCGGCGAAGGGAGTCGATTGGTACCTCGTTGCTTGACCATTGCCGGATCCGACTCGGGCGGAGGCGCCGGGATCCAGGCCGACCTGAAGGCGTTCGCCGCCGCCGGCTGTCACGGCATGTCCGTTCTCGTCGCCTTGACGGCGCAGAACACGCTCGGCGTGACCGCCGTCCACGAGCTACCCCCGGACTTCGTCCGAGCGCAGCTCGAAGCCGTCTACGACGACATTGGCGTCGACGCGACGAAGACGGGAATGCTCTTCTCCGCGGCGATCATCGAGACCGTCGCCGATTTCCTCGAGGGCCGCGACACGCCGCTCGTCGTCGACCCCGTGATGGTCGCGAGCTCCGGCGCCAAGCTGCTTCAGGACGACGCCGTCGAAGTGCTCGTCGGGCGGCTGTTCCCGCTCGCGACGATCGTGACGCCAAACCTCCCCGAGGCTGAGGCGCTCACCGGCCGGCCCGGAGCCCCGCGGCGCGAGCTGGCCGAGCGGCTGCACGAGCTCGGCGCGGCGGCCGTGATCGTGACCGGCGGGCACGGTGACGAGGCGATCGACCACTTCTACGACGGCGTCGAGCACTACGAGTTCCCGGTCGCGCGGCACGACGTTCCGGCGACGCACGGCGCCGGCTGCACGCACTCGGCGACGGTCGCTGCCCTGCTCGCGAAGGGCGAGCGCCCGGTGCGGGTGACCCGGGCCGCCGGGAAGGTCGCCTCGGACGCGGTCAAGAATGGCCTGACCGAGATCGGTGCGGGCGAGGGGCCCGTGGACGTCTTCCACCTCGCGGGTTTGCGGTGAATGCAGGCTCGACGCTGGCCCGAATCCGGGCCGAGAAGCCGCTCGTGCACCAGATCACGAACTACGTCGTCATGAACGAGACGGCCAACGCGACGCTGTCGCTCGGCGCGCTGCCGGTGATGGCGCACGCGATCGAAGAGGTCGAGGAGATGGTCGGCTTGGCCGGCGCGCTCGTGCTCAACATCGGGACGCTGTCGGCGCACTGGATCGAGTCGATGGTGCTGGCCGGTCGTGCGGCGAACGAGCGCGGAGTCCCGATCGTGCTCGATCCGGTGGGGGCCGGGGCGACGAGCTACCGAACCGACACCGCCCGCGGCCTTCTGGGCGAGCTGCGGATTGCCGTCCTGCGCGGGAACGCCGGCGAGATCGCGACGCTGGTGGGCGTCGACGCGGAGGTGCGGGGCGTCGAGTCGATGGCGGCGAGCGGCGACGCCGCCGAGCTCGCGCGCCAGGCGGCAGAAACCCTCGGGCTGGTCGCGGCCGTGACCGGCCCCGTCGACCACGTCTCGGATGGCGAGCGCGTCGCAGCCGTGTCCAACGGGCACGAGCTGCTCGGGGCGGTCAGCGGGACCGGCTGCATGTCGACCGCGATCACCGGTGCATTCCTTGCGGCCAAGCCCGGCGAGCCGTTCGAGGCCGCGGTCGAGGCCCTCGTCGCCTTCGGCGTCGCCGGCGAGGACGCGGCAGTCAACGCGCGCGGGCCGGGAACGTTCCACGCCGGCCTGTACGACGCGCTCGCCGGGCTCGACTCCGGCGGTCTCGACGCGCGCGCCCGAGTCCGCGAGCTGTGAGGTTGCACGTCCTCGTCGAGGACCTCGAGACCGCCCGCGTGGCCGTCGAGGGCGGCGCGACCGTCGTTCAGCTCCGGCTGAAGGACGCGACGACCGAGGAGATCGTCGAGCGTGGCCGCCCGTTTCGCGAGCTGCCTGCGACCTTCGTCGTCAACGACGACGTCGAGGCGGCGCTGCAGCTCGGCGCCGACGGCGTGCACCTCGGGCGCGGCGACGAGGGCGCGGAGCGCGCGCTCGCGAACGGGCTCCTGCTCGGCCTCTCCGCCTCGAGCGTCGAGGAAGCGGGCGACGCCGCCGACCGCGGGGCGGCTTACATCGGAGCGGGTCCCGTCTGGCCGACGCCGTCGAAGGCCGACGCCGATCCTCCGCTCGGGCTCGACGGGCTTCGGCGGATCTGCGGCGCAGTCTCGATTCCCGTCGTCGCGATCGGCGGGATCGACGCGTCGAATGCAGGCGCGTGCATCAAGGCGGGCGCCGTCGGAGTTGCAGTCATCCGCGCCGCCCGCGAGGCGGCCGCGATTCGTCGTGCGACTGGGTGACGTGGGCGAGCTCGGCCTGCTCGCCGAGCTCGAAAGCCGCGGGCTCGCGTCGCAGATGGAGCACGACGCGGCCGTCGTCGACGGTCTCGTCGCGACCCAGGACGCGCTTGTCGAAGGCGTCCATTTCCGGCTCGACTGGATCTCGTGGCGGGAGCTCGGCTTCCGCGCCGCGGCGGTGAACCTCAGCGACCTCGCGGCGTCCGGAGCCGAGCCGCGCGGTCTGCTCGTGTCGCTCGGAGCTCCTGCCGACACCGACGTCGGCGACGTGCTCGAGCTCTACCAGGGGATCGCGGAAGCCGGCGTGCCCGTCGTCGGCGGCGACACGACGCGAGCCGACATGCTGCTGATCTCCGTCACGGCGCTCGGCCGTTCCGAACGCGTTCCCGGCCGCGCCGGCGCTCGGGCCGGCGACCTCCTCGTCGTGACCGGCCGCCTCGGCGGCGCGGGTGCCGCCTTCCGCGAGCAGCGGTTCGCCAGGCCGCCCCTACGCCTCGTCGAGGGACGCGAGCTGGCGCGGACGGCGACGGCGATGCTCGACCTCTCCGACGGCCTCGCCGTCGACGCCGGCCACATCGCCCGCCGCTCGGGGGTCCATTGCGAGATCGACCTCGAGCAGGTGCCGCTCGCGGAGGGCGCCACGATCGACGACGTCGGCTTCGGGGAGGACTACGAGCTGCTTGCTGCGGTGCCGGAACCCGGCCCCTTCCAGGTCATCGGCCGGTGCGTGGAGGGCGACGGCGTCGAGATCCGACTGCACGGCGAGCGGGTAGACCTCGCAGGGTGGGAGCACTTCAGGTAGCGGCGTAAGGTTGGGCCGGTGACGGGCTATCTCGTCCGGCGGCTCGCGTGGGCGGCTTTGCTCTTCCTCGTGATGAGCTTCGTCACCTACCTGATCTTCTTCGTCATCCCGACCGAGGCGTCGACGATCGGCCGCGGTCAGGCCTCCGAGACGATCGACCTACGCACGGTCATCCCGCTCGAGGGCTCGGTCGTCCACGAATACGCGCAGTTCTTCGGCCGCGTGCTCCACGGCGATCTCGGGCATTCGTACGTGACGCGCCGCGACGTGAGCGAGATCATCCTGCAGGCCGCGCCGGTGACGGCCTCGCTCGTGTTCGGAGGCGCGGTCGTCTGGCTGCTGATCGCGATCCCTGTCGGCCTGCTCTCGGCGCTGCGGCCGCGCTCGCTCCTCGACCGCTTCGCGACCGCTTTCGTCTTGATCGGGATCTCGGCACATCCAGTCTGGATCGGGTTGATCCTCTCCTACGTGCTCGGCGAGAAGCTGGGCCTCGCCCCCGCCGGCGGCTACTGCGACCTCGTCGCGCCGACGACGGGGTGCGGCGGGCCGCTGCAGTGGGCGTGGCACATGTGGCTGCCCTGGGTGACGTTCGCGCTGATGTTCGCCGCGATCTACATGCGCATGGTGCGTGCGAGCGTGCTCGAGGCGCTCGGGGAGGACTACGTGCGCACGGCGCGCGCGAAGGGCGCGTCCGAGGCCAGGGTCGTGCGGCATCACGTGCTACGCAACGCGCTGCTGCCCGTGGTGACGATGCTCGGGATGGACATCGGGCTGGCCCTCGGCGGTGCCGTGTTCGTCGAGCGCGTCTACGGCCTCCCCGGGATCGGCGGAATCGCAATCCAGAGCCTGGCGCGTCGCGATCTCCCGGTAATCATGGGCGTCGTCCTCTTCGGCACCTTCTGCGTGATCGTTCTCAACCTGATCGTCGACCTGTTCTATACAGCGATCGACCCGCGCAGCCGCCTGCACCACACCGACTTCGAGGGCAGCGGCGCGCCGGCGCGCCAAAGGCGGCCGATTGATGCGCGTGGGGACGTCTCCGCGCCCCAGACTGTCCCGTAGAAACCTGACCGACGCTTCTCGGCCTCTCCCGCGGAATGGGTGCGTCTCGGCGCGAGAAACGGTTGGAGCTCGGCGCGGCCGGCTACTGCTTATCGAGCAGGTGCGTCTGCGGATCTTGGTTTTCGTTCCACGGGCCGCTCCTGACTGGCCGCGTTGGGCGCCAACCGGTAATAGCCGTACCGGATCGGCTGAATCCGACCGAGCATGCGGAGCTTCGCCACGCTTGCTTCGACGGCCTTCGGGGTTGGCGCCCATCCTCGCCGCAACATCTCGCGCTTGATGTCAACGACCTTCCACTCGTGCTCCGGGCGCTCGCGCATGACCCTCAAGACAGCGTGCGGTCCCCGGGGGCCACTTGTCGACAGGGGCGCTGTATCGAACTTGATGCGGTGCGAATCGAACGTCCGCCGAATCAGGAGTCCGTCGGCCTCCCCATTCAACGCACGAACGCCCGCAATGATCTGTCGGATGGCCTCGGCCTTACGCTCGTATAAGGGTTGTTTCCGTTTTCGCGCCGACCGGACCGGTGTTGAGATTCAAGGGACGCTGATCGAGCCGCACGAAGGTGCGGAGACGGGCGCGCGGGAAGTGGAAGCTGGGTCTACGCCGGAGTTGGGTGCCGACGATGAGCGCCATTCAGGAGACGCTCAGCCGTAGCATCGTCGATCTCATCGAAGTACAGGATCTGCATTGGGTTTACCGCGCGCTTCGTTCCGTCGGGATCCTTCACATCCAGCGTGGTGTTTCGGTCTAGAGCTTTCTGGAATGCCTCATGGACGTCCTCGAGGCTCAGCGGAGTGATGATCTGAAGACCCTCGTTCAGTTGCACCCTTACAGCCAAGAATCCTCCACGTCGGAGCGGACAGCGTACATGTGTATGTACGCACACGGTCGGACGGAACGCCAGTCCCCAGCGGAGGGAAAACGGAAACTCTGAGGGCCCGGTGGAAGGCTGGTCACCGGCCGAATGATGGGCTAGAGCCAGTCGGCGAAGGCGCGCTCGAAGTCTGAACGGGGTCTGGCGCCCATCACCGTCGCGCGCGGCTCGCCGCCCTCGAACAGGATCGTCGTCGGCAGCGCCAGCACGTCGTAGCGGGACGCGGTGGCGAAGTTGTCGTCGACGTTGACCTTGACGAACTCGGCTTTGCCCTCGTGCTCGGCGGCGAGCTTCTCGAGCAGTCCTGACACGGCATGACAGGGGCCGCACCAGGGCGCCCAGAAGTCGACGACGACCGGCCGGTCCGCCTGCAGGACGTCCTGCTCGAAGGTCGCGTCGCCGATGTCGCGCACGCCGCCAACGCTACCTGTGCGGGCCGACGTGCCCGCCATCATGCGCCGGTGCTCGCGTCCGGGCTGCACCGCTTCACGCTCGCCTTCGCGGTTCTTTGCGTGGCCGGCTGGTTCTACGTGCTCAATGAGTGGTGGGGGCCGATCGCGGCGCTGCTGCTCTGCGTCCCCGTCGGCGTCGCGTTCTCGCTGATCCCGCCCGCGGTCGTCGGGACGATCCGGCCGATCCTCGGCGACGTCTTCACGACGTGGGCGTTCATGGCCGTCGGCATCGCCCTCGGCGTCTACGCCTTCGCAGCCCTCGAGGGAACGACGTTCGCGCTCGTCGGTCTCTGCGCGGCTGCGATCCTCTTCGGAGGCGCGTCGCTCTTCTACATCCGCTTCAACGCGATGCGCCGTCGCGCGACCAGCGGCGGCTAGCGAGCCGCATCGCCGGCACCTTCCAGATCGCCTCCAGCACGATCGAGCGCGACATCTTCGAGCCGCCGACCTCGCGGTCGCTGAAGCGGATCGGGATCTCGACGACTCGGAATCCAGCTCGCAGCGCTCGGTAGGTCGTTTCGATCTGGAACGCGTAGCCGCGTGACCGAATCGCGTCGAGCTCGATCGTCTCGAGCACTCGCCGGCGATAGCACTTGAAGCCGCCGGTGAGGTCGCGCACGCGCAGCCCGAGTAGGACTTGCGCGTAGAGCGAGCCCCAGCGCGAGATCGCGCGACGGAGCAGACCCCAGTTCTCCGTGCCGCCGCCCGCCACGTAGCGCGACCCGAGGACGAGATCCGCACCCTCCGCCGCTGCGATCAGGCGCGGAACCTCGTTCGGATCGTGCGAGAAGTCGCAGTCCATCTCCAGGACGAGCTCGGCGCCGTCGGCCAGGGCGCGGCGGAATCCGTCCAGGTAGGCGCGGCCGAGGCCCTCCTTGCGCGGCCTGTGGAGCACGTCCACCCAGTCGAGCTCGGCCGCGAGGCGATCCGCGATCTCGCCGGTCCCGTCCGGCGAGCTGTCGTCGATTACGAGGACGCGATCGTCGGGGCCGAGCACCTCGCCGAGCGCACGGACCATCGGCTCGAGGTTCTCGCGCTCGTCGTACGTGGGCAGGCAGACGGTGGCGCGTGACACGCGCCGTATCATCGCCGGGAATGGCGACCACTCTGCCCAGAAACGGCGACGTCGCCGACCAGTTCGAGCTGCTCGCCGACCTGCTCGAGCTCGAAGGCTCCGACCCGTTCCGGCCACTCGCCTACCGGCGCGCGGCGCAGCGCATCCGCGAGACGGCTGGCTCGATCGCGGAGCTCGCCCTCGAAGGGAAGGCGAAGAGCCTGCAGGGGATCGGCAAGACGATCGAGGAGAAGATCGTCCAGATCGTCGAGACGGGCGAGATCGAGGCGATCACGAAGCGCAAGGACAAGATTCCGACGGAGGTCGTCCTGTTCACGCGGCTCCCGGGGCTCGGACCGAAGACAGCGGCGCGGATCTGGAGGGAGCTCGGGGTCTCCACGCTCGTGGAGCTGAAGGCTGCCGCGGAGCAGCAGCGCCTGCGCACGCTCGCCGGCATGGGTGCCAAGACAGAGGAACGAGTGCTCGCGGCTCTCGCTGTCGAGGCGTCCGCCGAGCCGAGGCGCGCCCTGCTCGGCCAAGGGCTCCCCGCCGTCCTCGCCGTGGTCGAGGCCTTGCGAGAGCATCCCGGCGTCGACCTGGTCTCCGAGGCCGGCAGCGTCCGCCGCCGCAAGGAGACCTTCCGCGACCTCGACATCATCGCCACCGCCGCCGACCCGGCCGCGCTAACCGACCACTTCACCAAGCTGAAGTGGGTCGCCGACGTCGCCGCGAAGGGCCCGACCAAGGCGACCGTGCTCTCCAACGACGGCCTCCGCTTCGACCTGCGCGTCGTCCCGCCCGAGTCGTACGGGAACCTGCTCCAGCATTTCACCGGCTCGAAGGAGCACAACGTCGCGCTGCGCGAGAACGCCGTCCGCGCCGGTCTGTCGGTCTCGGAGTACGGCATCGAGAACGTCGAGACCCGCGAGCTTTTCCAGACGCGGAGCGAGGAGGAGCTGTACGAGCACCTCGGCTACGAGTTCATCCCGCCCGAGCTGCGCGAGAACTCGGGCGAGCTCGACGCCGCGCGTAAAGGGGAGCTGCCGAACCTCGTGGAGATCGGCGACCTGTGCGGCGATCTGCACTGCCACACGACGTGGTCGAACGACGGCAAGAACACGATGGACGAGATGGTCGAGCGCGCCCGCTCGCGCGGCTACGACTACCTCGCGATCACCGACCACTCGCACTACC
>Ga0126312_10003802_pt1 | contig 10193 bp, 12 predicted proteins | sample Plot104A_FD_92537 | JGI IMG/M metagenome (GOLD analysis project Ga0126312, IMG submission 92537) | Serpentine soil microbial communities from UC McLaughlin Reserve, CA, USA - Plot104A | ecosystem: Environmental > Terrestrial > Soil > Grasslands | place: USA: UC McLaughlin Reserve, Lake County...
GCGGCGGCGACGACGATGACAGCCCCGGCTTCCTAGTCGTCCTGCTCGCCTCTTTGGTCGTCTACATCGTCTCCTTCTTCCTGATGCTGGCGCTGTCGCGCTACCGCGAGTTCGCCGCCGACCGCGGCGCCTCGCTCATCACTGGCCGGCCAAGCGCGCTGGCGTCGGCGCTCGTGAAGATCTCCGGGGCGATGCAGCAGGTGCCCACGCGCGACCTCCGCGAGGCCGAGCGCATGAACGCGTTCTTCATCGTCCCGACGAGCGTGAAGGGCGCGGTCCAGACGCTCTTCGCCACGCACCCGCCGATGGAGAAGCGGATCGAGCGCCTCCAGCAGCTCGAGGCCCAGCTCCAGGGCAGCAGCCCCGTCCTCGCGGCCTAGAGCGTGGGCTTCCTCGACGCCCTCATGGGGGGCCGGCGCAAGCTCAAGGGCCCGGCGCCCGATCGGCTATTCGCGATGAGCACCGCCTACGTGACCCTGGAGACCGGGCTGGGCATCAAGCCCCGCGGCTCGGCGGGGATCGTCTTCCAACCACTCGCCACGGCCGATTTCCAGCAGATCGTCGCGGAGACCGAGGAGCTCCTGCGGGGCTCAGCGGAGGAGACCGGCACGCAGATCGAGTCCCACGACGACGAGTTCGGCTACCGCTGGCTCGTCCTCCGCGACCCCGAGTTCGAGGACCTGGTCGTCTCGCTCAACACGGTCTCGACGCAGCTTGGGTCCGGCGGCTACGGCGACCGGGTGCTGGCCGCGGTCTTCGCCTTCGAGGAGAGCGGCAAGCCGATCTACCTCATCTACAACTACAAGCGCGGCGGCTTCTACCCGTTCGTGCCCGCCCCCGGCGAGAAGCAGCGCGACTCCGAGCGTGAGCTGCGGCTCAAGGCCCAGCTCGGCGCCGAGGTGCCCTGGGAGGAGGACATCACACGTTGGTTCCCGCTCTGGGAGATCCCGCTGTAGGGCAAGGCGTGTCGCGTTGACCCCGCATATCGAGGTCAATGCGACATGCGACCCCGCCCGGCCTGGAGTCCGCCGCCACGCGGGGCATCAGGCCCGCAGCGAGCGAACCGCGAACGCGCGGACGATGTCGGTGACCGCGTGCATCAGGGCCCAGATGCCCGCGAACACGAGAAGCAGGTAGGTCTTGTCGATGAAGAACTGCCCGCTGGTCCAGAACGCCAGCACGATCATCAGCAGCCCCGCGATCAGCCCGATCCACCAGAGCGGGTGTCCCAGATCGCGCTGGACGAACGCCTCGGCCGTCCAGAACAGGCCCACCAGCAGGAACAGGAAGCCGAGGATGTCGGCGACTCCGGCGAAGGTCTCCTTCGGCTGGATCAGGGAGATCACGCCGGCCGCCAGCATCAGCACCCCGAACAGCGCGTAGAGCCAGCGCAGCCGGTCGCCGAGCGCGGCGACCGTCAGGTGCCAAAGGCCGGAGCCGAGGAACATCAGGCCGATGATCACGCCGACCGTCGAGATCGAGGCCCCATCGAACTGGAGGATGACCAAGGCCACGATCCCCCATACGACGCCCGCCACCAGCCACAGCCACCAGTACCTCGCGAGCCGGGCGGCCGGATCGCGACCCGGCGCGTGCCAGCCGACTTCGGTCAGTCCGGGATCAGCCCCTCGCCCGTGAACTCGCCCTTGGCCTCCTCGAAGCTGATGTCCCGCGGCGGCACGATCACGTCGGACTCCACGAGCTCGTCGTCTGGCAGCGCGTTGCCGTCGGCGGAGATCAGCTCGAGCATCTGGTGGAAGAGCTCGCGGAATCCGGCCTCGTCGCCCTGCTCGACCGCGCTCACCGCGCGGTTGTCGAGCTCGTTGAGGCGTTCTCCGTCCTGGTCGGGGATCTTGAACTGACCCTCGCCGGAGATGCGGACGATCATGCGCCCTCCTTGCCCTCGCCGAGGGCGGGCGCGTCGCCACCGCCGGAGCCGATCTCGGCCTTCATCTTGGCCAACTCGTCGTCCACCTGGGCACCGGCCCCGAGCTGGGCCAGCTCGCGATCGATGTCGTCCTGGCCCTCGCCGAGCGCGGTCAGGTCCTCGAAGGTACCGGCGGCCTCGAGCTCCTCGACTGCGCCCGCGCGCGCCTTCATCTGCTCCGTCTTGTCCTCCGCGCGCTGGATGGCCAGCCCGACGTCCGCCATCTGCTCGCCTACGCCGTGGGCCGCCTCCGAGATCTGGACCTGCGCCTCGGCGGCCGAGTACTGCGCCTTGATGACCTCCTTCTTGGTCCGGAAGGCCTCCACCTTGGTGCGCAGCTTCTTTTCGTTCTCGGTGAGCGCCTGCTGCTGTGCCTCGAGCTCCTTGACCTGCGTGTCGAGCGACTGCAGCTCCCCCTGGATGACCGCCTTGCGCTCGAGCGCGGCGCGCGCGAGGTCCTCGCGGCCCTGCGAGAGGGCCTGCCGCGCCTGGGTGTCTAGCTTCACGATCTGCTGCTCGTACTTCTGCGTCTGCATCTGGAGACGCTTCTTCGAGGTCACGACGTCCGCGACCCCCTTCTTGACGTTCTGGAGCAGCTCGACCTGCTTCTGGTAGCCGTAGTCGAGCGTCTCGCCCGGGTCCTCGGCGCGGTCGAGCAACCTCGAGATCTTCGACTTGATGACCGTGGACATTCGGCCGGCCAGTCCGGGCATCCCGTCTCCTTCCAAAGTCGTGGTGGGGCTTCGCGCCCAGACTAGCGCCCGGGACAGGTCCGCCGGAAGGCGGCGGAGGGGTGAGCGCGCGTCAGATCACCGGCCCCGACTCGGGCGCAGGCAGCTGGCGCCACTCCCTCATCTTCCCGCCCTCGATCGTGAAGCGCACGCGGACGCTCCCGTGACAGGGCCCGCCGGGCCCACGGCGCAGGCGAAACGCTGCGAGCGTCGTCCGACCCTCGTCCTTCGTGTCGGCCAGGTCCGCCTTGCAGGGCAGGCCGCGGTTGAACTCCTCGGCCTCGGTCTGCGTGCGGAGCCGGAACACGTCGTTCTGCTGGACGACGGCGTTCTTGGCGAAGTAGGAAGCGGCCGCGACGTAGTCGCCGGCGTCGAGGGCGGCGATCCAGCCGCGGATCACCTCCCTGTCGGTCTGTTTCGGGATCGGCGTCTCGTCGGAGGAGCTGCCGCCGCAGCCGGCCACGACGGCCGTTACCAGGACGGCTGCGACGAGCCGTCTCATCCCGATTGCTCGAGCCGCCGACGCAGCTCGGCGCCGCGGCCGGCGCTCACCGCACGGGCGGCTCTCGATTCGCTCAGATCGATTCCCCGGCTCTCCGCGTATTCGAGCAGGTTCTGACGCTCCTCGGCCTCGCGGGCGGCCTTCAGGAAGAGCCAGCCGAACAGGACGATGGTCACGATGCTGCCCTCGATCATCATGATCGTGCCGGCGATGCCCTGGTCGTTCAGGCGCGAGATGTCCCAGTAGGCATCGCCGCCGCCGTAGTCGGGGTAGAAGACCGTCCCGGACCAGATGAACACGTTGCCCAGCAGTGCGCCCGCGAGGCGCACGCCGACGATGTAGAGCAGCTTGGCGCCGTTGCCGAACCAGTCCGGCTGCGGCAGCGGGCCGAACAGCGCCATCCACATCGCTATCCCGAAGAAGACGAAGCTCGTGTGCTGGAGGGCGTGGACGGCCTCGCTGTGCAGCGTCGCCTGGTAGAGCGCCGGGATGTGCCAGGCGTACAGGTCCACGATCCATAGCGGGAGCGCGACGGCAGGATTGGCGAGGACGCGGAGGCGGCCGACGTAGGGCACCGCCAGCAGCGGTTGGAGCAGCGGACCCGTGAGGCCGAGGACGATCAGCAAGGCCCCGAGGTCGGCCATCAAGAGGTGCTGGACCATGTGCGCCAGCACCAGCTCGCCGCCCAGGTGCGCCACGGGCGAAACGAGCGCGGCATAGACGAGGAACATCCCCACCGCGAAGCAGAGCTGCTTCCGCACCGGAACCGGCCGGCCCTGCGCCGCCAGGCTTCGTGCGCGGATGGCGTACGCGACGATCGCCGCCGTGGGCGGCAGCAGCTCGACCGGCGCCCAGGTACCGCCCACGAAGTGGGCGAGCGGAAGGACCATCCCGGCTGAGGATAGGGCGCGCCGACCCCGCCCTGGATCAGTACTGCGGTGCTCGCGCGGCCGGCGCCTGCGCTCCGCTCCTCGCTCGCCTTGCGGCGGCTACGCGGCCGTGGCCGCGACCGACGGCGGCTGCTCGAGCACCCCGGCGGCCTCCCCCAGCCGCTCCCGGTACTCGCGCAGCTGCATGCGCGAGACGACCAGCCTCTGCACCTGGGCGGTGCCCTCGAAGATCTGGTAGATCTTGGCGTCGCGGAACCACTTCTCCAGTGGGCAGTCGGTGGTCTGCGCGTAGGGGCCCACCACGTCCATCAGCGTGGTCGTGGCCCACATCGTCACGTCGCCGGCCTTGAGCTTCGACATCGAGCCCTGGCCGCCGGTCATCGGCACGCCGTTGCGACCCATCCAGGCGGCGCGCCAGACGAGCAGCCGCGAGGCCTCGATCTCGGTGGCGACGTCCGCGAGCACCTGCTGGACGCGCTGCTGCTCCATGAGCGGGACGCCGTCCTCCTCCTTGTCCTCGAGGTACTCGAGGGTCCACTCGTAGGCGGCCTGCGCGATGCCTAGCGCCGACGCGCCGACGAACGGGCGGGTGATCTCGAAGGTCGCCAGGGCGCCCGACGACCGGCTCGACTGTCCGGAGCGGGCGCGCTCCAGCTTGCGGTCGAGCTTCTCCTTGCCGCCGAGCAGGTACTCCATCGGGACGCGCACGTCGTCGAGCACGAGCTCGCCAGTGTGCGACGCGCGAATGCCGAGCTTGTCCTCCTTCTTCCCCTGGGAGAGACCAGGAGTGTCCTTGGGCACGATGAAGGAGGCCTGACCGCGATGGCCGAGCTCGGGATCGACGGTGGCGACGACGACGTTCACGTCGGCGATGCCGCCGTTGGAGATGAACACCTTGGTCCCGTTGAGGACCCACTCGTCGCCGTCGAGCTTGGCCGTCGTGCGCAGCGACTTGACGTCGGAGCCCGCACCGGCCTCGGTGACGGCGTAGGCGCCGAGCTTGATCTCGTCGCCGGAGCCGAAGCACTCGGGCACCCAGCGGGCGACCTGCTCGGGCGTGCCGGAGGAGGCGACTCCGGCCGCGGCGAGCGAGGACGCCTGAATCGCCAGCGCGATGCCGGCGCAGCCCCAGTGGAGCTCCTCGGCGTAGATGACCTGCATGAGGCCGTCGGGGTCGGACGCCATGCGCTGGATGTGCTCGAGGCCGTGCAGCCCCCACTCGCGGGCCGCCTTGATCGCGTCCCACGGGACGCTCTGCTCACGGTCGTGCTTCACGGCGACCGGCCGGATGACCTCGCGCGAGAACCTGCGGCAGAGCTGCTGGAACTCCAACTGCTCGTCGTTGAGCTCGAAATTCACCGTTCGTCAGCCTCCGTCGTGTGCGATTGACTGGTCAGTCAACCTGCCTAGAGAATACGTCATCCGCCGGACCGGCGCTCCAACCGCCGCCGCGGTCGGCTGCCGCTGGCTATCTTCCGGCTGGTGCCTCGGGGGAAGGATCTGATCGCGTGTGCCGCGCTCGTCGCGGCCGCGGCGCTGGCGCTCGCGGGCTGCAGCCTCGGGGACGACTCGAGCCGGCCCCCCCAGCTCGGAGCGAAGTCGAACGACAAGGAGGCGACCGCCAAGCTCGGCTTCCCGTCCATCGCCACCCGCAACACGATCAGGGTCGGCGGGGGCGACGCCGCAGCGGACGCGGCCGGCGTGGCCGGCGCGCTCTTCCCCGCGACGGGAGCCACGGAGCGCCCCACGGCCGTAGTGCTCGTGAATGACGACGACTGGCAGGGGGCGGTGACGGCAAGCGTGCTCGCCGGGTCGCCGATCGGCGCGCCGATCCTCCTCACGAACGGCGACAGCGTGCCCCCGGTCACGCAGGTCACCATCGATCGGCTGAAGCCAAAGGGGTCCGACCTGTCCAAGGACGCCCAGGTGATCCGGATCGGCCGCGACACCGGCAGGCCGAGCGGGTTCCGCAGCGCCGTCATCGAGGGCAAGGACCCCTACGAGCGCGCCGCTGCGATCGACCGCTTCTTCTCGGCGGTTCGCGGCAAGCCCTCCGCCGACGTGGTGATCGTCTCGGGCGAGCGGGCGGAGTGGGCCGTGCCCGCCAGCGCCTGGGGAGCGCGGTCCGGCGACTCGATCCTTCCCGTCAAGCGCGAGTCCGTCCCGGCGGCGATCAAGAAGACCCTCCAGGAGCACGACAAGCCGAACGTGTACGTGCTCGGCCCGGAGAAGGTGATCGGCAAGGGCGCTCTCGCGCAGATCCAGCCGCTGGCCAAGAGCGTCCGCCGCATCCAGGGCAGAACGCCGGTGGACAACGCGATCGCGTTCGCGCGCTACCAGCAGGGCGGCTTCGGCTGGGCGATCGTGGTGCCCGGGTACAACTTCACACTCGCCAACGCAGACCGGCCGCTCGACGCAGCGGCGGCGGCGCCGCTCGCCACCAAGGGCGTGTTCGCGCCCCTGCTCCTCACCGACAACGCGGAGGACCTGCCCCGGCCCCTCGAGCGCTACTTCCTGAGCGTGCAGCCGGGCTACGAGGGCAGCCCGGACACGGCGGTCTACAACCGGGTCTGGGTCCTCGGCGACGATGAGGCGGTCTCAGTCGACGAGCAGGCGCAGGTCGACCGGACGACCGAGCTCGTGCCGGTCCAGGCCAACGCGCCCTGAGCGACTGCGGCCGGGACGCCCGCAGCGGGTATAAACCGCCGGGTGAGCGAGTTCGAGCAACCCGACCGGCTCGAGCGCGAGCCGACCCTCGAGGACGTCCGGCAACTCATGGGCGCCTCCACCCCCCACTTCGCGCTGCAGCTGCGCAACCGAATCCAGACCCTGATCCAGGCGCTGCCCGCCGAGCATCCCGCCCGGGCCGAGGGGGAGCGCGAGATCGCGAGGCTCGAGAAGCTCGCTCACGGCTCCGAGCGGCGCGGGCCGATCCAGGACCACGAGCACGGGCTGCCGAGCTATCCCGGCGACGGTGAATGAGGCGCTCGAGCGCGCGCTGCCGCTCCTCGACCCGGACGCGCGTGAGGAGGGTGAGGCCTCGGCCGGCTACTTCGACCTGCTCGGCCCCGCCGAGCCGGAGTCGACCGGCTGGATGCAGGCCCTCATGCTCAGCAACCTCGTACCACGCGTGTACGAGCGCTGGTGGCGGCCGGCGTTCGGCCGCGCGGTCAAGGGTGTCCTCGGCCCCGGGATGGCCGACGAGCGCCGCATCGCCCGCCTGCTGCTCGGCCTGAGCCCGGGCGACGGCGTCCTCGACGTCGCCTGCGGCACCGGCAGCTTCAGCCGCGCCTTCGCGAGCACGGTCGGAGCGCAGGGGCTCGTGGTCGGGATCGACGTCTCCGAGACGATGCTCACGCAGGCGGTGGCCGACACCGAGGCCGCCGACCTGGACGTCGCGTACGTCCGCGGCGATGCCCAGGAGCTGCCCTTCCGGCCGCAGAGCTTCGACGCCGTCTGCTGCTTCGCGGCGTTGCACCTGTTCGAGGACCCCATGCGGGCGCTCGACCGGATGGCGGATGTGCTGACGCCGGGGGGCCGCCTCGCGCTCTTCACGAGCGTCCGCGGCCGCTCGCTGCCGCTGCGAACCGCCGAGTCGCTGATGTCGCTGCGCGGCGGCGCGCACCTGTTCGATCGCGACGAGCTGGCGCGAGAGCTCGAGGCGCGCGGCTTCGTCGAGGTCCGCCAGCGCATCACGGGGATCACGCAGTTCATTGGTGGACGACTTGACTAGGTGTACCCTCGCCGTACAGCGAGAGGAGAGCCAATGGCCTGGAAGTTCAGCGTTCTGGTCGTCGCCAACGTCACCGCCGACGCACCCGAGCTGATCCGGGCACTGAAGGACCGGGCGGGCCGCGACGCCTGCGCGTTCACGCTCCTCGTCCCGGCTCCGGCGGCCGGCTCGGTTGGGCGCGAGGCGGCGCAGGAGCGCCTCGCGACGGCGCTCACTGCCATGCGCGACGCCGGCATCGAGGTCGAGGGGCGGGTGGGCGATCACGATCCCATCGCCGCGGTCCACGACGAGTGGGATCCCCAGCGCTACGACGAGGTCGTGGTCTCGACGCTTCCCACGGGTGCTTCCAAGTGGCTCCAGGTCGACCTTCCCCACCGCGTCGAGAAGCTCACCGGCGGCTGTCAGGTGACGCACGTGGTCGCCGAGCCGCCGCGGCCCGAGCCACAGACCACGCCCGCGCCGGAGCACGAGAAGCCCGGCGTGCTCGCGCCGCTCTTGGCGGCGCTCAGGCGGTAGCGGCCTCGCGCTCCAGGCCGGAGAGCTCCGCGACGCGCTCGCGGTGCTCGCGGGCCGTGCCGTAGAGCTGGCCGTCGGCCTTGGCGCGCTTGAGGAAGAAGTGGAGGTCGTGCTCCCAGGTGAACCCGATTCCGCCGTGCACCTGGAGCGCCGAGGCGGTGACCTCCCAGCCGGCGTCCGAGGCGTATGCCTTGGCCATCGACGCCGCGAGCGGCAGTGTCTCCGGCTCGGCGTCGGCGCACCATGCGGCCCAGTACGTCGTGGAGCGTGCGCCCTCCGTCTGGAGCAGCATCTGCACGCACGCGTGCGACACCGCCTGGTACGAGCCGATGGCACGTCCGAACTGCTGCCGTTCGCGGGCATAGTCGACCGTCATCTCCATCGCCCGTTGCGAGACGCCGACGAGCTCGGCCGCGACGGCCGCGGCCACCCGGTCCATCGCGCCGCGTGGTGCGCCCGCGAGTGGCTCGCCGCCGTCGGCGCGGACCCGTGCGAAGCGCCGCGTCGCGTCGATCGTCTCGAGCGGCTCGACCTCGGCCGACGACGCCTCGACGACCGTGCCGCTGTCCCCGTCCTCGACGAGGACGATCACCGCGGCCGTGTCCGAGTCCGGGACGAGCGGCGCCTCGCCGCCCCTGACCACGCCGACGGTCCCGCGCGCCTCGCCCGAGGCGATTCCGGGAAGCCAGCGCTCGCGCTGCTCGTCGGAGCCCGCGTGCTGGAGCAGCAGCCCCGCCGCCGCATTCGAAAGGAACGGCAGCGGCGCCAGCGAGTAGCCGAGCTCCTCCATGAGGATGATCAGCTCGACGACGCCGAGCCCCTGCCCGCCGTGCTCCTCGTCGATGAAGATTCCCGGCCAGCCGAGCCCGCAGATCTCCTTCCAGGCGTCGTCGTCGTACTTCTCCGCCTCCGCCAGCTCGCGCACCCGCTCGGTGGTGGCGCGGGCTGCCAGGAAGTCCTTGGCCGTGCGCTTGATCGCCTGCTGGTCGTCCGAGAAGTCGAAGTTCATTCAGTGCTCCGGTGCTCGACCGAACGCCGATCGGCCTGCGCTCCTCGCCGTCATCGCAGCTTCGGCAGCCCCAGGACGCGCTCGGCGACGATGTTCTTGAGGATCTCCGTGGTCCCGCCCTCGATCGAGTTGGCGCGGGCGCGGAGGAAGCGGTAGGTCCACTCGGACTCGCGGTCGAGGCCCTCGGGACCGAGGATCTCGACCGCGAGCTCGGTCAGCCCCTGGTTCGCCGCCGCCCACTGGAGCTTGGGCAGCGAGCCCTCGGGGCCGGGGACGCCGTTCTTCATGATGTGGGTCAGGCCGCGCCAGGCATTGAGACGCAGCGCCTCCACGTCGATCTCGAGCTGGGCGATGCGCTGGCGGATCAGCGGGTCGTCGGCGACGCCTCGCTCCCGGGCCAGCTCGACGAGCTGCCCGAGCGCGATCTTCACGCCGGCGGCGCTGGCGGCGCCGAGGCCCGCCCGCTCGTGCATGAGCGTCGTGATGGCCACCTGCCAGCCGTTGCCCACGCCCCCGACGACGTTCTCGTCGGGGATCCGGGCCTCCTCGATGAACAGCTCGTTGAACTCGGCCTCGCCCGTGATCTGGCGCAGCGGCCGGACCTGCACCGCGTCCTGCTCCATGTCCATGAGGAAGTACGTGAGGCCCTGGTGCTTGGGCGCGTCCTGGTCGGTCCGCGCGACGAGCATGCACCACTTCGAGTACTGGGCGCCGGAGGTCCAGACCTTCTGCCCGGTGACGACCCAGTCGTCGCCGTCCTTGACCGCGCGGGTCTTGAGCGCGGCGAGGTCGGAGCCCGCGTCGGGCTCCGAGAAGCCCTGGCACCAGATCTCGTCGGCCGAGAGGATCGGCGCGAGGTAGCGCTCCTTCTGCTCCGGGGTCCCC
>Ga0126312_10003803_pt1 | contig 10192 bp, 8 predicted proteins | sample Plot104A_FD_92537 | JGI IMG/M metagenome (GOLD analysis project Ga0126312, IMG submission 92537) | Serpentine soil microbial communities from UC McLaughlin Reserve, CA, USA - Plot104A | ecosystem: Environmental > Terrestrial > Soil > Grasslands | place: USA: UC McLaughlin Reserve, Lake County...
CAAAGACCGAAGGAAAATATAGATCAGTTGTGTTGACAAGATTTTTTGTCTCTATTTTCAAATGAATGTCAATTATAAATTATTAGGAATAGATATGAATAAGATTTTAATTGTCATTTCAAAGATACTATCATTCTAAATGAAAATTTGAAATATATTTATCAATGTTCTCTGCCATCGAAAAATAGAAAGTTATTATTAATCTTTAGCAAATTAATTAATAATATAAGTTGTATAATTTACCTTCAACAATTTCATAATCCACAATTCAATTTCGTAAAAGAATTAGACAAATTTCAAGTGTCATAATAAATGAAAAATAGAAATAATTAATGAACAATAAAAATGTAATTGCTTTATATAAGAAAAAAAACTTTTATCTTTCTAATAAAGCCTTTAGAGAAATATAAAATATTATCGAGGGATAAACATAGGGTTTCTATTTTTTGTAGCGGTTAATAAACACGAAAGATACTTCATTATTTATCTGATAAACGTTCGCGAAAAAATCTTTTAGGTTTAATGAAAGCTAATTTATGAGAAGAAAAAAGAATATTCCAATCTATCAACAACATAAATAAAGTCATTATAATACCTATTATATCAATGATGAGTAAAGATTGAATATCTGAATTTAGAATTTTTTTAAAATAATCTACAAAATATTTAGATAAATTTATCATAATCATATACGCAACAAAACGTCCTATCCAAAATCCCGCTACTATCCCAAGGGATTTCGCATTCATCAATCCATATGAAATAAATAACATATTACTAGGTAATGGAAGGAGTGCAAATAATAAAGTGCCAATCAAATATCCGTATCTAGTTTTTTCTAAATATTTCCTCAACTTTTCTAAACTGCTTTTTCTGTGATCATTTATTGCTTTTCTTCCTATTGTACTCAATTGTAATAAAATCAAACGACCAGTAACTGCAGCAGTAGCTCCGGTCACAGACAATAAAATTGGATTAAGTTGATCATTAAATGAATATGCTGAAACAGCTACTATCCAAGTTGGAGGAGTTAAGATTGGAATAATGCTTAGTACAAATATTATGAGAAATACAAATGGATATGTATATTCAGAAAATAAACTAATTAAAAAATCATATATTAACTCCAAGTATATTTTTTAAATTATTGATAAATATAAGTATTTTATATATAAAGATATAATTTTTCAGAAAATGATATTTTATATAAAAACATTATTATAAATGATTTACTATTCCACAAGATAATTGTAAGGTGTATTGTGATTTCTGATGTTCTATTTATATATCCTTTAAAAATTGAGTTAATACTATAAAATAATATTATATTAATAATTTTATATCAACCTATGGCTAAATTAAAACTTAAGCCAACCCTTTCTGTTAAACCCATATACCATAGCTCCAGCAGGTATTATAGATAATAGAATTATTATTATAAAAGTTGTATATGGTCCTAGAAATATTGCAGAGCCTGTTTGAATTCCCCCAGGTAAATTCACATTCATTCCATAATATGTCGAGAATATTGTTGCAGGAATTGATAAAGTGAAAAGTACGGTCAAAATAGCCAAAATCTTGTTAGTTTTTTCTGCACTAAGCATGAAATCTGTATCTTTGAATATTTCTATTGTCTCTTTTGATTCATCTAGTACTTCTATCACCTTGTCAATATGATCTTTAACATCATCAAAATAAAGAGAAAGATCTTCTTCAGAAAACCTTTGGATTTCCCTACTAATAGTAAATATTGTACGCTTTAATGGATATACTACTCTCCTGAGAGTTGTTATTTCTCTTCTAAGAAGAGAAACTTGTTTTGCAATTGCAATCCTTTCATCAAACACTAAATCTTCTATGTCATCTAGGTTACCCTCTACTTTTATTAAAATATGAAGCAGATCATCAACTAATAGGTCGATAATACTATGAAAGAAATAGCCAGATGAATTTCCCATAAATGATTGACGTTGTTTTTGGTCAGTTTTACATATTTGAAATAGTTCTGTCAAAGGCCTTAATTCCCCTTGTTGAATTGTAATTAAATAATCATATCCAATAAAAATGGCAAGTTGAGATGGACGTGGAATACTTTCTTTATTTTGCCTTGTAGGAAAATGGAGTATGACAAATACATGATCCTCATAACGATCTACCTTAGGAATTTGGATTTTTGATAGACAATCTTCAAGATTGAGTTCATGAAAAGAATAAAGTCGTTCAAGCATCTTCATTTTTTCTCTTGTGGGTTTTTCTATATTGATCCACGTTAATTTACCATTACTTATCCCTTCCATTCCTGTTTCGTTTAGGAAATCCTTTCCATTCAACTTCAGGATAAATCATAATGTGTGATTTATGAATGTTAAAGATATCATTAATATTTAATAAATGATTAACTCAATAGTAGTAATTTTGAAATCATAAAAATAGCAAAATTGACTAATAATTTTAAAAGACTTTCAGCTTTTTTATAAGATTTATTAGTTGGACTTATTTAAAAAGTATTGAATCCTCTTATTATATTGGACTAACATTTTATAAAACTAGATTAATTTATAAATTCTTTAATGTCTTAACTTAGATCAATTAAATTAATGGTTATAACTGCTAATATCTTAACTATTTATTTATTTTTTTTCTTCTTTATCATCTTCTTTTTTTCTAAATAAGAACCATTCTTTCGAATCTTTATAATCATCTTTTTGAAGACCTGCTCCCAAGCCTGATAGAATACCAGCAACAAGTGGATTTTTTTTATATGCAGAAGATAAACCGAGTAAAGCACCAATTGCTCCATGATGGACTCTTCTATTTAATAGATATACTTTAGATGGATTATCTTGAGAATTCCAATAAGAAGTCAACATATCAGCAACTGCAGATCCTACCTTAAATGATTCATTATTATTATTATTATTATTTTTATTATTTTCTCCTATCTCTTTAAGCATTTTAGATTCAGAACTTTTTATTTTATCATACATTGATTCTTTTTCTTGTAAATTTTGTTTTAGTGTGTTTATTACATCTTTACCCATTATTCCTTCAGCTATTTTCAAAATTGTTTTATAAGATGATATCTCGTCATTTTTTATCAGTGCATCTTCTTTTGTATTTAGTATCTCACCTTCTTCGGCTGTCATTATAGTATTATTGATATTATTATTGTCATGGATTGCTTTGGATATTTTTGTTGTGATTGCGTCATTACCAGTATCCACATTATCTTTTTTCATTTTATCACTTGCAGCGTTAGTTAATGAATGCAAAGAAATTATATCTGCTTTTGAATCTGTTGGCTTTTTACCATAAGCAGAGATGAGATCTTTCAATCTTCTTTGTTGTTCTTTTTCCTCCTGTAAATGCTGCTGTAATATCTTCTTTGAGTCTTGTATAGGAATTTCATGTATTCGTCTTTCTAATCGTTCTATTGCAGCATTTTCAGCTGATAAAACTTCATTTAAATGTTCTATAAATTTATTATTTTCGTCATTATTGTTAGATGAAGCCATACAACAATATGGAAAACATTAAACTTAAATCTTTTCTGACAAATCTTTCTCATTTCAAAACATTGTATTAATATAAAGTATCTAAAACAATAATTTTAATTATTATTTTGTCCAAAACCATGGAGCTTATTGTAATTGAAGGCTTATAAGTTTGATTAATCTAGTCATATCTGTGATATATATAATAATTGTTGGTCATTTAAGTTTACATATTTCCAAATAGTCATTATATATTTTTCATCGTTAATCTTAAATAACTACTATTCAAAAAAGTTGATATCATTATAGAGACTTATTCATTGATACTCTTTCTTAACTGTCACACTTTTATCTGGAATTTTATATCTTGGTTACAATAATTAATTCATAAATAATTTATTAGAAAGTCATAATAAGTAGATCATAGTAACATTGTAATTGTAGGAATACCTAAATACTAAAATTGGCCGACTATAAAAATTAATTTATCTCTAATTACTAAATAATATAATTAAAAATATGTATTAGCAAAAATTAGTAAAGACAAAGGATCCACACAACCATAATCTACTATTGATTTGTTTCTTATTACTATGCTATGGTGTTTATAAAAAAATAATTTTTTAATCTTTAACCAACAAAGATATCTACTTCCCAAAATTAGTATTTCAAACTATAATACAATTAACTTCTAGTAAATTGACTAAATTATTTGTTTCATAATAATACAATTACATTAATATTCATTTTTATGAATGAATTAAAAAAGCATATCATTAGTCATATAAATTTTGACAGCATTTGTATATTTAATCTAAATATAACATAATGGATATATTTTAATATTATATATGGCTTCTAATACGGATGGTAAAAAATCAACAGAAGTTGCAACTCTAAAGGTTGCTGAAGCAGAACAACGTGATGTTGGAAGAAAAATAGCCCGAGTTGATCCTGAAGTAGTTGAACGTCTAAGCATTACTACGGGCGATGCATTAGAACTATCATCTCTTGGTAGAAAAACAACAGTTCTTAGCTGGCCTGCCAAAGAAAGTGATAGAGGAAAGGGTATTATTCGTATAGATGGGCTAATTAGAAATAGATTAGATGTTGGCATCAATGATTTAATAGAAATCAAAACAGTTGAATCAAAAGATGCTAAAAGTATAACCTTTGCTCCTACAGAACCATTGAGAATAACTGGTGGAGAGCAGTATCTCGCTGAATATCTAAATGGTGCACTAATGACCAAAGGTGATACAATACCAATTAATGTTATGGGTAGAAGAATAGATTTAGTTGTTATTTCTACTAATCCTTCAGGTCCAGTTATTATTAATGATTCTACAGAAATCATAGTATCTGAAGAAAGCTCAAAAGCAATACAGATATCAAAAGAAGGAGCAACTGCATCTATTACCTACGAAGATATTGGAGGATTAGGTGATGCAGTTGAACGAGTAAGAGAAATGATTGAACTTCCTCTTAGACATCCTGAACTTTTTAAGAGATTAGGAGTAGAAGCTCCAAAAGGTGTATTGTTACATGGACCACCAGGCACAGGTAAGACATTGTTGGCAAAAGCAGTGGCTAACGAAACAAATTCCACTTTTTATACTATTGGTGGACCTGAAATAATGAGCAAGTATTATGGAGAATCAGAAGAAAAACTAAGAAGTATCTTTGAGCAAGCAGAAAAAAGTGCACCTAGTATAATATTTATCGATGAAATTGATTCTATAGCACCTAAAAGGGATGAAGTATCAGGAGAAGTAGAAAGGCGAATTGTTGCTCAGCTATTGTCGTTAATGGATGGTATGACTACAAGAGGGAAAGTTGTAGTAATAGCAGCTACAAATAGGGTTAATGCTATTGATCCTGCTTTAAGAAGACCTGGCAGATTTGATAGAGAAATAGAGATAGGTGTTCCAAACAGAGATGGAAGACTCGAGGTTTTGCAGATACATACAAGAGGAATGCCTATGGAAAAGGATGTTAATTTAGAAAAGCTAGCCGACATATCGCATGGTTTTGTTGGGGCTGACTTACAATCATTGGCAAAAGAAGCTGCCATGAGAGCATTAAGAAGAGTATTACCTGAAATCAATCTTTCCAGTGAAAGTATTCCATTAGATACTTTAAGAAAAATTGTTGTTAGAATGCAAGATTTTATGGATGTTATTAAAGAAATGGAACCTTCTGCGATGAGAGAAGTATTTGTAGAAGTTCCTGATATAAAGTGGGAGGATATTGGTGGCCTTTCTTCAATAAAGCAAGAATTACAAGAAGCGGTAGAATGGCCCTTAAAATATAACCAAATATTTACATATTCGGATGCAACACCTCCCAAGGGGATCTTACTTTATGGACCACCAGGTACAGGTAAAACCTTGATGGCTAAAGCTGCTGCAAACGAAAGTGAAGCTAATTTTATTAGTATTAAGGGACCTGAATTACTCAGTAAATGGGTAGGAGAATCAGAAAAAGGAGTAAGGGAGATATTTAGAAAGGCAAGACAAGCAGCCCCTTGTATTATATTCTTCGATGAAATGGATGCAATAACGCCTGCACGAGGTGGAAGTTTCGGTGATTCTCATGTTACTGAAAGAGTAATTAGTCAATTTTTAACAGAACTTGATGGATTGGAAATTTTAACCAATGTTGTGGTAATAGCCGCAACAAATAGACCAGATATTATTGATCCAGCATTATTGAGACCTGGGAGATTTGATAGAATTTTATATGTCCCACCTCCTGACAGAGATTCTAGGCTACAAATAATAAAAATTCATACTAAAAAGAAACATTTAGCACAAGATGTTAATATTGATCAATTGGCAGACGCTACGGATGGATATACTGGAGCTGATATTGCTTCGTTATCATCTACTGCTGTTATGCTAGCTCTAAGAGAGCATATCTCAAAGTATAAAGAGCCAAATGAAGCTGAAAAACACAAAGAAGAATTAAAAATACATATGAAACATTTTGAGGAGGCAATTAAAAAAATACGGCCTTTATCAATGCAAGAATTGAATATGTACAAGACAATATCTGAACAATTTGGAAAACCTCAAATGTCAAGAGCCGGAGGAGCGGACAAAGGAAGTAAAGATGTATACCTATGAAATCTATATTGCTAACTCTGGATGATGACTTTTGTTTCCATAATCAAAGAAATAGAAACATATTTTCTAACTCACTATGGGTAAAATATAGTAGTATAATTAAAGGATATGAATCTGTATCTGTGCATATTTGCTCTATGAATAAACAAATATAAATTAGGTTTTTCATTGGTAGTCTTATCTATAATTCTGAAATTATGAGAATGAAGATATTCATGGATTTTGTTGAAAGTGTGTTGGATGTTGCTAATTCACTCATTCTCTATATTATCCATAAAGGAATCCAATTATTTTTACTTTTAATTTTAATCCAAACTCTCTGTTACGTGATATATCTTCTAATGATTGATGAGACTTATGTTATCTCTTTTATCTTTGAATTTACGATCATATTATCATATAATTTTGCAATAAGTTTGGAATACTCATAATTCTGTCTTGGAAGTTCTAAATTTACATTTAATTTTCTCCTTACTACCTGAACCTTTTGTTTAGTTATTGGATTATAGCCATCTTTTTCATAATCCATAAAATATATTCCAATTCCTCTTTTTTGCCAATCTGGTAACTTATCAAATATATACCATGATTATTAAATAAATATTCATTCTTCAATTGTATCGTTTGTTTATCTAATGTCTTTTGAGCTTTTAATGATGATAAACCATCACTATTTATTAATAGATAATAACACCATTGATTTAAGCAATTTCTTTCAGAATCACTTATACGTCACAAGAAATAATCCTGTACTAATTCCATTGTTGGCAATTGAATTATACGACAATCAAATACACAATGATGATTCATTAACATTGAGAATTTAACTGAAGCTTCTGAAGCAAGTATAGAATTAAACTTATACTCTTACCAGCAACAGTATTGTTTATTACTTGAAAACGAGAATCAAACAAAATAGAAATTTCATCTGATTGAGTAAAACCAAAAACACATTTAAAACCTGTATTATTCATCAAATGCTTTACAGTTTCTATCATACCATTTCTAATAGTTTGGTCAAATGGTTTTAATTTTAAATCTGTTCTTGTTAGTCTACTAAAATTTCTACCATCAATACGTACAATAGTAAACATATGAGGATATATACAATAATCCTTTGTATTTTCAAACTTTCTCATTCTTTGCTCAAAATAATCATTTTTCATTTCTTCTTTTTTTCTTCTTTTAATTTATTCTAATATTTGAAAATTTTGTTTATACAATGTTTATAGCAGTTAAATAATAACAGTAACAATAACAAAAGAATAGAAGAAGGAGTTCATTGAGGCTCATGTACTATACATGTCCTCTAGTCTGGTTTTTCAGTCAAAAGAACTCCAGACAGAACCCCTCTTTAAACAATCATAAAATATAGTTAAAATAAGTAAATAAATAAAATTTACAACTTGATCTATTTTTTTTAGTTAACTACTAAATCGATTACTCTTACGATATGTAAGGAAATAAGAAATACCATTCTAGATATACTAGAAGATAAATACTGCTTTTTTTTATTTATAATAAAAAATAATACTTCACAAGAGGTAACATATTAGTACGCAACTTTTGCCAAAATAAAAGGATGTCCAGAGAAAGACTGTTCTAACCATGCTACAAACATGTTAAAATAAACCATTTCTCAAATTTTCTAGATATCGTAAGAAGATTTCAACAAATATATGAGATTAGATCCTAATTGCAAAGCCTAAATAATGTTACCATGACAAATTTATTTCCTATGCTATATCTATGCTTGAGAAAAGTAGCAAATTTGTATCGAACTTTTATTGAGATTACCAATAATGAAATACTATGTTATCCTATATTATAATCAAATAATGATGAAGGCATCCGATCTATTCCTAAGATGCTTAGAATCTGAAGGAGTAGAATATGTATTTGGTTTGCCTGGTGAAGAAACTAATGATTTAATGTTTTCGTTATTAAATTCGAACATTAAATTTATTTTAGCAAGACATGAACAAGGAGCTGCTTTTATGGCTGATGTTTATGGTAGATTAACTCAAAAAGTTGGTGTATGTCTATCTACACTTGGTCCTGGTGCAACAAACTTGATAACAGGTGTAGCAAATGCAAATATGGATAGATCTCCAATATTGGCGATTACAGGACAAACCGATTCCAATTTACGCCATAAAGAGTCTCATCAAAATATGGATGTTGTATCGATGTTTAAACCCATAACAAAATGGAGATGGTCAATCCATAATGCTGACGTTATCGCAGAGATAGTAAGAAGAGCTTTCAAACTTTCTATTGAGGAAAAATCTGGAGCAGTACATTTAGAACTACCAGAAGATATAGCCAAAGACAAATCTGATATTAAACCAATAACAAAACCTCATAGAACATTAAAATCTAGACCACATATGGGTTTGATAAAAAAAGCAGTTAAAATGATATCAAGTGCCAAAATTCCGATAATTTTGGTAGGAAATGGATGTATACGAGGGAGCGCTAGTTCAAACATTAGAAAGTTAGTAGAAAAAACTGGTATATTTTCAATGAACACATTCATGGCAAAAGGTGTAATATCAGATAAATCTGAAAGACATCTACAAACAATCGGAATCAAAGATGCAGATCATGTCCTCATTGCATTGAGAGAAGCTGATTTGGTTATTGCGATAGGTTATGACCTAGTAGAATACAGTCCAAAAAATTGGAATAGAAATTTAGATAAGAAAATCATTCATATTGATTTTACTCCAGCAGAAGTGGAAACATATTATCCTCCAGACATTGAGATTGCTGCAGATATTGGTTATACAATAGATGCAATTTTACTTGAACTGACTAAAGAAAAAGAAGTAGAAATAAAAAGAGAGAAGAAAATCTACAACAATAACAATCTAGATTCTATAAATATACCCTATTTTGAAATACCAGAATTATTCAGTGAAGTTAAGAAACAAATTACAGAAAGAATTGAAAAATTCAAAGATGATTTTGCTTATCCTATAAAGCCTACGAAATTAGTCATTGATGTAAGAAATGCTTTAGAAGAAAATGATATTGTTATATCGGATGTTGGAGCTCATAAATTGTGGATAGCAAAAACTTACAATACTTATATTCCAAATACTTGTCTAATTACTAATGGTTTTTGTTCAATGGGTTTTGCATTTCCAGGTGCTATTGCAGCGCAACTTGTTAGACCAAATCAAAAAGTTGTAGTCATGTGTGGTGATGGTGGTTTTTTGATGAATGTTCAGGAATTAGAAACTGCTGTTCGTTTACAATTACCAATAATAGTCATTATCTGGTGTGACTCAGATTACGGTATGATTTCTCTAAAACAAATTCATGAATTTGGAACTAGTGCATTTACCAGATTCAATAATCCTGACTTTGTTACACTTGCTCAAAGTTTTGGAGCCATTGGTTATTATGTGAAATCCACGAAAGAATTTCCTAAAATCTTGGAAAGAGCAAAAGAATCAACATCGGTCCCAGTAATAATAGCAATCGATGTAGATTATTCTAATAATTCAATTTTGTTGAATGATGATTTTAACAACAGCTATTAAATGAGGAAGGGTAAAAAAA
>Ga0126312_10003804_pt1 | contig 10191 bp, 8 predicted proteins | sample Plot104A_FD_92537 | JGI IMG/M metagenome (GOLD analysis project Ga0126312, IMG submission 92537) | Serpentine soil microbial communities from UC McLaughlin Reserve, CA, USA - Plot104A | ecosystem: Environmental > Terrestrial > Soil > Grasslands | place: USA: UC McLaughlin Reserve, Lake County...
CTCGGCGGTCCTCGGCAAGGCGGAGATCATGGACGCCCCGGGCGACTCCGCGATCGGCGGCACGTACGTCGGCAACCCCGTCGCGCAGGCTGCGGCGCTCGCCGTGCTCGACGTGATCGAGGAGGAAGGCCTATGCGACCGCGCCGCGGCCATCGGCGAGGCGATGCGGGCACGGATGGAGAGCTGGCAGCAGCGCTGGCCGGAGATCGGCGACGTGCGCGGGCTCGGGGCGATGCTGGCGATCGAGCTCGTCGTCGATCCCGGGACGAAGGAGCCGGCGGCCGAGCTTGCGACCAAGATCGTCGAGGAAGCCGCGCGCAACGGCCTGCTCCTGCTGAAGTCGGGCATCTACTCGAACTGCATCCGCGTCCTGACTCCGCTCGTCCTCGCGGACGCGGAGCTGGACGAGGCTCTGGGCGTTTGGGAGCAGGCGCTCGAGAGCGCGCTCGGCGCCTGATTCCTTACCTGGAGGCGGTACCGTGCTAACCGTGGTCGGCGAGGTCGTCGCGGATCGCTACGAGCTCGAGGAGCTCGTCGGCACCGGCGGGATGTCCAGCGTCTTCAAGGCGCGCGATCGCCTGCTCGAGCGTCCGGTTGCGCTGAAGATCCTCCACGAGCACTATCTCGCCGACGCCGACTACGTGGAGCGCTTCCGGCGTGAGGCGCGGGCGGTCGCGCAGCTCGCCCACCCGAACATCGTGACCGTGATCGACCGCGGCGAGGAGGGCGGCCGCCAGTTCATCGTGTTCGAATACGTCGACGGCGAGAACCTCAAGCAGCTCGTCAGCCGCGAGGGCGCCCTGCCCGTCCGCGACGCGGTTCAACTGGCCGCGCAGGTGGCGCGGGCGCTCGGCTATGCCCATCACCGCGGGATCGTCCACCGCGACGTCAAGCCGCAGAACGTGATCCTGAACGAGGACGGGCGCGCGAAGGTGACGGACTTCGGCATCGCGCGCTCGGTGGATGTCGACGGCGTCACCCAGACCGGCACCGTGCTCGGGACGAGCGACTACATCGCGCCCGAGCAGGCGCAGGGTCAACAGGTGAACCCCCAGACCGACGTGTACTCGCTCGGCGTCGTCCTCTACGAGCTCTTGACCGGCGAGCTGCCGTTTCGGGGCGAGGGCTTCGTCGCGGTTGCGATGCAGCACGTCAACGAGCCTCCGCCGAACGTGCTCGAGCGGCGGGGCGACGTTCCCCCCCGACTCGCACTGGCGATCGAGCGCGCGATGGCGAAGCGGCCGGAGGACCGGCAGGAGTCGATGGACGAGCTCGTCGCCGACCTCGAGTCCGCGCTCCGCGAGCTAGATGGGTACGGCGACGAGTCCGAGCGGACGCTGGTCGTTCCCGCTGCGGTTCGGCGCGGCCGTCGGACGCGTCGGCGTCGGCGACCGCCGATCTTCCTCATCCTGCTTGCACTGGGCGTGCTCGCGGCGGCGGCGGCCGTCTTCCTGCTGGTGGACGGCGTCCAGAACAAGGATTCGACCCCGCCTCCGCCTCCGGCTTCGGTGCGTCTGGCTGCGGTCGCCGCGTACGATCCGGAGGGCACCGGCGGCGAGCACGACGGCGAGGTGCCTCTCGCGACGGACGGGAACGCGTCGACGTACTGGACGACCGAGGACTACCGCGACTTCACGAAGTCCGGCGTCGGCCTCGTGGTCGAGTCGCGACCGGCGGCGTCCCTCGACGAGCTCACGATCACGTCCGACAAGTCGGGCTTCCCGGCGAAGATCCGCGCGAGCAACGACGCCGGCGGCGGCTTCGTCGACGTGTCAGGCGAGCAGACCGTGAACGACACGGCGACGTTTGATCTCGACACGAAGGACAAGGCCTATCGCTACTACCTCGTCTGGCTCAAGCTGCCCGACGGCGGCTCCGCGCACGTCAACGAGGTCAAAGCAGGCTAGTACTTGAGGCGCGAGCGCCGCTCGTGGCGCTCGAGTGCGAGCTGGATCAGCCGTTCCAGCAGCTCCGGGTACGCGATCCCCGAGGCCTCGAACAGCTTGGCGTAGACGCTCGTCGCCGTGAAACCCGGAATCGTGTTCAGCTCGTTGACGATCACTTCGCCGTCCTCGCGGACGAAGCAGTCGACGCGCGCCATTCCCTCGCACTCACTGGCGACGAAGGCCTGCACCGAGAGGTCCTGGACACGCAGCGCCGCCTGCTCCGGGATCCGCGCCGGGACGATCAAATCCATGCCGCCCTCGTCGTACTTGGCCGAGTAGTCGTACCACTCGGCGTGGGCGACGATCTCGCCGGCGAGTGAGGCGACCGGCGGCGTGTCGAGGTTTCCCAGCACGCTGCACTCGACCTCGGTGCCGCTCACGAACTCCTCCACGAGCACCTTCTCGTCGTGCTGCCGCGCGAGCTCGACGGCCGGCGCGAGCTCGTCCTCGGAGTGAACCTTGCTGATCCCTACCGACGAGCCCAGGCGCGCGGGCTTGACGAAGACGGGATAGCCGAATGGGTTCTCGATCGCGTCGCGCAGCCGGATCGCGTGGTGGCGCGCGACCGGGATGCCGCTGTCGCGCAGGACCTTCTTGAACAGGTCCTTGTCCATGCAGACGGCGGAGGCGGCGACGCCCGGCCCGACGTAGGGCACGTCCGCGAGCTCGAGCAGCCCCTGCACAGTCCCGTCCTCTCCGAAGGGCCCGTGGAGAATCGGCAGGACGACGTCGACGGAAGCAAGCGTGGCCGGCACAGCCCCGTCCGATGCGGGCACCGGCAGCGTCTCACCCGGCCGTTCGGAGTCAAGTAACAGTCTGTTACTTGCTTCCGAGTCGAGCTCCGCAGCCGCTTTAGAGCCAAGTGACAGTCTGTTACTTGGGCCTAGGGCCCACCGCCCCTCGCGATCGATTTCGACCTTCACGGTCTCGTAGCCCTCGCCTTCGAGCGCCTCGATCACGGACTCGGCGGACGCGATAGAGATGTCGTGCTCGCTCGAGCGGCCGCCGAGAATCACGGCGACGCGCGGCTTGCCGCTCACTGCGGGCTTTCCGAAAGGCGTCCGACGAAGATTACGACCGTCGCGCCCTGCTGCGCGCGGTTGCCGCCCGTCGGATCCTGCGCCAGGACGAAGCCGTCGTTCGCCGGATCGTCCGTCGGCTCGTCGGAGACGGACACGGTGAAGCCGGCGTCCTCGAGCTCCTGGCGCGCGTCCTCCTCGGCGAAGCCTTCGACGTTCGGAACGGCGATGTCCTTCGGGCCCTTCGAGACGATCACGGTCACCGTCGCGCCGCGCTGCAGCTCGGTTCCAGAGGCCGGCTTCGTGTCGATCACCGTGTTCGGATCGATGTTCGAGTTCTGGTCGGTGCGCTTGACGACGAAGCCCTCGCCCTCGAGTGCGCCCTTAGCGTCCTCGAAGCTCCGACCGATGACGTTCGGGACGGCGATCGGCCGCGCGCCCTGCGAGACGTTGATGCGGACGCGCGTGTCCTCGACCACACGCTTGCCCGCCTTTGGGTCTTGCCCGGTCACGGTGCCCTCCGGCTCGGGGGCGAAGATCTCGACCGGGTTGGCCTCGAGCCCGGCGTCCTTCAACCTCGCGACGGCCTCCGCGACGTTGAGCCCCGTCACGTTGGGCACGTCGACCTTTCGCTTCCCCTGCGAGACGTGGATGGTGACGATGTTCTCGCGCTCGATCCGCTCGCCCGACTCGGGATCCTGGTCGAAGACCTTGCCCTCCTCGGTCGTGTCGTTGAACTCGCGCACAACCTTCGGCTCCAGGTCCCTGTCGAGGATGTTGTTGACCGCGAGCGCCTCCTCCTGACCCTCTACGAATGGAACGGGGACCGGCTTGTTCGCGTTCAGCTCGTCCTGGATCCGCTCGTACGCGTAGAGACCCGCGATCAGGGCGGCGATCACGAGCGCGGCGGCGAGCAGCCACGGCCAGATCGACCGGCGCGAGGGCGGTGGCGGCTCCTCGTAGTAGTAGCCGCCGCGCGGCGCGTAGGGAGGCGGGGTCGGACGGCGGACGACGGCCGTGGGTGCCGCGTCGGACACGCCGGAACCTGCCAGCACGGCGGTCGCCGCATCCGCCGTCGCCTCGGTTACCGAGAGGCCAGCGGCCACGCGGCCGAGCTCGGCGTCCATCTCCTCGGCGGTCTGGAAGCGCTCCCGTGGGTCCTTGGCCAGCGCGCGCAGGACGACGAGGTCGAGGTCGTCGGGCAGGTCCGGCCGCGCGACCGACGGCGGCTCCGGCACCGCCGAGATGTGCTTCATCGCGATCTCGACCGGCGTGTCGCCGGTGAACGGGACCGAGCCGGTCAGCATCTCGTGCAGGACGATCCCGACCGAGTAGAGGTCGGAGCGCTGGTCGACGGGGGCACCGCGCGCCTGCTCAGGTGAGAGGTATTGAGCCGTTCCGATGATCGAGCCGGCCTCGGTCATCTGGCTCGCGCCCGCTCGCGCAATGCCGAAGTCGGTCACCTTGAGCCGGCCGTCGGTGTCGACGAGGACGTTGTGCGGCTTGATGTCGCGGTGGACGATGCCCTTCCGGTGTGCGAAGCGGACCGCGCCGAGGATCTGGCGCGCGTACGACACGGCACGCTCGACTGGCAGGGGGCCGCGGGAGACGATCAGCTCCTTGAGCGTCCGCCCCTCGATGTACTCCATCGCGATGTAGTAGGTGCCTTCGGCCTCTCCGCGGTCGTAGATGGAGACGATGTTCGGGTGCGACAGAGAGGCCGCGTTCTTCGCCTCGCGGCGGAAGCGCTCGACGAACTGCTCGTCGTTCGCGTGCTTCTCGTCCAGCACCTTGATCGCGACGCGGCGCCCGAGCTCCTCGTCCTCGGCGAGATAGACGTTCGCCATCCCGCCCGAGCCCAGTCGGCGGATCACGCGGTAGCGCCCGTCGTAGAGGGTTCCGATCAGGGTGTCCTGGACGGCCATGGTTGGGCGAGCTCCCTGCCCAAGGTTAGGTATTCGACCGGGACGGCAGAAGGGCCTGCAGGACGGTCTTCGCGATCGGAGCCGCCAGCTGCCCGCCCGTCCCGCTCTGGGCCTCGAGCACGACCGCGACCGCGACCTTCGGGTCGTCGGCGGGTGCGAAGGTGATGAACCACACGGTGTTGCGTCCGCGCACGCCGGTCTCGGCCGTTCCGGTCTTGCCCGCTACGGCCACACCCGGGATCTGAGCCGCCGTCCCGGTGCCGCCCTGGACGACCAGCGTCATCATCTCCGTCAGCGTCCGGGAGGTCTGCGGCGAGATCGCCCGCCCGAGCTCGTGCGGCCTCGCCTTGCGGATCGTCTTACCGTCCGGGGCGCGGATCCGCTGCACGACGTAGGGCTCCATGGGGACGCCGCCGTTGGCGACGCCCGCCGCGACCATCGCCATCTGCAGGGGCGTCACCTGGAGCCGCTCCTGGCCGAACGCGAGGCGTCCCGGGTCGACCTGGCCGGCGTTCTCGGGCTCGAACAGCTTGCCGTTGTCGAAGAGCCCGCTGGGCCGGCGCTCGTTGACGGGCGTCTCCAGCGGCGGCACCGAGTAGAAGCCGTAGCGCTTCATGTAGTCGACGATCGGCTTCGGCCCCATCTCCTTGCCGATGTTGCAGAAGACGGAGTTGATCGAGTTGACGAGCGCCTGGACGAGGTTCACGCGGCCGTAGACGGCCGGCCCGCTTTGGTCGGAGTAGTTCGTCACCTTGCGGCCGTACTCGACGCAGAATCCCGGGTCGACGAACGTCGACTCCGGCTGGTACTTGCCCGTGTCGAGCCCAGCCGATGCGGTCACGACCTTGAAGATCGAGCCGGGGATGTAGTGCCCGAACGTGGCCCTGTTCACGAGTGGCGACGGCGACGAGCAGGGCGCCTGGATCTTGAGGATCTTGGCGTAGCCGCCCGGCTTTTCCATCAGGTTGGGGTCGAAGCTCGGCGAGTTCGCCATCGTGAGAACGCGGCCGGTCTTCGGCTCGAGGGCGACCACGGAGCCGCAGCGGCCGGCGAGCTGCTCGTACGCCAGCTTCTGCACGCCGGGCCGCAGCGTGAGGATCAGGTCGTTGCCCTCGATCGTCGCCCCGCGCAGCTTGTCGAGAGTCGTGTCGACGACCGTGTTGAGGTTCGCGTTCGACGCCGTGAGGTAGTCGTTCATCGAGCGCTCGAGCCCGGCGCGCGCGCGGACGGTGGTCGAGTAGCCGACGACATGGGCCGTGCGCGCTCCCTGCGGATAGCGGCGGAAGTAGAGCTTCTTGCCTTTGACCTTCCGCAGGACGCGGCGGGCGAGGTAGGTGTGCCCGTCCGCCGCGAAGATCTCGCCGCGCTTGATCTCGAACTGGGCGACGCGCTGGATCGCGTTGTCCTGCCGGTCGGCCAGGCCCGCCGCCGCCCAGCTCTGCCAGTAGGTGGTCGCGACGATCAGCGCGGCGAGCAGGACCAGCGCGGCGACGGCGACACGGTTGATCTGCCTGTTCATGCCCCGCTCATGCGCTCGTTGGCGCGGTTCGAGATCAGCATCAGGCCCGCGAGCAGGAGGAAGTTGGCGAGCAGGCTCGACCCGCCGTAACTCACGAACGGCAGCGTGATCCCCGTCAGCGGGATCAGCCGCACGACGCCGCCGACGATGATGAACGTCTGCAGCGCGAAGCCGAACGTCAGCCCGATCGCGAGCAGCTTCGAAAAGCCGTCAGTGGCGAGCAATGCGACGCGGAAGCCGCGCAGCGCGAAGAGCATGAAGACGAGCAGCAGCGCTGCCGAGCCGACGAGCCCGAGCTCCTGCGACAGAGCGGAGTAGATGAAGTCCGTCTTCAGGAACGGGATCACGTAGTCGCCGTCGATGGTCGTGAACGTCCCCTTGCCGAGCCCGGTGCCGCCGAAGCCGCCGGCCGCCATCGAGTAGTGCGACTGGACGATCTGGTAGCCCTCGTCGTCGGCGAGCGGCCACGGGTCGCGCCAGACGGCCACGCGCTCCTGGACGCGGGGGACGATCTCGTAGACGACCGTGGCGCCGGCCACGAACAGCGCCATGCCTGCCGCGACGAACCACGCGCGGGCGGTCGCGACGTAGAGCATCGCGAGGAAGATCCCGAAGTAGAGGAGCCCGCTCCCGAGGTCGTTCGTCTGGAACAGGACGAGCATCGCGCCGCCCCAGATGACGAGGAGCGGCCCGAAGTCCTTGAGCCGGCCCTGGGCCAGGACTTCCCGCTTCTCGCGCAGATACCCCGCCAGGAAGACGATCAGCAGGATCTTGGCCAGCTCGCCCGGCTGGAACTGGAACGAGCCGAACCCGACCCAGAGGTTGGCGCCGTTGACGGTGCGCCCGATCACCGGGGCCGCGGGCAGGACGAGCAGAACGATCGCCGCCAGGCCGAACAGGTAGCGGTAGGTCTCGAGCCGGCGGTAGTCGCGGCGGAGCGCGAACAGCGTCGCGGCGAAGAGGCCGACCCCGATCACGACCCAGAGCCCCTGCCGGAACGCGTCGTCCGGGTTCAGGCGGTAGATCTCGGTGACGCCGATCGCCGTCAGCAAAGCGGCGATCGGGAGCAGGTACGGATCCGCGTGCGGCACGCACATTCGGGCGACGATGTGGGCCGCGAGGTAGAGGGTGAAGAAGAAGCCCGCGTACGAGAGCGAGCTCGTCGACACGACCTCCTGCTGCGCGATGTAGACGCTGGCGAAGCCGATCGCGGTCAGCGCTCCCACGACCGTGAGATTGAGGAGCTCCCGGTTTCGCGCGCTCACGGCAGAACGGCCGCCCCGCCGCTCGACGCCGCCCAGAGCAGCAGCAGCGCGATCACGACGAGAAAAGCGATCAGGGCGAGGAGCGCGGTGAGGCTTCCGCGCCGGCGCTTCGCCGGCTCGTCGTCGGCGTCACTCGCCGCCGCCTGCTGCTCGAGCTCCTCGACGCTGACGACCATGGTTCCGACGGCGGGCGGCGCATCGGCGCCCGCGAGCGTGACCTCGTCGTCCGGCTCCGCGTCCTCGTCGGCCGCGGCGGGTGCGATCGCATCCATCCGCCGCGTCGCCTCCTCTTCCACGCCGTCCAGCGCGAAGACGACCACGGTGATGTTGTCGTCGCCGCCGCCGCGGTTTGCCGCGGCCACGAGCGCCTTCGCCGCCGACCGGAGGTCACGGCGGTTGTCCTGGACGATCTCGAGGATCGCCTCGTCGCTGACCATGCCGCTGAGACCGTCGGAGCAGAGCAGGAAGATGTCTTCGGGCTTCGTCTGCACGACGAAGGTGTCGACGTCGACGTTGGGGTCGGTGCCGAGCGCGCGCGTGATCACCGAGCGTTGCGGATGGACGTCGGCCTCCTCGCGCGTCAGCTTGCCGCTGCGGATCAGCTCGCCGACGAGTGAGTGGTCGTCGGTCAGCTGCTCGAGCTGGTCGTCGCGGACGCGGTAGGCGCGTGAGTCGCCGACGTGGCCGAACGTGACGCGGCTCCGCTCGTCGTCCACGAGCGCAACCGTCATGGTGGTGCCCATTCCGGCGGCCTCGGTGTCCTCGTTCGCGCGCGCGTAGACACGCCGGTTGGCTTCCTGGATCAGGTCGACGACGTAGGCCTCGTCGTCTCCGCTCAAGTCCGGCCGGAGCTGAAGTGCCTCGACCGCCAGGCCCGACGCCACTTCGCCCGCCTTGGCGCCGCCCATCCCGTCCGCGATCGCGAAGAGCGGCGGCTGGTGCACGTACGAGTCCTCGTTGTGCCTGCGCTTCCGGCCCGGGTGGGTCAGGTGGGCGGTGCGAAGGGTCACTGTTCGAACCTCAGGTCCGTCTCGCCCACGCGGATCACGTCACCGGGCGTCAGCCGCCGCGGCCGTGTGAGCTGGCTGCCGTTCAGGAAGGTTCCGTTCGTCGAACCAACGTCCTCCAGCCAGACGCCGTCGCGGCGCGGCTCGACTCGCGCGTGGCGCGAGGAGGCGAACTCGTCGGCGTCGAGCGGCAGGTCGTTCTCCGAGCTGCGGCCGATCGTGACCGGCGCCGAGTTGAGCTGGAGGCGCTCGCCCTCGGCGAGGGCAGGGCTTCGCAGCACGACGAGCTCGCCCGTCTGCAGCTCGGCGGGCTGGCGCAGCGCCGCGGCCTGCTCGGGATCGAGGATGAAGCTCTCCTGGGGCAAACGAAGATCCTTGCTGGCGGTGCGGACGATTCGCCAGATGAAGAGGTAGAGGACGACGAGGAACGCAACCTTCAGCCCGAGCAGCAGCTCCTCGACCTCGACCGTTGAGACGGCGATCACTGGAATGAGCGGCTGAAGACTAGCTCCGTCGACCCCATCGTCACACGGTCGGCGTCCTCGAGCTTGGCGCGCTTGACGCGGCGGCCGTTCACCTCGAGCCCGTTGGTCGAGCCCAGGTCGACCACCCAATACGTCGCGCCCTCCTGGCGGATCTCGGCATGGTGGCGCGAGACGTTGGGATCCTCCAGCCGGATGTCGCAGTCGCGCGACCGTCCGACGACGACGCTGCGCTTGTCGAGCGTGTGCGACTGGCCGCCGTCGACCAGCAGCGAGACCGTCTCGCGCTCGACGCCCAGCTCCTCCGGCGTGACGGCCTCCGTGGGCTGAGGCGTGCGCGGGCGGTAGATCATCGTGGCGGCCGGCTCCGCCTGTGGCGCGGGTGTACCCTCCTCCGGCGGCGGCGCCCCCTTCGGCTGCACCATCCGCGTGGCGATGCCGAACTCGCCCATGTCGAGGTCGTCGTCGGTCTCCATCTTCACCTTGGGCGGCGTCAGCAGCGCGTACCGCTCGCGCCGCGCCTGCTCGGCGAGGTAGTCCTGAAGCTCGATCAGCAGCGAGCTCTCGTAGCTCTCGAACTGCTCGCGGTCCTGCGGCGAGAGGTAGATCGTGTACTCGTTGGGCACGTACACGCGCGAGACGGAGACCGCGCGGTGGTCGTCCATCTCCTTCGCGAGCTTCCGAGCCAGCTCGACGGGCTGGACGTGCGTGCGGAAGGCGCGGCCGAAGACGCCTTCGAACAGCGCCTCGATCTTGCCCTCGATGGTCCGCAGCACGCTCACTCGCCGAAGGGTAACTGGGGTCACGCGCGCCTCAGTGCGCAGACCCCGCACGTCAGCCACACGGCCGCGATCGCGGGGAGAGCGGCGATGCCGGGGTCGGGGAGGAGCAGCGCCGCCATCAGCACGGCTCCGAACCCGGCCAGCTCCCACGGGCCGCGGCGCGCGACGTGCGGCAGGGCGGCAGCCGCGAGGGCGAGCACGAGCGCCTGGGTCGTGATCGTCGACGGCAGGGCGTCGAGGAGCTTC
>Ga0126312_10003806_pt1 | contig 10190 bp, 8 predicted proteins | sample Plot104A_FD_92537 | JGI IMG/M metagenome (GOLD analysis project Ga0126312, IMG submission 92537) | Serpentine soil microbial communities from UC McLaughlin Reserve, CA, USA - Plot104A | ecosystem: Environmental > Terrestrial > Soil > Grasslands | place: USA: UC McLaughlin Reserve, Lake County...
ATTTTTGCCCCAACTGTCATCACCCGCGAAAGCGCGTGATCCAGTATTCCAGAGACGGCAATGATAGAATCGAAAGGCCGGGCGTGCTGGATACCCGGCTTTCACGGGGTATGACGACTGAGCCTACAATGCAGCCAGCACCGCCTTCGCGATATCCGCTGTGCCATTGCTGCCGCCAAACTCCATCGGCTTGATGCCATCCGCATAGACCTTGTCGACCGCGCGCTCGATGCGTTCGCCGGCTTCGGCGGCGGCCTCAATGCCGTGCTTGTCGGCGAGCCAGTCCAGCATCATCGCCGCAGAAAGGATCATCGCGGTCGGATTGGCCTTGCCCTGCCCCATGATATCGGGCGCGGTGCCGTGGCAGGGCTGGAACACGGCGTGGCGGTCGCCGATGTCGGCCGACGGTGCCATGCCCATGCCACCGATCAGGCCAGCGGTCATGTCGGAGAGGATGTCGCCGAACATGTTCTCCATCACCATGACGTCGAAATCCCAGGGCCGCTTCACCAGCAGCGCGGCGCAGGCGTCGACATAAAGCCGGTCGGCCTTCACGTCGGGGTGGCGCTTGGCGGCGGCGTCGAACATCTCGCGGAAGAACGCAAAGGCCTTGAACACGTTGGCCTTGTCGACGCAGGTCAGTCCGCCATTGGCGCGGCCACGCGCCTTGCGGCGTTCGGCGAGACGGAAGGAAAACTCGAACAGCCGCTCGGAAGTCTTGCGCGTGATCACCAGCGTCTCGCGCGCTTCGCTGTCGGTGACGACGCCCTTGCCCATCGAGGCGAACAAGCCCTCGGTGGATTCGCGGACCACCACCAGGTCGATGCCGCGCTGGTCGGCGCCGACGATCGGGCTCGGCACGCCCGGAATGAGCCGCGCCGGACGCACGCCGGAATAGAGGTCGAAATGAAAACGTAGCTCGACCTGCGGCATGATCTCGGTATTATCAGGGTAGCGCACCGACGGCAGGCCGCAGGCGCCGAGCAAAATCGCATCCGCCTCGTCGCACAGCCGCACCGTAGAGTCAGGCATCGACTTGCCGGTTTCGCGATAATGGTTGGCGCCGGCGGGCGCATCGGTGAAACGAAACCTCAGGTCGGTCGTCGCCTCGATCCTGCGCAGCACTTCAAGGGCCGGCGCCATCACCTCAGGACCGATGCCATCGCCGCCGAGCACGGCGATGTGGAGCGCGTTGTTAGCGGACATGGGGTTCCTTCGAACTGCGAGTGTCAGTGGCCTCGTGGTTCGAGACGCGCGGCGTTGCCGCGCTCCTCACCATGAGGGTGGTAGACCTCATACTGAGGAGCACACGCTTGTGCGCGTCTCGAAGGATGAAGCGCCACCGTACTTGAAAGAGGCCTAGGGCGTCAGCACCGCGCGGCCGACCAGTTTGCCCTTTTGCAAATCGACCAGCGCCTCGTTGGCCTTGGCCAGTGGCATCGGCGTCACCGGTATAGGCGCGATCTTCTTGCTGCGGACGAGCTCGAGCAGCTCCTGGGTCTCGCGGAGATTGCCGACATAGCTGCCCTGGATGGTAATGGCCTTGATGGGAATCAGCGGCAGCGCCCATGGCGCGCCACCGCCGAACAGCCCGACGATCACGAGCTTGCCGCCCTTGGAGAGGCAGTCGAAGCCGAGCTGCGTGGTGGCGGCGTTGCCGACGAGATCGATCACCGCACGGATCGGTCCGCCGGCCGCTTTCGCAAGCTGCTCCAGCGCATCGGGCGCCTTGCCGTCGACGGTCGCGAGCGCGCCGGCCGCCACAGCGGCCTCACGCTTGCGCGCATCGATGTCGACGACGATGGCGCCCTTGCCGCCCATCGCCTTCAGCAGCGACAGCGCCATCAGGCCGAGGCCGCCGGCGCCAAAGATCACGATCGGCGTATGCAGATCCTTTTCGACCTTCTTCAGCGCGCTGTAGGTGGTAACGCCGGAGCACGCATACGGCGCGGCGGTTACGGGATCGAGCCCCTTCAAATTCAGCAGATATTTTGGATGCGGCACCGTCATGTGATCGGCATAGCCGCCATCGCAATAGACGCCGAGCGAATTCGGCTTCAGGCACATGTTCTCGTCGCCACCGACGCAGGTTTCGCATTTGCCGCAGCCGAGCCAGGGATAGACCAGCGCGACGTCGCCAACCCTGAGGCCGCCGGTCTCGGGCTTGGCATCCGGTCCGAACTCAGCGATTTCGCCGACGGTCTCGTGGCCCATGGTTCGCGGCAGCGACACGCCGCGGTCCTTCAGCGAGAGCGGCTTGCGGCCGTGGCCGAGATCGTAGCCGCCTTCCCAGATGTGCAGGTCGCTGTGGCAGACGCCGGCGGCCTTCACCTTGATCAGCACCTGCGTTCCCGTCGGCTGCGGTGTCGGCTGATCCACCTCTCGCAAGGGTGCGTTGAAATCGGCAACCTGAAAGCTCTTCATCGCTTCTCTCCCGGCTCTTTGTTTGGGGCATTTTCCTTCGGCTAATCGGTTTCCACTCAGCCGGAAAAGGCCCTGCTTCTTATGTTGGGCGGACCATGCCACCCCTGCTTATTCAGATCAGAGGATGATGGCAAGCCGCGAACTGGCCGGTCGCGACACGGCGCAGTTCCGGCATTTCGGTCACGCATTGCTGATCCGCGCGCGGGCAGCGGGTGCGAAATCGGCAGCCGGAAGGCGGCGCAATCGGCGACGGCGGCTCGCCGACGGCGACGCTTTCGGCCGGCCGCACGTCCGGGTCCGGCATCGGGATCGCCTCTATCAGCAGCGCGGTATAGGGATGCGCCGGCCTTGCAAACAACTGCTCGGATGGGCCGACCTCGCACAGCCGGCCGAGATACATCACCGCGACGCGGTCGCTCACCGCTTTGACGACCGCGAGATCGTGCGCGATGAACAGCAGCGTCAAGCCGTAGCGCCCCTTCATTTCCTCCAGCAGATTGAGGATCTGCGCGCGGATCGAAACGTCGAGCGCGGAGACCGGCTCGTCGCAAATGATGAAGTCGGGATTGAGCACCAACGCGCGCGCAATGCAGATGCGCTGGCATTGCCCGCCGGAAAATTCATGCGGCAGGCGCCCAATCACGAGTTCGGGATCGAGACCCACGGCGGTGAGCGCATCGCAGACCAACCGCTTGCGCTTTTCCGGATCCTTGACGCCCGATATCACCAGCGGTTCGGCGATGATATCGCCGATCCGTCGCCGCGGGTTGAGCGAGGCAATCGGATCCTGGAAAATCAGCTGCACTCGCCGGCGCATCTTTCGCAAGGTGTCGCCCTGCATCGCCGTCAAGTCATGGCCGTCGAACACCACCTGGCCCGAAACCGGTTTGCGCAATTGCAGCACGGCACGGCCGAGCGTCGGTTTCCCGCAACCGGACTCGCCGACCAGCCCCAGCGTCTCGCCGCGCGCGATTTCAAGGCTGACGCCGGACACCGCATGGACGGTTCTGGCGCCCACCGGATACTCGACGACGAGGTTGTCCACTTTCAAGAGCGGATCGGCTGACGAAATTTGCTGCATTATGCGGGGACGCCGGCCGCGATCTCGATCGGATGGAAACAGGCATATTGATGCGCCGGCGACTCAGCCGCCGCAAGCGGCGGCTTCTCGGTGTGACATTGCCCTGCGGCGTAGCGGCAGCGCGGCGAGAACGAGCATCCCTTGATCGGCCGGGTCGGATCGGGCGGACGTCCCGATATCGCCGGCAACAAGGTATGCGGCGCGGCGTCGATTTTCGGTATCGCCGCCAGCAGCGCCTCGGTGTAGGGCATACGCATTTTCTTGAACAAAGCGGGCGTCGGCGCGCGTTCGACCACGCGTCCGGCATACATCACGGCGACCTCATCGGTTCGTCCGGCGACGACGCCGAGGTCGTGGGTAATCAGGATCATCGCCATGTGGCGGCGCCGCTGCTCGCGCGCCAGGAGATCGAGGATTTGCGCCTGGATCGTCACGTCGAGCGCGGTGGTCGGCTCGTCGGCGATCAGGAGTTTCGGTTCGCAGGACAAGGCGATGGCGATCGCCACGCGCTGCCGCATACCACCGGAAAGCTGGTGCGGGTATTGCGTCAGACGCTGCTCCGGTGCGGGAATGCCGACCGCAGCCAGCAATTCCACGCTGCGCTTCTTCGCGGAGTTGGCGTCCAGCTCGAGGTGTTCCTGCAGGGTCTCAATCAATTGCGTGCCGATGGTCAGCACCGGGTTGAGCGAGGTCATCGGATCCTGGAACACCACCGCCAGCGACCTTCCGCGCAGCTTGCGCAGCTTTTCCGGATCGAGGCTGACCAGATCCTGGCCGTCGAACATCACGCGGCCGGAGAGTTTTGCCTTTTTCGGCAATAGCTGGAGGATCGCCCGCGACAGCATGGTCTTGCCGCAGCCGGACTCGCCGACAATGCCGAGCGTCCGTCCCGCGCCGACCTTAAGATCGACACGGTCCACCGCGCGCAGATTGCCGCGCGGCGTTGGCAAATCGACCGCGACATTCTCGATCGAGAGCAACACGCGATCCGTCACAGCGCGCCCTGCCGCGGATCGGTCAGCGCCCGCAAGGCGTCGCCGACCAGATTGAAGGAAAGCACGGTGAGGAACATTGCGGTCGCGGGCAGGAAAGCCAGTCGAGGCGCGATGTCGAGGCTCTCGCGCCCCTCCCCAATCATGCTGCCCCAGCTCGAGGTCGGCGGTGGCACGCCGAGCCCGAGAAAGGACAGCGCGCCTTCGACCACGATGATGACGGCGACGCCGAGCAGGAAGAAGGCAAACAGCGGCAGCATCACGTTCGGCAGCAGCTCGCGCAACAGGATGCGCGCATGCGATGCGCCTAGCGCCTGCGCCGCGATGACGAATTCGCGCCGCGACAGCGTCAGCGTCGCTGCGCGGGCCACCCGCATGGAGGCGGGAACGCTGAGCACGCCGAGGATGAGGGTGAGGTTGAAGATCGATTGCCCGACAAAGGCGATCACGGCCAGCACGAGGATCAGCGGCGGAAAGGCCAGCAGGACGTCCATGCTGCCGACCACCAGCGTCTCGAACCGGCCGCGAAAATAGCCGGAAAGCATGCCGAGCGCGCCACCGATCGTGAGCCCAATGACCGGCGCACAGAGGCCAACGATCAGCGATATCCGCGCACCATAGATCAGGCGCGCGAGTTCGTCGCGGCCGAGCCCGTCAGTTCCGAGCCAATGCGCCGCGGAGAACGGCGCGCGACGTTCCAGCATGTCCATATCGGTCGAACTCGGGAGCGGGAGGAAATCGGCGAAGATCGCGACCGCAAATACAAGTACCATCCAGCCGATCGCCGCCCAGAACAGCGGCCCAAGCCTGCGGCCGCGCTTTACCGGTTGGGCCAGGATCTCTTCGTCCAGTGCAAGTTCAAGCGTGGCCATGGCGGATCCTGGGGTCGAGGACGGCGTAGAGCAGATCGACGATAAAGTTCATGATCACGAAGCCCGCGGCGACCAGAAGCACCACGCCCTGCAGGATGATGAGATCGCGCGTCGTAATCGCGCCGACCAAGAGTCGGCCGATTCCCGGCAACGCGAAGACCGTCTCGACAATGACAGCGCCGCCGATCAGTCGGCCGATATTGATGCCAGTGATCGTCACCAAGGTCAGCGACGACGGCTTCAGCGCATGCACAAACAGGATGCGCGCGGGCGTCAGGCCCTTGGCCTTGGCGAGTGCGATATAGTCTTCCTGCAAGGTCGCGATCATGTCGGATCGCAGAATGCGCATGATCCCCGGCCACTCCGCCAGGGCCAAAGTCATCGCTGGCAACACCATGAAGCGCAAATTGCCGACCGGGTCTTCCGCGAACGGGACATAGCCGGTCGCCGGCAGCCAGCGCAGTTCGACCGCGAAAAAATAGATAAGCAGGATCGCCGAAAGAAAGGTCGGCACCGACAGCATGCCAAAAGCCGTGCCGGTCATGAAGCGATCGAACGGGCCACCACTGCGCGCGGCGCAGACAATCGCCAGCGGCACGCCGATCGCCAGCGCGCCGAATTGCGCCAGCAGCATCAGCTCGATGGATACCGGCAGCCGCTCGGCAACCGCCTGCAGCACCGTCTGGCCGGTGCGGAACGAGCGGCCGAAATCACCCTGCAGCACATTGCCGAGCCAGCTGAAATAGCGCCACCAGATCGGCTGATCCAGCCCCATGTCGCGGCGAAGCGCCGCCAGGTTCTCCGGCGTCGCCTGGTCGGCGAGGATCGTGTAGGCAAGATCGCCCGGCAGCAGCGAGGCGATGGAGAACGTCAACAGCGAGACCGCAATCAGCACCGGCACCAGATAAAGGAGCCGGCGTGCGACGAAGAACGCCATGAGCGGCTATTCCTTCCAGGTGCGCGATACGTCGATCACCCCGCTATACATCTTGGGCAGTCCCTTAACCTTCGCGCTTGAGATCGCGTAATAGGTGTTCTGGAAGGTCCAGAACCAGATCGCCTCCTTGTTGATCAGCCGTGTGATCGCGCAATAGAGATCGATACGCTTGTCGGTATCGGCTGTTGTACGGGCTTTCTCGAGCAGACCGTCGAGCTCCGGATTCGAATAGTTGGCGAGCGCCACCGGGCTTCCGGTCTTGAAGTTGGCGTACATCTGCGGATCGGGATCGGCGAGGTCGACGATGCGCCACCCGATTATCTGAAACTGGCGCATGAAGGCGCGCGGGGGAAAGCTCGCCTGATCGATCTGCTCGATCTCCATATTGACGCCAATCTGCTTCCAGAACTGTTGCAGCACCTGTCCGTTCGCTCGACCGCGCGGGGTCGCGGTAAAAATCATCTTGAATTCGACGGGCTTTCCGTAGTCCTTGATCAACGCTTTCGCCTTTTCGACGTCGTAAGGCAGGGCACCATCGTCCTTGCACTTGACCCAGGAGCCGTCGCCGTAGGGGTTGCTGGCCGGACGCGACAGGCCATTGGTGACGGCCTGCGACCATTTTTTGCGGTCAATCGCCATCACCAGCGCCTGCCGAACGCGCACGTCGTCAAGAGGAGCATCCTTGGTATTGATGGCGTTAACCGCAGCTCCCGAACCGACATAGGTGTGCACGGTAAGCTTGGAGTCCTTTTGGGCCTTCAGAATGTTGTCGGCGTCGTATTCGTCGTCCCAGATCAGGTCGACCTCACCCGATTGCAGGCTCGCGAAGCGCGACTGCGAGTCGGGCAGCGGCTTCAAGATGATGCGATCGAGATAGACCTTGTCCTTGTCCCAATAGTCCGGGTTCTTCTCCAGGATCATGCGATCGCCCGCAGTCCAGGATTTCAGGACATAGGGGCCGGTGCCGACAGGATTGCGGTTGTACTCCTCGCCCTTGGCCTTCCACGCCGTCGGCGAATGGATCGCGGCGTTCTGGTTCGCGTACGAATACAGGCTGGGGAAGTTCACCGCCGGATCCTTGAGATTATAGACCAACGTCAGTTCGTCGGGCGCCTCGACGCTGGTGATCGCCGCGATATAGAAGGCGCAGCGGCACTTGTTGGCGGGATCCTTCTGCCGGTCGAAATTCGCCTTGTAGGCTTCGGCATTGAACGGCGTGCCGTCATGAAACTTGACGCCGGGGCGCAGCTTGAAGGTCCAGGTCTTGAAGTCCTCCGAAGGTTCCCAAGACAAAGCGAGCTTGGGCTGGGCCTTTCCGTTGGCGTCGAGATAGGTGAGCGTTTCGAAGATCGCGGATGACGCGGTCAGTGCGGCGGTGTCGTAAACGCCGACCTTCAGCGGATCAAAACCGGGGATGTCGAGTTCCAGGCCGACGGTGATAGTGCCGCCCGGTTTCTGCGCGCTGGCGGGAGCCGCCAGTGCGATGCCAAATGCCGTCACAAGGAAAATTCGCGCAAGCACGCGCACACGGACTGCCGCTTTCATTGGTGCTTCCTCCAGATGCCGTCCGTCCGGTTTTCCGGATCGTCGATGGCGGTCAGATTGGCTGGAATCGCAGGCTGCGGCAAGGCCGTAAGCTGCGCGGCGGATGAAAAGCCGCAGGCTTGTTCCTTGGCCAAAACGCGCTTGCGGTCAGCGCTGTGCGGCCATCAGCGGTTTGCTCGCAAACGCAGCGATCTGGTCCTCTGAAAGTCCGGTCTCCCTGAGATAGGCAATCGTGTGTTCGCCAAGCGTCGCCATCTTCTTCGCCGCCGAGACCCTCGCGCCGGACATGCGGAACGGCAGGTTCATTACCTTGAACGTCCCTCCTCCATCTTCCACCTCGGCCAAGGCGCCGCGATGGGCGATCTGCGGATCGCGCAACGCCTCGGCCACGGTGCGGTAGGCCGAGGACGGGACGCCCTGCTCGTTCAGTGCAAGGAGGCATTTTGCGGTCGTAACCGAGCGCGACCACTGCTCGACACCATCCATCAGGCCGGCCCAGTTCTCGCGGCGATTGGAGTATTTCGCAAAACGGGGATCGCCGACCCATTCGGGATGACCGATTACCTGCATCAGGCCCTGAAACGTCTTTTCGCTGGCGATCGCGACCATCACATATCCGTCGGCGGTTTCGATCGGCCCGAACATCGGACGCTGGGTCGGCTTCACGTCGAATTGCGACCACTGCAATTCGTTCAGCGTCAGGCTCAGCATCGATTCCAGCATCGACACGTCGATATGCTGGCCCGTTTGCGTGCGATGGCGCTGATAGAGCGCCGCCGAGATGGCGCCGAAGGCGTAAACGCCGGTCAGCACGTCGGCGTGATAGATGCCGCAATAATCCGGCCGGCTCCGCCCGGGCTGATAGGCGAGATGCGCCATTTCGTAGCCGGAAGCCGCATGGATCACCGGCGCATAGGCCGGCAGCTCCGCCGAGGGTCCGGTCTGGCCATATCCGGAGATCGAGCAATAGACCAGTTTTGGATTGAGTTCGCAGAGCGAGAAATGGTCAAGCTTCAATCGCCGCATCACGCCGGGACGAAAGTTTTCAACCAGCACATCCGCGGTCGCAACGAGGCGGCGGACGGCCTCGACGCCCTGCTCCGATTTCAGATCGAGCACAAAACTATGCTTGCCGATATTGAGCTGGCCGAACGCGGTGCTGCAATGGTTGCGGACGGGAGGACGGGTGCGCATCGTCTCGCCTTCGGCGGTTTCGATCTTGATGACTTCCGCGCCCATGTCGGCGAGCATGCGGGTGCAATGCGGTCCGGCAATCGTGGTCGAGAAATCGAGCACGCGAACGCCGTCAAAACTCCCTGTCAAATTACCCTCATCCTTGTTCGTTATGCTCATTGGTGACACACTCCCTCGCAACCGCCCCCGGTCCGCCTCGTTGCCCGGCGCGGCGTGACCCTAAATTGCGCGGCTCCAGCAGGGAAGCCTACTCCCCGAAGCGTCCCTGCCAGCGGCCGCATCATCGTCGAAGGAAATTGGACCCATTCTTGCATACCACTTGGTCAAGCGTACGTCGGGGCCTTGTTTTGAGGGCGTATCTTGCGGGTTCTCTTTGTCACCACGGAGATGGATGACTTCGTCAGGGTCGGCGGTCTTGCCGCCGTCTCGGCCGCCCTGCCCCGCGCGCTACGCTCGCTGGCCGACATTCGAATCATGCTTCCGGGCTACCGGGATGTCGTCGAGCAGTTCACGCATATCCAGATTCTCGGCCACTGCCCCGCGCTAGCCGAGATGCCGGCTTGCACGCTGGGGGTGGGGGCGACCAAGGACGGGCTGCCGGTCTACATCCTGCTTTGTCCGCAGCTTTACAACCGTCCGGGCAACCCTTACGGCGACGAGAGCGGCCGGGACTGGGGCGACAACGACATCCGGTTCGGCCGGTTCGCCTCAGCCGCCGCCGAGCTTGCCGCAGGCAGGCTGGACAAGAATTGGGCAGCCGACCTGGTTCACGTCAACGACTGGCAGGCGGCGCTGACCCCGGCCTACCTGGCCTGGAGCGGCCGAAAAATCCCCTCGATCCTGACCATCCACAATCTGGCCTATCAGGGCCTGTTCCCGAAAGAGTCGCTGCGGCGGATCGGCGCGCCGGACAATTCCTTCCATATCGACGGCCTCGAATTTTACGACAAATTGTCCTTTCTCAAGGGCGGCATCGTCTACGCCTCCCACCTCACCACCGTCAGCGAGACCTATGCGCGGGAGATCACCACGCAAGAACTCGGCTGCGGCCTTGAGGGCCTGCTTCGGATTCGCTCCGATGCCAGGCAGCTCACGGGGATCCTGAACGGCATCGATGAAAGCTGGGACCCGCGGTCCTGCGCCCA
>Ga0126312_10003807_pt1 | contig 10187 bp, 14 predicted proteins | sample Plot104A_FD_92537 | JGI IMG/M metagenome (GOLD analysis project Ga0126312, IMG submission 92537) | Serpentine soil microbial communities from UC McLaughlin Reserve, CA, USA - Plot104A | ecosystem: Environmental > Terrestrial > Soil > Grasslands | place: USA: UC McLaughlin Reserve, Lake County...
ATCAGAGGCTACACAGATGGAGGCGAGCAAGTGAACGAGAAACAGGTGACGACGTACACGGCGCTGCCGCAAGCTTCGTCCTGCCGGCTGGTGGATTTCAAGACCTTGCCGGTAGTTTGTTGAAGTGAGACCTTCGGACTAGAATCTCTCAACAGAGAGGGAAGCTCGAACGGTCTTCGAGAAGCCTCTTTCAGGTGTTGGTCTTCAGCTGCGCCTACGAGAGACTCGCCGATGAGAAGACGTTCGTTACACCGCATGACATACCGGCGCTCACGTTGGTAGCGACGGTTGTTAAGTAGAGTGAAGCAGAGAATCGTCCAGTAGGAACAGTTCATGAGCAGGTCAGCGGTTCGAGTCCGCTCGTCGGCTCTCCTCTTACAAGATTTGGAGGTAAAACGTAGAGCGATGCCAAGGCTTCGGTATGGAATCGGAGCCGAGTTAACTGCAAATGGTTCGTAAAACGACACGACGCGCCAGCGCTGCGTCTGTCGTGGAGGCGTAGGGGAGCGAAGCTGGGCCTGCCGGGTCGGGCGACCCCCTTGTATTTCGCGATACCGTAGGATATCGTACGTAACGTCAATCGAATAACTTCCGGATCCGTTCGGCCCTGGCCACACCGGAGACGCGCTCCCAGATCAAAGCGAGAGGGCCGGGGAACGAACTGGACGGGCAGCCCGGGCCGCGACGCAGACGCGACTGCGAAATCAACGCGATAGCGGCAGCCAGACAGCACTTCAGGAGGTGCCTGGATGTCGCTTTTGCGTTCCCCGCACACGACCGAAGAGACAGAGAGTTTACTTAGCGTCGAGGAGCTCGCCCGCGAGCTTAGCGTGAGCCGCACGACCGGCTACGACCTTTTGTGGTCGGGACAGATTCCCAGCATGAAGATCGGGCGTCGAAGGCTCGTTCGTCGCGCCGACCTGGCCGAGTTCATCGAGCGGCGGCTGGAGAGTGATGGGTAGCCCTCGCGCCGAAGATCGGCGTCCCCAGGAGCCCTCCATCGGGCGGCGGTATCGTCCGGATCTTGGCGCCGGCGCGCAGGCGCTTTGCCTCATCCTCGATTACCACGAGAGAAAAGGGACGGCTGCCGAAAGCCGCCCCCAAACTGACGCGATAGAAAGGTCTAAGCATGATCGCGCCTGGTTGGATTCTACAGCAGAGCGGCCCTTCTAGCCTAGCGAGAGCCTCAAGCAAGCGTTCTGGCGAAGGGCGCCTAGCGTGAGCCGCACGCTCACGGAGCCGCCGACGAGCAGGCGCATGTGGAAGCGTCTCCTACGCGCGACGCATCCCGACATCACCGGAGACGACGGCGGGCTGTTCGTGTGGGCTCGAGCGTTACGGGAGCACGTCTGTTCCGACGCGCCGGAAGAGGCGCCGCGTGGCGGAGCTAGCCGCCGCGAGCCGCCCCGCCACCACGGTTCGCCGCGCCAGGCCGAGCGCGTCCCCTACGCGGAAGCCTTCGAGAAAGCCGCGTCGTTCTCCGAGTTGACCGAGCTGGCCCTGGCCCTCGCCAAGAGCGTGGGCGGGCCTTACGCGGCCCTCTTGCTGCTTCTCGAGGGCTGCGAGGAGGCGTTCGAGGCCGACACGGTGCTCTATCGTCAGCAGCAGGAGGGCGCGAGCTATCAGCAGCTCGCACGCATCGCCCACGAGAGCGGGATGAGCTACTCCGAGCGCGTAGGGTGGTACCGCCTCTGCGAGTCGATCCCCGTCTCGATGAGGCATGCCTCGCACATCTTGGGCCGACTGTAGTTAGGTAGCGAAGAGGCCGGGGCTTGGCTCCGGCCTCAGGAAGGATGGAGAAAGTGTATACCAACGGTAGAGGGTTCACATCGGCTGGGCTTTCGCCCTTCGAGATCTTGGCCGAGGCGATCCCGATCGAGAAGCTCGTCCAGACCAACGGGCATCGCAAGGCGCATTGTGTCGCCCACGACGACGGCGATCCGAGCATGCATGTCTACGATGACCACGTCTATTGCTTCGTTTGTAATTTTCGTGGCGATATCGTCGATATCTGGGCGGCCCAGCAGGGTTTCGAGGGTTCCTACGCGGCGGCCGTCTCCCTGGCCGCTGCGTTCGATATCCGGCTACCCGAGATGAACGAGGAGCAGAGGAAGAAGCCCGAAGAAGATCGCCGCAGGCAGGCATCGCACCTGCAAGTGGCGAGGACCTGCCACGAGAGGCTGAAGAAGTTCGGATCGGTGTGTGGGTGGTGTGAGTCTAGAGGGTTCACGGCCGACCTTCGCGAGAGGTTCCTGCTTGGGGCTATGAACGGCAATGAGGCGACGGTACCGATTTGGCATCGGGGGAAGGTCCTCGGCATCATCAAGCGCAAGCTTTCGGGCGAGCCGAAGTACCTGCTGCCCGAAGGACAAAAGCCCTTGTTCGTCCCAGGCAAGATCTCCGGCGACATCTTCCTCGTCGAGGGTTACATCGACGCGTTGGCCGTGGCCGCTTGTGGAAGTAGCGTGGTAGCGGTCGGGGGCACGAACATGAGTGCTGCCCAGGCCGAAGATCTCTCGAGGGTGAGGCCGGAAGGGTCGACCCTCTACATCCTGGCCGACGCTGACGACGGTGGCGATGGTGCAGCCCGCAGGTGGGGCAGGGACTTCTTCCCGAGTGGGAAGATCTGCCCGCGCGAGTACGGCGACGGTGCTGACGACATCGCGAAGTACTTCGAGGTCAAGGGCCCTGACGCCACGAACGAACACCTCGAGCGACTGATGGGTGCCTCTGTGGACGCCCTAGATCTCGAGATGCAGGAGGCTGCCGACCTCGCCGGCGGACCACGCGAGAAGCTGGCCTACGCCGAAGAGCGCATCGCCCCGCTGTTGGCCAGGATCCGCGACGACAACCTGAGGGATGCCAACGCCGACATCGTGGCCGACGCGGTGGGGATAAAGAAGAGCTGGGTTAACAAGCTGATCAAGTCCGAACAAGCACAGCTCATGGCCGACTATGGGAAGGCGATGCTCGAGGAAGCCGAGAGGAACGCAGAGCGGAAGGCCGAACTCTACCGGCAGCGGGTCGCAGAGGCCCAGGACGAGATCGACGAGAGGATCGCCGTCCCCGGCGTTCTGGGTCGTCTGGCCGACACGGCACAGGCCGTACACAACGTCTTCGGCGACCGTCAGCCGCTCGAGCTGGCGTTGCTGGTGGCCCTGGGGGCCCAGCTGGATCCCCTGCCCAACGGCCGGCCGCTGGGCGCCTCGATCCTTCTGACCGCCCCGGCCTCGAGGGGGAAGAACCACATCATCGACGCGGCGGTGAAGCCCCTGCCCGAAGAGTTCTACTTCGCCTTCGAGATCGCCAGCGGGCAGAGCTTGTATTACAAGGCCGAGGAAGAGCCCGACTTCCTCAAGCACACGTTCGCCTACCCCAACGAGATCGAAGGCGCCGAAGCCCTCTGGGAGTTCCTGCGTCCCATGCTCTCGAAGGGTCGGGCGTTTAAGATCGTCACGGCGAAGGACGCCGACGGCAACATGATCAGCCGAGAGATCATGGTCGAGGGGCCCGTGACGATCGCCGTCCCCACGATCCGCAACCGGACCGACGAGCAGTTGCAAACGCGCCTGCTGGTCGCCGAGCTGCCCGACTACGTGGGCAGGGTGAAGGCGCATTCCCAGGCCATCTCTAAGCAGCTGTTGGCGGACGCGGCAAGCAAGGAGTACTCGCGCGAGATCTGGCTGTGGCAGGAAGGGCTGAGGCAGCTGACGGACGTGAGGCGCGTGATCTTCCCCCTCGAGCATCCGGACTTCGCCCTGGACGACGATAACCTCTCTCATGGTGCGAGGCTGTGGGCCAACCTCTTGTCGCTCATGGCCACGGCCGCTTGGCTCGAACAGAAGAATCGGCGCCTGATCCAGGTCGACGATGCCACGGTCGCCGTCGAGGCCAAGCCCGACGATTACGAGGTGGCCTACGAGATCTTCACGGCGGTCTGCAAGCGGACGGTGATCAATCTCAGCGATACCCACAGGAAGATCTTGGGCGCCCTCTACGACCTCTCGATGGAGTTCCCGAACCGGGAAGGGTTCAGCCAACGCGAGATCAGCGCCGGTGGCGACTTCTCTCAGTCCACGCTCTCGGACAACAAGACCTTCCTCGCCATGTCGGCGAAGATGATCCGAGAGACGGATCACGGGCTGGCCCTCGTCCCCGGCGCCGACCCTAGCTGGTGGGCGCTCGACGAGAACGACATGATGAAGGGCCTGCCCACGCCGGCGAAGGTACGCAGCTGGTGGGACGATCGGGGGCCGGATCCGGAAGGGTCCCCAGACCTCGCGGAATCGGCCGATCACGCCGATCACGCCGATCAGGGTGATCAGGATCGCCCAGAAGCCCATTTCCATGCGGGTTCTGGTGATCGGCAGGGTGCCGATCGGTCGCCGATCTGTCGGGCTGGATGGTTTACAACAAAAAGACCCGTAAGCTCGAGCCCCTGCAGGGTGATCGGGAAGTGATCGGCGAGCAGCCGATCAGCGAAGAGCGCGTAGATAAAGGGGATTCGGAGAGTGCCGAGGGGGGTGATCGGGCCGATCGGCCCTTTTCGGCGGACGGAGAGTTCCCTTCCGTCGCGGCCGTGTTCGCCGCGCCGCCCGACTGGCTGCCGGCTCAGTTGAAGATCTACCGCCAAGATCCCGACCGCCATTTCCGCCCTCTATGCGCGACCGTGGCAGCGCTGGTGTTGGGCGACCCTCAGCGGGGAGAAGAGGTTGCCGAAGAGGTGAGGGCGGAGGTGGGGCCATGACTGACGGCATGCATCGCGAGCACGCGCAACGTGCCTTGAGCAAGCTAAGAGAGGAGAGAGATGAAGCGTAGGAAGATAGACGAATCGACGGCCTTGAGGGCGGCGCACGTCCTCGCGCAGTCGCGGGAGGTTCGCGGCGCGATGCGAGAGTGCGCTGAGGCGGCCATCAGGCAGGGTGGCTTCGATCCCCAAACCGTCCCCGAACAGGAGATCAATGCGATCATGGTCCACGCCGTGGCGGGGATTCTTCAGGACAAGGACGACCTGGCCGCCGAGTGGATCGGCGACGAGCAGACGGAGCGGTTCATGAACGAAGAGGCGGTCAAGCTGAGAGATCCCGAGACGGGCCTGATCGACGAGAACGAACTGGTGGACGCCGTCGTGGCGCGCCAGGAGGAGCTGCTGCACAAGCAGGCCCCTAAGGCGTTCCCGTGGGCGCGTCCACGAGCTAAGAAGACGAAGAAGCCCAAGAAGCGGATGAAGAACAAGCGAAGCTCCTCCGGCCCGCAGATGAAGATGCTCAAGGACCTCACGATCGAGGACCTGGAAGGGATGCGCGGCCCGGAGTACCTGGGAGAGCATGCCGACACCATGATCCGGTTGATCCGGGAGTGCAACCCCGGCGTGTCCGAGCACAAGCTCAGGAAAATGACCGTGGAGCAGGCGTTCGGTGAAGAGGAAGACTGAGATGGAGGAATACGCACGTGCTGTGTACACACGTACACGAAAGCAATCGGTAGCGAGGCTAGGGAAAGCGGCTGCTGTCTGTACAATCAGCGTAGCGGGCCGGGGGAGTCCCCTCCCCTCGGTCCTGCTACCTTCATGGCCGGCGGAGGCGGCAAGTAGGACGCCGAACGAGAGAGCGGGCGGTTAGAGGGTGCCCGTGAGATCGTCCCCCGCCACCCTTCCCTACCGGGGTGGGGTGTGTGGCAACATGTTCTACGCGTAGATGGCGGCGGGGTCGCCGGTAGGGAGCAGTGCGGCACGACAGCGCTGCCGGCGGCCCCGCAAGCGTAGAGGATGTCCAATACCGAGCGGCGGTGTGGCTAGCGTAGCTGGCACTGTCGAGGGCGATGGGCGGGTGTTTCTCGTAGTCGCGCCCGCCCGAAGGGATAGGAGGATGGGCGTGGATCAATCGCTAGCGACTGATGTAGCGGCTCCCGGCTCTCGGGCCGACAGTGAGATAGACCAGTTCATCGCGAGAAGGCACGGCCAGCGGGAACGCGGCGCCACCGACCAGTTCGGCCAAGTGCTCGTGGAGGACCGGCCCGATTACGACGAGGAATGGGCGCGGCTGCGCCTCGAGCACGAGCGCCAGCAACGCAGCACCCGACTAGAGCAATGGCGCGAGCATCACCTATCGCAGGTACGCAGCCACTCTCGCACGCTCGGATCGCTGATTCGACACCATCTGCGCGAACTACACAGACTCGACAAAGGAGCGTGAGGTATGGCGTTGCAGCCACCATTGACCGGGGCAAGCGTACGTAGGCGGGGCAAGATTGTCCAAAAGGGGCCGGACGGAATCGTCTACGGCGAAGGCTTCACGGGCAGGGTCGTGCCCACGGGCCGACTCGTTGACCAGACAAAGAAGCCGGTCGCCACCCGCACGCTCGGAGGTCGCCGCCGTGCCGGGTAAACGGGAACCGACCTGGATTACGCGCATCAAGGAACGGCGCGACGCACCTCAACCCGTCGAGGTACGGCCTAGCGAGGGTAAGCCGCAAGACGAAAGGCAGGCATTTCTAACCGTGCTAGAGCCGATAATCGAACACGTGCCCGAGCTCGCCAAGCTGGAGCGGACGGTACAGAGCTTGGAGAAGGAACAAGCCGACGCCACGGCCCGGGTGCATGGGCTCATGGTCCGCGCCAACGAGGCCCGAGAATCCGACCTCGACAGGGAGGCCGCCGCGTTGAATCGGGGGCGCGCCGTGCCCCAATGCAAAGAGCCGGAGATAAGGTCCCAACTGGAAGGGGCGCAGCGCGACGTGGAAGTGCTGGCGCGGCGCCACCAACTCGCGGTGGCGGACCGCTCGCGCTACGTCGGGGAGCATCGCGACGAGCTGCTTGACCTGCTGCGCAGCTCGCACGCCGGCGAGTCGCGGAAGGTGGCGGAGTCGGCGAGGGTAACGCTAGAGGATCTGTTGTGGGTGTTTGCTGTGGAGGATTCCGCCCGCGAACTCATGCGCACGTTCCCCGAACCGCAGCCGGAGAACACCGCACAGCCCCAGGGCCTCACCAACATCTACGGTCCGGTATCCACGGCCACGGTGAGCGGGACGCAGCCGCGCAGGGGCGATATCGAAGGCACGCTGCGCTACCTGATCAGCCTAGGATCTGAGACGGTCGTGGGAGAGGCCAGCGACGGTGACGCAGCCTAGAGTCGCGGGGGAGGGTGGGTAGCTATGGCGCGCTGTCAGCGCATTAAAGCGGATGGCACGCGCTGCAAGCTTGCTGCTATCGGCACCCACGGCCTCTGTTACAGCCACGATCCGGCAAAGCAACAGGAGCGCCGGCGCACGGCCCAGCGAGGAGGTAGGGCGGGCGGACGTGGCCGGGCCAGTGTGGAGCTGCGGAGGCTGCAGGAGCGCTTCGAGCAGCTTGCCCAGAGGGCGCTCGAGAACACAGAGGAGAGGGGCGCCGTGGCCGTTGCTGTGCAAGCGCTCGCCCAGGCCCGGGCCTGCGTGCGCGATAGCATCATGGCCAAAGAGCACGAGGGTCTTATAGCCGAGGTGGAGGAGCTGCGCCGCGATTGGGAGGCCGAGCGGCATCGCCGGCGAAGGTACGGCGGGTAGCCCATGACACTGCGCGGCCATATTGCGGCGCTCAAGAGGATGCGCGACCGCGACCGCCAGGGGTTCCGGCTGGCCGATGGTAAGTGGTTCTCCTATGACTTCGAGGTCGAAGCCGGCAACCTGTTTGTCTATTGCATCGAGTGCATGGCGATCCGGGCTGAGGCCGAACCTGAACCGGAGGAGCCCTACATCCTGCAGATGATCCGGCAGGCCGAAGACCCCGACGCTGCGCTCGCGCCGTTTCGTCCCGATAACCCGGAACGCGCGTTCGTAGATATCGCCGTGCTGCTGCATCCCGAGCTGGCAGAGCGCGAGCCTGAGACGCTGCGGGAGGAGATTCCCGACCTCTCCGACGGCGCCTGACTGCAGGTTTTTGCAGGTTCGGGGGTGCCGATCAGCGCCAAATACGCATAACAGCGGCCCTCAGAGGCCCGTCAAGCTGTTACAAGGGGTCTCCGAGGGTGGATATGGGTCCAGGCGTTTGTGCCAAAAGCGCCTCTAGCGAAGCTTGCGAAAGAACTCACCCCTAACCCTGCAATATATTGTTGGATATTGTAGAATATGCGTAGAGAAACACGACCGGAGGTGCCGAGTGCGTAACGAAGCAGGCGGAGTGACGAAGAACAGGATAATCGACGGAGAGCGCGTCCGCGCCCTGCGGGAGCGGGCGTTCTTCTCTAGGAGCGAGCTGGCCAGGATGGCGGGCTTGGACCGCTCCACAGTCGGGCGGATAGAGGAAGGCGAGACGGTGGTCCATCCGCGTACCATCCGCCGGCTGGCGGCGGCGCTGTCGGTGGACCCCTCCTCGCTAGCGAAGCTCAGCGAAGGTAAGCAGCGCTCGTGAACAACTCCGGCGAAGCCAAGCTGGCCATCTACGAGCGCGTCTCCTCCGAGGAGCAGAAGACGAAAGAGACCATAGTGACGCAGGACGAGTTCCTGGTGGAGTTCGTCGCGCTCTACGGCCTCGAAGTGGTGAAGGTCTACAAGGACGAGGCGATCTCCGGCACCGTGCCTTTGGGCGAGAGACCGGCCGGGGCGGAGTTGCTCTCCGACGCGGCGAGCGGCCTCTTCGACGCGGTGCTCGTCTACCGGCTCGATCGGATCGGGCGCTCGCTGCTCGTGGTGGTGGACGCGCACGACCGCCTGGAGCAGGCAGGCGTGGCCCTGAAGAGCGCGACCGAGCCCATAGACACCTCCACGCCGCCGGGGAGGCTCATCTTCCAGATGCTCGCCAGTTTCTCCGAGTTCGAGCGGGAGACCATCAACGAGAGGACGCGCGACGGCAAGAACCGCGCCTACAGGGGCGGCGCGCAGCCCGGCCTGATCCCCTACGGCTACGACATCGACGACTCCGGCGCCTTCGTCGTGGTCGAGGATGAGGCGCGCGTCGTAGAGCAGGTCATCGGCAACGTCGCCGCCGGCGCCACGCTCTTCGCCGAGGCCAAGCGCCTGAACCTGGAAGGCGTCCCCTCTCCGGGCAAGAAGTACCGCGGGAAAACGCGCCGTACGGGCACGACCTGGAGCCCCACGGCGATCAGCCGCCTCGTCGGACGCCGGGCGTATGGCGGAACCCACGTTATACGCTCTTCCGCGGGCGAGATAGAGCGCGAAGTGCCCCCATAGTCGCCGAGGACCTCCGGCTCGCCGCCGCCCGCCTCACCGACAACAAACGCTTCGGCGGCGGTCGCCCCGTGCGGCCCTACCTGCTTCGGGGCCTCATCAAGTGCGAGGAGTGCGCCTGGAACTACTGCGGCGTCTCCCGCAAGGCGAAGGACGGCTACCGCTTCCGGTACGCCTGCCCCGTCTCCAGCGCGCGGCGTTTCGACCCGTCGGCCGTCAGGCGCGGCTGCCCCACCATCGACACGCTGTGGCTCGAAGACCTCGTGTGGGAGGACATCCGCCGCTTCGTCTCCGATCCCGGAGAGGCGCTCGCGCGCGCCCAAGAACAAAGCGAACTGCGCGCGGGCGCGGCGCACGACATCGAAGGGCGGCTGGCCGACCTCAGGCGCCGCCTGCACGCCGCGCACGCCGAGAAGGATCGATACGTCAGGCTCTACGCCGCCGGGCACCTGGACGACGCGGAACTCGACGCCTACCTCCTCGACCTGAAGAACCGCACGACCAACCTGAGCATGCTCATAGACGCGGCCCAGGCGCAAAAGACCGAGGCGGAGCACGACGCCCGCACCACGCGAGATACGGCGGTGTGGCTCGCCTCCCTGCAAGACGGCCTCAGCGCCCTCGAAGAGGACACCGCCGAGGCGCACGAGGGACGCCGCGAGCTTTTCTCCCTGCTCGTCGAGCGAATAAGCGTGGGGCGCGACGAAGCACAGCCGGGCAAGCCCCGCGTGCGCATCGACTACCGCTTCGCCGTGCCGGCCAAACCAGGAGACACGTCTGGTGGTATAACGTCGGGTGGTGATACGAATCATAAGACGTTCGAGATCCTGGCTGGAGGGATTCCGATCCCCGAGGCGCTCGGCCGGCTCTAGACCGATACAATTGGTGAAGAGATGACGTTCGGCAATAACAGGCCTCCCCTCGTGCCCGATCCTGGACAGCGGGTGCTGTTGCTGTCCGAAGACGGCTCGCGCATCGAAGGATTCCGTGCCGTCTCAGGACCGCTCACCGCGGAGACGGGTGAG
>Ga0126312_10003808_pt1 | contig 10187 bp, 10 predicted proteins | sample Plot104A_FD_92537 | JGI IMG/M metagenome (GOLD analysis project Ga0126312, IMG submission 92537) | Serpentine soil microbial communities from UC McLaughlin Reserve, CA, USA - Plot104A | ecosystem: Environmental > Terrestrial > Soil > Grasslands | place: USA: UC McLaughlin Reserve, Lake County...
GCCAGCGGGCCGTGTCGGGCAGGCGGACGATGAGGAGAAGCACGATGACGGCAGGAATAGCGGAGAGGGAGAGTATGAGACGCTAGCTCTCGGTAGACGCGAGGGCAGCGCCGACGAAGTAGGCGACGGCGATACCCGAGGTGGTGGCTATCTGGAAGGTGACGAGCATCGAGCCCCTGACCCTCACGGGCGCCGACTCGGCTATGTAGGCAGGCGCCACGACGATAGAGATGCCGATGGCGAGGCCGAGGAGGAACCTGACCACGGTCAGGAACCACTCGTTGGGTGCCAGTCCCTGCAGACCGGCGAACGCCGCGTAGCCGAGGGTGACCAGCACGAGCGAGCGCTTGCGCCCTATGGTGTTGGAGATCCGCCCGGCGAAGAGCGCCCCGAACAGCTGGCCGAGCACCACCGCCGAGGTCATGAAAGTCGAGAGGTCGAAGGCCGGAACCAGGAAGAGGAGCGCGCTGGCGATAGAGCCGAGGTCGTAGCCGTAGATCAGGCCGATGATGGCTGCCGTAATGGCGATGAGGACGTTAAGCCTCGAAACGCTCTGCCCGCGTTCTGCCCCACTTTCCACGGCAACCTTCTTTCCCCGAGGTCCCATCAAAGATGCCGGCATAGTAGCATAGGGGATGGGGAGAGATAGACCCCGCAACAACGTGGAGATCGAAGCGTGATACGGGAGCGTGAAACGTTTGCACGTCTACAGTGACCCGGCCTCGAAGCGCCACGTCAACGACCTCGCCGGTGTGGAATCTCCGGAGAGGTTTCCCGCGGCCCTCGCTGGGGTCGAGAGGGCGGAGCAAAACGGCGTCCCTGTGGAGTGGTGCCCGTGCGCTCCCGCGGAGGAAGAAGCCCTCGCCGCGGTCCACGATTCGGCCTACCTCGATGGGCTGCGGGAGATGTCCGTGGCGGGAGGGGGTTACCTCAGCCTGGATACCGCTGTCGGCGCGGGTTCCTGGGAGGCGGCCTCTTTCGCGAGCGGGGCCGCCTGCTCTGCGCTAGAGAGCGCCCTCGCCGGCGGGACGGCTTTCGCCATCGTCCGTCCGCCAGGTCACCATGCGGGGAGGGATTACGGGATGGGGTTCTGCCTCACCAACCACGCTGCCGTCGCCGCCGGGCAAGCCCTTTCGCGGGGGCTGGAAAAAGTCGCCATCCTGGACTGGGACGTGCATCACGGCAACGGCACCCAGGACCTTTTCTACGCTGACGCCAGTGTCCTCTACCTCTCGGTGCACCAGAGTCCCTTCTACCCCGGAACCGGTCGAGCCGGAGAGGTGGGAGAAGGAGAGGGTCTTGGTTTCACGGTGAACGTGCCGTTACCCGCAGGCTCGGGGGAGGATCTCTATGCGGCGGCTTTCGCCGGAGTTTTCTTTCCCGTGCTGCGGGAGTTCGGGCCAGGGGTGATCCTGGTCTCCGCCGGTTTCGACGCCCACGCGGACGACCTGCTCGGGGGCATGGCGCTAGGGAGCGGTGCCTTCGGACGCTTCGCCGCGGAGATCTCGGCCCTCAGCCACGAACTCGGAGCCGCGCCCCCCGCGTTCATCCTCGAGGGGGGTTACAACCTCGAAGCCCTCACCGCGAGCGTCGCCGCGACCATGCGAGGGGTGGGGGAGAGGCCCCCCGGCCGGGAGTATGTGGGCGGGGTGAGGCAGGTCGAGGAGAGTCGCGAGGCCCTGGCACCGTTCTGGCGGAGCCTCCGCTGATGCCATGAGGATCTTCGGCCCTCCGCCATTCGAGGACCGCAGGGACGCGGGCCGCCGGCTTGCAGGAAAGCTGTCCCGCTTCCAGAACGAGCGGCCCGTGGTCTTCGCCCTACCAAGAGGAGGAGTGCCCGTGGGGTATGAGATCTCACGCTCCCTCCGCGCGCCGCTCGACGTTTTCGTCTCGCGCAAGCTCGGGGCGCCGGACCAGCCCGAGTTCGGTATCGGGGCCGTCGCCGCCGGCGGTGTGCGCGTCCTGAACGAGGACGTGGTCAGGCGTCTCGGCATCCCCGCTGACTATATCGAGCGGATCACCGCCCAGGAGATCGCGGAGGTAAGCCGTAGGCTGCGCTACTTCAGGGGCGCCAGGCCCGAGCCGGAAGTCGCCGGTAGGACCGCGATCCTGGTCGACGATGGGCTCGCTACCGGGGTGACGGCCCGTGCCGCCGTGGAGGCCCTGCGATCCAGGGGCCCACGTCGGCTGGTCCTGGCCGCGCCCGTGTGCGCAGCCCAGACGGCCGGGCTCTTGAAGCCAGCGGTTGACGAGCTGGTCTGCCTGCAGTCTCCCAAGGACCTCGGGGCCATAGGCTTCTGGTACAGGAACTTCGAACAGACCTCCGACGAGGAGGTCGTAGAACTCCTCGAAAGAGCCAGGAGCGAGCGCGGCGGGAACGGGAGCCCGTAGAGACCAACCGGTGGGAGACTGGTCCCTTACGGGTACAATTACCGTAAGGTGTCCTAGTCATTGGAGAGGTGAGAGAGATGTGTGGCAGGTATACGCTTTCTACCCCGGCAGGCAGGCTGGCCGAGGAGTTTAGTCTTGACGACGCGGGGGAGATCCCGCCCAGCTACAACGTTGCCCCGACGCAGCAGGTCGCCACGGTTCTGGAGGAAGAAGGAGGGCGGCATCTGGAGATGCTCAGGTGGGGGCTCGTCCCTTCCTGGGCCGACGACCCCGAGATCGGGGCGCGCATGATCAACGCCCGCAGCGAGACGGCCGCGGAGAAGCCCTCTTTCCGCAGCGCCTTCCGCAGGCGGCGGTGCCTGATCGTGGCCGACGGCTTCTACGAGTGGAAGCGCGAGAACGGGGGCAAGCAACCCTACTACTTCCGCATGCATGAAGGTCGTCCGTTCGCCTTCGCCGGACTCTGGGAGAGCTGGGAGAAGGGCGACGAGGCACTGCGCACCTGCGCTATTCTGACCACAAGAGCCAACCCCGTGCTCGACGGGATCCACGACAGGATGCCCGTGATACTGCCCTCCGGCGCCTACGACCTCTGGCTCGACCCCGACGCTGACAGGGAGCAGATCTCTGACCTTCTGATCCCCTACCCCGGCGACGACCTCGAGACCTACCCCGTGAGCCGCTACGTCAACAGCCCGCGTAACAACGACGAGCACTGCATAGAACCGGCCGCTTGAGCTTCGAGGAGGGCCTGGGAGCCAGCTCGACCGGACGATGCGAAGAAGGTGGGGAGCTTGGTAGGGGTGCCTATCTCATACCAGGTTCGCCAAGACAGAGGCGCATTCGTGATGCAGGCAGGCTATGCTATAGCCGTCATTCCCGCGCAAGCGGGAATCCACGGATTGGAGAGATTAGGTGATCGAAGGCTGGCAGCCTCATGCCGTTACTATCCACCCGGACTTGGTATCAATCCCTGAAGGAGTACGCTGGTATTCCATTCGCTCCAGGCCGGCAGCGGAAGAGGGCTCCGGCATGGGGTTGTTGATGTAGCTCTCGTTCGGATAGCCCCTGGGTGGCCGAAGTGATGTAGAGCTCGGTGAGATCTTCGCCACCGAAGGCGCAGCTGGTGATCTGGCTCGCTGGCAAGCTGACGACCGTGTGCAGTGTCCCGTCCGGCGCGTACCGATGGACCGCCCGGCCACCCCACAAGGCGACCCAGAGGTATCCCTCCGTGTCCACCGTCATGCCGTCAGGCGCACCGAGCTCGGGAGGGATCTCGATGAGCCGCCGACGGTTGCGCACGGCGCCCGTCTCGAAGTCGTAATCGAAGATGTCGACCCCGTTGGTGGGGGTGTCGATGAAGTACATGTTACTGTCGTCCAGGCTCCACGCCAGGCCGTTGGAGATGGTGACGTCATCCAGGACCTTCGTGACTGTGTGGTCGGCGTCCAGTCTATACAGGGCCCCGGCGCCAGGGGTCTCGTCGAAGGCCATGGTTCCCGCCCAGAACCTCCCCGAGCTGTCGCACTTGCCATCGTTCATGCGGTTGTTGGGGTTGTCCGCTTCGACCTCGGCGACCATCTCCAGGCTTCTGGTGGCCACGTCGATCACGCCGAATCCGGTCTCTACCGCGGCCACGAGTCCTCCGGAAGACCGTGTGGCCACCGCTCCGACGCACTGGCCGACATCCACAGTCTCCGTATGACTGGTCGCTGGATCGAGACCGTGTACCAGGCGCCTGGTGATGTCGACCCAGACCAGCCGCCGTTCGGGGCCGATCCAGACCGGTCCTTCGCCGACCTGGTCGCGGCTGTCGACTACTACCTCGACTTCTACCGATCCATCTCCCGATAGGTTCACTGCTACCTCACCTCCATGAAGGCGCCGCGATCTGCCCTGAGCGTGACCCCTGCGCTAGATCTACTTGCCCTGAGCCGCTTCGGATTGTGCTCGGTACTCTGTCTGGCTGATCTTCCCTTCCCTTTCCGATCGCGCCACCTTGCATACACAACGACCATCTGCGCCACCTCGTCGGGTTACCCTCACATCCTCTAACACATTGTAGTAACTTTCAGTTCCCTATCTAGCGGGAAGTACGGGGACGCCATGGTGGACGTAGCGGAGGCAATGATCGGCGCGGAGCATGTAACGCTGAGGGGATGTAGTCGATGTATCGCTCTCCGATGTATCGCTCTCCCCGATATGTGGATATCATAGTGTAGGTGTGGAAGTGATCTCGAACTCGCGGGAAGAAGATGGAGGCTGTGTGATGGGGAGAAGAACAAAGACCATGGAGGAAGGAACGCACTTGATTCGGGGTGACGGTCATTGCGCCGAGAATGGGGGAAGGGACGCCAGGATCAGCCGTCGCAGGTTCCTGCAGATGGGCGCGGGTGCAGCAGCCGGCACGCTTCTGCTGCCCGTTCTTCCCGGGGCCGCCAGGGCCGCGACGATCGTAGATCCGTACACTGGGGTGATCCCGCTCGTCTTCCCACTTCGCGACGGTACTTACAGAGCGCCCGTGCAGGATAACTGGCACGCTAACAGGGAGGGGCAGACCTACAGATGGAACCACAGGAACAACATGACGCAACGCGCCCATGACGGGGTTGACGTCTTTCCTTCCAGGCCCCGCAAGTTGCCACGGGTCTATGCTCCGATCACGGGGACGGTTGCAGCAGTTTGCACGCGCTCGTCCAACACCGTCAATGCGGCCGTGACATACAGGGTGAGCAGCGACGGCGACACGCCGCCGCCACCCTGGAACTACAGCAAGGCCATCGACACCGAAATCAACCGGCCGCTCTATGGCAACTTCGTCTGGCTCCATAGCACCGATGCCGCCAGCGCCGGGTATTTCGTCTTCTTCTGCCACCTCAAGAACGAGACTACCATCCAGTCGCTCGATCCCGGCGATCCGGTAACGGTAAGCACGCCACTCGGCGTTATGGGCGATACCGGCAACGCCGTGGGGTCACCCCAGCTGCACGCGGAGATCCACTACCCCACGGGGTCCAGCTTCACCTGCAGCCACTGCACCCCGGGCACAGAACTCCTCACTGCGATAGATCCCCAGCCATCGCTGGTTCGGGCGACACCGCGGGGTACGACGTAGCAAGGAGCGAGTCGAGTAGAACCGCGCTTACAGCGACGGCGGCTGCATCCGTAGTACCTTCGGGTCCGTAGACACCTTTGCCGGAAGAGAAGTGGAAGGTCGCACCCTTGAGCGTCGAGAATCCCAGAACAGTGTTCGGAGCGAGTCTCCGCCCGGCGAAGCTCGTCTTCGTGCTGCTGCTCGGCATCGTCGCGCTCTTGGTGGCCGCGTGCGGCGGGCGGGCGCCGGACGATTCCTCCAATGATGCAAGCCACCAACAGAGCACCAGCGCCGCTTCGTCAGAGAAGAGAGTCGTCGAAGAGACTACTGTGGGGAAGACCAGCGCCTACAGCGAGGCGGCGGAGCTGGCGAGGGCCGAGGTGGGGGAGCGGGAGATCACCAACATGATGCCGGCCGGAGGGGAGAAGCCCGACGCAGCGCGGCCCTTGCCCGAGAACCCGCCGCAAGGGATAGAAATCTACCCTGCCACCACCAACGCCTCCGTCGAAGGCCCCATAGATTACGACAGGCATCCGCCGACCAACGGGGACCACGCCCCGATCTGGCAGAACTGCGGCTTCTACGAGCAGCCCATACAGGACAAACACGCCGTCCACAGCATGGACCATGGCGTGGTCTGGATCACCTACCGCCCCAACCTGCCAGAGCAACAAATAAGAGCCCTGCGCCCATACGGCAACGAAAACTACGTCATAGCGAGCCCGTACCCCCGCCAGAACGCCCCCGTAACCGCCACCTCATGGAGAGTCCAACTCGAACTGGACAGCGCGAACGACCCACGCCTAAGACGCTTCGTAAACGACTTCAAGATCTCCGAGCTAGCCCCCCTCTCCGGCAACCGCTGCACCCTGGGCGTAGGCACCCCGAAAAACTAGAACCCGTGGAGAGTTCCATCCCCTACTCCCTACCAACCCCGGCGACAGCGGCCTCTATCTCCTCTTCGGAATGCTCGAGGTCGACCAGCTCTCCGGCGAGATACTGCTGGTAGGCCGAGAAGTCGAAGTGACCGTGGCCGCAGAGATTGAAGAGGATGGTCTTCTCTTCGCCCGCCTCCTTCGCTTCGAGCGCCAGATCTATGGTGGCCTTTATGGCGTGCGTCACCTCGGGCGCCGGCACTATGCCTTCTGTCCTGGCGAACGTGACGCCGGCCTCGAAGGTGGGATTCTGGGCGTAGGCCCGCGCCTCGATGAGTCCCTCGTGGGCCAGCGCCGAGACTATAGGTGAATCGCCGTGGTATCGCAGTCCTCCGGCATGGATGCCGCTGGGTACGAACGAGTGCCCGAGCGTGTACATCTTCATCATGGGGGTGGTGCCCGCAGTGTCGCCGAAGTCGTAGGTGTAGCGGCCCTTGGTGAGCGTCGGGCACGAAGCTGGCTCGACGGCGACGATGCGCGTGTTCTTCCCGTTCTTCAGGTTCTCGCGGATAAAGGGGAAAGCCACGCCACCGAAGTTCGAGCCCCCGCCGACGCAACCGACGACCACATCGGGATATTCGCCCGCCAATTCCATCTGCTGTAAAGCTTCCTGACCGATCACCGTCTGGTGCAAGAGCACGTGGTTCAGGACGCTCCCGAGCGAGTATTTGGCGTCGTCGTGCTTGACTGCGTCCTCGATCGCTTCGCTTATGGCTATACCCAGAGATCCCGGCGAGTCAGGATGCTCCTCGAGGATGTTGCGGCCTGCCTGCGTGAGGTCCGTGGGACTGGAGAAGACCTCTGCACCATACGTCTCCATCATGATGCGTCTGTAGGGTTTCTGGTCGTAGCTGACACGTACCATATAGACCGTGCAATCCAGGCCCATCACGCCGCAGGCGAAGGCGACGGAAGAGCCCCACTGGCCCGCCCCGGTCTCCGTGGTCAGGCGACTGACACCCTCCTCGCGGTTGTAGTAGGCCTGCGGGACGGCCGTGTTCGGCTTGTGGCTGCCCGGCGGGCTGACACCTTCGTACTTGTAGTAGATGTGGGCCGGAGTATCGAGTAGCTTTTCGAGGCGGCGGGCGCGGAAGAGTGGGGTGGGGCGCCAGAGAGCGTAGATCTCCCGCACCACTTCTGGGATGGGCACGTACGAGTCTGTAGTCACCTCCTGCTCGATAATCGCCTGCGGGAAGATCGGGGCGAAAGCCTCGGGTCCAACAGGTTCCATGGTGGCAGGATTCAGGGGCGGCTCGAGCTGGAAGGGTAGATCCGGCACCAGGTTGTACCAGCTCTCGGGGATGGCCTTCTCGTCGAGGAGATACTTCGTCTGTTCCATTTGGGTCTCCGGCTCTAGTAGCTGTCAGCGATCGGCCGTCAGCTTACAGCCTTTTGCGGCTGCGGGTTTTCTGTTAGCGGGTTGTGGAAGCTCGATGCACCCACAACCCGCGCTTCTCAGCTGTTCATCTGAGACCGTTACGTCTGGCGACTTCGATCAGGAGTTCGTGGTCGTCGCTGATGATCCCGTCGACGCCGAGGTCGATGAGCCGCTGCATCGTCGGCGCGTCATCGATGGTGTACGGTATGACCTTGAGCGCCCGCGGCCCAGATGAAGATCACCCCGAGCGCCAGCGCCGCGCCAAGGGCGGCCAATAGTCCCCTCGAGCCCAACCCGTTACCCACCATCGCGTTCCTCCCTCTGCTCTACTAACGCCGCTGCGCGAAAGGACCGGTGATAGCGTAGGTCACTGCGTTCTGGTCCGGGAGACCCTCTGCGGGACCGCCGCGCACGCCCTGCTGGTTGAGGAAGAAGACCGTGCCGTCAGGACTGAAGCAGCCTCCGCAGAACTCGGTGTCGTTGGTAACCGTGCGGGCGAAGTCGTAGATCCTGCCCTCAGGGGTGAGCCCGCGGACGAACTGATCGCCGCCGCTATCCTCCTGCAGGAACACGTCGCCGGTGGGTGGCACGATCACCATGTTGTCAGGGTTCTCGAGCGTCGCCCTGTTCGTGGACTCGTAGACGAGCGTGATGGTCTGGCTGCCCGGGTCGAACTCGTAGACCTGGCCCAGATCCACCACGCCGCCTTCCGTGCAGTCGAAGTAGACTTTGTTCCCCCCGACCCAGATGCCCTCTTCGCGGTCGAAGATGGCAGCGCCTTTGGCCCTGGCCTGCTCGCCCACCGCGCCGGGAGCGTCTGCAGAATCGACCGTCGGGTTAGGGTTGTCTATGGTTACCCACTCGACCTCGTAGGGCACGTCGACATCGGGAAAAGTGTCCATCATCGCGTTCGCCACGCCGTTGATCTTGAGCGCTTGCAGCACGCCACTGGTGTCGGCTAGATTGCCGCTGCTCCCCGGCGGGTTCTGGGGGATGTAACGGTAGAAGAAGGCGTCGTCCCGCTTGTCTTCGGTCTCGTAGAGTATGCCGTCCAGCCAGGCCACAGCCTCGTGGATAAAGCGTCCTGCGGCGGTGACTGGCCTCGCCTGTACCGGACCTGCGGCGGAGGTGTCGATCTCGAATACGTAGCCGTGCGGCGTGCCGGTCACCGCGGAGCGGTTGACGACCTCCTCGCAGGTGATCCAGGTTCCGTAAGGCGTCTGGCCGCCGGCGCAGTTGGTGCCGGTGCCGCCGAGGATGGCGAAGCTCTGGACCACGTTCAAGTTCCTGTCTACGACGAGCTTGGTGTCGCCACCGTTGTAGGACGGATCCTGGTCGTAACGAACCTCTGAGGGCACTATCACGGCGAACTCCCCAGCCTCCCCTCGGTTCTCGTGGTTGCGGATGAGTACAGTGTTCCCGTTCGGTCCAGGGAAGGCGCCCATGCCGTCGAAGACGCCAGGCGTGAGGTTGCCGTCGTCCATGGCGAGGCCCTGGCGTGAGATCACCTTGTAGCTGAAGCCGCGTGGCAGGGCCAAAGCGCCCATCGTCACCAGACGTCCGTAACCCTGGGTGCGCTCTGCTGGCTTACCTGCGGCCTCGCGTGCTCCCAGCGCCGTAAGGCCGCCACCCACCGCCGCCATCGCAGCAGCTCCCCGCAAGAAAGACCGGCGGCTTATCCGCCCCTCCCAACTCCCCGTAACGCCCAAAAGACCTTCCTCCCCCCGGATCGATTTACCTACCGCGTGAGATATACCAGTATTCCTCAGCAGGGTTGTTTAATGACCGTAAACTCTTCGTTAAAGTTGCGTAGCCACCTATCGCACCACCACCTCCAGCGTGTGCACGCCGTCGGGCGCAGCCTCAACGAGAACCTCGTTGCCACGGTTGGTCCTGCTGACCTTGTAGTCGTCGACGGGCTCGCCGTCGAGGGTAACGGAGGCGATCTCCCTGCCCCGCGGTACCGTGTGACCGACGAGTAGTTCCCGCAACTGCTTTTGCAACGCGGCGTCAGGGTCCACGGTGGTAGTGTAGGTGTCGCCTGTGGTGTTGGCCGAGACCGCCACCGAGCCGTCGCCCAGGCGGATGTTCTCGCCGGAGATCGGCTCCGGCGTGTCGGGCGGGACCTGCGGCACGACTTCCAGCGCTCCGCGCCCCAGGTCAGGCCTGACGCCGAGCCACTGGTGGACGACAGGCCAGATCGTGCCGTACGCTCCCCACGCCTGCAGGACCATCGCCCGCTCGTTGAACGGCCTGTCTATGGAGTCGCCTAGCGCGTAGTCAGGCGACGGCGCTATCTCCGGCATCGCGCCGGGTTGCTCGTCGGGCGGATCGAGCTGCAGGTCCACGTTGCCGTACATGTAGTGCTGTTGCTGGTCGGTGCCGAGCC
>Ga0126312_10003809_pt1 | contig 10186 bp, 2 predicted proteins | sample Plot104A_FD_92537 | JGI IMG/M metagenome (GOLD analysis project Ga0126312, IMG submission 92537) | Serpentine soil microbial communities from UC McLaughlin Reserve, CA, USA - Plot104A | ecosystem: Environmental > Terrestrial > Soil > Grasslands | place: USA: UC McLaughlin Reserve, Lake County...
GACGACGAGATGATCTCGCCGACCCTCCGTCCCAAGCTTGCGATCACCTACCAGGACGGCAGTCAGGCAAGCGGCCCGACCGCGTCGATCAGCTCGCCGGCCGACTGGTCGGCAGTGCGCGGAACGGTGAACATCGAGGCGGCGGCGACAGACGACCGGCGCGTTGACAAGATCGAGTTCCTGGTCGATGGGCTGGTCGCGGGCAGCGATACGACGCCGCCGTTCACGTTCGCATGGAATTCCGCAGCCGCGGTTGACGGGCAGCACAAGCTCAAGCTGACCGCGACGGACGACGCTGGCAATACCGGCACCTCGGCAGAGATCACGGTCGTCTCAGAGAACTCGGCCGCGCCGACCACGAGTGTCACGTCGGTGGCGACGTCATATCCGTCCGCGGTGAGGGCCGACCAGCCGGCCGGCTACTGGCGGCTCGGCGACGCGGCAGGCGTGACGACTGCCGCTGATGCTTCGGGGAACGGGAATCAAGGGACGTATCAGTGGGCTGATCTCGGCGTCGACGATGCGCTCGCCTCCGACTCGGACACGGCCGTCCGGCTGAACGCCCCCGCCCCGGCGCCGGCCGTGCCGGCCAACGACGCCTTCGCCGATGCGCAGCAGTTGCTCGGCGGCACCGGCCGCACGGTGGGCACCAACGTCGGCGCCAGCAAGCAGACGGGCGAGCCGAACCACGGCGGCAACGCGGGCGGCAAGTCGGTCTGGTACCGCTGGACGGCGCCTGCTTCGGCGAGCGTGACGATCGAGACGCCTGTGTCGAGCTTCGACACGCTCCTCGGCGTCTACCGCGGTACAGCGGTCAACGCGCTGACGCTCGTCGCGCAGAATGACAATGTCTCCGGCTCGATCCTGACGAGCAAGGTGACCTTTACAGCGACCGCTGGCCTCGAGTACAAGATCGCCGTCGACGGCAAGAGTGGTGCCAGCGGCTCCGTCAATCTCCGCTGGACGCAGACGGGCACGAAGCCGGCCAACGACGCCTTCGCCTCCGCGCTGGCGATCAGCGGGGCGAGCGGTAAGGCCAACGGCACGAACACGAACGCCACGAAGGAGACCGGCGAGCCGAACCATGCCGGCAACGCGGGCGGCAAGTCCGTCTGGTACAGCTGGACCGCCCCGGCGACCGGCGCGGCGACGATCGACACCATCGGCTCCAGCTTCAACACGCTGCTCGGCGTCTATACCGGCTCGGCCGTCAACGCACTCACGACGGTCGCCAGCGACAACGATTCGGGCGGCAATCTCACGTCCAAGGTCACGTTCTCCGCTGTCGCCGGCACGGTCTACCGGATCGCGGTCGACGGCTCGGCGGGCGCCGCCGGCGACATTAACCTCAACTGGAGTGTCGCTGTCGCGGGATTGATCGACTTCGGCGATCGCTTCGACTCCACCGGCACCGCCGCCTTCTCGCTCGAGGCCTGGGTCAAGCCGACGACGGTCGATGCGACCGCGCGGCGGATCTTTTGGAAGGGCAACGCCAGCCAGGGCTACTCGCTGAGCCTGTCCACCGCCGGGTTGACGTTCGCGCGGACGCGCGACGGGGCCAGCGACAGTGTCACCGCTGCGGCGCTGGCTGCCAATGCCTGGAGCCACGTCGTGGCGACCTACGACGGCGCCACCATGACGCTCTACGTCAACGGCGCCCAGGCGGCGTCGGCCGGCGGCAAGATTCGGCAGCTGCTCGACGTGACGGAGTCACTGCGGATCGGTGCCGACAACGCGGGCGCCGGCCTGTTCGCCGGCTCGGTGGACGAGGCCGCTGTCTATCCCGTCGCGCTCACCGCCGCACGGGTCACGGCGCACCGCGGCGCCGGCATGGCCGCCGCCTCGACGACCGTTCGCGGCAGCGTCACCGTCAACGCGTCCGCGAGCGACGACAAGGCGGTCACGAAAGTCGAGTTCTACGTCGATGACATCCGCTTCGACGAGGACACGAGCGCGCCCTACGCGGGCACCCTCAACACGCTCGACCCCGACCTCACCGTCTACGACGGCGCCAGGGTGCTGACCACTAAGGCGTACGACGCTGGCGGCCAGGTCACCACCTCCGCCGTCTACAACGTCACCGTCGACAACGCCGGCCAAACCAAGTTCCACGCCGACATCAGCTCGACGCCCGTCCCGCAGGACGTCGTCTACGACCCGGCCGCGCAGTCGCAGCAGCAGTACGGAGTCGACGTCACGGTCAAGAACACGAGCACAATCGGATGGGCCACCGGCGAGGTCAAGCTGCGCTACCGCTGGCTGAGTCCTGACCCGACCGCGGCAACTCGGGAGATCATCGAGGGAACGGATGTCGCCGTTCCGGCCCTTGCTGCCGGCGCGCCCACGGTGACGCCGATCCGGGTCACGGTGACACCGCCAGCGTTGCCGGCCGGCGTGAACCGGGCGACCTACACGCTGCAGCTCGAACTGTTCGACGCCGCCAGCGGGGCTTCGTTCGGGAGCAAAGGCAACAAGCCGCTCGACAACCCGGTAATCGTCGACAAGGCGCTCGTCCGCGGCGCGCTGGGACTCGAGCGCTATTACCACTACGTCGGCGCAGAGCTCGGCGCCGGCATGCAGAACCTGGTCAATGTCGCGAACGGCAACTCGATCGTCCGCTGGACGCCCTTCGGCGCGCCGGGAACGGGTCTGGCGACTGTTGTCGATCTCACCTACAACGCGCTCGAGAAGACGTGCGCCTGCCCGGCCGGAAACAACTGGTCGCTGGCCATTTCGAGTCTGACCCGGCTCGGCGAGCCGTTGCACATCCATCCGCAGCAGGCCGACACCCTCGCGGGACGGCCCGCGAAGCACATCGACTTCGTCGATGCCGACGGCACCATGCACGACTTCGTCTGGCACGAGGCGCAGGGCCGATATCTGCCGCCCGCCGGTGTCCACCTCTACTTGCGGCAGATCAACACGCCCCCGAACGCGCGCACCTGGGCTATCACCCGGCCCGACCGCGTCACCTTCTACTTCGACGAGGACGGCTTCCCCACCGCCGTTGACGACCGCAACGGCAACACGCTCACCTTCACGCTCGAGACGACGCCGCCGGCCGAGGACCCCGGCGGGCCGAAGAAGCGCGTCACCAAGGTCACCGACCAGGGCGGCCGTGACTTCACTATCGCCTACTACAGCAAGGCGGAGGCCAAGAAGCCGCAAATCCGCGGCAAGGTCAAGGAGATCCGCGACCACACCGGCAGCACGCTCCGCTTCGACTACTACGAGGATGGCAACCTGCGCAGGCTGATTCAGGTCGGCGGAACTCGGCCCGAGACCGGCAACGGCTCGAGCCTCGCTGATCGGGTCTTTACCTTCACGTACACGACCTCGGCGGGGAACGGCCCGGCGATCCCGAACGCCGCCGATCGCACCAGGCCGGAAGGCCCCGAGCCGCGCACGTCACCGCAGTCGACCCGGCTCTACAGCGTCATCGACCCGCTCGTTCGCGAGACGACCTTCAGCTATCTCGGCAGCGGCTACGGCGAAGACCGCTGGAAGCTCGCCTCGCGCACCGATCGCGCCAGCAGGCTCACGAGTTTCGCCTACGACACGGTCGCCCGGCGTACGACTGTGACGGCGCCGCTCGCGCGCGTCTCGAAGTACGACTACGACGTCGAGGGCAAGGTGACGACGATCGCCAACCCGCTCGACCAGCAGGTCGGGCTCGAATGGACGAACCGTCACGTCGCCAAGATCACCGAGCCCACCGGCAAGTTCACGTCGTACGTCTACGACCCAAACGGCTACCTGGCCTCGGTCACGGACGAGCTGGGCAACAAGAGCGAGCTCCGCTACCGCTACCAGAAAGTCGGCAGCGCGACCGATGTCAGTGATGCCTGGTCATTTGATCGCACCAACCTGCTCGCGTCGAAGACCGATCCCAAGGGGACGAAGACGAACGACCCGGCCGACCCGGCCGACGACCACGACTACGAGTGGACTTTCACCTATGACGGCAAGGCGAACCTGACCGACGCCGCCGACCCGCTCGGCAACACGACCAAGTACGCCTACAACGCCGACGGGACGCTCGCCTCGAAGACCGATCCGAAAGGCGTCGCGACGCCGGCCGTGACGGACGACTACACGAGCTTCTTCCGCAGCTACGACGCGAACGGGTTCCCGCAGGAAATCGAAGACGCAAGCGGCAACATCACCAAGCTCGCGTACGACGCCGACGGACTGCTGCGCGGCATCCAAGCGCCGAGGCGCTCGGGCCTGAGCGGTGGCGACCCGACGACCTACCAGACGCGCTTTGAGTACGACGCCTTCCACCGGCTCGGGCGCCAGAGCACGCCCAAGGGCTTCGGCAACATCAATGTCCCGGAAAGCGAGAAGCTGATCTGGAGCGGCGCCGAATACGACGCCAACGACAACATCCTGCGCGAGTACGCGCCCGCCTACGGCGCCGCCTTCATGCAGGGCACTCCGACGGAGCACACGTACGACGTCATGGACCGGCAGACGCAGGTCGTCGTCCACCACGACCGCAGCACGGCGACGGCCGACGCCAACACCAAGCGGACGACGCTCTTCGCCTACGACGACGCCGGCCGCCTGACGCGGATCACCGCACCGCGGGGCGTGGCCAGCACGACGAACCCCGACGACTTCGTGACGGATCTCGTCTACGACAAGCTCGACCGGCTCGTCTCGCGCGTCCGCCTCGACGGAGCGGGCACGGCGCTGCGCGAGCACTCCTGCTACGACCTGGCCGGCGATCAGCGCTGGCTCGTCTCGCCCAAGGCGGGCCTGACCGCCGCTCCCAGCAACTGCGGCGTCACGGGTGTTACGGTGCCCGACTTCACGACCGCGCTCGAGTACGACGCCGCCCACCGACTGCTGAAGGAGACGGCGCCGCTTCGCAGCGACACCGCCGAGCCGCTCACCCGCCAGTACGATTACAACGAGAACGACGAGCTGATCGGACTGACGAACGAGGAAGGCGCCAAGGAGATCCGCAGCTACGACCAGCGCGGCCTGCTGGAGAAGATCGAGCAGCCGTTCCGCGCCGCCGCGCAAGGCGTCACCGCCAAGTCCGTCACGAGCGTCTTCAGCTACGACGCGAACGGCGACCTCGAGACACTCGTCAGTCCGCGCGCCTACGACGTCGCGGCCGGCGCGACGCCGGGCAAGTACGTCGCCCGCTACCGCTACGACGAGGACGGACGCCTGCTCAAGTTCGAACTGCCACGCGCCTCGACTGCCGACGCCACCTACGCCTATCGACACTACGACGCCGACGGCAACCTCGACGGGACATCACGGCCGGTCCGCAACACCGACGAGAGCGGCGTTCCCGAGAACCAGAAGACGAAGCTCTCCTACTTCGACACCGGCTGGATCGAGACGAAGAAGGATCCGGGCCTTCCGAAGGTCCGCTTCGACTACACCGCCGAAGGCTGGCAGCGAACACGCGTCCCCCTGGACGCGGACGACCCGGCAACCGCGAACATCAACGAGGAGCAGCCTGTCGAAGGCCGCAGGATCACCTGGGACTACTACGCCAACGGCCTGTTGAAGACCGTGTCCGGCGCCAACCAGCAGACCGCGACCTATAGCTACGACCTCGACGACAATCTGGCCAAGGCGGTCGACGGCTTCGGCAAGAGCACCGCCGACCAGCGCACCGTCGAGGCGCGCATGCTCTATGACGGTTTCGACCGGCTCGTCCGCGTGCGCGAGAACAAGCGCGATCCCTCAGAGGCGAGCGACCTTTGGTCCTTCACCGCCTACCGCTACGACGCGAACGACAACCTCGAGTTCCGCGAGGAAGAAGGCCGCGACCGGCTCGTCAGCGACGCCCCGGAGACGTGGACGAACGACGTCAAGCGCGGCCGCCAGCACGACTTCACCTACGACCGCGCCGACTGGCTCGTCGACCAGACCGACCACGGCACCGACAACACAGGCTGCGGCGACGACCGCAAGATCGAGTTCGGCTGGACGAAGCTCGGCCAGCAGAGCCTGCGCCGCATTTCGAAATCCAGCAGCAGTTGCACCCCGCGGACATGGACGCCGACCCAGGAGGCCAGCTGGACCTACTTCCGCAACGGCCTGCTCGACACGCTCACCACCAAGAGCGACCAGAACCAGAACGGCGTGCTGGACACGAGCGAGGTCGTCGAGTCGCACACCGTCAAGTACACCGAGACCGAGAACGCCGCCGAGGTCTTCGTCAACGGCAACCGCACGAGCGATACCTTCAAGCGAACCGGTCCGCAGGGCGAAACGGTGCCCTGCTCCAGCGCGACCTGCACCGAGACGTACTCCTACGACGCGCGTGACCGGCTGACCGCCCTCGATGACGGCCGCGACAGCCTGAAGGTCTACGAGCTGACCCCGGCGGCGGACCTCGATGCCGAGAAGGTCTATCGCGGCGGCAACCGTTCACAGCGGCTGGACGCCGATCTGGCCGAGCACCGCGACTACCGCTACACCGACAGCGACGGCGATTTGCAGGAGGAGCCGCCGCTCAAGGCGATCGCCTACCTGAAGGGGCCGCTGCAGGGAGAGACGCACCAGTACCTGTACGACGTCTGGGGTAATCTGCGCTGCGTCGTCAAGGGGGATACGGCACCGTCCACCTGCCCGGCGACTGGGACAGACGTCCCGGCCGACCAGACGCTCGTCGCCTCCTATAGCTACGACGAGCTGAACCGGCTGTCGGGCTTTGCGGGCTTCGGGCTGTTGAACACGGGCTCCACGCAGCGGGAGAAGCTCGACTCGGCCGAGTACCGCTACGACGCGCTCGACCGCCCGGAGAAGGAGGGCGAGTTCCACAAGCGCTGGGACACGCCCACCCAGACAGCCAAGACGGAAACCAGGCTGAAGGTATTCAACTACCTGGGACTGGCGGACGCCGTCAGCTCTGAGCAGCACTACCGCGGCGACGGCAACGGCAGCGTCTCGGCGACGCCGGCGACGCTGCTCCGGGACAAGGCCTACGGCTACGACGCCTACGGGATCCGGGTCAGCTACGACTACCGCAAGGACGTCGACGGCGACCCGGCGACGGCTGACGGCCAGCGCCGCCAGTACGCCTACGGCTACGACGTGCACGGCTCGGTCTCGCTGCTCTTGGACGAGGCCGGCCAGACCAAGGCGAGCTACGGCTACAAGCCCTACGGCCAGCCCGACGACGATCTCACCCGCGAGAGCGATCCCGACACCGGGCAGGCCGCAGCCGACTGGGATCCCTTCAACGCCTACCGCTACACCGGCAAGCGGCTCGACCCTGGCTCGTCCACGCTCGACATGGGCGCCCGCCGCTTCGGCCCGGCCGTCGGCCAGTTCCTGCAGGCAGACCAGTACGACGACGCCCTCGGCGACCTTTCACTCAGCCTCGATCCGCTCACGCAGAACCGCTATGGGCTCGCCGGCGGCAACCCACTCTCTTTCGTCGAGACAGACGGGCACAACGTCATCGCGGAAGCCGGAACCGCGCCCCGGCCGATCAGCAAGGGCACCGACACCAGGAACTCACGGACGGGATCCTCTCGCGGAACTGGCGCCGCGGTGGCGAGCTGGATCAGGAGCGCCGGCAAGGTAACCCGGTCTTTCGACCGCGAATTCGCCGCTGGGGCAAAGGAGACCCTCAGAACGAAGGTCAGGGAATTCCCGAAGCTGTTCCAATTCTGTCCCGTCTGGCAGTTCGAGCGCTGGAAAGGATGCGTCAGCGAAGCCGCACACGACCAAGCCGAAAGCTTCGCAGCGCTCAAAGACACTGGAATCGCCGCCGCACACGGGGACCCCAGAGCTATCGGCTCCCTGAGCGTCATCATCCCTGAAGTGCTGCTGCTGAAGAAGGCGGGGGCGGTAGGTCGCTCCTCCGCCGCAGAAGGCGGTACAGAGGCGATCCTCAGAGAGCACGTCGCTGCGGCGATCGAACGCTACGACGTCGAGGGCATGACTCAGAGGCAGGCTCTCCGTGCCGCGCAGAGTCCTCGCCTGGAACCGGCCTTCCGCGGGGAGCGGATTGATACCTTCGCAAAGGAGTCAGCAGCGGCCGATCCGCGCCTCTCCGGGATCCGAATCACGGGACGGTTCCAGCCAGGGCCTGACTTCGTCGACTCGGTCTCTGGAGCGTGGTGGGACATCACGACTCCTGCGCAGTGGGCGGCGCACGAAGCCCGATACGGGCCAGGCGGGACCCTTCTCCCCCACTGATGGCGGAGTCGGCGAAAGCTCTCCGCACGCGGTGGTTGTCCGCAGAGGGCGTGGATCGCGCTGAACGCGTTGTCGAATGCCTCACGGCAGGAAGTCCGCTCACCGAAATTGGCTTCGGTTGCGTTGATGGTCTGGTCGACCTCCGGGGAATGACTTTGCGTGAGCGCGACATGACCCGGACGGACGTTGGTGCTGTCACTGCAGAGGTTATGACGGGTTTGATCGAGTTGCGGGGGGTCGCTCTGGAGGGCGTTGATCTCTCTCACGCACGGCTTCCAAGCCTGCGGGTCTTCGACTCAAAGATCGCGGAGTCGAGATTCGATGGCGCACATCTCGGAGACTTTCGTGTCTGGAATGTAGAAGTCGCGCGGACAAGTTTCCGGGGTGCCAATCTAAGGCACGCAGTTCTTGGAGCGTGGGACGATGGGCGTGGGAACGTCTACACACAAGTCGACTTCACGGGTGCCGATCTGCGAGGGTTGGTATCGCCAGCGGCTACCTATATCGACTGCGACTTCTCCGAAGCTCGGCTTGATGGCATCGACTTCCAGTCGTCGGCGTTCACGCGGTGCCGGTTCGCTGGCGAGCTACGGGACGTGATCTTCTGGGACCATGGGTTTCGAACAGGTAAGCCTGATCCGAACCGCATGGAAGACGTGGACTTCACGGACGCGGTTCTCCGCTTTGTCGAGTTCCGCCGACTCGATCTGGATCGCGTCAAGTTCCCCACGAGCGCCGAGCATCTTGTGGTCAATGGCTATCGCTGCGTCCTTGAGTGCGCCCTCGCGTCGCTGGAGGAAGAGCGTTCCGTTTCCGGGCGGCGCGCAAGGGCCCTGATTGAGCATCGCCTCAAGTGGTGCGGGTCCAACCAAGGCGTGGGCGTGTTCCACTCGGAGGAACTAGGCGAGACGCCTGAAGACACCGCTGTCGTTCGCGATCTTCTCCGTCAGTGCGAGGCGACGTGCGCCGAGCCGTGACCGGTTCAGCCACCCCGCCGGGGTGTGAGCCCCTCGCACTCGGGACGGGACGGTGCGTTAGGTCTGTTCTAGTGGGCCTGCTAGATCAGGCCGCCCCGGGTACCACCAGAAGCTCCTTGTATGCGCGGCCCCTTGCGTCCATTAAGGTGTCCTCGGGATCCGCGTCCTGCTCCTTCGCGATTTCAGCGACCGTTAGGCCCTGATCCACTCCTCGGCCAGCCTGTTGGCGCAGCAACTCGAGACCTGGTCTTTGAGTCGGACCGGGTTTGACGGGGACCGGGTTTGGTGGGTCACACGTTCGCTCCGACGAGCGTAATTGCTTCTCGTTCGATATGCGCCTGTTCGTATTCGGCCGGCGGGATGTCGCCCAGCGATTCGTGTAGGCGGGCGCTGTTGTACCAGCCGATGTACTCGACGACGGCGAGCTCGAGCTGCGATCGGGAGCGCCAGACGCGATCGGCGATCAGCTCGGTCTTGAAGCTGTCGAGGAACGACTCGGCGAGCGCGTTGTCGTAGGCATCACCGACCGATCCGACCGAGGCGAGCACACGGTGGTCGGCGAGCGTCTGGGTGTAGTCGATGCTGGTGTACTGGGCTGCCGCGGTCGCTGTGGTGGATCAGCTCCACGTCGGCGCCCGGCCCTCGTTGCCCGAGTGCCATCTTGAGCGCGTCGAGGACGAGGTCGGTGCGCATATGGCCGGCAAGCTGCCAGCCGACGATCATGCGGCTGAAGGCGTCGAGCACGAACGCGAAGAAGACGAGCCCTTCCCAGCAGCGCAGGTAGGAGAGGTCGGCGACCCAGAGCTCGTTCGGACGCCCGGCTGTGAAGTCGCGCTGGACGAGATCAGGTCGACGGGTAGCGTTCGGGTCCGGCTTGGTCGTGCGCCACGGCTTGCCGCGCCGCTTCGCACCTTGGATCCCGTTGCTCTTCATCAGTCGTTGCACGCGGCAGCGCGGCACCCGCTCGCCGGCACGGCGCAGCGTCTTCCACATCCGCCGGTAGCCGTAGGCGTAGTAGTTCGCGGCGTGCA
>Ga0126312_10003810_pt1 | contig 10184 bp, 10 predicted proteins | sample Plot104A_FD_92537 | JGI IMG/M metagenome (GOLD analysis project Ga0126312, IMG submission 92537) | Serpentine soil microbial communities from UC McLaughlin Reserve, CA, USA - Plot104A | ecosystem: Environmental > Terrestrial > Soil > Grasslands | place: USA: UC McLaughlin Reserve, Lake County...
ACGACCGTCTCGACGGCAACCGAGGCCACGACCGCGTGCGCGGCGGCAACGGCGACGACACCGTTCGCGGTGGCGGCGGCGCTCCCGGCCGGCGCGGCGATCTGGTGTTCGGCAACGCCGGCAACGACAAGGTCTACGGCAACTCCGGCCGCGACCTCGTGATCGGCAACCAGGGCGACGACCTGCTCGTCGGCGGCCGCGGCCGCGACGGAGTGTTCGGCGGCCCGGGCAATGACACCGTGTACGGCGACCGCGTGACCACGTCCGCCGCCCGCAAAGGCCGGAGACTGCGTGGACGGGGCCGCCGCGGCGACCGCCTGCATGGCGGCGACGGCAACGACACCGTGTACGGCGGTGCCGCCCGCGACGTACTCTCCGGCGGCAAGGGTGACGACACCCAATACGGCGGCTCTCGCGCCGACGTGATCTACGCCAACCTCGGCGCCGACAAGTCGTTCGGCGGCGATGGCAACGACACCCTCTGGGCGCTCGCCAAGGGCGACGTTTCCCAGCCGGGCGTCGACGCCCTCGACGGCGGCAACGGCAACGACCGCTTCCGCGTCCGCGACGGCGAGGCCGACCTGATCACCTGCGGCGCCGGCTTCGACCGCGTTTCCGCCGACCAGTTCGACGTGATCACCGACGTCAGCGTCGGCGACGCCACCGGGTCGTGCGAGTCCGTGATCCGTCGCGACGCGTCGAGCCAGGGCGATGGTGCCGAGAACAGGGTGCAGTCCCCCAGGGAGGACCGGGCACAGAAGTAGCGCCTGCTGCACTCGCAATCCCGATGAAGGGCCCCCATGGACGGGGGCCCTTCGTCGTTCATCGACGCGTGGGGTGCTCACCCGACCAACGCTCGGGCTGCGCTCCGCCGCTGGGGCGCGATACTTCGCCCCATGCCCCGCGAGCTGCTGGACGCCCTGCGCGTGGCGCCCTCGATTCTGGCCTCGGACTTCGCCCGCCTCGGCGAGCAGGTCGGCCAGGTCATGGAGGCCGGCGCCCGGGTCATCCACGTCGACGTGATGGACGGCCACTTCGTGCCTCCCATCTCCATCGGCGACTTGATCGTCGACGCCCTGCGCGACCAGGTGCACGGCGCAGGCGGCTGGCTCGACGTCCACCTGATGGTCGAGCGCCCCGAGCGCCAGGTGGCGAGCTTCGCCGAGGCTGGGGCCGACTCGATCAACGTGCACGCGGAGGCCACGCCACACATCCGCTACGCCCTCGACGCGATCCGCGACGCGGGCTGTCAGGCAGGCCTGGCGTTGAACCCCGGCACGCCCGCCGAGGCGGTCGCTGCGGTGGCGGACATCACCGACATCGCCCTCTGCATGACCGTGAACCCCGGCTGGGGCGGCCAGGCCTTCATCCCCGGATCCGAGCGAAAGGTCGCCCGGCTTCGCGAGCTGCTGGGCGAAGGCACCCCGATCACCGTCGACGGTGGCATCGACGCCGCCACGGCGGGCCCGTGCGCCGAGGCGGGCGCGGCGCTGTTCGTGGCCGGCTCCTCCGTGTTCGCTACCGACGACCCCGCCACGGCCTACCGCCAAGTGGCCGAGGCCGCCGGCGCGGACTGAGTTGCGGCGGTTCGCTGCGCCCCTGGCCGCCGCGCTCACCCTCGCGGGATGCGGCGGCGGCGAAGGGCTGAAGGTGCGCTTCTTCGACGACGTCCAGCGCGGTCGCGAGCTCCTGGTGTCGGTGCCGATGGACCTCAACGAGCCCGACACAGCAAAGGGGGCCGCACAGGTGCGGCTGCAGTGCTTCGACCGCCGCTCGCGCAAGGTCGTCGACGAGCTCTACGCGTGGCCCTTCGCGAGCGACGGCGTGGGCGACCGCCTGCCGCACGTCCATCAGCGCGGCCTGCCGAAGGTGCTGAACCGGGTCACCCGTTGTCGCCTTGTGGGGACCGACCCGCCCCTGGAGGGCGAGCTGCCCCTCGCGCAGTAGGGTGCACGCCAGTGCCCGGCGACGTGAAGATCACGCTCCCCGAGTCGGCGATCCCGACGCACTGGGTCAACCGGCTGCCCGACCTCCCGGGCGACCCCGTCCCGCCGCTGAACCCGCAGACGGGCGAGCCCGCCGGGCCGCCCGACCTGACGCCGATCTTCCCGATGGCGCTGATCGAGCAGGAGGTCTCGCCGGACCCCGAAGTGGAGATCCCCGAGCCGGTACGCGACGCCCTGCGGCTGTGGCGTCCGACGCCGCTGTACCGGGCGAAGCGGCTCGAGGCCGAGCTCGATACCCCGGCGAAGATCTTCTACAAGTACGAGGGCGTCTCCCCCGCCGGATCGCACAAGCCCAACAGCGCGATCCCGCAGGCGTACGCCAACAAGGAGGCCGGAATCCACGGGCTGGTCACCGAGACCGGCGCCGGGCAGTGGGGCTCCGCCCTGTCGCTGGCATGCGCGATGTTCGGGCTCGAGTGCTCCGTCTACATGGTGGGCTCGAGCTACGACCAGAAGCCCTACCGGCGCTCGATGATCGAGGCCTGGGGCGCGAGCGTGTTGCGTTCGCCCAGCGACACAACGGACGCCGGGCGGGCCCAGTCCGGCCACCCCACGGGATCGCTCGGCATAGCGATCTCCGAGGCAGTGGAGGTGGCCGCCGGCGACGAGGGGCTCAACTACGCGCTCGGGTCGGTGCTCAACCACGTTTGCCTGCACCAGACGGTGATCGGCCAGGAGGCGATCGAGCAGATGGCCCTGGCCGAGATCGATCCCGACGTCGTCGTGGGCTGCGTCGGCGGCGGCTCGAACTTCGCGGGGATCGCCTTCCCCTACGTGCGCCGGGTGCTGCGCGGCCAGGCCAAGACGCGGTTCGTCGCCGCCGAGCCCGCGGCCTGTCCGACGCTGACCCGCGGCGCCTACCGCTACGACTTCGGCGACACCGTCGGCATGACCCCCTTGCTGCCCATGTACACCCTGGGCCACGACTTCGTCCCGCCGCCGGTCCACGCCGGCGGGCTGCGCTACCACGGCGACTCGCCGATGGTCTGCGGGCTGGTCAAGCATGAGCTGGTCGAGCCCCGCGCCTACCGCCAGAACGAGACCTTCGAGGCGGCGGTGCGCTTCGCACGCACGGAGGCCATCCTGCCGGCGCCCGAGCCGGCCCACGCAATCCGCGCCGTCATCGAGGAGGCCGAGGCCGCCCGCGAGGCCGGCGAGGAGCGCTCGATCCTCTTCAACCTCTGCGGCCACGGCCACTTCGACATGTCGGCTTACGACGCCTACCTGCGCGGCGAGCTGGAGGACCCCGAGTTCTCCGAGGACGAGATGGAGGCGGCGTTGGGCCGCCTCCCGGACGCTCCGGCGATCGCCTAGGCGACCGCTACCGGCGGCGCTTCTTGCGGCTGGGCTTGGGAGCCGAAGGCTCCTCGGGCTCGGGCAGCTCGCGCTGCTGAGCCTCCTCGCGCGCCTTGGCCTGGTCCATGGCCGAGGGCCAGGGGATCGCCTCGCCCGCCGCCCACGCCGGGCCGCGTCCGCCGGGCCAGCGGTCGAGGAACAGGACGGCGAGGGCGCAGAACCAGAACACCTGGACGATAGGAAGCGGAAAAATGTTCAAGACATTGAACGCCGCGACGATCACGCCCAAGATGCCCATAAAGCGGCTGAGTAAGCCGGCGCGCATGGCCCCCACGCTGATCATCACCACTGCGATGACCAGCGCGAGTCCCCCGCCCAGTCCGATGGAACCGCCGATAAGACTTCGATCCTTCAGCAGGTCGTCCGCGCGGCGCTCGGTGTGCGGGCCGTCTACGAAGTCCCCGGCGATGGTTAGAACCTCGTAGAGGTTGATGATGGCCGCGATCGAGAATCCCACCACGCCGGCAATGAGAAGGGGCTGAGCGGCCGCGAACGTTTCCTCTCGACGCGCACGGGAGGCTCTCCAGAGATAAAGCATCGCCCCAGTGGCGATGATGAAGCCAAGAACGCTCAGAGTCGTTGACGCGATGAGCTGACCGAGTCGTTCGTCGAACGCGATCAGGGCGCCTCTGTCGTTACGACCCGCGTCGCTGAGGGCGGCGATTCGCAGGAGCTGGCCTGCAACGGGAAGAACACCTCCGAGCACGGCCGCAGCCGCCGCCGGGCGGCTCCAGCGAGCCTCCCACTCGAGCTGCTCCTCGCGGTTCACGCTCGTTCGGATTCGGACGGCCGGTCAGCTTCGACGGCCGGGGCCGAGGCGCGAGGCGGGTAGTACTCGTGGTCTTCGGGCTCCACCAGCTTCGAGACGCGGTCGCCGATGGCCAGGACCAGGTTCAGGGCCGGCGAGGCCAGGCGGATGAGGGTCTCGACGCGCTCGCGGGTGCGGAGCTCATCCGGGGTGAGCGGCGCCATCGAGACCGACTGTATCGTCCGGGCTGTGACCGTCGTGCTCTACGGCGCCACCGGGTATACCGGGCGCCTCGTAACCGACGAGCTGCGCCGGCGGGGGCTCGACTTCGTCCTGGCCGGCCGCAACGCCGAGCGCCTGCACGCGCTGGCGGAGGAGCGTGGCGGGGGCGCCCCCACTCGGGTGGCGTCGGTCGCCGACGCGGCGGCCCTGAGCGAGATGCTGGAGGACGCCTCGGTGGTGGTCAACTGCGCCGGGCCCTTCAACCGCGCGGGCGAGCCGGTGGTGGCCGCCGCGGTGCGGACCGGAACCCACTACGTCGACTCCACCGGAGAGCAGAGCTTCATGAAGCTGGCCTTCGACCGCTACGGCGAGGAGGCCGAACGCCGCGGCGTCGCGCTCGTGCCCGGGATGGGCTTCGACTACGCGCCCGGTGATTGCATCGCGCGCCTGACGGCACGCGGCCGCGAACCGCTCGAGGAGATCACTGTCGCCTACGCGGTGAAGGGCTTCGGGGCCACCCGCGGGACCCTGCGCTCCGGCCTCGGGATGATGAGCGAGGCGGCGGTGGTCTATCGCGACGGTGACTGGCGCCCGGCGCCGCGCAACGTCCAGCGCGGGAGCTTTCCCTTCCCCGAGCCGGTCGGCCGCCGCGCCGTCTCGCCGTACCCCGCGGGCGAACAGCTCACCGTTCCGCGCCACACCGCCACCAGGAGGGTCACCACTCTGCTCACGACGGCGAGCGCGTCGCCGCACCCGCTGCTCGAGCCCGTCGTGCCCTACGTCCTGCCGATCCTGGGCTTCGCGCTGCGTACGCCGCTGAGCGGAGTGCTCGACAAGGCAATCGGCGCGCTGCCCGAGGGCCCCGACGAGGACGCCCGGCGGGCCGCCCGCTTCACGATCGTCGCCGTGGCCCGCGACCTCGAGGGGCGCGAGGGCCGCGGGGTGGTGCGCGGCACCGACGTCTACGGGCTCACCGCCGTGCTGCTCACCCACGCCGCGGAGCAGATGGCATCCCCCGGTTACGACCGGGTGGGGCCGCTCGGGCCGGCCGCGGCCTTCGACCCGGAGGCCCTGTTGAATCACTGCGGCGGTCACGGGCTGTCCTGGGAGCTCGACACCGCGACCGCGACCGCCTGACGGTGTTCAGAGAGCCGATGGCCTGGCCCCTTCGCCTGCTCGCGCTCGCCCTCGTGGCGGCGGCCTTTCCCGCCTCGGCGTTCGGCCGCGCGAATCAGGAGATGCTCCTCCAGGACGATCCGCGGGTCGTCCACCCGCGCTCGGAGGAGGCGCTGCGCGCGACGCTCACCGAGATCAGGGCGCTCGGCACCGACAGGGTGCGGGTGACCGTGCTCTGGAACCTGATCGCGCCGAACCCGCGCAGCGAGCGGCGACCGAGCTTCGGCGAGCTCGGAGCGACCGACCCCCGCTCCTACCCGCCGGGCGTATGGGACCGCTACGACCGGATCGTGCGAATGGCCCACGACCTCGACCTGGGCGTGCTGTTCACGGTCAGCGGCCCGGGCCCGGCCTGGGCGGACGGGACGCGCCGGGGGCGGGCGGGGATCAGGCGCCCCGACGCCGCGGCCTTCGGCGACTTCATCGAGGCCGTCGGGCGCCGCTACTCGGGAAGCTGGCCCGATCCCGAAGCCCCACCCACCCAGCAGCAAGAGCCGCACCTGCCCCGCGTGGACCACTGGTCGCTCTACAACGAGCCCAACTTCCCCGGGTGGCTGATGCCGCAGTTCAGCGGCCGCCGGCCCGTCTCTCCCCACCTCTACCGCGGCCTCGTGGACGCGGCGTGGAGGGGGCTGGAGAAGTCCGGGCACCGCGGCGACACCATCTTGCTCGGGGAGACCGCCCGCTTCGCCGACCCACCCCGCGGGAGCCGGATCGCGTCGAACTCCGTGGCGCCGACGCTGACCTTCGTCCGGGAGCTCTACTGCCTGTCGTCGCGCTACCGCCCGCTGCGCGGTCGCGCCGCGCGCTCGCGCGGCTGTCCGGCTACGGCCGGCAGGCGCAGGCGCTTCCGCGCCGCTCACCCGGGGCTGTTCAAGGCCCCAGGCTGGGCGCACCACCCCTACACGCTCACGCGCGAGCCGACCTGGAGAGGGCACGGCCGGACCGACACGGTGATCGGCGTGATCAACCGGCTCGGCCGCACGCTCGACCGATCGCGGCGCGCGTGGCGCAGCTTCCCCCGCCTGCCGCTGTGGATCACCGAGTACGGCTACGAGACCCCGCCCGACCCCTTCCGCGCCGTCTCCTTCGCCAGGCAGGCGGGCTGGATGAGCTGGGGCGAGTTCGTGGCTTTTCGCAACCCGCGCGTAGCCTCCTTCGCGCAGTTCCTCCTACGCGACGACGCGCCGGTGGCCGGCCGGCCGCAGCGCTCGCGGAGCCGCTGGGTGACCTGGCAGTCGGGCCTGCGCACGTCGACGGGCGGCCCCAAGCCGGCGCTCGCCGAGTTCCGCGTGCCGATTTACGTCACCCCCGCGCGACCCCGGGGGAGGACCGTGCGTGTCTTCGGAGCCTTCCGCCCCGCGGACGACTCGGCGCAGGTACCGGCCCAGATCGAGTTCCGCGGTCGCGCCGGGTGGCAGGTGCTGCGCAGCCTCACCGCGCAGGGGCCGCGGGCCTACGTCAACGCACGCGTCCGCGTGCCCGGCCGCGGACGGGTGCGCATCACCTACCTCGCCCCGGGAGCCGGCGAGCGGGTGGCCAGCCGCGGCGTGACCGTTAGGCCCCGTTAGCCGGTGGGCGGTACGACGCGCAGGATGCGGTCGTCGCCCTCGTGGGGGCTGCCGCGACCGTCGCGGTTGCTGGTCAGCAGCATCAGCGAGCCGTCGGGGGCCTCGACCACCGTGCGCAGGCGCCCGAAGTCGCCCTCGAACAGCGCTTCGTTGCGCGTGATCCTGCCCGAGGGGTCGATCGACAGGCGGCGCAGCTGCTCGCCCACCAGCGAGCCGATCAGGTAGTCGCCCGTCCAAGCCGATCCGCCCTTGCGCACGAACGTAGCGCCGGACGGAGCGATCGACTCGGGATAGACAGCCTCCGGTTGCACAAGCCCTGCGCCGCCCTCGTCGCCGTGCACCAGGGGCCAGCCGTAGTTCGCACCACGGCGAAGGAAGTTGATCTCGTCGTCGCCGTCGGCCCCGTGCTCGTCGGAGACCAGCCGGCCGGTGCCCGGCTGCCAGTCGAGCCCCTGGGGATTGCGGTGGCCGCGGGAGAAGATCTCGGGCCGCCCCCCGCTGCGGCGAAACTGCCCTGGCGAGAGCCGCAGGATCTTGCCGTTGAGCGAGCCGCGCTCCTGCGCGAGGTTGTCCTGCCCGGCCTCGCCGGAGGTCACGTAGAGCTTTCCGTCGGGTCCGAAGCGCATCCGGCCGCCGTCGTGGATCACGCCCGCTCGGATGCCGTCGAGCACCACGGCCTGCTCCTCGAGGCGGTCGCCCGACATGCGGCAGCGCGCCACTTCGTTGCCGCCGCTGGTGGTGCGATAGAGGTAGACGAAGCCGTTGCGCTCGAAGTCCGGGTCGACCACCACGCCGAGCAACCCGCCTTCGCCGGCGTCTTCCACCTCCATCTCGGCCAGCGGCTCGGCGCGCAGGCGCCCCCGAGCGCTGAGCAGGCGCACCCGGCCGGGGCGCTCGGTGATCAGCGCGCGGCCATCGGGCAGGAACGCGAGGTCCCAGGGCACCTCGAGCCCGCTGGCAACCGTCTGCGCCTGCGGAAGGGCCCGGGACGGGGCCCGGGAGGGGGCCGGGCGCTCCCGATCGTCACCGCCGCAGCCGACGATGGCAAAGGCGGCGAGGAGGACCAGCCGCAGCGCGGCGGGCGGCAGCGGCACGCCGTCTACCATAGGGAAGGCATGAGCTCTGAAGACCCCTTCGGCGGACTCTTCGGCGACCCGGACGAGCTGCGCAAGCGCCTCGGTGAGATGGCCGAGCAGATGCAGGGCGCACAGAAGGTGGCGTGGGCCGACAACGCGATAAAGCTCGCCGCTGACATGACCATCGCCGGCATCAACCGGCTCAACCTCCAGGGCAACGCCGAGCAGCAGGCGGCCGAAGTGCGCGAAGCCATCCGCACGCTGTTCCCGGAGGCGGTCATCCTCGTGCGCGAGGCGCGCGAGGGCTTCGGCGCCAGCTAAAGCGCGCCGCGCGCACGCCCCTCGGAAAATCGCTCAGGCGGCAGAGGACTTTTTCGGAGGGGACCCTGCCGTCCGGGCCGCCTTCTCGGCCTCCCGCTCCTCCCTCCCTCGCTGGATGACCTCCTTGAACGAGCGCACGCGGAATATGAACAGCAGGGCGAGGAAGCCGACGCCGAGGGTGAAGGCGCCGATGGCCACCTGCTGGCCCACCGAGTAGGCGGCGACAGTGGCCCCGGAGGCCGAACCGGCGAACACCTTGGCCAGCAGCGCCTGCTGTACGCCCGCCCCCTGAGGCGTGAACGGCACCAGCGCCGAGACCGCGTTGACGCCCAGGACCAGCAGCACGTTGGTCACCGAGGCGCCGACCCCGAAGGCCTCGAGCAGGAACCAGAAGGCGGTGAAGCGAAAGCCCCAGCCGGCCAGCTGGACGAGCCAGACCTGCCGGAAGTAGCGCCGGCGGTCGCGCAGGATCGTGAGCCCTTGGCGCACCCGCTCCCAGAAGCGCTTCACGCGCGCGGACAGGACGCCGAAGGCGGTGACGAAGGCGATGCCGAGGAACGTGAGCAGGAAGAGCGTGAACTCCGGGTGGGAGGCGAAGAAGGAGAGGTCGAAGGCGTCGAGGTCGGCGAAGTCGGGCGGCTTGGGAAAGACGCCCTGCGTGAACGCGAAGGCCAGGACCGGGATGGCGATCGTCAGGTCGAAGACCATCTCCACGAAGAAGCTCGAGGCCACGGCCGGGTAGCTGGACTGGGGGACGGAGTTCTTGGTCAGGAACAGCCGAACGACGTCGCCGCCGCGCGCAGGGACCACAGCGTTGAAGCCGTAACCCGCGAAGTAGGCGCCCCAGATGTCGCGAAAGCGGATCGGCTCGTCGGGGTAGGCGGCGCGGAGGATGTTCAGCGCCGCGCGGGCGCGAAGCGTCAGGTAGACCCCGAACGACGCCAGCGCGACCAGGAGCGGGAGAAGGTCTACCTCGGCGAGGTTGGTGAAGAACTTGTCGATCGCCTCGAAGAACGAGCGAAAAGACTCGCCGACCGTGGCGGTCACTTCAGCAGCCGCGACAGGCGGCGGTCTTTGAGCACGCGCCCGCCGGTCTGCTCCTGCGGGCAGTAGCACATGACGTAGTCCTTGAAGTGGATCGCCTCGATCGTCGTACCGCAGCGCGGACAGGGCTCACCGGCGCGGCGGTGCACCTGCAGCGGCATGGGCAGCTTGTCGGGAATCGTCGCGCCGAGCACCTCCTCGTAGTGGTCGAGCGCGCCCTGGAGCGTCGTGGTGAAGGCCTCGGCCAGGGCCTGGACCTCGGCCGGCTCCAGGTCCGAGCCCTTGCGGAAGGGCGAGAGCTTCGCGGTCCAGAGAATCTCGTCCACCCAGGAGCGCCCGATGCCGGAGACGGTCCGCTGGTCTCGGAGCAGCGGGTGGAGGTGCCGCGGCTGGTCGAGCAACTCGGGCAGGTTCTCAGGCGGTGGCAGCGCCTCGGGCCCCAGCGACGCAACCTGCTCGTCCAGGACGATCTCGTCCAGTGGGAGGAGTTTCGCCCAGGCGCGCTGCTGTGTGCCGAACTCGCGCAGCCGCAGCTCGCGGCCGTCGTCGAGGCGCAGGAGGAGGCGCGAAGCCTTGTCGCGCAGCGAGGCGCGCGAGTCGAACAGCTGAAGGCGGCCCGCAGACATGAGGTGGATCAGCAGGGCCAGGTCGCCAAGCTCGACCG
>Ga0126312_10003811_pt1 | contig 10184 bp, 8 predicted proteins | sample Plot104A_FD_92537 | JGI IMG/M metagenome (GOLD analysis project Ga0126312, IMG submission 92537) | Serpentine soil microbial communities from UC McLaughlin Reserve, CA, USA - Plot104A | ecosystem: Environmental > Terrestrial > Soil > Grasslands | place: USA: UC McLaughlin Reserve, Lake County...
GACCTTCTGACGCACCGACTTCATGGTCCGGACCGACAACGACTGCAGCGTTGCCGTGGCATGCTTCTCCATCTCCGGCTGGTTCAGCATGCGCTGGTGAACCTCCTCCCGCCCCAGAAACATGTTCTGCACGATGTCGAGGTTCTCGCAGAGCGAAAGGTCCTGATAAACGACCTCAATGCCATGCTGAGAGGCGTCCTTGGGGTGGGCGAGGGTGATGGGACTGCCTGCGAAGGATAGGTCGCCTGAGTCGTACGGTTGCGCGCCCGACAATCCCTTGATCAAAGTCGATTTGCCGGCACCGTTGTCGCCGACGAGCGCAGTGACCTTGCCGGGGTACACCTGCATGTTGACGCCCTTGAGGACCTCGACGGGGCCGAAGCTCTTGCGGATGTCCTGCAACTCAATGATCGGGGTTTCCACGTCTACTCCTTAGTGAAGGCGATTAGAGCGAGGCTGGTGGTCATGCGCACCGACTGGTGCGCATGACCACCGCGAGAACTAGAGTGCGGTCCATCTGCTGGTGGGCTAGGTGAGGCCCGCCTTCGTGCAGGCATCGGCGACCTCTTTGGTACAGACGTCCGAGATCTTGGCGTTCCCGTCGTCAAACACAATCTTCATGTTTTTCGCGTCAACCACGACAGGGGTCTGTGGGATGAATGGGGTGCCGTCGGCGGCCGTCGTCGGGGCGGGCGGCTTCTGGCCGTTGAGCAGCTGCATAGCCAGGTCCACACTGGCTTTCGCCTCTAACTGGAACGGCTTGTAGACCGTCGCGACCTGCTTGCCGAGCAGGACGTTCTGCAATCCGACTGGGCTGGCGTCTTGGCCACTGACCGGGACCTTCTTGCCGTTCTTATCGAGCACGGAGATCACACTGCCAGCATTGAAGTCGTTCGCGACCCAGACGGCGTCGATGTCGCCCTTTTGCGCCGTGTATGCCTGCTCGAAGTACGTCTGAACCTTGTCCGGCATCCAGGACCCCGGCGTCTCGAAAGCCGGCTTGATGCCTGCGGCGGCCATGACCTTGTCCGCGCCGTCGTGGAACTGCTTCGCATTGCCGTCCGTCGGATCGCCCCCGACGTAGGTGACCTTCGCCGTCGCTGGATCCTTGCCTTCCTTCTTAAGGCCGTCGACGATCATCTGACCTTCGAGCTCACCGACATGGAAGTTGTCGAATGAGATGTAGTAGTCGGCACCCTCGATGGGCCGGTCGTAGGCGATCACCGGGACGCCCTGCGCCTTAGCCTTCTGAGCGACCTGGACGCCCGCCTTGTTCAAGTCGACGAGCAGCATGACCGCGCATCCCTTGGTCAGCTGTTGCTGGGCGATCGTCGCGTACTTGGACGTGTCGTTCTGTGCGTTCTGGATGTCCGTCTCTACGCCCTGGGCCTTAAACGCCTGCTCCAACTGGGGACGGTCACCGTTCTCCCAACGGCTCGACGAGGCTGCGTCGGGCAGGATGATGCAGGCGCGCTTGCCGGCTGCCGCTCCTCCGCTTGCCTCCCCTGCCGGTGCGGCGGTCTCGCGGTTACATCCGGCGAACGATACTGTGGCAAGTCCCGCCATGAGCGTAGCGACGGCGGCCTTCTTGGTCAGAAGTTTCATCTGCTCTTCCTTGAGTACAAGTGATTTGACCCTGATGACTGGCCCGGAAAGGCTTTCGAAAACCTTTCGAAGTCGGGGAAAGTCTGGCATTTGACCTTTGTAGTGTCAAGCAACTTGACCAGCACGATCAGGTAACAAGCCAGATGGGAATAGCTGCTCACTAGATGTGCCTTGATTCTGCTCAGTCGGTCGGCGCTGACGGCCCCACCTTCCTACTCGACGCGGCACTTATATGTGGTGCGTCAAGCAAGAAGGTGGGGCGTGGAGCGAGAAGATGGGGCGTCGCTACCCGTTCAAATTGCTAGCGCTTCTTGTGCCGCCAGAATCCGAATCGCCGGCTGCCCGAGTCCGTTCGCCGCGGCCATGGGGGACCCAACTCGAGGATCTCCGCCGTCCCGTGGCCCGGCGGGGTCGGCGCGTCCTCGACTGAGAGCATCAGCTGGAGCGCTTCATCCTCATAGCCGTCGGCGAGCTCCCGTACGAGGTCCATGCGGCCGGCGGCTACTGCGGCGTCTATCCGTTCCAGGTAGTGCGCTCGCAGGGAGGCCAGCGCTTTCTCGAATGGCCCTTCCGCAAACGAGCTCGACGACATCGGCGCCTCCCACGACTGCCCCGAGAGTTCCCCTGCAGTTTACGTTTGCCTCGTTCGGCGAGCACGCGTACATATGCCGGCAAGCTTGATCGGCAACTCCGCGGGTCGCGTAGATGAAGCGTTTCTGCGCATAGGGCCACGGATGTTGGCGTTCATGCGCAAATCGACCGGGACATATGGCTTCGTGCGGAAAAACGCCGGATCTCGCTTCCATTACAAGTGTTGACAAGTCCGATTCCAACAATGTTGACTACGCAGTCAGAACCGTTGACTACGTAGTCAGAGGCGCCATGACCGCAGCCAGATCCGCGTCGCCTAACGGACACTCGCGGGGCGTAGTGATGGTTGACGTCGCACGGCTGGCCGGGGTGTCCCAGAAGACGGTGTCCCGGGTGGTCAATGGCGCGCCTCATGTCCGACTCGACGTGCGGGAGCGAGTCAACCGCGCTATTGAGGAACTGGGGTACCGCCCGAATGTTGCCGCTCAAGCGTTGGCTCGGGAGCGCAGCCACACGATTGGTGTGCTGGCTCTAGGGACGCGTTTTTTTGGGCCGTCCCGACGGGTCTTCACCCTTGAGCACGAAGCGCGACGGCTCGGCTACACATTGGCTCTGATTTCGGTGCCCGATTTGTCCGCGCGAAGTGTCGCCGATGGGATCGACGCGTTGTTGAAGCGGAGGGTCGAAGGTTTGGTGGTGGAGGTACCAACCCACCTAATCGACATCGACCCCGCCCAACTTGCTGGACTGCCCGTGGTCACGAGCGCGGGCTGGATCACCGGTGTTGCCCGGCAAGCTGTGGTGGACGTTGACCAGGAAGAAGCCTGTCGCAAGCTGACCACGTACCTGCTCAACCTGGGGCACGAGACGGTCTGGCACGTTGGTGGGCCGCGGGACTGGGATGCGGCGCAGAAGCGCCTTGTTGGTTGGCGATCAGCGCTACGCGCTACGCGTGCGCACGTGCCGCGCGTGCTCTACGGAGACTGGTCAGCCGCATCGGGCTACGAACAGGGTCGCAAGCTCGCAGCCCGGAACGATGTCACCGCAATCTTCGCCGCCAACGACCAAATGGCGATCGGGATTCTTCGGGCGCTCCACGAGGCCGGGCGGGAAATCCCGGGCGATGTTTCTGTCGTGGGGTTCGACGATGTTCCCGAGGCGGAGTTCCAGATGGTGCCATTGACGACGGTCGGCGTCGACGGAGATAAAGCGGCACAGCGCATCCTTGCCGAGCTACTGCAGATGATCAAGGGAGCCGAGCCGCCCGCTGACACCGTGATCTTGCCCGGCACCCGGCTGATCATCCGGAGGTCTACTGGCCCCGTCAGCCATAAACGAATTCTCGATTTCCAAACCACTCAACGGAATTAAGAAAGGACGGCAATGTCTGCCACCCCGTTTACCCGACGCAAGTTCCTCATTTCCACGGCTGCAGCTGCCTCGAGCGCTTGGTTTCTGGCCGCGTGCGGCGGCGGTGGTGACGAAGGTAACGCTCCCGCAGCACCCCAGTCCCCGTCGCAAGTCCCTCAATCCGAGATCGACAAAGCGATGGACACCGAGACCACATTGACGTTCTGGACCTGGGTCCCCGACATCCAGAACGAGATCAAGCTATTCACCACGACGTACCCCAAGATCAAGGTGAATCTGGTCAATGTTGGCCAGGGCGCTCCGCACTACCAGAAACTGCGGACGGCAATACAGGCGGGCCAGGGCGCTCCGGACGTCGCCCAGGTCGAGTTCCAGTTCATCAACTCCTTCACGCTAGGTGATGGAAACCTGCTTGACCTCACTCCGCACGTACCGGCGACGTTGAAGGACTCCTACCCCGAATGGGTCTGGTCTCAGGTCAACACCAATGGCGGACTATGGGGGATTCCCCAGGACACGGGCCCGATGGGGCTGCTCTACCGAGACGACCTGTTGACGCAGGCCGGGGTCGAAGTGCCCAAGACCTGGGATGACCTCGCTGCCGCGGCTCAGACCTACCACTCCAAGAATCCGAAGAGCTACCTGGTCAACGTCTCACCCGCTCAGCCGGGTCAGTTTGTCGCCTACCTTTGGCAGGCTGGTGTTCGACCGTTCACCTTCGACGGTAAGCAGACCGTCAAGGTCGATTTGGCCAACCCCGAAGCACAGAAGGTAGCCAAGTTCTGGGGTGACCTGGTGACCAGCGGCACCGCCTCAAACGACGTCGACTTTGAGGACACCTGGTACCAGGGCCTGGCCAATGGCAAGTACGCAACCCTGCCGATAGCGGCCTGGGGTCCGGTATTCCTGCAGGGCACAGCCGGCAAGACATCCGGGAAGTGGCGTGCCAACGACTTGCCGCAGTGGGATCCCAGCAAGGTGGTCTCCAGCAACTGGGGCGGCTCCACCGACGCCGTGCTCAAGCTGAGCAAGAACCCGATCGCCGCATCGCAGCTGGCCTTGTTCATTAACACCGACAAGGAATCGGCCCTCAAGTTTGCCAACGAACAGTTCTTGTTCCCCGCGATGAAGGAGATCCTGACGGATCCGAGCTTCGTCAATCAGGAGTCCAAGTTCTATGGCGGTCAGAAGGTGAATGAGAAGTTCGCCCAGATCTCCGAGACCGTCAGTCCCGACTTTCAATGGTTGCCGTTCATGGACTACGTCTACACGAACTTCGACGAGACGCTCGGGAAGGCTTTCGCCGACAAGACCGACGCAGTTGCCGGCCTGCAGGCATGGCAGGACGCCTGCGCCAAGTTCGCCAAAGATCAGGGCTTCACGGTCTCGTGACTCCTCGCTTGGCGGTGCCAGTTCCATGACAGGCGCCAAGCAGCTACTGACTGGAAAGGGGCCTCATGTCCACCCTTGTCAATGCCGCGCCGGAAGTCGCCACCCCAACACCGCGACGTTCGCGCCTTACGGCGGCCAAACGCCGACAGTACGGCGCCGCCTATGTTTTGGTGCTGCCCTTCTTTCTCATCTTTGTCGCTATGGTGATCGTGCCATTGGTCTACGCCGGATACCTCTCCTTCTTTCGGAAGCGGCTTATCGGCGGCACCAGCTTCGCCGGCTTTGAGAACTACGTCAAAGCGCTCACCGATCCGCTGTTCTTGAGTGGCGTTGGGCGAATGGCGATCTTTCTGGTCATCCAGGTGCCGTTCATGATCGCCTTTGCCTTGTTCTTCGCGCTCGCCTTAGACAGCGGAATGATGAAGCTGGCGAGGTTCAGCCGATTAGCGATCTTCGTGCCGTACGCGGTCCCAGGGGTCGTCGCCACCTTGATGTGGGGGTATCTCTACGGCCGTGACTTCGGGCCGTTCGCGCAGATCAGTAGGGCACTCGGAATGGGACCGCCGCCGTTCCTTACCGGGACCGGCATGCTGTTCTCGATCATGAACATCGTGAACTGGGCATTTATCGGCTACAACATGATCATCATTTATGCGGCCCTTCGGTCGCTTCCCAGCGAACTTTATGAGGCGGCACGCGTTGATGGAGCCTCGGAGCCTCGGATCGCGTGGTCAATCAAGATCCCAGCGGTGCGACCGGCGCTGCTGCTGACGGTCATCTTCTCGGTCATTGGCACATTCCAGCTGTTCACCGAGCCGAAACTGATGGACACACTGGCACCGAACGTGATTGGCACTGCGTGGTCGCCGAACCTTTATGCCTACAACGTCGCGTTCGTCAATCAGGATGCCAACTACGCGGCCGCGTTGGCGTTCTTGCTCGGCATCGTGATCATGATCGTTTCCTACGTCGTCCAGCTGTCGAGCCAACGGAAGGAGCGCCTGTCATGACCACTGCAGGCCCAGTGACCGCGACCGCGGCACAAGCAGACCTGGATGAGGCGGCCGCGCCTGGAAGGAATCCGGCGCGCCAACGAACCAGCTGGTTGCTGACCGTTTTTGTGCTGATCTGCGTCGGCTACTTTCTTCTTCCGCTGTTCTGGCTGGTGGTGGCCTCCACCAAGTCCAACGCGGACCTCTTCAGCAGCTTCGGATTGTGGTTCGCGAACTTCAACCTGTTCGAGAACATCAAGCAGGTGCTGACCTTCCAAGACGGTGTCTTCATCTATTGGGCGATTAACTCGGCGATCTACGCCGTGGTAAGTGCGGTTGGCGCCTCGTTCCTCTGCACGGCTGCCGGCTATGGGTTCGCTAAGTACGACTTTCCGGGTAAGGCTGCGTTGTTCGCCATTACCCTTGGCGCGATCATGATCCCGATCGCTGCCCTGACGGTGCCGACATACCTGCTATTTGCCAGAGCCGGCCTGACCGACACCTACTTGGCGATCATCTTGCCTTCGCTAGCTACCCCATTTGGCGTGTTCTTGATGCGGGTCTACGCGGCCGACGCCGTGGACAACGCGCTCATCGAGGCAGCACGGGTCGACGGCGTGGGTGAATTACGCATCTTCTTCACTGTCGCATTGCGGCTCTTGCTGCCGGGTTCGGTGACCGTGTTGCTCTTCTCGCTAGTAGCAACATGGAACAACTACTTCTTGCCATTGATCATGCTCAACACGCAGGACAAGTTTCCTCTCACTGTCGGGCTCGCGTTGTGGCAGTCGACTGCCGCCGGTGGATCGGGTTCCCGAGCGCTGTTCTCTACGGTGATCACCGGCTCCCTGCTCTCGATCATCCCGCTCATCGTGGCCTTCCTCTTCCTCCAGCGCTATTGGCAATCCGGCCTGGCGACCGGCGGTGTCAAGGCCTGATTGCTCGAAAGGACTCACAACCTATGGTTTCACCGCGGAAGCAGGTGCTTTTCGGGGCGGCGTACTACCACGAGTACCAGCCGAGCCCGCGCCTGGAGACCGACTTGGACTTGATGATCAAGGCTGGCTTTTCGGTGATTCGGGTGGGGGAGTCGGTCTGGACCACCTGGGAACCAGAGGACGGGCGCTTCGACCTGGACTGGCTTCAGCCGGTCCTTGACGGTGCCCAGCAGCGCGGCATCGGAGTCATCCTCGGTACGCCGACCTACGCGGCTCCGCCGTGGCTGGCCCGCAAATATCCCGAGATCGCCGGTGAGCCGTCGACGGGGCAACCGATGCCGTGGGGGGCTCGGCAGGAGATCGACTACACCCATCCGGCGTTCAAGTTCTACGCCGAAAGGATCATTCGCAAGATCGTTTCCCGGTACGCCGATCATCCCGCGGTGATCGGTTACCAGGTGGACAACGAGCCAGGCATGATCTTGTTCCACAACCACGGCGTCTTTCAACGCTTTGTCGATGAACTTCGCCACACCTATGGAACGGCCGAGGCCATCAACCAGGCGTGGGGACTGGTCTATTGGTCCCACAAGCTCAGCACCTGGGCTGACTTGTGGGCACCAGACGGCAACTGGCAGCCCCAGTACGATCTTGCCTGGCGTACCTTCCAAGCGAAACTCACCACCGAATTCATCGCTTGGCAGGCCGACATCGTTCGCGAGTATGCCCGAGATGATCAGTTCGTCACCACATGCATTTCCTACGATCGGCCGACGGTGGATGACGCGAACCTCACCGCAGCCCTCGACGTCACCGCAGGCAATCCCTACTACGCCATGCAGGACGCGCTGGCCGTACCGAGCACCAGCGTCGCTCCGCAGGGTTGGACAACCTCGGGAGCCTGGAGCCTGTTTCTCTCGGCGGACCGGATGTATGCCTCCAAGCAGGCACCTTTCTTGATCACCGAGACCAACGCTGGAGCTATTGGCGGATCCTCGACGAACTTCCCCGCATACGACGGGCAGTGGCGGCAGGCGGCGTGGGCGTTCGTTGCCCGTGGTGCGGAGATGATCGAATACTGGCACTGGCACACCAACCATTTCGGCACCGAGACGTACTGGATCGGCATCCTGCCGCATGATCAACGCCCCGGTCGGGTATACGCCGAGCTGAGCCAACTCGGCGACGACTTCCGTCGAGCAGGGTCGCGGGTCGTCGGACTGCGTCCCGACGCGCAGATTGGGCTGCTGTATTCGGCTCGGTCGAAGTGGGGACTCGCATTTCAAGCGGCCTTCCCACAGCCGGGCAAGGGCGGGGCGGCCTGGTCGCCTCACGACATGGACCAACGCTCATATCACCGCATCTTCGAGGCCTTCTACCGGGGCACCTTTGACGCGAGAGTGCCGACACGGCTCATCCACGATGTCCAGATCATCGGACCTGACGGCAGCCGACTGCTCGAGCCAGCGGCCGTGGTCGACGAGCTGCCGGTGTTGATCGTCGCCGGCCTGCTGGTCGCCGACGACGACTTGCTGGTCTGGCTGCGCGACTACGCCGCGGCCGGCGGTCACTTGGTCATCGGTCCGCGAACCGCGTACGGCGATCACGAGGGGCGGGCCCGACTCGACGTCAAACCGGCCCACCTGGCCGACGCTGGCGGCGTCCGCTACCAAGAGTTTTCCAACCTTGGTGAGCCGCTTCCGGTGGTCGCAGAGACGGACGCGATCACCTTGTCCGATACGGCTGCCGCCACCGACTGGGTCGACGGGCTGATCAGTGATGGCGCGAAGGTGATCATCGGTTATGACCAGCCACACTTCGGTCGATTCCCCAGCGTGGTGTCCAATGATCATGGTCAGGGTCGGATTACGACGGTCGGTACGGTGCCAAACCCTGCTCTGGCCGCCGATCTGATCCACTGGCTTGCTGAGCATGATCAGCAATGGAAGGCCTTACCGCCGTCGGTGTCAGTTCACTCGGCAACCAACGCCGAAGGCGAGCGCATCCACGTGGTCCACAACTGGAGCTGGACCCCGGTTCAGCTCACTCTCCCACGAGAGATGACCGACATCCTCGCTGACGGTCAGGCAGCAATGCGTGATCTTGAACTTGGCGCTTGGGATGTACGGGTGCTCGCCGAATGAGCATCGACGCTGAGATCCGCGAAGTGGTGGAGCAGATCCGCCGCGAGGTCGCCGAGCTGCATGATCATCTGCCACGGAACTCATTGGTGGTATGGACTGCCGGCAATGTGTCGGCGCGAGTACCCGGCCGGGATTTGTTGGTGATCAAGCCGTCGGGCGTGAGCTATGACGAGCTGTCAGCCGACAACATTGTCGTGACTGATCTTGAGGCAAACCTGGTGGAAGGTGATTATGCGCCGTCCTCCGACACCGCCGCGCACGCCTATGTCTACAAGCACATGCCGCAGGTTGGCGGGGTGGTGCACACGCACTCGACGTACGCCACCGCGTGGGCCGCTCGAGGTGAGCCGATCCCCTGCGTGTTGACCATGATCGCGGATGAGTTCGGTGGTGACATCCCTGTCGGGCCATTCGCGCTGATCGGCGACGACTCCATTGGACGGGGAATCGTGGAGACCTTGTCAGGGCATCGCTCATCGGCGGTACTGATGAAGAACCACGGCGTCTTCACCATCGGTCCGTCGCCGCGAGCTGCGGTGAAGTCTGCAGTGATGTGTGAGGACGTTGCTCGGACCGTACATATCGCGCGTCAGATCGGTCAGCCGCTGCCCATCGCGCAATCCGATGTCGACGCCCTGTTCCAGCGCTACCAACAGGACTACGGCCAACGCTGATCACAATCGCGAACGGAAGGAATCTCTATGGGGTCATGCTGCTGGTTCTTGACAGGAAGCCAAGGACTCTACGGTCCTGAGACACTCAAGCAGGTCGAGCGCCAAGCTCAGCAGATTGTTGATCAACTCAATGACTCGGAGCAGTTGCCATTGCCGCTGCAACGGCAGCCCGTGCTCACCGATGCCGAGGCCATCCATCGGATGATGCTGGACGCCAACGCCGATCCCGACTGCCTCGGCGTGATCGCGTGGATGCATACGTTCTCACCGGCGAAGATGTGGATCACTGGCTTGGATGCGCTGCAAACTCCGTTGCTGCATCTGCATACTCAGGCCAATGTCAGCCTGCCGTGGGCCGAGATCGATATGGATTTCATGAACCTCAACCAGGCGGCGCACGGTGATCGAGAGTTCGGCTACATCCAGACCCGCCTTGGCGTGCCCCGCAAGACAGTGGCCGGCCACGTCTCCGATCCC
>Ga0126312_10003814_pt1 | contig 10177 bp, 6 predicted proteins | sample Plot104A_FD_92537 | JGI IMG/M metagenome (GOLD analysis project Ga0126312, IMG submission 92537) | Serpentine soil microbial communities from UC McLaughlin Reserve, CA, USA - Plot104A | ecosystem: Environmental > Terrestrial > Soil > Grasslands | place: USA: UC McLaughlin Reserve, Lake County...
CTGGCAATCTGCTGGCAAGTGGAGCTTTGGAAGGGGCTCCGGAACTGGTTTGTGCTGGTGGGCGTGACAGGGATCGAACCTGTGACTTCTGCCGTGTGAAGGCAGCGCTCTCCCGCTGAGCTACACGCCCCTGGTGGGGTGAGTCTACGGAGGGGTGGGGGTGGGTCGCAACGGAGCTGGGACTGGTTCATTGGGGGTGGGCAGTTCTGCGGATGCGTAGGCGGGCGGGAGTTCCTAGGCTTCCCGGGGCCGCAAGGTGGGCTGAAGGGGGTCAGGTTGGCGACGCCTGGGCAGTCGAGGGTGCATGGGCATCGGATTGTCAGCGTGCGTGGGGTGCTGGAGCAGCTCGACGGGGATGTGCGGGCCGGGCGGGCGAACGGGCTGCGGGGCATACCGACCGGGTTCAGTCCGCTGGACTCGTACCTGCACGGCGGGCTTCGGCTGGGTGAGCTGTTCCTGCTCGGCGGGGCGCAGGGGGTGGGCAAGAGCACCTGGGCGTTGCAGGTGGCCCGGCATGTGGCGGCCGGTAGGCACGGGCGGGCGCTGTACGTGTGCTACGAGCACTCGGAGGAGTTCCTGCTCGAGCGGCTGATCGCGATGGAGAGCGCGCTCGACGGCGATGGCGAGCCGATTAGCGTCGGCGACCTCCGGAACCTGCTCGCGGCCTGGGCGGCCAGGGCAGGGTCGGAGGGCGGGAGGCGCGACATCGGCGATCTGCTGGCCGAGATCGGCCCGGCCCAGCCGGTGCTGCAGCGGCTGGCCGAATACGAGGAGCGGCTGTTCCTGGTAAAGGCCGGGGCGCTGACCACGGTGGAGGCGATCAGGAGCCTGGCCCGTGCCTGTCCCGGGTCAGGGCCGCTGGTGGTGATCGTGGACTACCTGCAGAAGGTGTCGGTCTACCCCGACCCGCCAAGCGAGGAGGAGCAGGTCCGGCACAGCGTCGAAGGCCTCAAGGAGCTGGCCATGAGCCAATCAGTGGCGGTGCTGGCCGTGGTGGCCGCCGATGCCGAGGGGGTGAAGGCACAGCGGATGCGGATCCACCACCTGCGGGGCGACACCGCCCTGGCCTATGAGGCGGATGCGGTCCTGATCGCCAACGACAAGCACCGGGCGGTCGCCCGCCACCATGTCGTGTACCAGCCCAACGTGGCCGAGGGCTTCCACAACTGGGTGGTGTTCTCGCTCGAGAAGAACCGCGGCGGGGTCGACGGCGTCGACTTCGAGCTGCGCAAGCGGTTCGCGCACGCCTGCTTCGACCCGGTGGGCGGGTTCCTGAGCGAGCAGCTGGTGGACGGCCGGCTCTACCTGACCTGAGCGATGCAGGACACGGCGACCCGATCCCAGGCCAGCGCGACGTTACCGGCCGGCCGCGAGGCGGGCCCGTGGCTGACCGTGCCCCGGCTGTGGCTGGTGGTGGCGCTCGGCGCCATCGGGATCATGGGCCTGGCCGGGGTCCCGAACGCGATCGACCTCGCCTACCACGTGAAGGCGGGCCAGCTGATGGTCGCCGAGCACGCGTTGCCGCGCACCGACGTCCTCGCCTGGACGACTGCCGGCAGGCCCTGGCTGGACCAGAACTGGGGCGCCCAGCTGGTGATGTACGGCATCTGGCGGCTGGGTGGGTTCCCGCTGCTCACGGTCGTCAACGCGCTCCTCGCGGTCGTCGCCTGGGGACTGGTCACGGCCGCCTGCCGTCGGCGGACCGCCAACCCACGGCTGGTCGCCGGGGCGATCCTCCTGGGCTACGCCACGGCGGTGGCCACGCTCTCGGCGCGGCCGCAGATGTTCTCGCTGCTGCTGTTCGCGACCGAGCTGTACCTGCTGGAGGTGGCCAGGACACGTCCCCGTGTCGCTTTGGCGATTCCGCTCCTCATGCCGTTGTGGGCAAATCTGCATGGCGCCTTCGCCGTCGGGATTGGGCTGCTCGTCATCGAGGTGGTGGCGGCCGCATGGCGGCGGGACCGCCCTGGCATCCTCCGTTACCTGCTGGTCACGGTGGCCAGCATCGCCGGACTGCTGGTCAACCCGTGGGGGGTGCGGGTGCTCGGGTATGCGCTCTCGCTCCCGACCAACCGGGTGGTGAGCGGGATGATCACCGAATGGGCGCCCACCAGCGTGCGCCAGCTGCCCGGGATCGTGCTCCTGCTCGCCGTCGGGGTGCTGGTCGTCGCCCTGGTCCGGTCCCCAGCGCCCCAGCGGGTGCCGGAGCAGCTGCTCAGGATGGCGCTGCTGGGCGGGCTCGCGTTCTGGGCGGTCCGAGGGGTCGCCTGGTTCGGGCTGGCCCTGCCGGTGGCCCTGTGCGCGCTGGCCCGGGAGCACCCGCCCCGGCCTGTCGCCGCCGACCGCGGTGTGCCGGTGCTCAACGGCCTGATGCTCGCCGCCCTGGCAGTGGCGCTGGTGGCGGCCGCACCGCCGGTCCAGCGGACCCTGCTCCACCACCGCTCGGACCTGGTCGCCGCCCCGGTGGCCACCGCCGACTGGCTGGCCGCCAACCCGCAGCCGGGACGGATGTTCAACTACCAGCCGTGGGGCTCGTACCTGGAGCTCCGCCTCGGGCCGCGGACCCAGGTGGGGTTCGACTCCCGGGTCGAGCTGCCACCGGCGGATCGCTGGGACCGCTATCTGGCCGTGGTCGCGGGCCGGTGGGACACCGAGCGGCTGCTCGACGGGTGGGGTGTCGACCACGTGGTCACCAGCCGCCGGGCGACGCCGGCCCTCATCGAGCTCCTGGAGGCGTCGGGACGCTGGCGGCTGGTGTTCTCGGCGGACGACCAGCGGGTGTACCGGCGGGTCGAGGGGGCCGAGAGAGGCGCGGCCTAGCTGTCGTCTTCCTCCAGGGCCTTGAGCTGGCCCTTGAGGTGACGCAGCAGGACCGCGGTGCGCAGCGATGCGGCGGCGGCGTCGGCAAAACCCATCAGCGCCTCGACCTCGGCGTCGCTGAACACCTCGGTCGGGACCCCGGTCTGGCTGCGGTTGCGCCCGGCCATGAGGACGCCGAAGCCGAGCCGCTCGTGTACCAGCGGCACCATGACCAGCGTCTCGGCCCGGCTGCCGGGGATGCCGGCCAGCGCCCCGCGGACCCGGTCGGTGTCCTCGACCAGTCCCACACCGGCCCGGAACAGCTCCCGCATGACGTCGCGGCTGTACTCGACGCTCAGGCGCCGTTCCGCCGGGGTGAGGCCGACGCCGCCGGAGACCTCCATGAGGCCCTCGCCGTTGTCGAGCAGCAGCACCACCACGTCGGCCCGGACCCGCCGGGCCGTCTCCGCGGCGGCGATCTGCGGCAGGTCGCGCTCGTAGAACTCGAGTGGCTGGCCCCCGAGGGCCTCGGTGACGCTCTCGATCGAGGCGGTGAGGCGGTCGAAGTCGGCCATCGGCGTCGAGACCTCGGGGTCGGCGGCCTCGACCTCACGTTCCTCGGGCCGCCGGGGCGCGGTGAAGCGCAGGAGGTTGCGGGCACGACGGCCCCGGGGCCTGCGCTCCTGGACGGGCGGGCCGGTTGCCGCGTCGCCGGCGCCGGGTGGCGCGGTCCCGGGCGGCCGTGCCGGGGTTCCCGGCGTCCTTCCCGGAGGGGCGTCGGCCGCCTGCTCGGCCGCCAGCAGCGCCTCGGGAGCGTCGGGGGCAACACCGAGCGGGTCGCTGCCCGGCCGAGCCTTTGGCTCCGCCCCCTCTGGCGTGCGCCCGTCGGCCGCAGCGGGTGCCGCGGTTCCGGGTTGTGTCGCTCCCCCGCCCGCGGGTGACGCGGCCGGAGGCCCGGACGGGGCGGGCGGCTGCTGGCCGCGGGGCGCCTCGCCCTCCTCGACTCGGGCGTCGCGGGTCGGGGTTGTCCTCGGCTCCGGCTGCGTTGAAGTGGGGCGAGTTGGCGAGGACGGAGCGGGAACCGGCGGGAGCCCGCCGCGGCGCGGGGCTCGGTCCCGCGGCTGCTTCGGGGCGGGTCCCTTGCCGGCCGGCGCGGCTGCCTGGTCGGCGGGAGCGGGCGTTGAGGCGGTACCGGCCTGCACCCTGGCTGGCTCGGCCTCTTCGGCCGCGTCGGCCCGCGCGGCGGTGAGGTCTGCCGGCGCCGGGGCGGGTTCGGCCTGCGCGGCGGTGGAGGCGGTGGAGGCGGCGGAGTCGTCGGGTACCGGGGCGGGTTCCGCCGGCCCCTCAGGAGGCTCGGCCGGTGCCGTGGCGGCATCCGCCGGTGCTGCGGCGGGGGTCGGCTGGACTGACGAGGTGTCCGCCGGCGGCGTGGCGGGCTCGGCGTCGGTCCTGGCTGCCGGGGCTTGCGCCGTATCCGGCACCTCGTCCTGCTTGCCCGCGACCGTGGCGGGCTCACTTGGCTTGCCCGAGATGGCCTGCGCGGCCGCTGCTGCGGCGGCTGCGACGGCCGCCCCGAGGGGGGCCGCGGTGGCGGGCTCCTGGCGGTCGGGCGGTGGCTGGTCCTTGGGTGGGCGCGTGGGGCGGGCGGCAGGGGCCTGAGCTTCACGCCGCGCTGGTGGTGGTGCCTGGTCGGTGTCGGGCGGCTTGCCCGGGGAGGTCTTGGGGCCGGCCCCGGCTGGCGAGTGGTCGGCGGGAGCGGCAGGGCGTGAGGGGCGGCGGCGCTGGCGCTCGGCGGCGCCGGCCGCGCCGCGTCGCGCCTGGGGCCGGGACGACGGTTCGGCGGTCGGACGGGTTGGCGCTGGCGAGGGAGCTGCTCGTTGAGGCGCCGCGTCGGCGTCGGAGGGTCCTGGCGGAACCTCGGAGGGTGGCGCTGGCCGCGCGCGGGCTGCTTCAGGTGGGGGCGGTTCAGCTTCTGCGGGCGGCGTGGGCTGGGCCTTCGAGGGCGGGGGCGGCGCGGCTGTTCGAGGCGGCGGCGACTCAGCCTCGGCAGGCGCTGGCCGGGTTGGTCGAGGCGGCGTCTTGGCCTGCTGGGACGGCGTGGGCTTCGCCTCGACCTGCGACGTCGGCTCGGTCTCGACCGGTGGCGCTGGCTCGACAGTCTGAGCCTTTGCCGCCTCGGCCTCTGCAGATGGCGTCGGCTGGACCTCGAGGGGTGGGGTGGGTAGAGGCGTTGGTTGGGTGGGGTGCGGCCGGGACTCCTCGGGCGTCTGTCGCGAGTCGATGGGCTGGGTCGGCCAGTCCGGGAGTTGGGATGGGGGCGCGGGTGGTCCCTCGGGCGGGGCTGGTGGTGGCTCGAACGCCGGGATGGACGCCGACCGGGTGTCGGAGGGAGCAGGCGGCTCGGCGGCCGCCGGCTCGGTCCTGCGACCTGCCAGGCGGTCGCTGATCCGCTGGAAGATCGATGGGCGCCCTGGAGCGGATCCTCCGGGTGGGGACGCTGCCGGGGACCCCGGGCGCCCGGGGCCAGGACCTGTGGGAGCGGAGGCACCGCCAGCAGCGGGAGTTGCCGGAGTCGGGGTCGGGCCTGATGCTGAGCGACCGGCATCGGCGCCTGCGGAGGGCGTCGGCTGGGAGGCTTCGGGGCGGGACGCCCGACCGGGACCGGCCGGTTCAGTGGTTGACCGGGGCGGCGTGGGAGCCGCAGCGGCAGGGCCGGCACCAGCCGGGTCGGCGGCTGGGATTCCCCTTGCGGCGTCTGGCTGGCCTCCCGGGGGGACGTCCGGTGCTCCGGCTTCGGTGTCGCGCGGGGCCGAGAGGCGCGGGAGTGCTCCCCACTGGCGCTGGAACCGGGACCGGGCGGCGGGGTCGGGCGTTGGTCGGTCCTCTGCCGGGCCCGACAGGCCGTTCCCAGGCAAAGCTGAATCTCTAGCTGAGGTTGAGTCCGTGGGCGCATTGGGGTCCCTGGCTGCCGGAGCGGTCGGTCCGCCGGGCTGGCCGCTCCCCGGTCCGGGCCTGGCGCCGGGCATGGCGGTGGGGCCGGTTCCGTGTTCGCTGCCGGTTGCGTCGGGCGGGATGGCGGTCGCCGGGCCGTAGCGGCGACCTCGCCATCGCCAGGTCGAGGCGTCGGGGGGAGACGGGCGGCTCTCGCCGGGAGCGGCGGGTGCCGTCGCCGGGCGAGGGTCGGTGGGCCCGGTCGAGCCTGGTTCCTTGGATCTGGCATCACCCATCCGCGACGAAGGCGTGGCCGGTCGGCCCCCGGAGGACGACGCGGCAGGACGGTCCCGAGAGGGAGGCGGGCTGGGACGCTCGCGGGAGGCAGGCGCGCCAGGGTCTTCCTGCGAGGACGCCCCAGCGGGACTCGGTCCGCGGTCAGCGGCGGCAGGCCGTGGCGGCGCCCCGCCGGCCCGGTCGGGCGGCTCTGCCGCGGAGCGGCCGGGCGGCCCTCCTGCGGTGGGACTTGCCGGCTGCCCGGCAGCGGGCTCCCGTGGCTGCGTGACGGCAGGGCGCGGCCGCTGTTCGGCGGCCGGGTCTGACGGCTGCGCAGTGGGAGGGCCTACCGGCTCCCCCGCATCGCGGCCTGACGGCTCTGCGGCAGGAGCGCCCGCCGGCTCCGCCCTAGCTCGACCCCCCGCCCTCGACCCGCTCGGCGTCGGATCAGTCGTAACCAGGTGCCACAGCTCAACAATCTCAAACGGGCGCTGGACGACCGAGCACCCCCGGTCAGGCGGGACGGATCCCGGGTCGTCGGTTGGCTCGAGGACCAGGACGAGGCGGCCGTTGAAGCGGGATCGGACGAGGTCGACGGCCTGCTTGCGGCGGGGTACGGGGAGGTCAATGACCACCGCGTCGATGTCGTCGGGGGGCAGGGTCGACCACGCCTGGAGGGTGGGGAGCTCGGTGACCCGGCCGGTGCCGTGGAGCAGGGCTCGCAGGGCAAGGCCCAGCGATGGGTCGCGTCGAAGGAGCACGACATGGCGGAACATCAGGCTGGGTCCTTACCTGGCTAAGACGTCGGCGATGCGCATGATTGCTGGCCCCAGGATCACGACGAACAACGCTGGGAAGATACAGAAGAGTACGGGGAACAGGACCTTGATGGGAACCTTCATGGCTCGTTCCTCGGCCAGCTGGCGTCGTTTGACCCGCATGTCCCTTGCCTGCACGCGGAGCACGTTGGCCACCGACACCCCGAAGATGTCGGCCTGGACCATGGCGAGCACGAAGGCGCGCAGCTCGGGGACGTCGGAGCGGTCGGCCAGGTTGCGCATGGCCTCGTTGCGGCTCCGGCCGAGCTGGACCTCCTGGAGGGTCCGGTAGAACTCGTCGGCCAGAGGGCCTGAGGTGTTCTTGGAGACGTGGGCCAGGGCCGCGTCAAAGCCCAGCCCGGCCTCGACGCAGATGGTGAGCAGGTCGATCGAGTCGGCCAGAGCGGTCCGGATCTGGTTCTGGCGGCGCTGGACGGCGTTGGTCAGGACGACGTTGGGCAGCCAGTAGCCGAGCAGGCTGATGGCGACGAACCCGAGGACCCGCAGCGGCCAGGCGAAGCCAAAGACGACGAAGAACAGCAACCCGAGCACCATCCCGACAACCAGGCCGCCCACCTTGGCGACCAGCACCCGTTCGGCGTCCCAACCGAAGGGGCTGCCGGCCATGATCAGCTTGCGCCGGATGGCGTCCCTGGCCCCGGCCGGGGTGAAGCGGCGGGCGACGCCCAGCGCGGCGTTGTAGAAGGGCTTGAGCAGGCGGTCGCGGGCCGGCCGGGCCAGCTCGCGGTTGCGCAGGTCGGCCGGGCGCAGCTCGGCCGCCCGGATGGCCTGGAGGGTCCGGTAGGCCTGACGGCGCTCAGTCACGATCGACTGGACCGAGTAGGCGACCACGAACACGGCCATGAACACGGCGGTGGCACCGACGGCGAGGAGTGGAGTCGACATGTCGCCTCAGACCTTGATCTCGGTGGTCTTCTTCAGCCAGAACACCCCGATGATCATGAGCACGGCGGCCCCGGCCATCATCATGACCCCGACCGTGGTGGTATACAGCGGCCGCAGGAACACCGGATTGAGCAGGAGCAGGCCGGCGAACAGCAGCACGGGCAGGACGGACAGGATCACACTCGACAGCCGGCCCTCGGCCGACAGCGCCTTGATCTGCCGTTTCAGCGCGTAGCGGTCGCGGATCGTCTGGGACACGGTGCTCAGCACCTCGGCCAGGTTGCCGCCGACCTGCCGCTGGAGCCTGATGGCCATCACCGTCCACTCGAAGTCGACACTCTTCGTGCGCTTGGCCATCGCCTCGAACGCCTCCTCCAGCGGCCGGCCCAGCCTGGCCTCGGTCAGCACCCGCTGGAACTCGGCGGCGATCGGGTCGGCGGCCTCGTGGACCACCGTGTCCACCGCCTGCTGGAGGCTGTGACCGGCCTGGAGGGCGCCCGAGACCAACTGGAGGGTGCTCGGGAGCTGCTCGTCGAACTTGGCCTGGCGCCGCGACGCCAGCACCGCCAGCCAGAGGAGCGGCGCCACCGTGCCTACCAGCACCGTCAGCGCCGCGAAGAGCAGGTTCTGGGTGAGGATCAGCACCAGCAGCGGTGGGATGAACGCCGACCCGAGCGAGATGAGCACGAACTCGGCCACCCGCATGTTCAGCCCGGCCGCCTCCAGGCGGTCCAGGAAGGCCTCCTCGAGGTTGCCCCGCTGGACCAGCGTCTCGGCCATGGCGGTGGCCCTGCCGGCCCACTCGCTGGAGCCGAAGGCCGTCGGCCGGGTCCGCTCGTCGGCGATCGCCGACGTGAGCGAGTACGGGGACAGCCGCTGGCGCAGCGCCCGGTAGGGCCTGGAGCTGCGCGACCCGGGCCCGAAGAGCAGAAGGAGAACCAGCAGGATGGCGACGAAGCCGCACAGGGCGACGATGTAGCGTCCCTGGCTGCTCTCCAGCCGGCTCAGGGCCGGCGCCCGGGGCAGCTCGGCCGGGAGGGGCGCGGTGGCCGGGCCTGCCTGCTGTGGGATGAAGAACCGGTCGTTGTGGTACTCCCCCACCCCGCCACTTGCCTGCACCGTGAGCCGGAAGTCGACCTCGCTGCCCAGGCCGGGGGGCAGGGGGAGGTCGACCACGTACTGCGAGGCCAGGTTGCGCCCCAGGGCCCCCAGCAGCGCCTCCAGGTTCTCGACCTTGGTTGGCACGGTGTCTCCCCCGGTCCCCTCGGCCAGCTTGGCCAGTGCGGCCTGGTCCTGGGGCCGGCCGGGGACCTCGAGGCCGACGGTGAAGACCCTGACCTTCGCCTTCTTGGCGGCTGCGATCGCCTGCCCGAGGGTGGTCGGGGTCCCTTCGTGGCGACCGTCGGAGAGCAGGAACAGGTTCCGCTGGCCCGGCTGGCCGGCCAGCTGGCGGGAGGCGAGCACGACGGCGTCGTAGAGGGCCGTGTCGCCCTGGGGGTCGTCCACCTTCAAGGCCTGGATCGCCCTGCCGACCTGGCCGGTGCTGTCGGTCGGGAGCTGGACGACCTTGGGGTCGTTGGCGAAGGAGATCACCCCCATCTGGGTGCCCGGCCGCATCTGGCCGGCGAAGTTGGCGGCGGCCCGGCGGGCGGTGCCGATGTTGTCGTTCTGGAGCATGCTGCCGCTGGTGTCCACGGCCAGGAACACCGCCAGCTGACCGCTCGAGCCCTGCTGCTCCTGCAACGGGGTGGCCTTGAGGCCCCGGACCGGCTGCCCGTCGATGGTGGCGGTGAAGTCGCCCTGGTCGAGGCGCTCCCCCGTCCAGGCGGGGCCGGACATGGCCACGGTGACCTTGAGCCGGGCGGCGGCCGCCTCGCTGTCCCGCAGCTTGACCTGGAGCGGGTCGGACTGCTGGGCGGCGGCGGCCGGGGCGGCCAGGCCGAGCGACCCGAGCAGCAGCCCGGCCAGCAGCAGGCTCCCTCGCCCGGCCACCCGGCGCCTCATCGACGCATCGCCAGCGGGACCGAGCCGCTCTCGTTCTGGAACAGCTCGGACGGGAAGTGGATGCCCTGGTCGCTGAGGCGCTCCAGGAACCTGGGGCGCAGACCTGTCGGCTGGATGGTGCCCCGGAAGCGGCCGTTCTCGTCGATGCCGGCCCGGTAGTCGAACACGTAGATGTCCTGGAGGGTGATGACGTCGCCCTCCATGCCGACGATCTCGGTGACGTGGGTGAGCCGGCGGCTGCCGTCCTTGAGGCGTGCCTGGTGCACGATCAGGTTGATGGCCGAGGCGATCTGCTCGCGGATCGCCCGCATGGGGATGTCGACCCCGGCCATCAGGACCATCGTCTCCAGCCGCGACAGGACGTCGCGGGGCGAGTTGGCGTGGACGGTGGTCAGCGAGCCGTCGTGGCCGGTGTTCATGGCCTGGAGCATGTCGAGGGCCTC
>Ga0126312_10003815_pt1 | contig 10174 bp, 9 predicted proteins | sample Plot104A_FD_92537 | JGI IMG/M metagenome (GOLD analysis project Ga0126312, IMG submission 92537) | Serpentine soil microbial communities from UC McLaughlin Reserve, CA, USA - Plot104A | ecosystem: Environmental > Terrestrial > Soil > Grasslands | place: USA: UC McLaughlin Reserve, Lake County...
TGGAGGTGCTCTACGGGCCGATGATCCACGAGCGCTTCCACGAGCGGTTCCTGGACTGGCTCGAGCTCGTCCGCGACCACCATGCGCTGCACGGCTCGACCGCCACCGGACGCATCACGTCCGACAATCCGCGCGAGGGATTCCGGGGCGACCCCGATATCGGGCTGTACGACCACCCCACGATCGTCGATGGCGTGCGCCCCGAGGACGACCTCTACAAGGTCGAGACCTTCGGCCCGATCGTGGGCGTGGCGAGGTTCGGAGACTTCGACGAGGCGATCGCACTCGCCAACGGCCACGGCTACGGTCTGTCGGCGGCGATCTACACGACGAGCCCGACCCACGCCTTCCGGTTCCGCGAGCGCTGCGGGGCCGGGATGATCTCCATCAACAACTCGACGTCGGGCGCCGAGGCCCATCTGCCGTTCGGCGGCAACGGGAAGTCGGGGAACGGCTCGCGCCAGTCGGGCATGTGGGTGCTCGACCAGTTCACGCGATGGCAGTCGGTCAACTGGGACTACGCCGGCCGGCTTCAGAAGGCGCAGATGGAGACCGCCGACGTGAGCGCCGACCTTGGCTTCCGCCTCTGACGCAGACGTCGCGCGGGTCCTGGCGCGAGCGTTTGGCGAAGAGGACCCGTTCTGGACGTACGTCGAGCCCGACACCGAGGCGCTGACACGGGCGCTGGAGAAGTGGTTCCCCATCTGCGTGTGCTACGGACGCGTGTACGGGGTGATCGACTCCCATGGCGACGGCGAGGTCGTCGGCGGCGCCGTGTGGCTGCCGCCCGACCGGCACGAGATGAACTTCTGGCGCATGCTGCGCACCGGCATGCTGCGGACGCCGCGCATCCTCGGGCGCCCGGCGTTCGGCCGCCTCAACAGGGCGAGCAAGGCGCTCGACGCCGCGCGTGCGCGGCTGATGCCGCCCGAGGCCGACTACCTGTGGATCCTCGGCGTCGACCCCGCGCACCAGGGGCGCGGGCAGGGCGCGGCGACGATCGCGCACGGGCTCGCCCGGGCCGACGCAGCGAGCAAGCCCGTCTACCTCGAGACCTACAAGGAGCGCAACCTCGCGTTCTACCGCCGCCATGGGTTCGAGGTGGCGCGCGAGGAGCACCCGCCGCAAGGGCCGCCGTTCTGGGCGATGCTGCGGCCGGCTCAGCGCTAGGCGGGCGCGCGCTTGCGGTACCAGCGCGGCGACGTCGTCGGCGGCGGCTGCAGCGCGGCCTTCGCCACCAGCACGCTCGGCCGCGGATCGGCGACATGGCGTGCGAGCGCCTGCTCGAAGGCGTCGTCGAGACCCTCGACCGTCTCGGCCTCCACGCCGAACGAGCGCGCCAACGCCTCGAAGTCGGGCGTATGCAGGTCGACGCCGTGGCGCTCACGGCCAGCCGCATCCTGGTCGAAGCGCAGCATGCCGTAGCCGCCGTCGTCGACCACGACCGCGGTGAGCGGCAGCTCCTCCTGCGCCGCGGTGGCCAGCTCGCCGCACGCGAACAGGAACCCGCCATCGCCGGAGAACGAGACGACCGGCCCGCGGGCTGCCGCCGCGGCGCCCAGCGAGGCCGGGAACGCGAAGCCCAGCGTGCCCCAGCCCATCGGGTAGGCAAGCCGGCGCGGTGCGGGCACGCGATGAAAGCCGGCGAGCCAGTAGCCGGGGATGCACATGTCGGCGAAGAGGACGGCCTCGTCGGGCAGGGCGGCAGCGACCGCGTCGAGGAAGCGCAACTCGGCCGGGAAGTCGCGCCCGAGCTCGGCCCGCGTGGCGCGGCGCAGGCCCTCCAGGTCGACCCAGGGCTCGCGCTGCTCGAGGTGCCCCGCGAGCTCGCCGGCGAGCGTCGCGTCGCCTTCGACCACGACGTCAGGCTCGTAGTTCTTGGCGGCATCGGTGGCGTCGACGTTGATCGCCACAAGCGTTGGCGGCACCGGATGCAGCCAGTTCTGCGTGCTCATGCCGTCGAGGTCGGACCCAACCGCCACCACGACATCGGCTTGGTCCCACAGGGCGCCCGTGCGGGGCAGGTGGGGCGGGAGCCCGACGGCGAGCGCATGGGCGCCGGCCAGCCCGCGCGCGGTGTACGTCGTGAAGATCGGCGCGCCGAGCTTCTCGGCCAGCGCCGCGACGGCGTCGCCGGCGTCGCGGGCACCCCCGCCGGCCCACACCAGCGGGCGCTGCGCCCCGGCCAGCACCCGAACGGCAGGGGTCAAGTCTTTCTTTGCAGCAGACCGTGTTTCGGTGTGGCGAGGAAAGACTTGACCCCCATCCTCGGCGGACAGCAGGTCGGTCGGGATCTCGACGTACACCGGGCGCGACGGGGCCGCTGCGGCGTCGGCGATCGCCTTCGCCACCGCGGAGCCGACATCGCCGGCGCGCAGCGTCTTCTTGGTCACCGGCGCGAACAGCCCCGCCTGGTCGGGCACCTCGTGCAGCGCGCCGCGGTGGACGCCCTCCCGGCGCAGCCCGGTTGGGATGTCGGTGGCCATGACGACGACCGGCGAGCGCGAGGCCCACGCCTCGCCGACGGCTCCCAGCGTGTTCGCCGCCCCCGGCCCCGTGGTCACGAGCGCGACCCCGACGCGGCCGGTCGCGCGCGCGTAGCCGTCGGCGGCGTAGGCGGCGGCCTGCTCGTGGCGGACGCCGACGAGCCGGATCGGGGACGTGCGCAGCGCCTCCCAGGCGGCGAGGTTGTGCACTCCGGGCAGGCCGAAGACGACCTCGACGCCCGCTTGCTCGAGCGCCGCGACGAGGCCGGCGGCGCCGCTCAAGCCGCCGACGAGAGCTGGCGCGGCCGGGCCTCGCGCACGCGCGCGAGGAGGTCGTCGACCTCGGGGTCGTCGCCCAGCGCGAGCGCGCGCTCGGAGGCGGCGACCGTGTCGCTGACCCGGTCGGTGCGGGCCAGCGCATGGGCGTAGCGGGACCACGCCCTCGCCGCCTCCGGATCGAGCACGGTGGCCTGCTCGCACGCCGAGACCTCGGCGCCGACGTCGCCGATCAGGTGGTGGACGAGCGCGAGGTCGAGCAGCGTCTCCACGCTCGGCTCGATCAGCAGCCCGCGCTCGAAGGCCGCCCGCGCGGCCACCCGGTCGCCCAGGCGCAGCCGCAGCCGGCCCAACCGCCCCCAGGCCGACGCGTCGGCCGGGGCGCGGTCGGCGGCGCGCTGGGCCTCGTCCGCCGCCAACCGGTAGGCGCCCATGTCCTCGTAGATGCGCGCGGCGTAGCGATAGGCGGTCGGGCGATCACCCTCGATGCGGATCCAGTCACGCACGGCGCGAGCGGCGGCCGGGAAGTTCTTTGCCTGCCAGAACGCCAGCGTCATCAGCCGCAGGACCGCCGGGTTGCGCGGCTCGGCGTTGCGCGCGTAGACCAGCCGCTGGGCCGCCGTCGAGTAGTCCCCCTCGATCATCGCGTGCTGGGCGGCGGTGACGAACCGCTGCACACGGTCGGCGGCGAGGTCGGGCTTGGAGAAGTCGACGAACTGCAGCGAGCCCGCGGGCACGGTGCGCACCCCGACCTGGAACTTCACCCGCGCCCACTGCTGGACCTCCTCGCCGTCGCCCGAGAAGTAGATGCCGGTGACGCTGCCGACGCCCCACTCCGGGTACGAGAGGCACCGCGCGTAGCGGTGGACGACGGAGTGGTCGGGGGTGCGATCGCCGAACGGGTCGTTGCGCGCGCGGTCCTGTGCCTCGGCGCGGGCGCGCTGCTCGGCCTCGTAGGCGCGGCGCCCCTCCTCGGCCCGGCGCTTGCGCGCGGCGGCGGCGCTGACCTTGACCGCGTTGGCCGAGACCCGCCCGCCCCGCGACCCCTCGGCCAGGCGCTCGAGTTGGTCGGCCGCCTCGTTGATCGCCTTCAGATGGCGCTCGTGCTCGAACTGGCGCCCTGCCGGCGCGATGTCCGGATGCCACTGCTTGGCCAGGCGCCTGCGGGCAAGCTGAACCGCCCGCTTGTCGAACGGCGGCTCGAGCTCCAGGAGCAGAATCGACTGCTCGATGTCCAGGACCGCAGGCATACCCAACTTACGTTACCGCCGCGTTCCAGACCTACCTGGGGGCCTGCCGACCGGAAGCCGACCGGGCCTACTGGCTAACGGGCAGCCGGACGAGAGCTTGACTTCCCACCAGCCGGCGAGCATCCCGACCAGGCCCAGCCGCGGGCGCACGGCGTAGGCGCCGCAGCCGGGCTCCGAGCTCGGCGACGCTGAGCAGCCGCGGGCCCGCTCGCGGCGGGGATGCGCCCGGCAGCGCGTCATCGGCCACGAGCGTCGAAAGCCGGGCGTCGAGACGGGCGATCTGCACGCGCAGAGTGCGGCGGATCGCCGGCAGGTCGGCCGCTCGGACGGCGGGAAGATCGAGGGGGTCGCGGTCGGGGGGCAGCCGCGACGGACATGGTCAGCCTCCGATCGGCGCGCGCGGGTTGGCGCCCCAGAAGACCTGGGTGCCGAGCATCCCGATCAGGTGCACGAGCACGATGTTGAGCACCATCGACTTGGCGGTGGCGGTCCCCACCCCCACGGGCCCGCCGCTGGCGTTGTAGCCGTAGTACAGGCCGACGAGGACGATGACCGTGGCCATCGTCATCCCCTTTATCAAGCTGAATAAGAGGTCGGGTGGGTTCTGGAAGACCCAGAAGATCAGCGAGTAGCCGCCCGAGGAGACGTCCCCGATCTGCAGCACCACCGCCAGGTAGGAGGCGAAGAACCCGGCGCCCACCGAGATGATGTACACGAAGGGCAGCACCATCCACGAGGCCAGCAGCTTGGTCGCGCACAGGAAGCGCATCGAGTCGATGCCCATGACCTCGAGCGCGTCGATCTCGTCGGTGATCCGCATCGACCCCAGCTCGGCCACCATCCCGGTGCCCACCTTGGCGGCCATCATGTAGCCGAAGGCGTAGGGCACGAGCTCGCGCAGGTCGCACCAGGCGGCAAAGACCCCGGCGTAGGCGGGCGTGCCCTGCGAGCGCGTGAAGTAGGCGCCCTCGATCCCGCATTGCAGGCCGATGATGAACACCAGCCCGCAGATGACGAGCGTCGAGGAGATGATGAGGATGCCGGCCTGGCGCAGGGTCTCGCCGAAGAAGCGCAGCACCTTGCCGCTGTAGACCAGCCCCAGCGTCCGCCCGGCGAAGCGCGCGATCTCCCCGAACGAGGCGATCCAGTCGCGCGGAACGGCGAGCCAACCGGTGTTCATCGGGTCACGGTGATCTCAGGATGCGTCGCCAACAGGGTCTGGGTGAACACGTAGTTGAACGCAAATACTCCCAGGAAGGCAATCACGACGCCCTGGCTGACCGCGCGGCCGACGCGCTCCGCGCCGCCGGAGGCGGTCATGCCCTTATAACAGCAGACGATCGCGATGATTGCGCCGAACAGGGTGCACTTCAGGACCGACCCCCAGAGGTCCGTGGTCGACGCGTCGGTGAAGAAGGTGGCCCAAAACGGCCCCAGCGGCGCGCCGTTGACCAGCGTGGCGATGATGCCGCCAAAGATCCCGAACAACAGCGGTCGGCCGTCGAGGGCAGGCGGCTCGCGGACGACGAGCGCCTTGCCTCGACGCTAGCGTCCAGTCCGTGGACTGGTTCCGCGGCAGGACGGCGCTGGTCACCGGCGCCGCGCATGGCATCGGGCGCGCGATTGCCGAACAGCTGCGCGAGCTCGACGCGCGGGTCGTCGCCGTCGACCTCGACGCCGACGCCCTCGGCGACTTCGAGCTGCGCCACACCGCCGACCTCTCGCGCGACGGAACCGAGGACCTCGGGCGCGAGCTCGACGACCGCTTCGGGCCGATCGCGCTGCTCGTCAACAACGTCGGCACGCTCACCCCGCACACCTTCGCCGAGGTCGAGCCGGCCGACTTCGACCGGGTCATCCGCACCAACCTCCGCGGACCGTGGTTCCTGACCCGCGCGGTCACGAAGCGGATGGTCGAGCGCAAGGCGGGCGGGGCGGTGCTCTTCGTCTCGTCGCTGCACGACCACGTCCCCCTCCACCGCCCGCACTACAGCGCCAGCAAGGCGGCGGTCTCGATGCTCGTGCGCGAGCTCGCCCACGAGCTGGGGCCGCGCGGCATCCGGGTCAACGCCGTCTCGCCCGGCGCGATCGCGACCCGGCTGACCGACGAGCGCGCACTTCAGCAGCTGCAGCCGCACTTCCCGCTCGGGCGCCCCGGCCGGCCCGAGGACGTCGCCCGCATCGCCGCGGTGCTGCTGAGCGACGAGTGGTCGGGCTACGTCACAGGGGCAAACGTTCCGGTGGACGGCGGGCTCGACCTCATCACCTGGTTCTGACGCTCCTATCCTGCGCCGCCATGGCGCAGCAGTACGTCTACACGATGCACCGCCTGACCAAGGCGTACCCGAGCAAGACCGTGCTCGAGGACATCTCGCTGTCGTTCCTGCCCGGCGCCAAGATCGGGGTGCTCGGACTCAACGGCTCCGGGAAGTCGACCCTGCTGCGCATCATGGCCGGGCGCGAGACCGAGTTCCGCGGCGACGCCGTGCTCGCCCCAGACGCGACCGTCGGCCTGCTCGAGCAGGAGCCGCAGCTCGACGAGGGCAAGGACGTGCGCGGGAACGTCGAGGACGGCGTCGCGGAGCAGCGCGCCCTGCTCGACCGCTTCAACGAGCTGTCGGCCAACTACACCGACGAGACGGCGGACGAGTTCGCGAAGCTGCAGGAGCAGATCGACGCGGTCGACGCGTGGAACCTCGAGACCACCCTCGAGATCGCCATGGACGCCCTGCGCCTGCCGCCCGGCGACGCCGACGTGACCACGCTCTCCGGAGGCGAGCGGCGCCGCGTCGCGCTGTGCCGCCTGCTGCTCCGCCAGCCCGACCTGCTGCTGCTCGACGAGCCCACCAACCACCTCGACGCCGAGACGGTCGCCTGGCTCGAGCGCCACTTGGCCGAGTACCCCGGCACGGTCGTCGCCGTCACCCACGACCGCTACTTCCTCGACAACGTCGCCGGCTGGATTCTCGAGCTCGACCGTGGACGCGGCATCCCGTTCCGGGGCAATTACTCGTCCTGGCTCGAGCAGAAGCAAGAGCGCCTGGCGCAGGAGGAGAAGTCCGAGTCGGCGCGCCGGCGCACGCTCGGCCGCGAGCTCGAATGGGCGCGCCTGACCCCGAGCGCGCGGCGCGGCAAGCCCAAGGCGCGCCTGAACCGCTACGAGGCGCTGCTGGCCGAGGACCGCAACGTCTCGCTCGACAACGTCCAGATCCACATCCCGGCCGGCCCGCGGCTGGGCGACGTCGTGGTCCGGGCGCGGGGCCTGCGCAAGGCCTACGGCGACCGGCTCCTGATCGACGGGCTGGAGTTCGGGCTGCCGCCCGCCGGGATCGTCGGGATCATCGGCCCCAACGGCGCCGGCAAGACGACGCTGCTGCGCATGGTCACCGGCGAGGAGGAGCCGGATGCGGGCGAGTTGCAATTGGGCGAAACCGTCGAGCTGGCCTATGTCGACCAGTCCCGCGACGCCCTCGACCCCGACAAGACGATCTGGGAGGAGATCTCGGGGGGCGACGACCAGATCCTCGTCGGCGACCGCAAGGTCGCCTCGCGCGCCTATGTCGCCGGCTTCAACTTCCGCGGCCCGGACCAGCAGAAGAAGGTCGGGACGCTCTCGGGCGGCGAGCGCAACCGCGTGCACCTGGCCAAGCTGCTGCGCCGCGGCGGCAACCTGCTGCTGCTCGACGAGCCCACGAACGACCTCGACGTCGACACCCTGCGGGCGCTCGAGGAGGCGCTGCTGAGCTTCGCCGGCTGCGCCGTCGTGGTCTCGCACGACCGCTGGTTCCTCGACCGCATCGCCACCCACGTGCTCGCGTTCGAAGGCGACTCCCAGGTGACCTGGTTCGAGGGGAACTTCGAGGCCTACGAGTCGTGGCGGCACGAGCGGCTCGGCGCCGAGGCCGACCGCCCGCACCGCATCACGTACAAGAAGCTCGTCCGCGGCTAGGCCGGCACGAAGCGCAGGATCAGCGTCTCGCCCGCGGGCCGCGACTCGATGAGCCGCAGGGACACCGGCGATTCGTGCGCGCCGAACAGGCGCTTGCCGGCGCCGAGGACGGTCGGGAACACCATCAGGCGCAACTCGTCGATCGCGCGGGCGGCGAGTAGGGCCCGTGTGAGCTGCGCGCTGCCGTTGACGAGGATGTCGCCCTCGTGCCGCTCCTTGACCGTCGCGGCCGCGCCCGCCACGTCGCCGCCGACCATGGTCGTGTTGGACCATTCCGGGTCGTTCAGGTTCTCCGAGACGACGTACTTCGGCATCGAGTTGAACTTGTCCGCGAAGTCCCCGGTCCGCGATGGCCACGCTTCCGCGAAGCCCTCGTAGGTCCGGCGGCCGAGCAGAAGAGCGTCGGCGGCCATCACCTCCTCGAACTTGAAGCGGTCGCCCTCGTCCCCGCGCTCGAACGAAAATGCCCAGCCCCCGCGATCGAAGCCCTCGGCACCGCCTGGGTCCTCGATCACGCCGTCGATGGTGATGAACTGCGTCACGACGATCCTTCCCATGGTGGTCCTCCTCGGTGGTGGTGGATGGGTCAGATGTCCGCGACGGCCTCTTCGCCCACCGCGGTCCGGGGCAGCAGCAGCGCCAGCGCCCCCGCCGCCAAGAACAGGGCGACGACGACCGGCAGGGCGTGCTCGAACGCGCCCGTGAACGAGCGGTGCTCGAGCTCGGAGAAGAAGACGGTGCCGACGATCGCGACGCCGAGCGCTCCGCCGAGCTGCTGGGCCGTGCTGAACATGCCTCCGGCGCCCCCGGCGACATTGTGGGGGACGGCGGCCAGCACGACGTTGACGAGCGGGATGATCAGCAGCGACAGCCCGACGCCTGCGACCACCAGCCCGGGAACGACCGGCCACGGGTCGGCGCCGTGCCCGACGTCGCTTGCGCCCAACCCCACCCCGAGCGCGCCGAGGGCCATCAGCACGCCGCCGACGGCGAGCACGAGGCGCCCGTAGCGCTGGGCGAGCGGCACCGCCCTCGGAGCGAGCGCGAAGCTGCCGGTGCTGAACGCCAGCGCCGTCAGGCCCGCGCCGAGCGGTGAGAACCCCATGCCGACCTGGATCCAGACGGCGAACACGAGGAAGAACCCCTGCAACCCGGCCGAGAACGCGAGCTGCACGATCAGGCCGGCCGGGAAGGCGAGGATGCGTAGCAGCCGCGTGCGCAACAGCGGCTGGATGCGGTCATCCCGCCGCCGGTCCTCGACGACGCCAAGCGCAACCAGGCCGCCCAGCCCGGCGCCGAGCACCAGCCATAGCCAGCCCGGCCACCCGAGGCTGCGGCCCTCGAGCAGCGGGTAGGCGATGGCGACGATGGCGACGGTCAAGAGAGCCGCGCCGCCGACATCCGGGCGTCCGGCGTCGGAGTCGCGCGTCTCGGGCACCACCCGGCTTGTCGCAACGAGCGAGACCAGCGCGACCGGCACGTTGACGAAGAAGACCGTCCGCCAGCCCCAGCCGAAGAGGTCGGCCTCGGTCAGGACGCCGCCGAGCACGAGCCCGAGCGCCGATGCGAAGCCCAGGATCGCGCCGTACAGGCCGAACGCCTTGCCGCGCTCCTCGCCCGAGAAGATCACCCGGAAGGTCGCCAGGAGCTGCGGGATCATCGCCGCGGCAGCGGCGCCCTGGACCACGCGCGCGCCGATCAGCTCACCGGGGCTCTGCGCGAGCCCCGCTCCGAGGCTGGCGAGGCCGAACACCGCGATCCCGGCCATGAACATCCGCCTGCGGCCGAGCGCGTCCCCGAAGCTGCCGGAGACGATCATCGTCGCGGCAAACGCCAGCATGTAGGCCGACACCACCCACTCGAGCTGCGTGCCGCTGGCGCCAAGGTCCGCGCGGATCGTCGGCAGCGCGACGTTGACGACCGTGATGTCGATGAGGTCCATCGTCGCGGCCACGATCATCACGACAGCGGCCAGCCAGCGCCGGCGATAGCGGGGCGCTGCCGCGGTGCCCAACCCAGCGGACGGGCTCGCCGCTACCGCCGGACCGTCCCCCTCAATGGCCCTTCGCCTGTCGACCAAAATCTCGAACCACCTTTCCCTTATCGATCAGTGTTCGACAACGAACGGTGTTCTAGCACGCTGCGCGCAGGTCGGTCAACCGCCGTTCGCCGTTAGTACGCTGTTCGATAGAGATGACAAACCCGCCACCCCA
>Ga0126312_10003816_pt1 | contig 10171 bp, 12 predicted proteins | sample Plot104A_FD_92537 | JGI IMG/M metagenome (GOLD analysis project Ga0126312, IMG submission 92537) | Serpentine soil microbial communities from UC McLaughlin Reserve, CA, USA - Plot104A | ecosystem: Environmental > Terrestrial > Soil > Grasslands | place: USA: UC McLaughlin Reserve, Lake County...
AGCCGCGGAACAGGAACTCCTCGGCCACGGGCGCCATGACGCAGACGACGAGCAGCCCGAACAGCAGCGCGAGGGTCGAGTCCTTCACGCCGAGGTCGTCGAGGACCTCCTGCTGCTCGGTGAGGTCGAGCGCCTGCGTCCAGGCCGCCGCGAGCAGGATGAAGCCCGCCGCCACCGTCAGCTTGGCGCCGACGAGCCGCGCGATCCTGTCGGCGGGAAGCGCGCCGGCGATGAGACCGCCGATCAGCGGCAGCAGCCGCAGCCCGGAGCCCATCGCGTCCGTGCCGAGCACAGCCTGGAAGTACTGCGGCATCGTGAACAGGACGCCGATCAGGGCGAGGATCGCCACTGCCTGCAGGGTGACCCCCCAGGTGAAGGAAGCCGAGCGGAACAAGACCGGGTCGACGAGCGGCTCCCCGCCCGGCTGGCGGCTCAGCCGTCGCTCCCAGCCGAAGAAGGCGAGGAGTAGTGCGAGGCCGCCGAACATCGGGACGAGCCCCCGCGTGCTGCTCCAGCCATGCTGGCCGGCCTCGATCAGGCCGTAGGTTACGGCGACGAGGCCCGCGGCCGAGGCGACGACACCGACCACGTCGAGGCCGGGCCGTTGGCTCGAGCGAGTGTCCGGCACGAGCGCCAGGACGGCGACGATCCCGACAAGCGCGACCGGAACGTTGAGCAGGAAGACCCAGCCCCACCAGTAGTGAGTGAGGAGCCAGCCGCCGAGGATCGGCCCGATCGGCAACGCGAGGAAGTTCGCGGCCGCCCAGATTCCGACCGCCCTCGGCCGTTCCTCGTCACGGAAGAGGACCGTCAGCGCCGAGAGGGCCATCACGATCACCCCCGCCCCGGCGAGCGCGAGCAGCGCACGGGCGGCGATGAACGCGCCGGGCGAGGGTGCATACGCGCAGGCCGCCGAGCCGGCCCCGAAAAGCGCCAGCGACGCCAACATGACCTTCTTGCGGCCGTAGAGCGGTCGCCAAGTAGGCCGGCGGGTAGCATCGCCGCCGCCAGCACGAGCAGGTAGCCGGACTGAAACCACTGCAAGTCCGACTCCGACGCATGCAGCGAGCCGGCCAGCGTGGGCAACGCCACGCTCAGCACGGTCCCGTCTAGCCCGACCGCCAGCCGGCCAGGGTCACCGCACCCAGGGCCCACCACCTTCGCGAATCGGTCCCGAATCTGAGAGCTACATCCACTTAGATCGCTCCTTTGCTCAGTGCTGTCGGCTTGCACTGAGGCGCCGCGCGGCCGTCGCTGCGCGACGCTTGATGTGAAATTCGCCTCACCTACTGCCTTCCGACGGTTCCAGGACCTGAGACCGATAACCGTGCTTTGCCCGCTGCGGAACGCTCGGCCAGGAACGCGCTCCAGTCAACCGATCCCTCAGAGATGAACCGCACCAGCTCGACCTCGTTCTTGGTCAAGTCCGGTGAACCGCCCGTGGCCTCAATCTCCGAGCGCAGGTGTTCCCTAACGGCGGTTGCCGTGAAGTCCCGCAGGAAGTGCCTGATGCCCTTCATCAACTCCTCCTTGCTTGTGGTCGAGAACGAGAACGAGAGCCTCCCTCGGCCTTGCGGGGCAGCACCGGTTCGAGGGAAGCGAATCCATCGTGTAGTCAGACTCGATGAGGTTCATCGGCTGCGATCCACGACAGCCGACGGGCGTATTTGGCGAGGTCGCGACGGTCTGCGTTGCCATGATCGGCTCCTCTTCCCGGTCGTAGGTGAGTTTCAGCAGACGAGCCAATCGTCTCCCCGGTCAGTCGGTGCGGGGATCGTTCGATCGGTGGGTTCGGCGGTCGGTTCGAACTGCGGAAGCGGCGGAGTCCGAGGTCATGCGGACCCTCAGGCGCGGCGCCCCCTTGAGGCTCGCTCCGTAACGCTCGACGCCCTCTCGCGCCGACGTCTCGAAACGATCGCACGCTAAGAGGAGCACGACCAGCCCTGCCGATCCTCCGGCCGGCCGATGGCGCCGCACCCCCGAGCTAGCCGAGACTCGGAGGTGCCTCCGTCACACAATTGAGGAGGTCATGATGAGCATCGCGCCCGTTACCCGCGAAGGCTGGCTCGCGATCGAGCTGACCGGGATGGACGTTGCCCGCCGATTCTGCCGACGAATATCCCCACGCTCAGACTGCGGCAAGACGCACCAGCGTCAGCAGGTCGGCGACGCAGCCGAGAGCCGAGACCACGGCACGAGCCTAACGGGGCTACGCGGCGAGCTCTCGCGGTGACGGCGTTAGGTGTGACGCGGCGATCAGGGCCGGTGCTGCCGTGAGTCTGAGCGAGCGCGCGGCGAGCGGGAGCGCGAGCGCGTGCAGCGGGGTCCAGTGCAATCCGTACTCGTGGCGCAGCCGCGGCGGGAGAAGACCTGCGGTCGCCAGTCGGTGGGCGGGGACGAGCAGGCGCAGCGGCGGAGGCAGAGGAGCCTCGAGGATCACCGCCGCCACCTCTCTCGCCGGCGGGGTGACCACGATCGCCTTGCCGGCGAGCTGGGCGGCGAAGTAGTCGCGGAAGTCGGCAAGGGAGCACGGGATGACGGCGGCGGGTGTGCCGAAGAGGCGGGCGACCAGCGCCATCTCCTGGTAGTAGCGCTCCTGCTCGGCGGTCGAGAGCACGCGGACGAACCGTTGGTAAACCGTGAGCGAGGCGTCGATCAGCGTGGCGTGCACCCAAAGCATCAACTCGGGGTCGGCAGCCGAGTAGCGGGTTCCGGGCGGGCAGCAACCGAGCTGCACGTCTATCCGCCCGTGGACGCGGGCGTGCACGGCCTGCACCGCTTCCGCGGCCCGGTCTGCCTCCTCCCTCGTGCCGTAGGTGATCAGGTAGAGCGCTCGAAGCGTACGCCCGAGCCTGCGCCAGAGGTCTTCTCGATAGTCGGAGTGCAAGACGACTCCGGCCGCGACAAGAGGGTGAGCGACCTGCAGCAGAGTTGCCGGTCCGCCGCCCAAGAACGGCGTCAGCGGTGAGTTGCCGACCCTTCGGATCACGCTCTCGGGCGCGAAATAGCCGTCGCGACTAGTGAGTCGCTCCGCGTGCGTGCGCCCATGTGGTCGCCGAATGGCCGAATGGGCCGTCATACGGAGGCTAACCGCCTTCGACCGTGCGCACACCCGCGGCGGTCGCTACAACGTTGGCCGTGTCCTCCGGCAGGCTGGCCCGCTCGCCGTTCAAGCTGGCCTCGAGGTTGCTCGGCGCACCGAGGCGGAGCCAGAGGCGTTTTCCAGCGAAACGGAGGGACTGGCCCTCCTCGAGCATGCCCTCGTAAAGATGCCTACCCGCCGATGAGCCGAGCTGCACGCGGAGCCAGCAGGGCCCGTGCGCAGCAGTCAGGACAAGGGTCGCCGCCCGTGCCTCGCGCGCTCGTCGGGGGACTCTCACCGGGGCCGACGGCGCTTTCCTCAGCGCAGGCCCGCCGGTCGGCGCAGGCTCGGTGGGCTCACCGCCGGTGTCGAGCCTCCAGGCGAGAACGGCAACGAGGGCGACGGTTATAAGGGCGCCAGCGATCTCGCGCGCCGGGAGCCAGCTCAGCTCGATCCGACGACGCGGGATGGGCTGGGGCAGGGGCTCTTCGGGAGGAGCGAAGCGCGCGTTGTACTCGTCGACGAAGAGGTCCGCTTGGAGTTCGAGGTAGTCCGCGTAGGTGCGCAGAAACCCCCGGGCGTAAGCCTCCCCGGGAAGCAGGTCGAAGCGGTCGTTCTCGAGCGCATCGAGATACTTCGTGCGGATGTGCGTAGCCGCCTCGACCTGGGCAAGCTCGACCCCGCGGCGAATCCGCGCTTCGCGGAGACTGCTGCCGATCTCGAGCACCCTGCACCTCTTCCTCTGACCTCGGCGCTCGCAGGGATGTGCCTGCGGCGAGTCAGCCGCGCCGCACGTGAACGAGGTTACCGCAAAATGGAGCAAAAAATGTCGAAATGCGGGGTTTTCGCGCTCGCGGCTCTGTCGCCTTCCGCACTGGAAAGATGCAGGCGTAATGGCGGAGTTGCCTAGCGGAACCGTCACGCTTCGGATGACGGAGGGGAGGCGAATGATGCGCGGAGGCTGTTCGAGGAGATGGGCGGGCGCGAGGTGGAGGTGTCCGGCGACTCGGCCCTGGCGGCGTTCCCGACTGCGAAGCGGGCCGCGCATGCGGCAGTTGCCGCCCAGCGGGCCGTCGCAGCCAAGGACTGGCCGAACGGACTGAGACCTGCGATCAGCGTCGGGCTCCACTCCGGGCAGGCAGGATCGGCTTGGTCGGCTCGGCGGCCGCGCGTTGCGCTGAGCTCTGCGACGCCGCCGAAGGTGGTCAGATCTTCATGTCGCAGGACGGCGAATCTGCTCCAGGACGAGGATCTCGGCGGGCTATCGATTCGCGATCTGGGCGAGCAGCAGATGAAAAGGACTCAGCGCGTCGTGCGTGCCCACGAGCTCGTCGTCTCTTGGGTCGCGGAAACGACCTAGAGGACGTCGCGTTACTCGCGGGCCTCCGCGCTCAGCGCCGCGCTGAACGAGGTCGTCAGTGTCACACTCGTTGCAGGCGATGACCGTCGAGATTGTCGGCAGGGACGAGGAGCTTCGTTCCCTGTCCGCCTTCCTCGACCGCACGACTGAAGGACCGGCGGCACTCGTGCTCGAGGGCGAGGCAGGGATCGGAAAATCGACACTCTGGCTCGCCGGAGTGGAGGCCGCGCGCGAGCGGGGCTACCGCGTCCTCTCCTCGCGGCCGGCCGAGGCGGAGCAGGGACTTGCTCACTTGGGCCTTGGCGACCTGTTCGAGGAGGTGCTCGAGCTCGTAGTCCCGGAACTATCCGCGCCGAGGCGCCGCGCGCTCGAGGTCGCCCTCCTCGTGGAGGAGGCAGCGGGACGTTCGGTGGATCCGCGCACGCTCGGCGTCGCCGTGCGGAACGCCGTGGAGGTTCTCGCCGCCGGGGGTCCGCTTGTTCTCGCGGTGGACGACGTCCAGTGGCTTGACCTCTCCTCGGCGAGCGCGCTCGCGTTCGCGGTGCGACGCCTGGGGAACGACGAGCCAGTCCTCCTCCTGCTCGCCCGCCGCGTCGGCGAACGAGCGGAGACATCAGAGCTCGAGCTTGCGCTCGAAGCCGAGCGGGTTGAGCGGCTGCTCGTTGGCCCGCTCAGTTTGGGCGCTCTCCACCGGCTCCTGCGGTCGCGCCTTGGCCACACGTTCGGCCGCTCGACCCTGCTCCAGGTGACCTCGCGCGGAAACCCATTCTTCGCCCTCGAGCTCGCTCGCGCTCTCGAGCGGGTGCCGCAACCGCCGGCCGCGGGCGAGCCGCTTCCCGTTCCGGCGCAGCTCGAGGCTCTGCTCGCGCGGCGGCTCGCCGACCTCCCTCCCGGCACCGTCGAGGTGCTGCGGGTCGCTGCCGCGCTCGCCCGGCCGACGCTCGGGCTCGTCGAGGCGGCGGCAGGGAACGATCTCGGGACAGCGTTACGGCCGGCGATCGAGGCAGAGCTGGTGAGACTGGAAGGCGATCGCCTCCGCTTCGTGCATCCGCTGCTTCCGCTGGCTGTCGCTTCCCAGCTCCCGCCGGACGAGCGGTGCGAGCTTCACGGACGTCGCTCGCGGGCGACACCGGCGACGACACGTTCGCCCACCTCCGACGGTCCGTCGAGCTGCTCCCGCGGTTCCGCGAGGATGCGCGCAGAGACGACGACTTCGCCGCGGTACGCGACGACCCGCGATTCGAGCAGGCTCTTCGCTGAGCCCGCAGGTCTCGACCTTCGACGAGCTGAGACCAAGGTCTGCCCGGCCTGCGGATATCCGTCGGGTGACATTCCCGAACGCTGGCGCATGCGGGCTGTCGTTTGACTAGAACCAGCGGATCGTGTCGGCGGACGTTCGAGACGCCTGATGGTCGGACGCTCGCGTTCGCGGTCTGGGGTGATCCAGAGGGGTTCCCGATCCTCGCGTTGCATGGCACGCCCGGCTGTCGTCTTGGGCGGTGGCCACGCGAGGGAGTTGTACGCCGATCTGGGCGTGTGCTTCGTGACGCACGATCGTGCGGGGTATGGGAGGTCTGATCGGAACCATGGCCGTCGCGTGGTCGATGAGGTCGCCGACGTACGCGCGCTTGCAGACGAGCTCGGCTTCGATCGCTTCGGCCTCAACGGAGGGTCGGGCGGGGGACCGCATGTACTCGCGTGCGCGGCGCTCCTACCCGATCGCGTCGTACGCGCGATCTGCGATGTCGGTGTCGCGCCGCTCGGCTCGCCTGGGCTCGAGCAGGATGCCTGGCTTGCCGGCATGGATCCGGAGAACCTGCAGGAGTTCGGCTGGGCGCTCGCTGGCGAGGACGTCCTCACTCGCGAGCTGCAAGCGTTGCAGCAGCAGTTCGAGGAACGCGCCCGGGTCGACCCTTCCACCGTCCTGCAAAACTTAGATATGAGCGAGTCGGATCGAGCGGAGTTGGCCCGCTCAGAGATTGCGCAGATCATCCGCGAGTCGACGTTCGAGTGGGCGGTGAATGAGCGCCGGGATCGCGCCCGACGGAAGCCGCACCCACTCTCCCGCCGCCGACTGAAGCCACTCAGCCTCCATAGACGAGCGTGGGTGACACCCCCCAACGCTGGTCCAGACGAGGGTCCTGCGCCCAACTACAGAGCTGTCTTAGTCCCCGACTGCTCTCTCTGGCAACAGTACGCTCGCGCAAGCGACGATCTGGCCAACGGGCCGTCGCGTGCGACGCGGTCGATCTGTCCCTCCTGAGCTGTTCGCTATCGAACTGACCGGCGTGTGCGAGTGTCTGCGCATGCCCGCTCGGCTTGCCGGAATCTGCGGCCTCGCCGCATTCGTGACGTTCAACATCGGCTGGATCGTCGGTGGGCTCGCGCAGCCGGACGCCTACAGCTTCGCGAACGACACCATCTCCGACGTCGGGGCGGTCACCGCCGACAGCTCCTGGATCCACAACCGGATCGGCTCAAACCTCACCGGGCTGCTGGTCGTCGTGCTCGCGCTGGGGCTCTGGCGGGCCCTGAGCCCCGACGTGCTCGGGCGGCTCGGCGCGGGCGCGATCCTCGTCGCCGGGGCAGGCTTCCTGCTCGATGGCTTCTTCCAGCTCGATTGCCGAGGGATCGACACCGGCTGTACGAACGACTCGTGGCATTCCCACGCGCACAAGGTCAATTCCGGCTTCGTCATCGGCGTCGCGGCATTCGCCGCGCCGGTGATCCTCGCGTTCGCCTTCCGGCGCATCCCGGCATGACGGGACTCGTTGCTGCCGAGCCTGTTCACGGTGCCCGCGATTCTCCTGGCCAGCCTCGTCTTCTCGGCGGTCGGGAACGGGGCTGGCCAGCGAGCGGCAGACGTCGTTGTCTTCCTCTGGATCGCTTTCGTCAGCGTGCGCCTGCTTCAGAAGGGGGACCGCCCGGCGGCGAGCTGAACCGATGCCCGGCCGGGGGTGCGGATCAGTCTGCGTCGGCGGCGTCGTTCCCCCGTCCGTCTCGAGCAGGACGACGTCCTTCTGAACGCCGCCAACCAGCTCCGCCAACTCATCCTGTCACCGCACCTCGGGTGACATTCCTGAACCGCGGCGAGGTATTGCTGGTCGAGCTCGGCGCCCATGAGCGCGAGCCGCTTGTCGCCGGCGACCTCCTGGGCCTTCGCGAGGGCACTCTCGATCCCGTCGGGGACGAACGTGAACACGGGGTCCGCGCTCGCGGGCGGCCGGTGGGTGACCACGAAGCACGGGACCTCGCCGAGCGGGCCATTGCCACCCCACGCCGCGATCGAGTTGTCGTAGCTCCGGCGGCCCATGATCAGGACGCCCGTTTCCTCGACCAGCCTGCCGTGCACCCGCTCGAACAGCGAAGGATCGTCGAACGCCCAGTTGTGAAGCCTCATGCCGTCCTCGCCCGCCCACTGCTCCGGATTGTCATTGGGCGCCGCGATGTAGCCGTCCAACGACATGCTCATGTCGATCACCACGTTTCCCATTTCGCTTCCTAACTTGCCACCGAGACCGGCCCCGGTCGATTCGCTAATGGGAGCCCGGCGTATTCTCGGGTAGCGACGTGTCGTCGCGCCGTATCCGCTCTTCGGCAAGTTCCGTCCTCTTCGTCTGGCGTCATTCCGGAACGCTGGCGCAGGCGACGGCGGCTACGCCGATGATTGACACCGTTCATGCTGGACGTGATGCCTTGGGAGCTCGCCTCAGGCTTGTGGTGCTGGACGGCTCCGCATCCGGATTGGCGCCCCGACCGGGGCGGTGTCGGCGGCTGGGACCGCAACGTCGGTTCATGGCTGCTGGAGGAGGACGATCGAGTTGTTCTGATCGACCCGCTCCTGCCCGACGATCACTCACTACTTCGCCGCCTGGACGAGCGTATCGGCGGACGGACGGTCGACGTCCTGATCACGTGTACTGGGCACCTCCGCAGCGCAGAAGCTGTTCACGAACGGTACGGCGCGACCGTCTGGGGCAACGCCAAGACACGCGAGGACGTCGAACAACTCGTAACCGGGCTGATCGTCGACGGCGTCTCCCTGCCGGCCGGGATCATCCCGTACACGCCGATTCCAAACGACGCAGAGGAGGACGAGACGGCCTTCTGGCTGCCTCCACAACACGCGCTTGCCGTCGGCGACATCCTGATCCACACGCCAGAAGGTCTACGCATCTGGTGGACACAGAACACGGACGCGTTGCGCGAGGAGTACCGCAAGCGCGTTCAACCCGCCCTCCGCCGGCTGCGCGAGTTACCGGTCGAGCTCATCCTGGTGCCTCATGGAGCGCCGATCACGACCAACGCCCGGCAGGCGCTCCAGCAAGCACTCGAGCCGACACCTGGCAGCGCCCGTAATTTGCTTAATGCCCAGAGCTTCGTCTCCCCGCGCGGCGCGATCAACAAGCAGGCGTGCGCTCAAACTTTGGCCTCGCTCACCGCGCTTACGGTGACGGAGTCGCACCCGCTTCACCAAGTCGGGCGCTGAGCGAGCACCACCTGGTAGGCCACACCGAACGCGGCCTTCCCGGCCAAGTCGCAAAGAGCGTCTACCACTCAGACGAGCCCGAGCCTGCTTACCCAAAAGCGCGCACCGGGGCTCACGCGAGGTTCGACCGCAGGCCCACTCTTCGGAACCGTCCGCAGCTCCGGCGCGGCTTCGCCGTTAGCAGGCTCGCGCGCAGGATCGTTCGCAGGTTCATAGCGGGACGGGATTTGGACAGATTTCCCCGACCGCCTCGCCTACCGCTTCGTCGAGGTCCGGCTGCTTCCGTAAGCCCCTGCATGTCGCTGGGATTGGCGCGGCCGGGCAAAGCAGCGTTGCAGGCTGAGCTAAGCCATGGGCTCGCGGGACGGGCGCGCGCGACCGCCGAAGCCACCACCTCAGGCGGCGAGCTGCCGGCGCAGAAACGGGATGACTGTGTCGCCGACGCGTTGGGGATCGTCGATAAACGGCCAATGACCGCAGTGGTCGAGCACGACGATCTCTGCGCTGGGGAAAGAATGGCGTTGCAGCTCCGCCTGCTCGACGCCGATGTACGGATCGCGGCGGCCCCAGACGACCAGAGCGGGTCTGTCGAGCCCGCAGAGGATCGGCACGAGCGTGTTCAGCATGCGTGGGTCGGTTGCGCGGTAGAGCTTCAGCACTGCACGCTTCGTCCCCCAGTCGAAGTCGTCGTACATGCGGTCGACGAAGGGCCGAGGTAGCGGCTTCGTCTGTCCGCGGCGCAGGAGAAGGCGGAACCCAGGCCGGGTTGTCGTCGCCATGAAGAGCTCGCCGAGCAGGCGAGTGCGTCAGACCCGTGCGAGGGCGTGCCAGCGGTAGCCGACGAGCACGCCGGTGTTGATGAGCACAGCGCTCGCGAATGCGCTCGGTTGCTGCGCGGCCCACGCGAGTGCCCACGGGCCGCCGACGTCGTGGCCGACGAGATGCGCGCGCTCGACGCCGAGCTCGATGAGCGCGGCGTGGAGGTGAGGCGCGTAGCCCTGCACGCTGTAGTCGAAGTGGGCCGGCTTGTCGGCGCGACCGAAGCCCGGCATGTCGAGCGCGACGGCGCGGCCGAACTCGCCGATGCGGCCGAGGAGATCCTCCCAGTCATGGGAGCAGCCGGGATTGCCGTGCACGAACACCACCGCCTCGCGCGCCCGCGGCGGCCCCGCCTGCAAGAGCGGCGAGCGGATGCCGTCGACGGTAACCTCGCCCGTCGTCACGACATTGCCCGGACTCA
>Ga0126312_10003818_pt1 | contig 10170 bp, 11 predicted proteins | sample Plot104A_FD_92537 | JGI IMG/M metagenome (GOLD analysis project Ga0126312, IMG submission 92537) | Serpentine soil microbial communities from UC McLaughlin Reserve, CA, USA - Plot104A | ecosystem: Environmental > Terrestrial > Soil > Grasslands | place: USA: UC McLaughlin Reserve, Lake County...
CCCGAAGTGAACGACGTCGCCTTTGTCGGTGTGGAGCACCCGGAGTACGGGCCAGGTTTTGACCTCTGGGTCGGCGGTGGGCTCTCGACGAACCCGATGCTGGCCCAGCGGGTGGGCGCCTGGGTGCCGAGCGATGAGGTAGCGGAGGTCTGGGCGGCGGTGGTCGGGGCCTTCCGCGACTACGGCTACCGGCGGCTAAGGGCCCGCGCCCGCTTGAAGTTCCTCGTTGCTGACTGGGGAATCGAGAAATTCCGTGAGGTCCTGGAGACCGAGTATTTGCAGCGAAAACTGATCGACGGTCCCGCCCCGGCAATCCCCACCACGCCGGGTGACCACGTCGGAGTGAACCGGCAGAAGGATGGGCGGTTCTTCGTCGGCCTGTCCGCTGTGGCCGGACGTACCGGTGGCGCGGCGCTCCTCCAGCTGGCCGACATCGCCGAAGCTCACGGCTCCCATCGGTTACGCACGACGCCGCTGCAAAAGTTGCTCGTACTCGACCTCGCCAAGGATCGCGTTCAGTCCCTGATCGCCGAGGCCGAGCACATCGGTCTCTCGGCGAAGCCAGCCGCCTGGCGCCGCTCGGTGATGGCCTGCACCGGCATCGAGTTCTGCAAGCTTGCGATCGTTGAGACGAAGCGGCAGGCCGCTCGGGTGGTTGACGAGTTGGAGCAACGACTTGGCGAGCTGGACTCGCCTATCACGGTCCACCTCAACGGTTGCCCCAACTCCTGTGCTCGAATCCAGGTCGCCGACATCGGGCTCAAGGGTCAGCTGGTGAGCGGGCCGGACGGCACGCAGGTCGAGGGCTACCAGGTCCATCTCGGTGGCGGCCTCGGCCTCGACGCCGGCTTTGGCCGAAAGCTCCGAGGCCACAAGGTGACCGCCGCCGAACTGCCGGACTACGTGGAGCGAATAGCCCGGGCGTTCCTGGCCGGTCGCACCGAAGACGAGCGATTCGCCCAGTGGGTCGCCCGGGCCGACGAGGCAGTGCTGGCGTGAGTAACCAGTCGACAAGCTCTGAGGGCGTGCCAACAACCTCGGCGGCCGACTCAGCTAGGACAGACCGCCCGTCGCACGCTGACCGGCAGGCGGTCATGTACTGCCCGTACTGCGCCGAGGAGACCTTGTTTCCGTTGGAGGATGGCGGCTGGGAATGCCGTAGCTGCCTCCGGGCGTTTTCCGTGACGTTTCTCGGCCTTACCGTGGCCGGCCGCGATGCGGAACAGGAGCGACCATGACGACGGCAACCGATCAACGACAACTGGCTTTAGCGGCGAGCCGTGAGATGGAGAACGCGTCCGCCACCGAGATTCTGCAGTGGGCATACACCGAATTCGGCAATCGCCTTGTGGTCACCTCGTCTCTGGCCGACACCGTGATGATCCACCTGGCCGAGCAGGTGGCACCTGGCATCGACGTGATCTTCCTTGACACCGGCTATCACTTCGCGGAGACGCTGGGTACCCGGGACGCCGTCGCCGCGGTTCACAACGTGAACCTGATCAGCCTCACCCCTGAGCACACCCCGGCCGAGCAGGACGCCATCTGGGGCAAGGACCTCTTCGCTACCAACCCCGACCTGTGCTGCGCGATGCGCAAGACTCAGCCTCTGGACCACGCCCTGACGAACTATTCGGCATGGGCCAGCGGGGTCCGCCGCGCCGACTCCCCCGCCCGGGCCAAGACGCCGATTGTGTCCTGGGATTCACGTCGAGAGTTGATCAAGATTTCACCGATCGCGAAGTGGAGCGACGCCGACGTCGCCGACTACATCGAACAGAACTCACTCATGGTCAATCCGCTCCTCGATGACGGATACCTCTCGATCGGCTGCTCGCCCTGCACGGCACGTCCGCTGCCGGGTGACCCGAGGTCGGGCCGGTGGGCTGGCTTGGCGAAGACTGAATGCGGGATTCACTTATGAACGCGCCCGAGGCAACCGTGCAGGACCGGCCTGCCGGCACTCGACAAGATGATCGCTCAGCGCTCCAAGAAGCGCAGGGGACATTCGAGACTGGGGCGACCCTGTGGTTCACAGGACTCCCGTCAGCGGGAAAGTCCACGATTGCCCGCGCACTGGCACGCCGGCTGGCCGATGAGGGACGGCGCGTGCAGGTGCTCGATGGCGACGAGGTCCGACCACATCTATCCGCTGGACTGGGCTACGGTCGCGACGACCGCGACGTCAATGTGCGCCGGATCGGCTGGGTGGCCCGACTTCTGGCTTCTCACGGGGTCGTCGTCCTGGTTCCGGTGATCGCTCCGTACGCGGATTCCCGATCGGCCGTCCGAAGCGATCACGTCGCAGCCGGTGTACCGTTCGCCGAGATCTACGTGTCGACCGCGCTGGAGGTCGCCGAGGCCCGGGACGTCAAGGGTTTGTACGCCCGGGCGCGGCGAGGCGAGATCACAGCGATGACCGGCGTGGACGATCCCTACGAGGTGCCGCGCACAGCTGAACTGGTACTCGACACCGCTCAGGTCGATGTGGAGATGTCCGTCGAGATGTCCCAAGCCCTGCTGGTCGCGATCGCCGACAAGGAGCTGGCATGAGCACCTCTGCACTGCTGCGGCCGCTAACCGAGCTTCAGGCCCTGGAGTCTGAGTCGATTCACATCATCCGCGAGGTGGCGGCCACGTTCGCCTCACCGGTGATGCTGTTTTCGGGTGGCAAGGATTCCGTGGTCATGCTGCACCTGGCCGCCAAGGCGTTCTGGCCCGCACCCATCCCGTTCGGCGTGCTGCACGTCGACACAGGCCACAACTTCGCCGAGGTGCTGGAGTTTCGCGACGAGGCCGTGGCATTTTACGGTGCGCAGCTCAAGATCGCGTCTGTCCAGGAGTACCTCGATGACGGGCGACTGCAGGAACGACCAGACGGCACCCGGAACCCGCTGCAGACCGTCCCGCTGTTGGACGCCATCTCCGCGGGCAAGCACGACGCCGTCTTCGGCGGCGGCCGCCGCGACGAGGAGCGGGCGCGGGCCAAAGAGCGCGTATTCAGCATGCGCGACGAGTTCGGGCAGTGGGAGCCGCGTAACCAGCGCCCCGAGTTGTGGTCGCTCTACAACGGCCGGCATCTGCCTGGCGAGCACGTGCGGGTCTTCCCGCTGTCCAACTGGACGGAACTGGACGTCTGGGATTACATCGAGTCCGAGAAGATCAGCTTGCCGTCGATCTACTACGCGCATGAGCGGCAGGTTGTGCTACGCGACGGCATGTGGATTGCGATCACCGATGTGACTCCTGTCCGCGACGGTGAGCAGGTCGAGTTCCGGTCCGTGCGTTACCGCACGGTCGGCGACATGTCCTGCACCGCAGCTGTCCTGTCCAACGCCAGCACCGTTCATGACGTGATCACCGAGGTTGCGCTCAGTGGGCTCACTGAGCGCGGCGCCACCCGGGCCGACGACCGGCTCACCGAGGCTGCCATGGAAGATCGCAAGCGGGAAGGCTACTTCTGATGGCCACCGCGACGTACACGAATCGCGACACGGTTCAGCCTGGACGCACGCTCCTGCGGCTGGCCACGGCCGGCTCGGTCGACGACGGCAAGTCAACGCTGGTCGGTCGGCTGCTGTTCGACACGAATTCGGTGCTGACAGACACTCTCGACCACGTCGAGCAGGTGAGCAAGCGCAGGGGCTTGGACCGGACAGATCTAGCCTTGCTGACCGACGGATTGCGCGCTGAACGCGAACAGGGCATCACGATCGACGTTGCGTACCGCTACTTCGCGACGCCGGCCCGGAAGTTCATCCTGGCCGACTGCCCGGGGCACGTGCAATACACCCGCAACACGGTAACGGGATCCTCGACCGCGGACGTGATCGTGTTGCTCGTCGACGCCCGCAACGGCGTCGTTGAACAGACCCGTCGGCATCTGGCAGTCGCTTCCCTGCTCCGGGTGCCGCACGTGATCCTGGTGGTCAACAAGATCGACTTGGTGGCCTACTCCGAGGACGTGTTCAACCGGATCGCCACCGACTTCGCGTTGCTCTCCCGGAGTTTGGGTGTCCGAGACACCCACTGCATTCCCGTGTCGGCTACCGAGGGTGACAACGTCGTGGTCCGCTCGGGCCGCACACCGTGGTACGACGGGCCGACAGTGCTCGGTTACCTGGAGCAGGTGGACGACACGCCCCTGGCGGTCGGGTCGGAGCTGCGCTTCCCGGTCCAACACGTGGTGCGCCCGCAGACTGCGCGACTTCCGCCGTGGGCCGCATCTGCACCGGCTGTCGATGGCGACTACCGCGGATACGCGGGCAAGATCGAATCGGGACGAGTCAGCGTCGGTGAGGAAGTGGTCGTCCTGCCCCGGCTGTCCCGCGCGCGCGTTGAAGCTATTGAAACTCCCGACGGACCGCTCGACCTGGCGGTTGCCGGTCAGTCCGTCGTGCTTCGGCTCGACAGTGACATCGACGTCTCTCGCGGTGACATCGTGGCGGCGACGGATGCGCCGCCCGCACCCGTACGGGACCTGACGGCCACCGTTTGCTGGCTTGCCGAACGTGACCTTCATGTCGGCGCTCGGGTCCTGGTGCAGCACGGAACCTCGCTCACAAAGGCGATCGTGAAAGGGATCGATGGCGCACTTGACCTTCATTTCGAGGTTGGAGAGGTGCCTGGGTGGGCACCGGTCGATGCGTTGCGACTGAACGACATCGGTCGGGTACGGCTGGCGTTGGCGTCTCCGCTGCCTATCGATTCCTATCGCGAGCACCGCACGACAGGGGCTTTCATCCTCGTCGACGAGGCGGATGGATGGACGCTGGGTGCCGGCATGGCAGGCGCCACGCCGTTTGCCGCGAACCCCCCGCCAGCTCGCTCCGACAGCTTCCAGTCCACATCGGCACAACCTGGAATCGGGAAATCATGACTGCTCCCTCGCTCATCCTGCTCGGCCATGGCAGCAACGACCCCCGGGTCGCTCAGGTCAGCCACGAAATACGCGCCGGAATCTTGGAGATCCGCTCAGACCTGGACATCTCCATCGCATTCCTTGACCACTATCCGCCGACTGGGCTGCAAGTGGTCAACCAGCTCGCCAAGCGCGGCGTCAGCGAGGTTGTCTTCGTGCCGCTCCTGCTATCCGACGCCTTTCAGGCTCATGCCGAGGTGCCGGCACTCATTGCGCAGGTCCAAGGTGCCCACCCTGACCTCCGAGTGATGGCGTCTCGACCGATCGGGCCGGAAGCGCAATTGCTGGGAGTGATCGATCGCCGACTCCGCGACGCGTTGCGAGCTCGCCGGGTCACGGAGCTGGATGCTCTGGTATTTGCCGCGGCCGGCAGCCCGGACGTGCGCAGCAACTCGATCGTGGCACGCCGTGCGCGCCAGTGGTCGACTCATCACCGGCTTCCGTGCGTGACGGCGTTTGCGACCGGCTCCGGTCCGACGACCGCGGAGGCGATCCGTACGCTCCGGGCCCAGGGACGCCGGCACATTGCGGTGGGAAGCTGGTTCCTTGCCCCGGGTCTGCTCTTCACCCGGCAAGCCGAGCTGGCCGACGATCACGGTGCAGTTGCGGTCTCCGCTCCCATGGGAGCCGAACCGGAGATCGCGGAGGTGGCCCTGCATCGCTACGTGGTGGCCGCCATGGATTTGGTCGATGTCGACACACCGGTCGCCGCGGAAGACATCGAGCTCACACCCGTAAGGCATCTCTCGAGCGTCGGCTAGATTCCCACCCCTGCGCTTGGGACGAAGGGGTGGGTGCCGCCGAAAGCGCTAGGTGGCGGCGAGCCGCTTCTTCTCAGTCTCCACGTCGAAGTCGGCCGCTGGCCACTCGAGTTTGAGGGCCCGCAGGTGCTCGAGCAGAAGCTGGGCGATAGCCCAGTTTCGGTACCACTTGCGGTCGGCCGGAATGACGAACCACGGTGCTCGCTGCGTGCTGCACCTCTCGAGCATCGCCTGATAGGCCTCGACGTAGGCGAACCATCGGGCGCGCTCCTCGATGTCGCCCGGGTTGTACTTCCAGTGCTTCGTCGGGTCATCGAGGCGAGCCAGCAGGCGGTCTTTCTGCTCCGCACTGGAGATGTGCAGGAAGCACTTGATCAAGATCGTGCCTGCATCGAGGAGCTCGTTCTCCCAGGCGTTGATCTCGTCATATCGCGCGTTCCAGACAGCTTCCTCCACCAGCTTGCGCACCCGGACGACCAGGACGTCCTCGTAGTGCGAACGATCGAAGATCCCGATGGCGCCGGGGGGCGGCAGTTCCCGCTCAATCCGCCAGAGATAGGGATGTTTCCTTTCGTCCTCGGTCGGTGCCTTGAAGGCCTTGATCTTCACACCCTGAGGATCGACCATCCCGATCACGTGGCGGATCACCCCGCCCTTACCCGAGGTGTCCATTCCCTGCAGAATCACCAAGACCTTCTTTGCCTCTTCCTCGGACACCCGGCCGCTGGCGAACAGCCGCTCCTGGAGATCGCTCAGCTCAGGGGCGAGGGCCTGCGTCAAAGCCAGTGCGTCGGCCTTCGTGCCCGGGAAGCCCGGAGTTGCTCTGGTGTCCATGATGCCGATGTCGACCGAACCCACAGGCAGCCGAAGCAGCTCGGTCAAGGACTGCGTAGTGGCCACAGGGTCGGCCGGTTCAACGTCTCGCTGATCCCTTTTCCCGGGCACCATGGGCAGGATTCTGCACTATCGGCGTAATTGGGGTGGTGGGCGCGTGGCAGGGTAGGGCTGTGCGGCTGTTGTACGACAGATCTGATCCGACGATGACCGGCGATATCTCGGATGATCACCTCGTGGAGCTCTACCGGTACCAGCTGCCCCAGACGAGCGCCGCTGTGGTTCGGACGAACTTCATTTCCTCCCTTGACGGCTCGGTGCAGGGCCCCAACGGGCGGTCCGGGTCGATGAGCACGCCGAGCGACCGTCACCTGTTCGCCCTCCAGCGTGCTTTGACAGACGTGATCTTGGTCGGTGCTGGCACCGTGCGGAAAGAGGGTTACCGCGCCGCTGACCTTGCACCCTGGCAACGGGATATCCGTGTCGCGGAAGGGCTCTCGCCGTACCCGACCCTTGCCGTGGTGAGCGCCTCCCTTGATCTTGATCCGCGCATCGCGACTCCAAGCAGTGGCCCCGGCGGTCCGGTCCTGATCGTCACCGTTGCCCGGAACGACCGCGATCTTGACCGTTTTCGTGCGGCAGACATCTCCGTCATCGAGCAAGATCATGAGTTCATTGATCTTGAAGAGACATTGGCCTGGCTCTCCGATCACCAGCTGCGGCGAGTGCTGTGCGAGGGCGGTCCAAGGCTCCATCGTGACCTGCTGGCGGGCGGTTTGGTGGACGAGCTGTCGCTGACGCTCGCGCCCGTAGTAGTCGGAGGCAGCGGTCTTCGATCGACCAGCGGTCCTGGCATCGAGCCGGCAGCCGACTTCGAACTGGTCCTCAGCTTGTATGCCGATGATGGTGCGCTGTTCACGCGTTATCGCCGTCGAGCGGCCTAGCTTGGTTCAGGCCAGAGACCTCAACTGGTGGTGCTGCACTGGTTAGGGTCGGGTTGGCGCGGGACGTGCTTGAACGGGGCGCACGTCCCAGTCGTGGATCACCGAAGTACGCAGGACAAGATCCTGCAGCGACCGGTTGTAGCCACTGACCAGCACCCAAAGCAATCCCAGCGGAAAGATGACGTAGCAGACCGCACGGAGGAAGGCGACGAGCGCTCGCAACCGCTGGCCATCACGGTTGACGACACGCAATCCCATGACGTGGTTGCCGTACGTGCGACCGCTACCCACCCAGCTCACCGCGAGATAGCCGGTCAGGAGCAGGCCGCCAGCCCCCCACATGATCGCGAGTGACGGTGTTGGGGCGGTGAAGCTTCGAGGCTCCAGCAGGAAGAGGAAGGCGCTCACGCCCAGGTAGCACACACCCAACGCGAGAAGGACGATGCCGAGGTCGATGGCTGCCGCGGCAGTCCGTGTGACGAGTCCCGCGCGATGTCCCTGAAAAGGTCTGGCCTCCTGGGGTATCGGGTCGACATGGGTGCTCACGGCCGCCGCTCCTTGGGCGTCTCTGCCGGTGGAGGTGGCAGCGGATTCGCCTGCGCTATGTCGGCCGATGTTGCAGGCTTGGCTCGACTGAGTGATTCCGGCTCACCTGGCGCGTCCGTGTGCCGCGCGCGGCGTCTGCGGATGACGCGGTCGACGATGCGGGCGATCGCCACATCGGCCTCGATGGTCTGCATCCGTGCGTCACGGACAACGTCGGAAGCCATCGAGCCGGTCGACTCTCGGATGATCTCCGGCAGATCGATGCCGTTCACGACCTCCTCGGCGATGGCCACGAGGTCGAGGCGCCGCAAAATTGCGTCCGCGTTGACTCGGCTGACGATGGCGTCGATATCGATCCTTTCTGCGATGGCGTCCACGTCGATGCGCTTGGCCACCGCGTCCATGTCGACCTGGGACACGATGGCGTCAACGTCAACCTGCCGTGCGATCGCGTCGATGTCCACCTGTCGCACGATTGCATCGATGTCGACCTTGCTCACAATGGCGTCGAGATCCACCTGACGCAGCATGCCTTCGATATCCAGCTGTTGTGTTATCGCATCGATGTCCATGCGGTCGACGACCGCCACGATGTCCACGGTCGAGATCAGGGAGTCGATGTTGACCCGCTGTCGCACGAGCTCGGTGAGGTCCAGGCTGTCGAGCACCTCGTTGACCACCGGCGGGACAGTGGCCGCGATGAGCCGGTTGATGTCGGCATTGGCCAATATCCGTGCTCGTTGACCGCGGTCGGCGAAGGCGTCGACCACTCGCGCGGGATGGAGACGTTCGTGCAGGAGCGGAGGGTGCATCACCAGGCGCCCGACGGGCCCGACCGCCCGTGCGAACACACGGGTGACCGATACGGCTGCAGTGGTCGCCAGCACTGCCGCCCCCATTGCCGCGTCCAGCGCGGCGGGCATGCCGCGCGCCGACGAAGACCCGCGGTGTGGCTCAGCCATGCACCCATGATGCTCCTGCAGTCGCATTGGTGCTCCTGGAGACGATTCGGCCATCCATCCGCGTCGTCTCCACAGCGCACGGTGTCGCGCTGATCAGGACCGGGGCGCGAGGATCATCGTCGGTCTGACTGGGTCTCGGATCGAGCACTTTCAGAGAAGCCGCCGCCAGGGCGACTCCCTAGAATGATGGCCGTTCCCATCAAGATTCGCAGGAGAGGAACCGGCAATGAAGGACACACAGAAGTCCGCCAAGGGCCCCGCCGCGGTCGACAAGCCGGCCGAGGAATGGACGGACGAGGAACGGGCCGCGATGAAGGAGCGCTCCCGAGAGCTGAAGGCGGCCACGCGCCGCGGGAAAAAGGTGGATGAGGAAGACGCCGTGCTCGCGAAGATCGCCGAGATGCCGGAGCCGGATCGCATCATGGCTGAGCGGCTCCATGACCTCATCAAAACCAGAGCGCCAGCCCTCTCGCCGAAGCTTTGGTACGGGATGCCCGCGTATGCCAAGGACGGCAAGATCGTCTGCTTCTTCCAAAGCGCGCAGAAGTTCAAGTCGAGATACGCGACGTTCGGCTTCAACGACGATGCGAAGCTGGACGAAGGCACCATGTGGCCCACCTCCTTCGCTCTAACGGAATTGACCACCGCCGATGAGGCACGGATCGGCGCGCTTGTGAAGAAGGCGGTGAGCTGAGGATTTAGACCGCTCGTGATCCGCTGATGTTCAAGCCCGCGGCGGCCAGGGATGCGACGTCGACGCTTTCCCGATATCCCGGCTATCGGGAAAGTAAGCGTTATGCCGCTCGCTGAAACTCAGGCTAGACCCTCATTCTCCCGTGTCAGCGCGGTCATTCGGCTCACTTGCACCCTTGCCGGCTCGCCCGGCATCTTGGGATAGTCCGGTGGATATGGCATCTCCGCCCCTCCGTACTTTCCTGTGCCGAGGTCACGGACGTCGCGTTCGAACATCTCGAGTGCCAGGTCAAGCTTGGCTGGTGCGCGGTTATAGAACTCGCTCCACACGTCGCCCTGCCGAGCAAAGCGGTCGCGCATGGAAATGACCGTGAAATCCTCGGGTACCACGTCATCGAGCTCCTCCCAGGTCAGCGGCGCGGAGACCTGGGCGTTGGGTGTCGGCCGGATTGAGTAAGCCGATGCGATGGTCCGGTCGCGGGCCATCTGGTTGAAGTCGACGAAGATCC
>Ga0126312_10003821_pt1 | contig 10169 bp, 10 predicted proteins | sample Plot104A_FD_92537 | JGI IMG/M metagenome (GOLD analysis project Ga0126312, IMG submission 92537) | Serpentine soil microbial communities from UC McLaughlin Reserve, CA, USA - Plot104A | ecosystem: Environmental > Terrestrial > Soil > Grasslands | place: USA: UC McLaughlin Reserve, Lake County...
CGCCGGCGCGCGCCACGTTCGCCGCCTCCCGCGCCCGCTGCTCGCCGGCCTGGCGACGGTCATGGAAACCGCGGCCGCGGTGCGTGGCGCGCAACCCGAGTTCGCCCGCAACGCGATCACGCTAGTCGACCGCCGCGGCACCGTCTCGACCCGGCGCATCCGCGACGAGCTGGGGTGGGAGCCGCGCGTCGACCTCGACGAAGGCATGCGCCGCAGCGGGGAGTGGCTGCGGTCGGAGAGGTTGATCGGGTGAGCGCCGGGCCGGGATATCGTCCGCCGGCGTGAGCGATCGCGACCCGGTTGCGGTTCTCCGTCGGCGACTGAGGCCGGGCTAAGGGCCGCGGGCGCCTCTCCTCCCGAGAGGTTGGTCGTTTGACTCCGAGCAGGAACGCGAGCCTTGACCTCGTGTGAAAGCTGCTGGAGCCCGCGGCCGATCGGAAGGTTACGCCGCCCCCGCGGGTTGCGCCACTCGCGGCTCGACCCTCCCCTCGAACCCGTTCGGGTCGATCGGGCCCGGCATCAGCTCCTCGGGGGGCGGGATCTCGATCCCGATCGCCTTCATGCGCCGCTTCAGCGCCATGTACGCGTAGCCGTACACCTGCGAGGAGTGGAAGGCGTAGGAGACGAACTCGCGCGCGTTCTCGGCCTCCGGCGGCTTGAAGACCTCGGCGGCGCGCGGGAGCAGGTAGGTCAGGGTGCGCAGAACCACGTCGCGCATCTCGGGCCGCTCCCGGCACACGTCGCGCAGGAAGCGCACCCCGAACGCGATGTGGCGGTGCTCGTCCCGCTCGACCTTGGTGAACCCCTCGCGGAACCCCGGATACAGGTCGTGCTCCTCGAGGTAGCTGAGGATCGAACGCTGACCGGTCATCGCCAGCACACCCTCGGTGACCATGTGGTAGGTGACGATGCCCTCGACGAACAGCGCGAGATCATCCGTCTCGTTCTTGAGCCGGTTGGCCACGCCGCGCAGCGCCTCGTCGAACAGGAAGCGCCACGAGTCGAGCAGCCCCTGTTCGGCCTCGTGGAGGCGCCCGCGCAGGTCCTCGGCCGACATCGCCATCACCTCGGCGGCGAAGCGGTCGAAGAACACGGCGTGGCGCGCCTCGTCGACGAGCTGGGTGGCGAGGAACGCCTCGATCTCGCCGTTGGGCGCCGCGAGCAGGAACGGCGCCAGGTCGGCGGTCACCCGCTCCTCGCCGACGTAGAAGCTGCTCAGCGTCCACGCCATATGCCGCTGGCCCTCGCTCGGCGTGATCAACCACTGCTCGCGGTCGATCGAGAAGTCGAGCTCGTGGGCGCGCCAGTTGCTGCGCTCCCACAGCGCGTACAGGTCCTCGTACGAGAGCAGGTCGCCGCGCTGGCGCCGGCGCTCGGAGCGGTGCGCCGGATCCCCCATCCCCGCCGCGCCGTCGCCGGAGGCGCTCTCCGCGCCGCCGTTGACCTTCGAGCCCCACGACCCCGCCCGGGCGGCCTGGAGCTCGCGCTGCCTTCGCTCGCGCTCCAGCTCGGGGCCGTCGATCCCCTCGGCGCGGTCGATCCAGCGCCCGAGCGTCGTCACGGGGGTCATCGCGCCGTCGACCTTCGTGAGCTGCTGCTGCATCGCGCTCGACGGTGTGATGTCGCCGCGAAGCAGCCGTTGCCACGTCTCGCCGGAGAGCCGCACGGTGGCGTCGGGGTCGCGGTTTGCGGCCGCCGCTCCCCCGGCCACGCCGATCGAGCCGTCGTCGACCGTGACCAGCCACCGGCCGCCGCTCTCCCCGGTCAGCTCGTACGCGACCGAGAAGCGCTGGCCGCGCGTCCACTCGGGGTCGACCGCGTGGGCGAGCGCGCGGTAGGTGAGGTCGGGGTCCACCGGGAGGCCGAGCCTGGCGAGCTCACGCGGGCCGGCGTCCTGCGAGAGGCGCCCCAGGGCCAGCGCCTTGCGACGCTTGCCGCCTATCCGCAGCCGCCGCGACAGCATCAGCCGCAGCGGGCTCGCCCCGGCTGCGAGCCGGGCGAACGAGGCGGCATCGGTGTGGACGACAAAATCAGGGCGCACGACGTCCTCCGCTTCGCGTCCGGGCGTCGCGCGGTCCTCGTCGCTTCCGTCGGAGCTCACGTTCGCGGGCCCCTGCTCGGTCGCCTCGACGAGCCACGAGCCGACGCCCTGGACGTCGAGCCGGAAGCTGAGCGGCGGTCGCAGCTCGGCCGCGGCCGCCGGAAGCGTCTGCGCGATCAGCCGCACCGCGAGCTCGGGATCGGAGGCGGCCATTCGCCTCAGCGTCGCCCGCCGGTCCCCGTTCGGTGTCCCGTTCCGCGCCATCGGCAGCCTCCTCGTCTCGCTCGCGGCCCGATTGTCTCAGAGTCGCGCGCCAATTTGGCCGCTCAGCCAGTTTCGGATCGCGAATAGAATCCCCGCGCTTGGCGCGGCCGAGAACAAAACCCGCGACGTCCTTCGCTTCGCGTCCGGGCATCGCGGGGTTCCTGGGGTTCGCGCTCCTCGCGCTCCTCGTACTCCCGAGCGCGGCCCACGCCGCGCCGTTCTCCCCCGAGCCCGGTCACTCGCCGAACGCCGACACCACGACGACGATCTACTGGATCATGTTCGCCGTCGCCGCGGTCGTCGTCGTGGCGGTCAACGTCGCCCTGATCGGGGCGGTGGTGCGCTTCCGCGCCAGGCGCGGAAGGGAGCCGGCCCGGGTTCGCGCGGGCCGCAGGGTCCAGCCCAGGGTCGGAGCGCTGCTCGGCGTGGTCGCCGTCGTGATCTTCGTGGTCGGGATAGTCACCACCACGCAGGTCCGCGACGTCGCGCCCTCCGGACCCGAGGGGCTGGAGGCCTCGAGCGCGCGGACCGCCCAGCTCGACCTGTCCCTGCCCGAGGGCGACTCCGAGCCGCTGCGGATCCTCGCCTCGGGTCAGCAGTGGGTGTGGCGCTTCGAATACCCGGACGGCACGTTCAGCTTCTACGAGCTGGTCGTTCCCGTCGACACCACGGTCGTCCTTCAGCTCGACTCGACCGATGTGGTGCACCGGTGGTGGATCCCGGAGCTCGGCCGCAAGTTCGACGCGGTGCCCGGGCGCACAAACCAGACCTGGTTCCGGGCCGACGAAGAGGGGACCTACGACGGCCAGTCGGCCGCCTACTCGGGCGCCGGGTACGCGACCATGCGGGCCCGCGTCCGTGTCGTGAGCGTGCCCGAGTATCAGGCGTGGCTCGACCAGCAGGGCAAGGACCTTCAGGATGCGCAGGAGGCCGTGCAGAAGCGCGTCCAGCAGCTCGGCGGCGCCGAGGCCGGCGCCGCGGTCGCACAGGGGGCGGCCGAGTGAGCGCCCCGCCCACCACCCTGGCCCCCGCCCGGCCCGAGCTCGTCAGCGACCGGTTCCCGGCGCGACGTCCGGCCTGGGTGACCCTGGCGACGAGCGGTGACCACAAGGCCCTCGGGGTGTTGTTCATCGCCACGGCGCTCGCGTTCCTCGTGCTCGCGGTGGTCGAGCTGGTGCTGATGCGGGTCCAGCTCATCGTGCCCGAGAGCACGATCATCTCGCCCGAGATCTTCGGGCAGCTCCTGTCGACGTACGGCGCGACCGCGGTCGTGCTGTTCGGGATCCCTTTCGCGCTCGGCCTGATCTCCTACGTCGTCCCGCTCCAGATCGGCGCCCGGGGAACCGCCTTCCCGCGCCTCGGCGCGTTCGGCTACTGGCTCTACCTCGCCGGCGGGGTGACGCTGTACGCGAGCTTCCTCTACCGCCCGCCCGACGCCGGGGTCAACCCCCTACCGCCGCTGTCCGACACCGTGTTCTCCTCCACCAACGGCGTCGACACGTGGATCGTCGGGGTGGGGCTGGCGGCGCTGGGCTTCGTCGTGTTCGCGATCAACATGCTCGCCACTCTCCAGACGCGCCGCGCGCCGGGGATGGTGTGGCGGCGGCTGCCGCTGTTCTCGTGGTCCGCGGCGGTTGGCGGCTACGTGGTGCTGGTCGCCGGGGCGGTGATGGTCGCCGCCTGCGCAATGCTGTTCATCGACCGCCAGTTCGACGGCGTGTTCTTCGACGCCGGCGAGGGGGGCTCGCCGATTCTGTGGCAGCACCTGAGCTGGTTCTTCTTCACCGGCGCCTACGTGGCGATCCTGGTGACCGCGTTCGGCGCGATCTCCGAGATCCTGGCCACGTTCTCCGGCAAGCCGTCGTTCAGCCACCGGGCGGTCGCCGGCGCGCTCGTCGCGGTCGGCGCGCTCGGGATGTTGGCCTGGATGCAGAACATGTACACCGCGCCGATCCCGATCGGCTGGACCTACTTCGCGATGGCCGCGGCCCTGGCGCTCACCGTCCCGATCGGGCTGCTGCTGTTCAACTGGCTCGCGACGCTGTGGGGAGGCGCGCTTCGCCTCCGCGCTCCGCTGCTGTTCGCGCTCGGCGCGATCAGCACGATCTCGTTCGGACTGGCGGGGAAGCTGGCGTACTCGGTGATCCCGGTGGGGTGGCAGCTCGACGGCACGACGGCCGCCCAGGCCGGCACCTACTACGCGCTGGTCGGCGGGGCGGTGCTCGGCGGCTTCGCCGCCCTCTACTACTGGTTCCCGAAGATCACGGGCCGGACGATGGGGGAAGGCATCGCCCGGGCGTCGTTCTGGGCGATCCTCGTCGGGGTCCACGCGATGGCGATCCCGATGGTGCTCGCGGGCCTCGACGGGCAGCCGGTCGACATCTACAAGTACTACGACGAGGGCGCCCTGGACACCTACAACCTGATCGCCAGCGTCGGCTCGTTCGTGCTCGCGCTGGGAGTGCTCCTCACGCTCGGCAACGCCGCGTACAGCGCTCGCCGCGGGGTCGCGATCGGAGCCGACCCGTGGCGCGGCTCGACGCTCGAGTGGTTCGCGCTCTCGCCGCCCCCTCCGCACAACTTCGACGTCATCCCCGACGTCCGCGGGACCGAGCCGCTGCGCGACATCCGCGACGCGGTCCGCCACCGGACCGAGACGTGGCGGCCGCCTCCGGTGGAGCGTCCCCCGGCAGCCCAACCGGCCGAGTCCTCCGAGGGCGCACGGGGCGGCCCGCCTGTAGCCTGACTTCGATGAATGGCGTCGCGGCAAGGGGCGGGGTGGAACTCGCGCGGTTTCGCCGCTTCGTCAACCTCACGATCGTCGCCACGTTCGTTCTGATCGTGATCGGCGGCGTGGTCCGCGTCAGCGACTCCGGGCTCGGCTGCGGCCCGGCGGGCAGCGGGACCCACGGGTGGCCGCTGTGCGGCGGGCGGGTGGTCCCGTTCATCGAGACCAACGCCGTCATCGAGTTCTCCCACCGCGTCGTGGCGGGAGTGGTCGCGATCCTGATCCTGATCCTCGCCTGGCGCGCGATCACCAGGCTGCGCGAGCATCGCTGGCTGGTCCGCGGCACGGTCCTCGCCGGCGTCCTGGTGCTCGGACAGGCGGCGCTCGGCGGCCTGACGGTCGAGAACAACCTCCACGAGGTGCTCGTCGCCGCCCACCTCGGGCTGGCGATGCTTCTGCTCGGGCTGCTGATCGCCCTGCGCCGGGCCACGCTGGAGGGCGCTCCGGCTCCTGCCGGGGCGGCCGGCGTCGTGCGTCCGCTTGCCGCGACCGCGCTCGTGCTGCTGTTCGCCACGATCGTCGCCGGCGGATACGTGGCCGGCACCGAGGAGGAGGGCGTCGCGGGCGCGCCGGCGGCGGCCGGGGCGCACCTGGCGTGCGGGACCGAGTTCCCGACCTGTCTCGGCAGGTTCATGCCGTTCGGGCTCAGCGAGATGATCGACGTTCAGCTCACCCACCGCGCGTTCATGTACCTGGCGGCGATCGCCGTGCTGGCGCTGGTCGCGGTGGCGCGGCTGCGCGGGATCCGCTCCCCGGCGTTCCCGCTGGCCGCGCTGCTGCTCGTGTGTCAGATCCTGCTCGGCGCGATCAACGTGTGGGCCGGCGAGCACGGCGAGCTCGTCGTCGCGCACCTGACCGTCGGCACACTGCTGTGGGGGACGCTGGTCTACGCGACGATGGTCCTGGTTCCGGTTCCGGCGCCCCGGCGGTCGCCCCTGTCCCGTCCCGAGACCGAGGCCTCCGCCTCACCCGCATGATGGAAAGCTCGGCGGAAGCGGCCAGGGGCTCGGCGGGCGCGGAGGCGACTCGCCCGGTACGCGCGCTGCGCCGGATCGACGTGCCCGAGGGGCGCCGGTCGACCGGCGCCATCCTGCGCGACTACATCGCGCTCACCAAGCCGCGGATCATCTCGCTGCTGCTGGTGACCACGGTCGCGGCGATGTTCGTCGCCGACCCCGACGGGCCGGCGCTCGCGACCGTGCTGTGGACGGTCCTGGGCGGATACCTGGCGGCGGGCGGCGCGGGCGCGATCAACCACTACCTGGAGCGCGACGCCGACGCCCGGATGGCCCGCACCCGGAGCCGGCCGCTGGCCAGCGGCCGGATCGCGCCCGTTCACGGGCTGATCTTCGGGATCGCGCTGGGCACGCTCGCGGTGGCGGAGATGACGCTGGCGCTCAACGCGCTGGCGGCGACCCTCGCCCTCGCCGGCCTGTTCGGCTACGCGGTTGTGTACACGCTGTGGCTGAAGCCGCTGACACCGCAGAACATCGTCATCGGCGGCGCCGCCGGAGCGATCCCGCCGCTGGTCGGTTGGGCCGCCGCGACCGGCGGCCTCGAGGTGGGCGCGCTGTACCTCTTCGGGGTCGTGTTCCTGTGGACGCCGCCCCACTTCTGGGCGCTTGCCCTGCTGATCAAGGACGACTACGCCCGCACCGGGGTGCCGATGCTCCCGGTGGTCCGCGGGGAGGCGATCACACGGCGCCAGATCCTCGCCTACTCCGTGGTGCTCGTCGCGGCGAGCCTGCTCCCGGTCGCCGGAGGGCTGCTCGGCACTGCCTACCTCGCCGCCGCGCTGGCCCTCGGCGCCGGGTTCATCGGCCTGGCGGCGTGGCTCTGCGCGCGCCCCTCGCGACGCGCGGCGCTGCGCCTCTACCTCGCCTCGCTCGCCTACCTGGCGCTGCTGTTCACGGCGATGGCCCTGGATTCCACGATCTGGTAGAAGAGCGCCCGTGGATCGCCGCAGCTCGTATCGCAACCTGCGCGCCGGGCTGCTGCTCGGCGCGCTGGCGATCCTCGCCTTCGGGATGACCTTCGTGTTCGCGGTCTTCTACATCGCGTGACGGTGCCGGAGCGCGGCCTTCCACCCGAGCCGACCGAGCTGGTCTACTTGCCGAAGCCCTCGTGGCTGCCGACCTTCGCCGCGCTCGGAATCGCGCTCGTGCTGGTCGGGCTGTTCTCGTGGTGGCCCTACTCCATGATCGGAGCGGTGATCGGGCTCGTCGCGATCATCGCCTGGGTCAGGGACGCGGGCCGGGAGACGTCGCGGTTGCCGGTCAGGCAGCGCGAGTCGTCCGCGGTCCTGCCCGCCGTCCCGCTGCGGCGACCGACCGACTCCCGGTAGGTCTCAGCCGACGGCTTCCTGCCCCGGCGGCGTCATCGCCGAGGTCGCGCCCTCGGACGTCCACACCCGCATGATGTCGCGCATCGACAGCACGCCGACCACGGACCCGTCCTCGACGATCACCAGGTGGCGAATCTTGCGCTTCGACATCTCGGCTGCCGCGCGCTCCAGGCTCCAGTCGGGCGATGCGCAGATCACGGTGTCGCGCATGTGGCCGGCGACGCGCTCCGAGTCGGGATCCTCGCCGCTGCCCACCGAATTGAGGATGTCGCGCTCGGTGATGATCCCCGGCCCCGGCGCCTGCTCGTCGATCACGATCGCGGCGCCGACCCCCTTGTCGGTCATCCGCTGCGCAGCGTCGCGCAACGTGTGGCCGGGACCGATCGTCAACACCACGCCGGACATGCCTTCGCGAACTTCCATCGCAGACCTCGACTCGTGCGGATTGCCGCGAACCCTATCGAAAGAATCGGGCGCCGGAGACGGCTTTCGCGGCCCGTCCCCATAGATAGGATCTCCGTCCCGTGACCGCGTCGCCCACCAACGCGTTTCGCCTGCTTGCGGCCGCGGCCGCGGCGGCAGGACTCGCGGCACTCGCGGGCTGCGACCTGCAGGAGAACGCCGACACCGAGTCGGGCCGGACGATGTTCGTGGAGAAGTGCGGGACGTGCCACGCGCTCAAGGAGGCCGGAACCCAGGCCGAGGTCGGGCCCAATCTCGACGCGGCCTTCCAGTCCGCCCGCGAGTCCGGGATGGACCAGGACACGATCGAGGGGGTGGTCGAGTCCCAGATCGAGAATCCCCGGGTCACCGACGAGGACAGCCCGAGCTACATGCCGGCCAACCTGGTCGAGGGCGAGGACGCGCAGGACGTGGCCGCCTACGTCGCCCAGTACGCGGGCGTCCCGGGGGTCAAGCCGCCGATCCCGGCCAATGCGGGCCCCGGCGCCGAGGTGTTCCTGTCGAACGGATGCGGGAGCTGCCACACGCTGGAGGCGCTCGGCGACATCGCGAGCGGCACCGTCGGCCCCGACCTCGATGACGTGCTTCCGGGTCAGAGCCCACAGCAGGTCGAGCAGTCGATCGTCGATCCCAATGCCAAGATCGAGCAAGGGTTCCCCTCGGGCGTGATGCCCGAGACGTACGGTGACCTGCCGACGAAGGACCTCCAGGACCTCGTCGACTTCCTCGTCCAGGAGGCGGGGAAGGGCGGCTAGTGGTGAGAAGGGCGGGCCGCGGTACCCCCGGTCCGCGACCCGCCCCTTCTCCCGGCGGGCAAGTGTGGAGACCTCTCGCCGTACTCGCGTCACGTACGGGTGCTTCGTTGCCGGAAGAACGCGCGAGCGGCGCCGCGCGTTACAGGAACTTCGGAAAGCGGTCAGGAGGCTTCGGGGCGCGGCGGGGGGTCGAGTTGCCGCGACAGCCACGCGCCGAGCACCGCTCCCGCGGTCGCCAGGCCGACGGCACCCGGGACCACGCTCCGGCGCATGTGGTTGCGCGCGAGCAGGGACGCGGCGGCGTCGATGCCGTCCACCAGGGCGGACGCTTCGAGCCAACCGCGCACCGGCGCTCCGCGGTCCAGGGCCATAAGCACGCCCAGCCCTAGTCCGAGGTCGCGGGCGCCGAGCATGCGGACGAAGAGGCTCGTCGCGCCCCCGGACCGGCCGGTCATCGTCCGGCCCACCAGCCCCGGCGCCACAAGCGCTCCAACGCCGATCGCGATCCGCCCCCCCGCCAGGCCGACCGCAACGTTCCTACCCTCCATCGCGCCGGATCGTACGAGATCACGACCACGATCCCTGGCAAGGCCGTGATACTCACCCGTCATGGGGGATCCGGGCCGACCCAGACGAAGCCCCTCCGGCCGGATTGTCGACGCGCTGATCTGGGGTGCGGCCCTGGGCGCGTCGTCCGGCGCCGTGCTCGGGGATGGAATCGAAGCCGTCGGGGCCGGCACCGGCGCCGTGATCGGTGCGGCGCTGATCGCCGGCGCCGAAGCGGTCACCAGCATCAGGAGAGGCCCCGCCGAGCCGAAGCCACTCTGGCACCGCATCCTCAGCAGCGCCCTGCTGATGGCCCTCTTCGGCTGGGTGCTGGGGCTGATCTACGGCCCCGACGAGCTTGTGCTGACCGGGATCATCTGCGGTGCCCTGGTCGGTGTGCTCGGCCTGCGCCCCGCAAAGGCCGCGCTCGGCCTCGCGGTCGGCGCCGTCATGGGCGTCCTGCTCCAAGCTCTCGACGGCGGCCTCGAACCGGCGCTGATCGCGGCGGCGGTCACGATCGCCTATCGCGTGATCGCTGCGATCGCCTACCGCGGGCGGCCGCTGGTCCGAGTGATGGCCGAAGAGGTCCCGGCGGACGAGCTGCGCTACGTCGTGCCCTTCGAGGCGCGCTCGATGTACGTCGGTGGTGACTACGTCGAGCAGCTCGCGAAGGTCCGGGGCGGCACCTTCCGCCGCAACCCACCCGACGTCGGAATCCTCGCCTCGCTCGACAGCCTGGACGGACCGACCTTCCAAGCCCGGCGGGTGCACCCGCTGATCCGCGAGTTCTACGAGCGCACCAGCCGCTTCCGCCTCTCGATCATCCCCGAGTGGCGGCGGTGGATGAAGCCCGGGTACGAGATCTTCAAGCGACTGGTGGCGCAGCCGCTCGGGCAGGCCGCGATCCCGTCCAACATCGAGGAAGCGCAGCGGGGGATGGTGAGCAGGATCGACACGATTGCCCTGGAC
>Ga0126312_10003822_pt1 | contig 10169 bp, 9 predicted proteins | sample Plot104A_FD_92537 | JGI IMG/M metagenome (GOLD analysis project Ga0126312, IMG submission 92537) | Serpentine soil microbial communities from UC McLaughlin Reserve, CA, USA - Plot104A | ecosystem: Environmental > Terrestrial > Soil > Grasslands | place: USA: UC McLaughlin Reserve, Lake County...
CGGGCACGTCGAGCTCGGGCGCGACGAATGCGCGGCGGCCCTCCCGCGAGCGCTCGTAGATCGTGATCGTGTCCTCGCCGGCAAGCGGGTCGAGTTGCGTCACGCCGTGGCCACCTGCTCGCGTGCCGGCGTGGCAACCTCGGCCAGCCTGTCGATCTGCTCCCTCGTCCGCCGCTCGGTGACGGCCACGAGCAGCCCGTCCTCGTACTCCGGGTAGTCGCGGCCCAGCCGGTAGCCGGGGTTGACGCCCGCGGCCCGGGCGGCGTCGAAGACGGCGTCGATGTCCGGCACCCGGACCGCGAACTCGCGCACGACGGGCCCCGGGTTGATCGGCTCCAGGCCGAGGCGCTGGCGCGCGTAGTGGGCGCGCCGCAGCATCAGCTCGGCCAGCTCCACCGCGCCCTGCTTGCCGAGCCAGGACAGGTAGATCACGCCCGCCAGCGCGTTCAGCGCCTGCGAGGTGCAGATGTTGTGGGTGGCCCTCTCGCGGCGGATGTGCTGCTCGCGGGTCTGCAGCGTCAGCACGAAGCCGCGCTTGCCGTCGACGTCGCGCGTCTCGCCGGCGATCCGCCCGGGCAGCTTCCTGATGAAGCGCTCCCCGGCGGCGAAGAACCCGAAGCTCGGGCCGCCGAAGTCGAGCCTGTTGCCGAGCGTCTGGCCCTCGCCCACACAGATGTCCACGCCCAGCTCCCCCGGCGGCTTCAAGATGGCCAGCGGCAGCGGGTCGGCGGCGCACACCAGCAGGGCGCCGGTGCGCTTGGCGGCATCGGCCAGCTCGCCCAGCTCCTCCACCGTGCCCAGGAAGTTCGGCTGCTGCACGAACACCGCGGCGGTGTCGTCGTCGACCGCCTCCGCCAGCGCGGTGGGGTCGGTGGCGCCCTCGCCGGTCAGCGGAACCTCCTCGACCTGCATGCGATAGCCGGCGGCGTGCGTGGCAAGCGCGGCGCGCGAGTGCGGGTGCAGGCCACGCGAGGTCACGAGCTTGGCGCGCTTGGTCTCCTGCTTTGCCAGGTAGCCCGCCGCCGCGACGGCGCTCGGGCCCTCGTATACCGAGGCGTTGCTCACCGGTAGCCCGGTGAGCTCCGAGATCGCCGTCTGGAACTCGAACATCACCTGCAGCCCGCCCTGGGAGATCTCGGGCTGGTACGGCGTGTACGGAGTGAGGAACTCCGAGCGCTGGAGGATCGAGTCGACGAGCGCCGGCACGTAGTGGTCGTACATGCCCGCCCCGAGGAAGCTGACCTCGGCGTCGTTGTGGCGGTTGCGCTGCGCGAGGGCGCTGACGTGCTCGAAAACCTCCTGCTCGGACTGGCCCGGCGGCAGGTCGAGCTCGCGGCCGAGCCGCACTCCGGACGGCACGTCGTCGAACAGCTCCTCGAGCGAGCCGACGCCGATGGCGGCGAGCATCTCGCGCAGGTCCTGCTCGGTGACGGACGTGTACCTGCTCATACGGTCTACTGAAGCAGGTCCCTGTAGGCGCTCACGTCGAGCAGGTCCTCGGCCTCGGAAGGGTCGCTCAGGCGCACCTTGACCATCCAACCCTCGCCGTAGGGGTCGTGGTTGATCTTCTCCGGGCTGTCGGCCAGCGCCTCGTTGACCTCGGTGACCTCGCCGGAGAGCGGCGCGAACACGTCCGAGACCGCCTTGACCGACTCCACCTCGGCGTAGGCCTGGTCCTTCGACACCTGCGAGCCCACCTCGGGCGGGTCGAAGAAGACGATCTCGCCCAGCGAGTCCTGGGCGTACCAGGTGACCCCGAACACGCCCTCGTCGCCGTCGACGCGCGCCCAATCGTGCTCGGGGTGGTACTTGAGCTCCTCGGGGTAGCTTGCCTCAGCCACTGCGCTCCTTGTCGTATAGGGGCCGGTCCTTCACCTCTGCAGCGCGCGCCTTGCCACGCACGTCCACCTCGATCGGCGTGCCGGGCTCGGCGGCCGCCAGCGGCAGGTAGGCCATGCCGATGCCCAACCCGAGGCAGGGCGACAGCGTGCCGCTGGTCACAACGCCCTCGCCGGCCCGGGTGCGGACGGGGTTGCCGCGGCGCGGGATCCCGGGCCCCGTGAAGGCGAACGGGACGAGGCGCTGCTCGGGCTCGGCGCGGCGCAGGGCGTCCGCGCCGATGAAGTCCGTGTCGAGCTTGCAGCACCAACCCAGGCCGGCCTCGATCGGATTGCGGTCCTCCGAGAGGTCGTTGCCGTAGAGGTGGAAGCACACCTCCAGGCGAAGGGTGTCGCGGGCGCCGAGGCCGGCGGGAGCGACCCGCTGCCCCAGCAGGGCGTCCCAGACCGCCGCGGCTCCGTCGGGGGCGATCAGCAGCTCCACCCCGTCCTCGCCCGTGTAGCCGGTGCCGCAGACGAGGCAATCCACTCCGGCCACGGCCAGCTCGGCGGTGCGCATGCGCCTGGGCAGCTCGCCCTCGGCCAGGGCCTCGACCGCAGCGCGCGCCCGCGGTCCCTGCACGGCAAGCATCGCCCAGCGGTCGACACCGTCGGTGAGCTCCAGATCGTAGTCGTCGGCGTGCTCGCGAAACCAGGCGAGGTCGCGTTCGTGGTTGGACGCGTTGGTCACCGTCAGGAAGCGCTCCGGCCCGACGCGATACGTGAACAGGTCGTCCAGCACGCCGCCGTCCTCGCGGCACAGCACCGAATACTGGGCGCCGCGCTCGGCGATCTTCGCAACGTCGTTGGAGAGCAGCCGCTGCAGGAACTCCTCCGCCTGGGGCCCGCTCGACTCGATCTGGCCCATGTGCGAGACGTCGAAGACGCAGGCGCTGGTGCGCACCGCCACGTGCTCCTGGCGGATGCCCTGGTACTGCACCGGCATCTCCCAGCCGGCGAACGGCACGAGGCGCGCCCCGGCCCGCTCGTGGCGGTCGTAGAGGGGGGTGCGGCGAAGGATTTCGGTGCTGGGCGGCAAGAGCCCGCAGAGGCTATCGCCCGTAGTGTTCGCGCCATGGAACGCAAATGGTGGACGCTCGTCGTGGTGTGCGTGTCGATCTTCATGCTGCTTCTCGACATCACGGTGGTGAACGTCGCGCTGCCGGACATCCAGCGCGACCTCCAGGCGAGCTTCTCGGACATGCAGTGGGTGATCGACGCCTACGCGCTCACGCTCGCTTCCCTGCTGCTGTCGGCGGGCACGCTCGGCGACCAGGTCGGCCGGCGGCTGGTGTTCGGCGTCGGGCTGGTGTTGTTCTGCCTGGCGTCGCTGGCCTGCGGTCTGGCGGGCAGCCCGCTGCCGCTCGAGATCTCCCGCGCCGTGCAGGGCATCGGCGGCTCGGTCATGTTCGCGCTTTCGCTGGCGCTAATCGCCCAGGAGTTCGAGGGGCGCGAGCGGGGCAAGGCGCTCGGCATCTGGGGCGCCACCACGGGCGCCGCGGTGGCGATCGGCCCGCTCGTGGGCGGCGTGCTCGTGGAGCACCTGGGCTGGGAATGGATCTTCTTCGTCAACCTGCCGGTGGGTGCGGGGGCGCTCTTCGTCCTGTTGACCCGCGTGCGCGAGACGCGCGACCCCAGCCCCGGCCGGATCGACTGGGCCGGCACGGTGACCTTCTCGCTCTCGCTGTTCGCGCTGGTACTTGCGCTCGTGCGCGGCAACGCGGAGGGCTGGGGGTCGACCGGGATCGTCGCTCTGTTCGTGGCCGCGGCCGTGCTGATGGCGGCCTTCGTGCTGATCGAGCACCGGACCGCCTCCCCGATGTTCGAGCTCTCGCTGTTTCGCAAGCCGGCGTTCATCGGAGCGGACACCGCCGCCTTCGCGCTGTCGGCATCGATGTTCGCGATGTTCCTCTACCTCACGCTCTACATCCAGAACGTGCTGGGCTATTCGCCGCTCGAGTCCGGCCTGCGCTTCCTGCCCGTCACCGCGCTCTCGTTCTTCGCGGCGGCGGCCAGCGGCAACCTGACCTCGCGCGTGCCCGCCCGCTTTTTGCTGGCCATCGGCCTCGGCCTCGTGGGCGTCGGGCTTGCGCTCATGCATGGTGTGCAAACCGGCGACGACTGGACCACCCTGCTGCCCGGCTTCATCGCCGCCGGCGCGGGCATCGGGCTCACCAACCCGGCCATCGCCTCGTCCGCCATCGGCGTGGTGGCGCCGGCGCGCAGCGGCATGGCGTCGGGCATCAACACGACCTTCAGGCAGGTCGGCATCGCTACCGGCATCGCGGCGCTGGGCGCGGTCTTCCAGTCGCAGGTGGAGACCCGCCTCGGCGAGCAGTTGTCGCAGCTGCCGGCTCGGGCCCTCGGCGGGCTCTCGGAAGCGGTTGCCACGCTTGGCCCGCGAGCCGCCGCGGCCGCGCCGGTCGGCCAGCGACAGGCGGTGGCCGACGCGGCCCGCAGCGCGTTCGTCGGTGGCCTGAACGACATCCTGTTGATAGGCACGGTGGTTGCGTTCGCCGGCGCGCTGCTGGCGCTACTGCTCGTGCGCCAGCGGGACTTCCTGGCGGCGCCCGTCGCCGGTGAGCCCGCGGCGGCCGCCGCTCACAGCTCCTAGAGCCGCGTGGCGAAGTGGAATGACGAGATGCGCAGGCGCTGGTTGAAGTAGAGGCGGTGGGCGTCCTCGCGCTCCGGGCCGACGCCCGAGTCCAGGTGCAGCTCGTCGCAGCCCAGGCGGGCGGCCTCCTCGGCGCACCACTCGAGCAGGCGGACGGCGTGGCCGCGGCGGCGGGCGGCCGCGTGCGTCGACAGGTCGTCCACGTACAGCGCTCGGCCCCAGGCCAGGTTCTCGAGTACGCGGAACCCGGCCACCGCCACCACACGGCCGTCCTCGAACGCGCCGACCAGGCGATAGCCCTGCGGCCGCTGGGCTTCGTCCACCCTGCTCACGAACGCCGCCTCGTCACGGTGGTGGGGGCGCAGCTCGCGCATCGCCTCGAAGGCGAGGCCCGTGTCCGGGGACAGGATTTCGCGGGCGGGGCTAATCCTTGAGGAACGAGGGGATGTCGATGTCGTCGTCCGAGATCTCCAGCGAGCTGCGCTGGCCCTCATCGAGCGACACGTCGCGGCGGCGTGGCTCGCGGCGGCGGCCGGTGGAGTCCTCCGCGAACATCGGCAGGCGGTGGCGCTGGTCGAAGCCGGTGGCGATCACCGTGACCCGCACGGAGTCGCCGATGTTGTCGTCGACCACCGCCCCGAAGATGATGTTCGAGTTCTGGTCCGCCGCGCCCTGGATGATCTCGGCGGCCTCGTTGACCTCGAACAGGCCCAGGTCACTGCCGCCGGTGATGTTCAGCAGGATGCCTGTGGCGCCCTCGACGGACTGTTCCAGCAGCGGGCTGGAGATCGCGTTCTTGGCGGCCTCGGCGGAGCGGTTCTCCCCGCTCGCCTCCCCGATCCCCATCAGTGCCGAGCCGGCGTCCATCATGATCGTGCGCACGTCGGCGAAGTCGAGGTTGATCAGGCCCGGGATCGTGATCAGGTCGGTGATGCCCTGCACGCCCTGGCGCAGCACGTTGTCGGCTTCCCGGAAGGCGTCGAGGATGCTCGTGCGCCGCTCGACCACCGCCAGCAGCTTCTCGTTGGGGATCACGATCAACGTGTCCACCATCTCGCGCAGGCGCTGGATGCCCTCCTCGGCCTGCCGGCCGCGCTGCGCACCCTCGAAGTCGAACGGCCGGGTGACGACGCCCACGGTGAGCGCGCCGATCTCCTGCTTGGCCACCTCTGCGATCACAGGTGCCGCGCCCGTGCCGGTGCCGCCGCCCTCGCCGACGGTCACGAAGACCATGTCAGCGCCCTTGAGCGCCTCCTTGAGCTCGTCGCGGCTCTCGTTCGCCGCGCCGTGGCCAACCTCGGGGTCGGCGCCCGCGCCCAGGCCGCGCGTGAGCTGATCGCCGATCTGCAGCTTCTGGTCGGCGTCACACATCTGCAGCGCCTGCGCGTCGGTGTTGACCGCGACGAACTCGACGCCCTTCAGGCCGGCGTCGACCATGCGGTTGACCGCGTTCGTGCCGCCGCCGCCGATGCCGACGACCTTGATGACCGCCAGGTAGCTCCCAGTGTCCATGGCTTGTCTCTACCGTCCCGATCTCAAGCGGCCGTCGAGGGTTCCCCACCCGCGGGAGGCCGCAAAGAACGGCACTCTAGGTGCAATTCCGCGCCCATGTCAATCCTCCTCGCAACATATCGTGCAGGCCAACACTCCAGTTGACATTGAGCGTACGGGGGAAGCTCTACTCATGGTTGAGGGTTGGCGGGCGCGGCGCCAGGGGTCGACGGCGCGTGCTGGGCGGCCGGCGGAGCGGCCGGCTGGAGCGCCTGTCCCTCCAGTCCGCCGACGGCCGGCCGGCCGGGCAGGCGCAGGTCGATGTAGCCGGCGCCGCTCGCCGCCGGGTCTGCGAGAACGCGCGCGGCGGCGATCCACTTGGCGTGCAGGCGCCTGGCGTCGCCGAAGATCAGCAGCGGGCCCGCGCGCATCCGCACCGTGAGCCCCTTGTCGCCGGCGCCCACTTCGAGCAGCCGCCGGCGCAGCGGCTCCGCTGCGCCGCCCAGGACCCGTGCCGCGCGCAGCGCCGGTGGCTCGCGCAGCCGCTTGGGCGGCAGCGCGCCGCGCAGGCGCAGCTCTGGCAACCGTCCCTCCACCGGCAGCCCCCGCAGCACGGTGCCGTCGGCAGCCACGGGCACGCGCGTGCCGCCGGCGACGGCAAGCGCCGCGGGCCGGTGCTCGACGACCTCGATACGCAGCGAGCCGGGGAAATCCGGGGTCGCGCGCAGCCCGCGCACGACCGGGTAGCCGGCGACCGCCTGCTCGAGCCGGTCGCGGTCCAGGTGCAGCGTGGTCATCGAGCGCGCGGCGGCTGCGAGCGCCTCGCGCACGTGGCCCGCGTCGCGGGTGGTCACGCCGCTGACCGTGACCTGCTCGACCTTAACCAGCGACGAGTCGCGAAACCACAGCACGTAGCCGGCCGCCAGCACTCCCGCGGCGGCGACGGTCAGCGCCAGCCGCCGCCGCAGCCGGCGCGACGGCGCGAGCGCCACGAGCGGGCGTGACAGCGCGGCGCCGATCGCGCTCACGCGAACAGCTCCCCTGCGTCGACCTCGCCGAGGAACTGCACCTCCGGCTCGAGCGTGACGCCAAAACGCTCGCGCACGCGGCGCCTGCCCTCGGCCATCAGCGCCACCACGTCGGCCGTGCTGGCGTCGCCGGCGTTCTCGACGAAGTTGGCGTGCTTGTCCGAGAAGCGTGCGCCGCCCACCTGCAGCCCGCGGCAGCCGGCCCCGTCGAGCAGCACGCCGGCGCTGCGTCCGTCGGCGCCGGAGTCGTCGGGGTTCTTGAAGGTCGAGCCGAAGGTCTTGATGCCGGACGGCTGGGCCGCGCGGCGCTGGGAGCGCATCCGCGCGAGCGTTGCCTTGACACTCTCCGGCTCGGCGGGAGCGAGCGCGAACGAAGCTCGCGCGACGATCTCCCGCGGGCCCAGGTTCGAGCGGCGGTAGGAGAACCCGAGCTGTTCCGGTGGCCGGAGCTCGCTGCCCGCGGCGCTGGCCACCTCCGCCCACTCGAGCACCCGCGAGAGGTCGCCGCCGTACGCGTTGGCGTTCATCTTCACCGCGCCGCCGACCGTGCCCGGGATGTTCACCCCGAACTCCAGGCCACTCAACCCGGCACGGGCGGCCCTGGCCGCCGCCTGCGGCAGCCGGGCCCCGCCCCCGCAGACGAAGCGGTCGCCTTCCTGCTCGATCGCAGCCAGCGAGCCGTCCAGCTTCAGCACGAGTCCCCGGAAACCATCATCGGCTACCAGGAGGTTCGAGCCGGAGCCCACCACTCCTACCGCCAGGCCCTCGGCGTCCGCCCATGCGAGTAGCTCGGCCAATCGCTCGGCGGAGTCCGGCCGGGCGAAGAAGTCGGCGGGCCCGCCGGTGCGAACGGTCGTCAGCCGGGCCAGCGGGTGATCGCTCGTGAGTCCGTCCGGGCGGCTCATGCGGCGGTAAGCCTCCGGGCCAGCGCATCGATGTCGCCGGCACCGAGCGTGAGCAGCACGTCGCCCTCGCGGAGCTCCGAGCGCAGCATCCGCTCGGCGTCGTCGATCGACGGCAGCCACCAGACCGGGCGCCCGCGCGCGGCGCCGGCAGTCGCGGCGGCTACCAGCCGGCCGCTCACGCCCGGGAAGTCCTCGGCTCGCTCCCGGGCCGGATAGACCTCGACCACCACGGCGACGTCGGCCAGCGCCAGCGCGCGGCCGAACTGGCGCTGCAGCCTCCGGGTGCGCGAGTAGAGATGCGGCTGGAAGCAGGCCAACAGCCGCCCCGGCTCGAGCGTCCGTGCGGCCTCGAGCGTCGCCTGGACCTCGGTCGGGTGGTGGGCGTAGTCATCGAACACGCGCGCCCCCGAAGGGGTGCGGCCATGGTCCTCGAAACGGCGGCCGGCGCCGGCGAAGCCGGCGAGTGCCGGCGCGGCCTCGCCGAGCTCGACCCCGGCGGCGCGGCAGGCGGCCAGCGCCGCCAGCGCGTTCAGCACGTTGTGGCGGCCGGGGACAGCCAGCTCGACATCCGTCCTCCCCACGCAGAAGCGCGAGCCGAGCGGCCGCAGCTCCAGCCCCTCGGCGCGCAGGTCGCCGGCCTCGATGCCGAAGGCCAGCTGCTCGCCGTCGCCCGGCAGCCCCACCCCCGGGCCGAGCACCCGCACGGCCGCCGGGCGGGCGAACTCAGCGAAGGCCTCCTCGAGCTCCCCCAGCGAGCGGTAGGTGGAGTGGTGGTCGAGCTCCACGTTCGTGACCACCGCGACCTCCCGGCCGAGCTTCAGGAACGAGCGATCGGACTCGTCGGCCTCGATCACCGCCCACTCCCCCTCCCCCCAGTCCGCGTTGGTACCGGCCGTGCGGAGCTCCCCGCCGATCAGGAAGCCGGGGTCGCGGCCGCACTCGAGCATCACGTGGGCCGCCATCGAGGCCGTCGTCGTCTTGCCGTGCGTCCCGGCCACCGCCACGACGCGCTTCAGCCGGGAGACCTCGCCGAGCAGGTCGCCGCGGTGCAGCACCCGCTGGCCGCGCTCACGCGCCACCCGCAGCTCGGGGTTGTGATCGGGAATCGCGGTGGACACCACGAGCTCGGCGCCCTCCGGCACGCGCTCCGCATCGTGGCCGGCGGCTGCGTCGATGCCCTGAGCCCGCAGGCGCTCGAGGTAGCTCGAGTCCGCCTGGTCGGAGCCGCTCACCGCGGCGCCCAGCCGCAGGGCCACAAGGGCCAGCCCGCTCATGCCGGCGCCGCCGGCTCCGACGAAGTGCAGCCGCCTGCCTGCGAAGGGCCCGTCCCTCACCGCGGCGAGGCTAGCCGCAGCATCTCGTCGGCGATCCGCTCGGCCGCGTCGGGCCGCGCCGCCGCCCCCGCGGCTCGCCGCATCGCCGCCAGCCGGCCGTCGTCGGACAGGAGTGCCGCCACCTCTCGCGCCAGGCGCGGGCCGTCGAGCCGGGAGTCCGGCAGCAGCAGCGCAGCCCCGGCACGCGCCATGTGGCGCGCGTTCTGCGTCTGATGGTCGGCGGTCGCGTCCGGGTAGGGCACGAGGATCGACGGCAGTCCCGCCGCGGCCAGCTCCAGCACCGAGCCGCCGGCTCTGGCCACCACCAGGTCGGCCGCCGCGAGCGCTTCCGCGAACGGCAGCACATACGGCTCCAGCCGATAGTGGGCGGGCGCCCCGAGCTCCTCCAGGCGCCTGCGTAGGTGCTCGTAGTCGCGTCTTCCGCAGATGTGCAGCAGAGCACACGGCGCCGCTTCGCCGAAGGCGTCGAAGGCCGCTTCGTTCAGGCGCCGGGCGCCCAGCGAGCCGCCGAACACGAGCACCACCGGCCCTGCGGAGGGCAGCTCGAAGCGTCTCCGTGCCTGCCCTCGGTCGGCGCGACCGGTGGCCGCCGGCAGCGGCCGGCCGGTGAGCAGGTAGCGCCCGTCGTCGCGGCCCTCGATCGGAAACGACAGGAAGACGCGTTGCGCCAGCGGCGCCAGCAGCCGGTTCGCCACGCCGAGATGGCTGTCGGCCTCGGTCAGTCCCAGCGGCAGCCGCAACGAGCGCGCGGCGAGCCCGATGGGCCCGGCCACGTAGCCGCCGCCGCCCAGCACGGCGTCGGCGCCGAGGCGCCGCAGCAGCTTCCGTGCGCGGCCGGTGGCGCTCACGGCCAGCAGCACAGCACGCGCCGCCTTGACCGGGTTGCGGCGGTCGATGCCCGCGACGGCCAGCCGGTGGAG
>Ga0126312_10003823_pt1 | contig 10169 bp, 6 predicted proteins | sample Plot104A_FD_92537 | JGI IMG/M metagenome (GOLD analysis project Ga0126312, IMG submission 92537) | Serpentine soil microbial communities from UC McLaughlin Reserve, CA, USA - Plot104A | ecosystem: Environmental > Terrestrial > Soil > Grasslands | place: USA: UC McLaughlin Reserve, Lake County...
AAGGAGACCCCTTCGGCGCCCGACGAGCTCGTCACACGCATGGATGGGGATGGCGACGCCGACCACGATCCGGACGAGAATCGAGCGCGGCAAGAGCTTGCCCGCTGCCTGGCGCCGCTCATCCGGCAGCTGCCCGAGCCATACCGCGAGGCTTTGACGCTCACCGACCTCGGGGCGCTCTCTCAGGTCGAGGCCGCTCGCGTAGCGGGTATCTCGGTCCCGGGCATGAAGGCCCGGGTGCAACGGGCCCGCGCCCAGGTGCACGCGGCACTGACAGGGTGCTGCGCCGTGGCTCTCGACGAGAGCCGGCATATCTCCGACGTGCAGCGCACGGGGCCCTGCGCCTGCGAAGCCGACTAGCGACGTTCCGGGCGGTCCGCCCAGAGGGCCCCAAGGAAGGTGTCCTGGACGCCCCGCGCGCCCGCGTGCACCACGAGTCACACAGCGGCCAGCACCGAGCGCCCTCGTTTCCGGGGCGATGAGTTCGTCGAGGCGCGCCGGTCTTAGTTGTCGATCCAGCTGGCAAAGGGCGCCGGAGCGAAGTCCCGCTTACTCTGCTGTGGCGCAATGCGAAAGGAGGACACGATGGCCGAGCATACGGTCGGAACCCGCGAGGAGTGGCAGGCGGCTCGCGACGAGCTCGCGAAGCTCGAGGCGGAGCACGCGGAGCGAAACGAGGAGATCAAGCGCAAGCGCTTCGAGCTTCCCTGGGTCCCGGTGGAGAAGCAGTACGAGTTCGACACGGAGGACGGGAAGAAGACCCTTGGGGACCTCTTCGAGGGGCGCTCGCAGCTCCTCGCCTACAACGTCATGTACGGCCCCGACTACGAGATCGGCGCCTGCCCCGGGTGCTCGAACCTCGCGGATCATCTCGACATCCCGCGGTTGCACCTGGGTCACCGCGACGTGACGTTGATCTGCTTCTCCCGCGCGCCGATCGACCGGCTCGTCGCCTACAAGGAGCGGATGGGCTGGCAGTTCCCGTACGTGTCGACCAATGGGACGGACTTCCCCTTCGACTTCGGCCTCGCGATGACCGAGGAGCAGGCGCAGCAGATCCCCGAGGTGAAGGAGATGATCGACAACCCGCCCGACTGGCTAGAGGAGTGGTCGCGCCAGGTCGGGGCCGAGCTCAAGGACGGGCTCCGCGAGGGGCCCAGCTGGATCGCGTTCGCGCGCGAGAACGGGACCGTCTATCACACCTACACGGTGATGGCCCCCGACCCGTTCGTGGCCCCGTACTACTCGTTCCTGCTCGAGCGGACGCCGAAGGAGCGAGATGATCAGGTCCGCGCCTGGCGCAAGGACGAGTACCCGGACTAACCACCGAGGACGGGCAAGGCCCGCATCGACATCTCCGCCGAGCGGCCGGCGGAGAGTTACTGCTTCGTCCTAGCGCTTCGCCCGGACGAGCGCCGCCGAGTGGCGCCGCGGCTCGAACTCGACCTCCGTGCCGTGGTAGTCCGCTTGCCCCGCGCGGCCTGCTGCACCTGGTCGAGATCCTTGGCGATCCGCCGGCGGGTGCGGCCGAGGTTCTTGCGCGCATCGCGGAGCGTCTTGTCAACGTCCCTGAGCAGCTCTCGTGAGCCGCGCGACATCTCCGAGCGCAGGTCCTTCAGCGCGGCCTGCGCGGCGTCGATCGAGTCGCTCAACCGGCCGAGCGCCTCGGGTCCGCCTTTGGTTGCGCCCCGGCCTTGCCGGCTCGTGGCGCGCCGTGTCTGCGTCCTCCGCTCCGCCACTTCTTCACCTCCTGGGCTCAGGCGTGTTCGAGGCCCGAGCCTACGCCTGATTCCCGCCGCCTGCATCTGCGCGAACCGCCACGAGCGCACCGGCTGCCGGCCGTGAGGTCGAGCGCGAGTAGCTTCCAAGACGATGCCGAAGCGGAGCGCAGGCGTCCTGCTGTACCGATGGCGAAGCGGAGCGCCGGAAGTGCTGCTCGTTCACCCTGGCGGACCCTTCTGGGAGAAGAGGGACCTCGGGGCCTGGTCGATCCCGAAGGGCGAGTATGCCGAGGGCGAGGATCCCCGCGCCTGCGCGCTGCGCGAGTTCGAGGAGGAGCTTGGGGCCCCGCCGCCCGCCGACGCGCTCACCGAGCTCGGCACCACCAGGCTGGCCAGCGGCAAGCTCGTGACCGCGTGGACCGTGGAAGGCGACCTCGACCCGGCGAGCGTAAGCAGCAACACGTTCACGCTCGAGTGGCCGCCGCGCTCAGGCGTTATGCGCGAGTTCCCCGAGGTCGACCGCGCGCAGTGGTTCCCCCTCGCCGAGGCGCGCCGCAGGATCAACCCCGCCCAGGTTGAGTTCCTCGAGCGACTGAGCGAGAAGCTCGAGGAGGGAGGACCGCCCCGGGCTGGATGAGCTCCGGCACGAGTACGCTCCGGCCGCGGGCCCGACGACGCCTACGTCCGCCCGCCCTTGGACGAGCAGACCTTCGTTCCGCAGGTCTGCTGACGGACCGCGCTCCAGAGGGGCAGGATGACCGGCCGGCTGCGCCGGCGTGGAACCAGGTTCACCCACCCCCGCCGCTGAGGCGTAGACTCGGCGGCGCACGAGCACAGCCATCCCTCTGTCAGAAGGAGCGTTGGCCGCGCCGAGGTGGTGATAGGAGCTGGTGCGGTGAAGGTCGAGCATGTCGACGAGGCGCTGATCGACGTCGTCTGCTCTCGGGTGCGCGAGCATCTGCCCGAGGGCGACGCCGAACAGGCGGAGGAGTTCATCCGCCAGTACTACCGCTGGGTCTCGCCGCAGGAGCTGGCCGAGCGGAGCCCGCTCGACGTCTACGGCCTGGCGCTCGCCCACTTCAACCTCGCCCGTGCGCGCCCGCCCGGCACCACGAAGGTGCACGTCTACAACGCGCAGTTCGAGGCCCACGGCTGGCAGTCGACCCACACGGTCGTGGAGATCGTGACCGACGACATGCCGTTCCTGATCGATTCGGTCGGCATGGAGCTGAACCGGCGCGGCTACGGCGTGCATCTGATCATCCACCCGGTCATGTACGTGCGCCGTGACGCGGAGGGGCACCTGGTCGAGGTGCTGCCGTCCGGGCGCGAGCCGGTCGAGGGCTCCATCGCCGAGTCCGTGATCCACGTCGAGGTGAACCGCCAGACCGACCCCGCCGAGCTCGAAACGGCGCGGGAGAGCGTGCTGCGCGTGATCGGCGATGTGCGCGCCGCCGTGGAGGACTGGCCGAAGATGCGCCGGCGAGCGCTCGAGATCGCCGCCGAGCTCGAGGCCAGCCCGCCGCCGCTCGACCCTGAGGAGCTGGCCGAGGCGAAGGCCTTCCTCGAGTGGCTCGAGGACCACCACTTCACGTTTCTCGGCTACCGCGAGTACGAGCTCGTCAGCGACGACGGCAAGCTGCGGCTGAACTCGACGGCGGGCTCGGGGCTCGGGATCCTGCGCGAGACGGCCGGGAAGCAGAGCTCGCGCGGCTTCGACAAGCTGCCGCCCGGGGTGCGCGCGCTCGCGCTCCAGCCCCACCTCCTCAACCTCACGAAGGCGAACTCGCGCGCGACGGTCCACCGCCCCGCGTACCTCGACTACGTCGGGGTGAAGCGCTTCGACGCCGACGGTCGGGTCATCGGCGAGCTGCGCTTCCTCGGGCTCTACACGCACACCGCGTACCACGCGAGCCCGAGCGAGATCCCGATCCTGCGGCGCAAGGTGGACGCGGTGCTGGCGCGCGCCGGCTTCCCGCACGGCAGCCACAACGAGAAGGCTCTGATCGAGATCCTCGAGGCCCATCCGCGCGACGAGCTCATCCAGGTCTCGGCCGACGAGCTGTTCGAGATCGCGATGGGGATCCTGCACCTGGGAGAGCGCCACCGCCTGCGACTGTTCGTGCGCCGGGACGCCTTCGGGCGCTTCCTCTCCTGCATCGTGTTCGTGCCGCGGGACCGCTTCAACACCGAGAACCGCACGCGCATCGAGGCGATCCTCCGCGAGGCCACGGGCGCCTCGAGCATCGACTACACGACTCGCGTGTCGGAGTCCGTGCTGGTGCGGCTCCACTACATCGCCTACACCGAGCCGGGGCGCCTGCCCGACCTCGACCCGGGCGAGATCGAGAGGCGGCTCGTGGCCGCCACGCGCTCGTGGGCGGACGACCTCGAGGAGGCCCTGATCGACGAGCAGGGCGAGGAGCGCGGCAACGCGCTGCTGCGCCGCTACCGCGACGCCTTTCCGACCGCTTACCGCGTGGACTGGGTGGCACGCTCGGCGCTGGCGGATATCTGGCACATCGAGCGGCTGCCCGAGCGAGAGGGCCTCGACATCAGCCTCTATCGCCCGCTGGAGGCGCAACCGGGGGTGCTGCGCGCGAAGCTCTACCGCTCCGGGCCCCCCCTCGCGCTCTCCGAGATGCTGCCGCTGTTCGAGAACCTGGGCGTGGAGGTCGCCGACGAGCGCCCCTACGAGGTGAGGCCCGCTGGAGCGCCGCCGGGCTGGATCTACGACTTCGGCCTGACCTACTCCACCGACGACGAGCTCGAGCCGGACCAGATCCGGGAGTCGTTCCAGAACGCCTTCATCCGCGCCTGGCGGCGCGACGTCGAGAACGACGGCTACAACCGGCTGGTCCTTCGGGCCGGCCTCACGTGGCGCGAGGTCACCGTGCTGCGCGCGGTCGCAAGGTACCTGCGACAGGCCGGAACGACGTTCAGCGACCGCTACGTCGAGGAGGCGCTCGTGTCACACCCGGAGGTCGCGCGGCTGCTCGTGAAGCTGTTCCGGGCCCGCTTCGAGCCGACGAGCGCCGACGCCGAGGCCGCGGCGGCGTTGGTGGAGCGGATCAAACGGGCCATCGACGCGGTCGAGAGCCTGGACCAGGACCAGATCCTGCGCAGGTTCCTCGGCGTGGTGCGGGCCACGCTGCGGACGAACTACTTCCAGCCGGCCCCGGGCGGCACCGCGAAGCCGCACGTCTCGTTCAAGCTCGACCCGTCGGACCTGCCCTGGCTGCCGCTGCCGCGTCCCCGCTTCGAGATCTTCGTCTACTCACCGCGCACCGAGGGCGCACACCTGCGCGGCGGGAAGGTGGCCCGCGGTGGGATCCGCTGGTCGGATCGGCGCGAGGACTTCCGCACCGAGGTGCTCGGCCTGATGAAGGCCCAGATGGTCAAGAACGCGGTGATCGTGCCGGTGGGAGCGAAGGGCGGCTTCGTGGTCAAGCGGCCGCCAGCCGGCAGGGGCCGGGAGGCCCTGCTGGAGGAGGTCGCGGCCTGCTACCGGACCTTCATCCACGGGCTGCTCGACCTGACCGACAGCATCGCGGACGGCGAGATCGTGCCGCCGCCCGACACGGTGCGATATGACGACGACGACCCCTACCTCGTTGTGGCCGCCGACAAGGGCACCGCGACGTTCTCGGACCTGGCAAACTGGATCGCGAGCGAGGACGGGTTCTGGCTCGGTGACGCGTTCGCCTCCGGCGGCTCGACCGGCTACGACCACAAGCGGATGGCCATCACGGCCCGCGGCGCCTGGGAGTCCGTGAAGCGCCACTTCCGCGAGCTCGGGCACGACGTCCAGAGCGAGGACCTCAGCGTGGTCGGGATCGGCGACATGTCGGGCGACGTGTTCGGCAACGGGATGCTCCTCTCGCGCCACATCCGCCTGATCGGGGCGTTCAACCACCGCGACATCTTCCTCGACCCCGATCCGGACCCCGAGGCGAGCCTCGAGGAGCGCCGCCGCCTCTTCGAGTTGCCTCGCTCCTCCTGGTCGGACTACGACAGCGCGCAGATCTCCGCCGGCGGCGGCGTCTTTCCGCGCAGCGCGAAGTCGATCCCGCTCTCGTCCGAGGTTCGCGTGGCACTCGGGGTCGAGGCGGAGGCGATGACCCCGAACGAACTGATCCGCGCGCTGCTCCGGGCGCCCGTCGACCTGCTCTGGAACGGGGGCATCGGCACCTACGTCAAGGCGAGCGCCGAGCTGCACGCCGAGGCCGGCGACAAGGCGAACGACGGCCTGCGCGTGGACGCGGACGAGCTCCGCTGCCGTGTCGTGGGCGAGGGCGGCAACCTCGGCCTGACCCAGCGCGCGCGCATCGAGTACGCGCGAGGAGGCGGGCGCCTGAACACTGACGCGATCGACAACTCGGGCGGCGTCGACTGCTCGGACCGCGAGGTGAACATCAAGATCCTGCTCGACGCGACCGTCGCCGAGGGGGACCTGACCGGGAAACAGCGCAACGAGCTGCTCGTGGAGATGACCGAGTCGGTGGCCCGGCTCGTGCTGAAGAACAGCTACGAGCAGGCGGAGACCCTCAGCCTCGCGGAGGCCCAGGCCGCCGGCATGATCGATGTGCACGCGCGCCTGATCCGCAGCCTCGAGCAGTACCGGAAGCTGAACCGCGAGCTCGAGTCGCTACCGAGCGACGAGGAGCTCGCCGAGCGCAAGCGCGAGCATCGCGGGTTGACGAGGCCGGAGCTCGCGACGCTGCTGGCCTACAGCAAGGTGGACCTCTACGCGGAGCTGCTCGAGTCCGACGTGCCGGAGGACCCCTACCTCTCGGCCGAGCTCGACGCGTACTTCCCCGCGCCCCTGCCGGAGCGGTTCGGCGAGCGACTGCGTCGCCACCGGCTGCGGCGCGAGATCACCGCGACCCAGGTCGTGAACAACATGCTCCACGGGGGCGGGATCACCTTCACGTTCCGGCTCCACGAGGAGACCGGAGCACCCGCGTCCGAGATCGCGCGCGCATACGCCGTGGCGCGAGAGGTCTTCGGGATGCGACCGCAGTGGGCCGAGATCGAGGGGCTGGACAACCGCGTGGAGGCGGGCACGCAGATCGCGATGCTGCTCGAGGGTCGCAGGCTCATCGAGCGGGGCACGCGCTGGCTGCTGCACAACCGTCCGCAGCCGCTCGCCATCGCACCCACCGTGGAGTACTTCGCGCCCGGCGCCGCCGTCCTGTACGACGCCGTGCCGAGCCTGCTCGACGCCCCCGATGCCGAGCCGCTGACGGCGCGAACCGAGGAGCTCCGGGCCGCGCGGGTCCCTGTGGAGCTCGCCGCGCGCGTCGCCGGTCTTGGCACGATGTTCTCGACGTTCGACATCGTGGAGGTCGCCGTGGAGACCGGCCTGGACGTGGAGTCGGTGGCCGCTGTGCATTTCCAGCTCGGCAGCCACCTCCAGCTGCACTGGCTGCGCGACCGCATCGCGGACCTTCCCCGCGACGACCGCTGGCGCGCGCTCGCCCGAGCCGCCCTGCGCGATGACCTCTACAGCCTCCACCGCACACTCACCGCCGCGGTCCTGCGAAGCGGCCCACCCGGCGAGAACCCGGACGAGCGCGTCAGGGAGTGGGTGGCGGCCAATCCCGCCGCCGAGCGCTGTCTGGAGACGCTGGCGGACATCCGCGTAGGCCACACGTTCAACCTGACCACGCTCCCGGTCGCGGTGCGCGAGGTGCGCAACCTGATCCAGGCGCCGGGACCGACGCCCGAGACGCCGCGGCGGTAGAGCTCCGGCCCGCCCGCCGCGACGCCCGAGACGCGGCGGCGGTAGAGCTCGGGCCCGCCCGCCCTCGTGCGTCGTCCACCGGCGGGGTCATCGCAGCACGGTCCGGTAGGCTGCGTCGGAGTAGGCTGAATGGCACCGAGCCGGTTACGTCAGGCGCTTCATAGCCTTCCCGGATCAGACCTAAGCGCCATCGAAGGGGACGGCCAATGTCCTACCAGGGCTCCTGTAGCTCCCAGCCAGCAGGCGACCACTCAGAGATCCTCATGCTGGACGGAGACTTCGACCGATCGAACGCGGCACAGGTCGAGGTGGCGCTGGGTGATGCGATCGATGCCGGTAGACCGCAGTTGGTCGTCGACCTCAGGGGTGTCAGCTTCCTGGACTCGACGATGCTGAGGGTGCTTATTCGCGGTCTGGGTGACACTGTCGCCGGCGGCGGCCAACTCGCGCTGATCCGCCCCAATGTGACCGTATGGAGGGTGTTCGTGCTCACCGGCCTCAGCCATGCGTTCCCTGCGTTCGGCCGCCTGGATGAGGCCTTGGCCAGCTTCGGGCCGCGTTCTTAGCGCTCACTCTCCGACCGCGGCTCGATGAGGTTGGCTTGCTCGCGCTCCGGCTTTGGTCAACCTCCCGCCCACATACCGCGCGTGGTGCATCGGCACGATTGCGTCCATGTCGCCGTCTATACGCGTACTGAGCCACGGTAGCCCGCGCCGCCTCTCAGGTGGGCAAACACGGTCCGGCGAGGTTGGCGTCGTGATGAGTCGGTTCAACCGGCTGCAGACACGCAGCCGGCTCAGGAGTCCACGGCGCCGCCGCGCAGCCTCGCGCGCAGCTCGGTGCGGCGGATCTTGCCGCTGACCGTCTTGGGCAACTCGTCGACGAAGTAAACCTCGCGGGGGTACATGTAGGGCGCCGTCGCGCGCTTGACGAAGCTCTGGAGGTCGCTGGCGAGCTCCGGCGAGGCCGTGTGGCCGGGGGCTAGAACGCAGAAGGCGACGACGATCTGGGTGCGCTCGGGATCGTCCTTGCCGACGACCGCAGCTTCCATCACCGCCGAGTGCTCGATGAGCGTGCTTTCGACCTCGAACGGCCCGATGCGGTAGGCGCTGGAGGTGATGACGTCGTCGTTGCGGCCCTCGAACCAGAGGTAGCCGTCCTCGTCGCGCGCGGCCTTGTCGCCCGTGAAGTAGAACGGGCCCCTAAACGAGCCGGCGGTAGCGTCGGGATCCCCGAGGTAGCCGGGGAACAGGCCGACCGGACGGTCGGGCTCGCAGCGCACGACGATGTTGCCCACCTCGCCGTCCTCGGTCCGGTTGCCCTCGTCGTCGACGACCTCGACCTCCCAACCGGGCATCGGGCGACCCATCGAGCCCGGCCGGACAGGCATCGCACGGTAGTTGGCGACCAGGCACGTCGTCTCCGTCTGGCCGTAGCCCTCGTAGATCGTCAGGCCGCCCGTGCCCTCGCTCCAAGCCCGGATGACCTCGGGGTTCAGCGGTTCTCCGGCGCTTGTGCAGTGCCGCAGTGCGCTGAGGTCGTGCTTCGACATGTCCGCCTGCACGAGCAGGCGGTACAGCGTCGGCGGCGCGCAGAAGGACGTGATCCGGTGACGGCTGAGGATCCCGAAGATCGTGTCCGCATCGGGCTTGCCCACGGCGACCTGCACGATCGTGGCGCGCTCGTGCATCTGACCGAACAGCCCGCCCCACGCCGCCTTCGCCCAACCGGTATCGGTCACCGTCCAGTGCACGTCGCCCGGGCGCAGGTCGTGCCAGAACCGCGCCGTGCCGACGTGGCCGAGCGCGTAGGACTGAGGGTGCCGGACCATCTTCGGATAGGACACGGTGCCGCTGGTGAAATACAGCAGCAACGGGTCGTCGCGGTGCGTCGGATCGGCTTCGGTGTCGGCATCGCCGGCGGCCGCACAGGCGTCCTCGAAGTCGCGCCAGCCCACGGGCGCCTCGCCGACGCAGAGCCGGACGGCCAACCCCGGGACGGCCTCATCTACCTTCGCCGCGCCTGCCGCGTCCGTGATCGCCGCCCTCGCCGCCGCCGTCTCGATCCGGTAAGCGATGTCCTTCGGCGTCAGCAGGTTCGGGCCCGGCATCGGCACCGCACCGATGCGCATCGCGCCCAGCAGCGCCCCGTACCACTGCGGGACCCGCGGCAGCATCACGAAGACGTGATCGCCCTTGCGGACGCCCTCGGCGATCAGCGCGTTGGCCACCTGCCGCGAGGCAAGCGCCAGGTCCGCGGCCGTCTGTCTCGCGACGATCTCCCCGTCCCCGTCGAGCGAGAGGACCGCGAGCGCGACCGCGTCCTCATCGGCCCACGTGTCGACGATCGCGCGCACGGCGTTGAACCGCTCAGGAACCTCAACCCGATAGAAGGCGCGCTCCGCCTCGAGGTCAGCCAACCGCGGCGGACAATCCCGACTGGGAGGGGATGCGCCGAAGGCGGCCATGCAAGCCGATCGTACATCGGCCGCTAATCCCCGCCACGACGCTCCTCGGACGGAACTACCTCCGATCGCCGCGCTGCAGGAACACCGCGCGACGAACCACGCCGACGTCGTCAGCGCGGAGCCGTGCGTCGGCGCCGGGCGAGCTCTTTGCAAGCGGGGAAGCGCCGCTGCAGTCAGAGCCGTCCGGAGCGTGCCTGCTGCGGACGACTCGGCGCCGAGGCTCACGCCCGCCTCG
>Ga0126312_10003824_pt1 | contig 10168 bp, 8 predicted proteins | sample Plot104A_FD_92537 | JGI IMG/M metagenome (GOLD analysis project Ga0126312, IMG submission 92537) | Serpentine soil microbial communities from UC McLaughlin Reserve, CA, USA - Plot104A | ecosystem: Environmental > Terrestrial > Soil > Grasslands | place: USA: UC McLaughlin Reserve, Lake County...
AGCCGGTCGGAAGAGGACCGGCGGCTGCTCATCCGCTACCACCGCCACGGTGATCAGTCGGCGCGCGAGCAACTCGTGCAGCGCTTGCTTCCGCTTGCGCGACGCATGGCGCGGCGCTACCGCCGCTCCGACGAGCCGCTCGACGACCTGGTGCAGGTCGCCACGCTCGGGTTGATCAAGGCGATCGATCGCTTCGACCCGGCGCGCGAGACGGCGTTCTCCTCCTACGCGGTGCCGACGATGCTCGGCGAGCTGAAGCGGTACTTCCGCGACAACGGCTGGGCGGTGCACGTCCCGCGCGGCATGCAGGAGCGGGTCATGCAGGTCGACAACGCCGTCAAGGAGCTCGGACGGCGCAAGGGCCGCGCGCCGTCGGCGGCCGAGGTCGCGGGCGCGGTCGGCCTCAGCGTCGAGCAGGTGCTCGAGGCGATGGAGGCGGCCGGCGCGTACGACGCCGTCTCGCTCGAGTCCTACCGCTTCGGCGACGAGGGCGACGGCGAGACCTACGCGGAGTCGATCGGCGTCGAGGACGGGCGCTACGAGCTCGTGGAGTACGGCGCGACGATCGCGCCGACGCTCGCGGCGCTCCCTGCGCGCGACCGCATCGTCCTGCACCTGCGGTTCGTGCAGGACCTCACCCAAGCCGAGATCGCCGAGCGCGTCGGCGTCTCCCAGATGCACGTGTCGCGGCTGATCCGGCGGGCGCTGGAGCGCCTCCGGACCGTCGCCGAGCACAGCGCCTGAGCGCCGAGCGCCCGCGGTTGAACCGTTAACGCATCTGACAGATGGCTTGTTTCGCGAGAAGCGCTTCTTGGTGAAGCGCTTCTCCGGATGCGTGTTCTGGGCATCAACGCGGTCTTCCACGATCCCGCCGCCGCGGTCGTCGTCGACGGCATCACCGTCGCCGCGGCGGAGGAGGAGCGGTTCGTGCGCCGCAAGCACGGCAAGGTGCCGGTCGCGTTCTCCACCTGGGAGCTGCCCGAGCAGTCGATGTCCTGGTGCCTCGCCGAGGCGGGCATCGAGCCGGCCGAGCTGGACGCGGTCGCGTACTCCTACGATCCCGACCTCGCATACCAGCCCGACGGCGACATCACGGCGGCCCGGTGGGAGGGCCTGCGCACGCTCTACGTACGCCGCGCGCCGCTGTTCCTGCGCAGCGCTCTTCCGGGGCTGGATCCCGGCCGCGTGCGCTGGGTGCCGCACCACGTCGCGCACGCCGCCTCGGCGACCTTCGCCTCGGGCTTCGACCCGTGCAGCGTGCTGGTGCTCGACGGCCGCGGGGAGCGCACGTCGCATCTGGCGGGCCGCTCCGTCGGCGGCGCGCTCGAGATCCTCGCCGCCCAGCGGCTTCCCCATTCGCTCGGGCTGCTCTACGAGGAGCTGACCGCGCACCTCGGCTTCCGCCGCTCGTCGGACGAGTACAAGGTGATGGCGATGGCTTCCTACGGGGAGCCGGAGTTCCTCGACGCGTTTCGCTCGCTCGTGCGCACAGACGGGCGCGGCGGGTTCACCGTCGCCGAGGTCGACCTCGCGCGCTTCGCGCCGCCGCTCGCGCCGGGCGCCGAGTTCACGCCGCGCCACGCCGCGCTGGCGTGCACGGTGCAGCGGCGGCTGGAGGAGGTGCTCATCGAGCTCGCGGTCTGGCTGCACGAGCGCACCGGCGACAGCGACCTGGCGCTGGCCGGCGGCGTCGCGCTCAACTGCGTGGCGAACTCGCGCCTCTGGCGCGAGGGGCCGTTCGAGCGCGTCTGGGTGCAGCCGGCGGCGGGCGATGCCGGGACGGCCCTTGGCGCCGCGCTCCAGGTGGCGCACGAGCTCGGCGACGCGGTGCAGGCGATGCCGACCGCGGCGCTCGGCCGCGGCTGGGACGACGACGCGCTGGCGGCCAGGCTCGCGACCGCGGACCTGGCGTTCGAGCAGCCCGACGACGTCGCCGACGCGGTCGCCGAGGCGCTCGCCGACAACCGCATCGTCGCGTGGTTCCAGGGGCGGGCCGAGTTCGGCCCGCGCGCGCTCGGCCACCGCTCGCTGCTGGCGGACCCGCGCCGCCGCGACAACCTCGAGAAGCTCAACGACATCAAGGGCCGCGAGCAGTTCCGCCCGGTCGCGCCGATGGTGCTCGCCGAGCGCGCGGGAGAGATCTTCGACGGCGGCCCCCTCCCGAGCCCGTTCATGCTCTTCACGCACCGGGTGCGCGAGGGCTGGGCGGAGCGCATCCCGGCGGTCGTGCACGTCGACGGGACGGCGCGGATCCAGACGGTCGACCGGAACGAGGAGCCGCTGATGGCGCGCTGCCTCGAGCACTTCGAGCAGCGCACCGGCGTTCCGGTGGTGGTCAACACGAGCCTCAACACCGCCGGCCGGCCGATGGTCGACGAGCCGCGCGACGCGCTCGAGTGCTTCGGCTCCACACCGGTCGACATGCTCGCCATCGGGCCGTTCGTCGTCCAGCGCGCGGGGGTGACCGCGTGAGCTTCGACGTCGTGATCCCCAGCGCCGGGCGCCCGAGCCTCGACGTCCTGCTCGCGGCGCTCGAGCCGCTGCACGAGCGCGTGGTCGTGGTCGACGACCGCCCGGCCGGCGGTGAGCCGCTCGAAGTCGCGCACGGCGTCCGCGTCGTGCGCGGCCCGGCGCGCGGCCCCGCCGCGGCACGCAACGCCGGCTGGCGGGCGTGCGCGGGGGACTGGGTGGCGTTCCTCGACGACGACGTCGAGCCGGAGCCGGGCTGGCCGGCGTGTCTCGCGGCCGACCTGGCGGGGGCCGCGCCGGACGTCGGCGGGGTGCAGGGACGGATCGTCGTGCCGCTGCCCCAGGGGCGGCGGCCGACCGATTGGGAGCGCAACACGCTCGGGCTCGAGACCGCGCGCTGGGCGACCGCGGACCTCGCGTACAGGCGGATGGCGCTCGAGCACGTGGGCGGATTCGACGAGCGGTTCCCGCGCGCCTACCGCGAGGACGCCGACCTCGGGCTGCGCGTCACGGCGGCCGGCTGGCGGATCGTCACCGGGCAGCGCACCGTACGCCACCCGGCGCGGCCTGCGCCGCCGTGGGCCTCGGTCGCGAAGCAGGCCGGCAACGCCGACGACGCGCTCATGCGACGCCTGCACGGCCGCGGCTGGCGCGAGCGCGCGGGCGTCCCGCCCGGCCGCCGCCCGCGTCACATGGCGGTCACTGCAGCCGTCGCAGCGGCGCTGGTCGCGCGCCGGCCCCGGCTGGCTGCGGCCGTCTGGGTCGCGGGCACGGCCGAGCTGGCGCGCGCGCGGATCGCGCCGGGCCCGCGGACGCGGCACGAAGTCGCGACGATGATCTGGACGAGCGCGCTGATCCCCTTCGCGGCCACGGGCTGGTGGCTCTGGGGCCAGGCGACGAGCCGCCGCCGAGCGCGCGCTGAGGGGACTGTGCCCGGCGAGCGCGCGCGCCCCGATGCCGTCTTGTTCGACCGCGACGGGACGCTCGTGGTCGACGTCCCCTACAACGGCGACCCGGGGCGGGTGCGGCCCGTTCCCGGCGCGGCCGCCGCGATCGCGCGGCTGCGCCGAGCGGGCGTCCCCACGGCCGTGGTCTCCAACCAGAGCGGCATCGCACGCGGGCTGGTCACCGAGGAGCAGGTGCGCGCGGTCAACGCGCGCGTCGAGGAGCTGCTCGGCCCGCTCGGCCCGTGGGCGTGGTGCCCGCACGGGCCCGCCGAGGGCTGCGACTGCCGCAAGCCCGCGCCCGGTCTGATCCTGCGCGCGGCCGCGCGGCTCGGAGTCGAGCCCGCCCGCTGCGTCGTGATCGGCGACATCGGCGCCGACGTGCAGGCGGCGCGCGCGGCCGGCGCCCGCGCGATCCTCGTCCCGACCTCCCTGACGCGGGCGGACGAGGTGGCTGCCGCCGACGAGGTCGCCCCGGACCTCTGCGCCGCCGTCGACCGCGTCCTCTCGATGCCGGCATGACCCACGTCCTGGCCGTCCGGCTCGACAACGACGGCGACGTGCTGCTCGCCGGCCCGGCGATCCGAGCGCTCGCACACGGCGCCGACCGCGTCACCCTGCTGTGCGGGCCGCGCGGCCGCCAGGCGGCGGAGCTGCTGCCGGGCGTCGACGCGATCGTCGTCTGGCGCGCGCCCTGGATCGACCTGGAGCCCGAGCCGGTCGAGCGCGCCGCGATCGACGCGCTGGTCGACCGGCTCGCCGCGCTGCGGCTCGACGCCGCCGTCGTCTTCGGCTCGTTCCATCAGAGTCCGCTCCCGACCGCGCTCCTCCTGCGCATGGCGGGCGTGCCGTTCGTGGCCGCCACCTCGGTCGACTACCCGGGCTCGCTGCTCGACGTGCGGCACCGGATCTGCGACGACGTCCACGAGGTCGAGCGCGCACTCGACCTCGCGGCTGCGGCCGGCTTCCCGCTGCCCCCGGGCGACGACGCGGCGCTCGCGGTGCGCTCCGACCCGGTGCCGGCGGGCCTCCCGGCGGGCGCGTACGTGGTCGTGCATCCCGGCGCCTCGGTTCCGGCGCGCGCGTGGGCGCCCGAGCGCAGCGCCGCGCTCGTCCGCGCGCTGGCGGCGGCCGGCCGCCGCGTCGCCGTCACGGGGGCGCCGGGGGAGACGGCGCTGACCGAGATCGTCGCCGGCCCGCCGTGCGACGCCGTGCGCGACCTCGGCGGCCGCACGACGCTCGCCGAGCTGGCCGGCGTGCTGCGTGTGGCCAGCTGCGTCGTCGTCGGCAACACCGGCCCCGCGCACCTCGCCGCCGCCGTCGGCACGCCGGTCGTCTCGCTCTTCGCGCCGACCGTGCCGGCGGTGCGCTGGCGCCCGTGGCGGGTACGGCACGAGCTGCTCTACGCCGACGTGCCGTGCGCCGGCTGCCGCGCGCGCATCTGCCCGGTCCACGGCCATCCCTGCATCGGGCGGATCACCGTCGAGGACGTGATGGGCGCGGTGGAGCGGCTCGCTCCCGCAGCGGTGGAGGCGGCGGCGTGAGGATCCTCCTCTGGCACGTGCACGGCGCCTGGACGACCGCGTTCGTCCACGGCGAGCACGACTACGTGGTGCCGGTGCTCCCCGGCCGCGGTCCCGACGGCGTCGGCATCGCCCGGACCTACGATTGGCCGGCGGACAGGGTGACCGAGCTCCCGCCCGACGCGCTGCGCGACGAGCACTTCGACGTCGTGGTGCTCCAGCGGCCGCACGAGCTCGAGCGGCTCGCGGAGGACTGGCTCGGCCGCCGCCCCGGGCGTGACGTCCCCGCCGTCTACGTCGAGCACAACGCCCCGCAGGGCCGGATCGCGGACATGCGCCATCCCGCCGCGGACCGCGACGACGTCGTGCTGGTCCACGTCACGCACTTCAACTCGCTGTTCTGGGACGCCGGCTCGACGCGGACGCGCGTGATCGAGCACGGCATCGTCGACCCCGGCGAGCGCTACAGCGGCGAGCTTCCGCGCGCGGCGGTCGTGATCAACGAGGCCCGGCGGCGGGCGCGCGTCACCGGCACCGACCTGCTCGGCCGCTTCGGGGCGGCGGCGCCGCTGGACCTGTTCGGGATCGACGCGGGATCGCTCGGCGGGATCGGCGACCTGCCCCAGGACCGCATGCACACGGAGCTCGCGCGCAGGCGTGTGTACGTGCACCCGATCCGCTGGACCTCGCTCGGCCTCTCGCTGCTCGAGGCGATGCACCTGGGCATGCCGGTCGTCGCGCTGGGGACGACCGAGGTTCACGAGGCGGTGCCGCCGTCGGCGGGTGCCGTCTCGACGAAGGTCGACGTGCTGGTCGCCGCGATGCGCGAGCTGGTGCACGACCGCGAGCAGGCGGCGGCACGGGGTCGCGCGGCGCGCGCCGCGGCGCTGGAGCGCTACGGGCTCGCGCGCTTCCTCGACGACTGGGACGGACTGCTGAAGGAGGTGACGTCCGGATGAGGATCGCGATGGTGTCCGAGCACGCGAGCCCGCTCGCTGTGCTCGGCGGAGTCGACGCCGGCGGGCAGAACGTCCACGTGGCGGCGCTCGCGTCCACGCTCGGCGGGTTCGGCGACCAGGTCGTGGTGCACACGCGCCGCGACGACCCCGAGCTGCCGCGGCGCGTCCGGCTCGCGCGGGGCGTGCAGGTGGATCACGTCGACGCGGGGCCGCCGTGCGAGGTTCCCAAGGACGAGTTGCTGCCTTACATGCGCGCGTTCGCCGCCCAGCTCCGCGAGCAGTGGGCGGCCGACCGGCCGGACGTCGTCCACTCGCACTTCTGGATGTCCGGCGTCGCCGCGCTCACTGCCGCGCACGGCCTCGGGATCCCGGTCGTGCACACCTTCCACGCCCTCGGCGTCGTCAAGCGGCGGCACCAGGGGGCCAAGGACACGAGCCCGGCGCCGCGGATCCCGCTCGAGCGCAGCATCGCGGAGCTCGCCGATCGGGTCATCGCGACCTGCTCGGACGAGGTCTTCGAGCTCGTGCGCCAGGACGCCGACCGGCGCCGGATCACGGTCGTGCCTTGCGCGGTCGACGTGGAGCGGTTCCGACCCGACGGCCCCCGCGAGCGGCGACCGCCCGACCGCCATCGCCTCGTCGTGGCGAGCCGGCTCGTGGAGCGCAAGGGCATCGGGAACGCGATCTCTGCGCTCGCGGATCTGCCGCTCACCGAGTTGCACGTGGCGGGCGGCCCCGACGCCCGCGCCCTCGAAGCCGATCCGGAGGCCCGCCGGCTGCAGGCGCTCGCCGCCGAGCTGGGGCTCGAGGACCGCGTCACGCTGCGCGGGCGCGTCAGCCGCGACGACATGCCCGCCCTGCTGCGCTCCGCCGACGCCGTGGTGTGCGTCCCCTGGTACGAACCGTTCGGGATCGTGCCGCTCGAGGCGATGGCCTGCGGCGTGCCGGTCGTCGCGTCCGCCGTCGGCGGCCAGATCGACTCCGTCGTCGACGGCGTCACCGGCGTGCACGTGCCGCCGCGCGACCCGCGGTCGCTGGCGCGCGCGCTGGCGGAGCTGCTCGACCGCCCCGAGCGCCGCGCCGCGCTGGGCGCGGCGGGCGCGCGGCGCGCGCGCGAGCGCTACGCGCACGAGCGCGTCGCGGCGGCGACGCGCGAGGTCTACCGCGAAGTCGCGATGAAGCGCGCCGTGGTCGCGGCGCGGCGCGGGCAGGAGGCGTCGGTATGAGCGTCGCCGCGGGCAAGCTGCGGGCGAGCGTGATGGACCGCGCCGGCCGGACCGCGCACCCCGCCGGCCTGCGCCACCTGGCCGAGCTCGACGGCCCGCTGCGCGACCTGCGCCGGCAGGCGCGGCGGATCGACCAGTGGGGGCGCACGCTCGCGGACGTGCTGATGGGCGGCGGCCGCCTGCTGACCGCCGGCAACGGCGGCTCGGCGGCGGAGGCGCAACACCTCGCCGCAGAGCTCGTGGGCCGCTATCGCGACGAGCGCGCCCCGCTCTCGGCGATCGCGCTGTGCGCCGAGTCCGCCGCGGTCACCGCGATCGGCAACGACTACGGCGCGAAGGAGGTGTTCGCCCGGCAGGTGCGCGCGCACGGCCGTCCGGGCGACGTGCTCGTCGCGCTCTCGACCTCCGGCGCCTCGCCGAACGTGCTGGCCGCCGTCGACGCCGCGGCGGAGCGCCGCATCCTCACCTGGGCGCTGACGGGCGCGCCCGGCAACCCGCTCGCGGCCCGCGCCGACGAATGCCTCGCCGTCGACTCGCCGCACACCGCGACCGTGCAGGAGATCCACCTGATCGCGATCCACCTCCTCTGCGAGGCGGTCGACGCGCGGCTCGCCGGTCTCGAAGGGAGCGGGCTGCGATGAGCGCGCTGGTCGTGATCGGCGACGCCCTGCTGGACCGCGATCTCGACGGGCGCGCCGAGCGCCTGGCGCCGGATGCTCCGGTGCCGGTCCTCGACGCGCTCGAGCGCCGCGACCGGGCCGGCGGCGCCGGGCTCGCGGCGACGCTCGCCGCGGCCGGGGTGACCGTCTGCGACCTCGGGCTGCCGGGCGCGACGCCCGAGAAGCTCCGCGTGCGCGCGGGGGGCCGCACGCTCGTGCGGCTCGACTCCGGCGGCGAGGCGCGCGCCTGCGGGCCGATCACGGCGCCGGCGCGTGCGGCGCTCGCGGCCGCCGGCGCCGTGCTGGTGTCCGACTACGGCCGCGGCGTCGCCGCGGAGCCGACCGTCCGAGCGGCGCTGGCCGGACTCGGCCCGATCCCGATCGTTTGGGACCCGCACCCGTGCGGGCCCGCGCCGGTCCGCGGCTGCGTCGTGGTCACGCCGAACGCCGCCGAGGCCGAGCAGGCCGCCGGGGATCGTCCGCCCGCCGCCGAGCAGGCCGCCGGGGATCGTCCGCCCGCCGCCGCTCCGTCGCCGGCAAGCGCCGCGCCGGCCGACCGCGGCTCCGCGCTCGCGCGCCAGGAGGCTTCTGCGCGAGCGCTGCGCGAGCGCTGGGGCGCGGTCAACGTGGCGGTCACGCTCGGCGCGGGCGGCGCGCTCCTCGTAGGCGCCGGCGGAGCGGCGCTCGCGGTGCCTGCTCCGCGCGTCGCCGCCGGCGATCCGTGCGGGGCCGGGGACTGCTTCGCCGCGACCGCGGCCGGGCGACTAGCCGCGGGCGGGCTTCCGTCGGAGGCGGTGCGCGAGGCCGTTGTAGCCGCTTCGGCGTTCGTCGCCGCCGGCGGCGCGGCCGGCCTGTCGGCGGCGGGCTCCGAGCGCCCGCGCGACGAGGACGCCCACGCGCTCGCGGCGCGCGTTCGCTCTCAGGGCGGCACCGTCGTCGCGACCGGCGGCTGCTTCGATCTGCTTCACGCCGGTCACGTGCGCGCTCTCGAGGCGGCCCGCGCGCTCGGAGACTGCCTGATCGTGTGCCTGAACTCCGACGCGTCGGTCCGCCGCCTCAAGGGCCCGCAGCGCCCGCTCGTCGCGGAGCCGGACCGAGCCGCGGTTCTCGCGGCGCTGCACTGCGTCGACGCGGTGGCGGTCTTCGACGAGGACGACCCGCGCGCGCTCCTGCGGGAGCTGCGCCCGCACGTCTGGGCGAAGGGCGGCGACTACGCCGCCGCGGAGCTGCCGGAGGCTGAGACCCTCGCCGAGTGGGGCGGGAACGCGGTGGTCGTCCCGTATGTCTCCGGCCGCTCGACGACCCGGCTGATCGAGGAGGCCCGTGCCGGCTGATCCGCTGGGAACCGTGCTCGTGACCGGCGGCGCGTCGGGCCTCGGCGCCGCGATCGCGGCGGCCGTCGAGGACGAGGGCGGGACGGCCGTGGTACTCGACCGGCGCCCGCCGGCCGACGGCCTCGCCTACTACGAGGTCGACCTCGCCCGGCCGCGCGACGCCGAGGATGCCGTGCGCAGAGCGGTGGACCGGCACGGCGGGCTCGACGCCGTCGTCACCGCGGCGGGCGTCGACGCCTGCGGCGACATCCTCGACGTCGACGCAGACGCCTGGGACCGCGTGATCGCCGTCAATCTCGTCGGCACCGCGGCGGTCGTGCGCGCGGCCCTGCCGGCGCTCGAGCGCTCGCGTGGGCGCATCGTCACGGTCGCCTCGACGCTCGGCCTGCGCGCGCTGCCAGCCGCCACGGCGTACTGCGCGAGCAAGTTCGGCGTCGTCGGCTTCACCCGCGCGCTGGCCGCCGAGCTCGGCGATCGCGTGGGCGTGACGCTGCTCGTCCCCGGCGGGATGAAGACGCACTTCTTCGACGAGCGCCCGGAGAAGTTCAAGCCCGCGCCGGACCAGCTGCTCAACGATCCCGCCGACGTCGCCCGGACGGTCGTCTTCGCGCTGCGCCAGCCCGCCGGCTGCGAGCTGCGCGAGCTCGTGGTCACGCCCGCCGGCGAGCCGTCCTGGCCGTGAGCCGGCCGTCGCTGCTCGTCTACCGGGCGCTCGGGCTCGGCGACCTGCTGACGGCCGTGCCGGCGCTGCGAGCGCTGCGCGACGCGTTCCCGGGGCACCGGCTCGTGCTCGCATGCCCAGCGGTGCTCGAGCCGCTCGCGAAGCTCAGCGGAGCGGTCGACCGCGTGCTCGACACGCCGCCGCTCGCGGCTCCCGCTCTCGTCGGAGCGGACCTCGCGGTGAACCTGCACGGGCGCGGTCCGGAAAGCCACCGAGCGATCCTCGCGTCGCAGCCGCGGCGGCTGATCGCGTTCACCGCTCGCGATGTCCCCTGGTGGGGGCCGGAGTGGCGCCCGGGCGAGCACGAGACCGCGCGCTGGTGCCGGCTGCTGG
>Ga0126312_10003825_pt1 | contig 10168 bp, 8 predicted proteins | sample Plot104A_FD_92537 | JGI IMG/M metagenome (GOLD analysis project Ga0126312, IMG submission 92537) | Serpentine soil microbial communities from UC McLaughlin Reserve, CA, USA - Plot104A | ecosystem: Environmental > Terrestrial > Soil > Grasslands | place: USA: UC McLaughlin Reserve, Lake County...
ACCCAGGCACGCGACCCCGACGATCACGCCCACCCCAAGGCCCCAAATCGCACCGGCGGCTGCGCTGGCGACGAGCATCGGACCGACCAGGACGCCCATCCAGATAAGCGCGACCGTTCCGAGCGCAAACCCGGTTGGCGTGTCGTTCGACGACCCAGCCATACCCTCGCTGTCGCTCTGAGGTTCCATGCGGCCGCGACCTCACCATATTGCAACGAGTGGCACCGTCCCGGGCTACGGACGACCATCCATGCTGACCCGAGCCCTCGGCTGGACAGCAGGGCGATCCGAGACCTGGGGTAGGGCTCGCAGGAGCCGGCCGGCCGCCGCGTAGCCGGTACGGGCGGTGGAGATAGTGTCTTCATGGACGCCGAGACGAGACGCCGGGTCGACGAGCGACTCGAGGAGCTCTACCGCCGCCATCTCGCGCTGGGCGAGGCCGAGGGCGATCTGGCCGGCTACTACTCGTCCGAGCACGGCTACTACGAGCCCAGGCAGACGACCGACGAGGGAGACCGGTTCAGCCTCTGCCTGGTCACCGTCGACGGCGACGTCCACGTCGCCGGCGACCACGAGCTCCCCTTCCCCCTCCACTCGCTGTCGAAGGTCTTCGTCTATGGAATGGCGCTCGAGGAGCACGGGTGCGACGAGGTCCTGTGGCGCGTCGGCGTCAAGCCCAGCGCCGACTCGTTCACCACGCTCGGCTTCGACGAGGCCACCAACCGTCCGTACAACCCGATGGTCAACGACGGCGCCCTCGCCACCACCGACATGATGCTCGGCCCGGACTTCGACGAATCGTTCGAGCGGATCCTCGAGATCCTGCACCGCTACGCCGGGAACGACAGCCTCGCCGCCGACGAGGAGACCTTTCGGGCCGAGTGCCGCGGGGCCGACCGCAACCGCGCGACCGCCTACCTCATGCGCAGCAACCGCATGCTCGCGGGCGATGTCGACGCGACGCTGCGCCTGTACCTGCGCCAGCGCTCAGTCCACGTCACCTGCCGCGACCTCGCCGTGATGGCCGCGACGCTCGCCAACGGCTGTGTCTGCCCGGTGACCGGCGAGCGCGCGCTCGCCGCCGACCACGTCCGCGACGTGTTGAGCGTCATGTACACGTGCGGCATGTACGACTTCGCCGGTGAGTGGGCCTACGAGATCGGCGTACCCGCCAAGAGCGGCGTGAGCGGCGGGATCATGGCCATCGTTCCCGGCAAGATGGGCATCGGGGTCTTCTCCCCGGGGCTCGATCGCTACGGCAACAGCGTGCGCGGCGTGAGGGTGTGCTCGGAGATCTCCGAGCGATTGGGCCTGCACGTCTTCGCCACCGATGCCGAGGATGCGTTGCTCGGTCAGGCGCAGCCGGCCTGAGCGGCGAGCTCGCTCAGGCCTCGACGAACCGCCCGACCGTGCCCTGCGCTCGGACTCCGGGCAGGGGCTCGGCGAACATCCGGTAGTAGGCGAGCTCCTCGCGCGTGCGCAACGGTGGATCGATCACGTCACGTTCGCGGTCGAGGTCCTCGTCGGTGACCGTGGCCCCGAAGTGTTCCCGCAGGACCTCGTCCATGCCGGTGCCCTGGCCGAACTGTTCCTTCTTGCGCCACAGCACGTCGTCGGGCACCCAGCCGTCGAACGCCCGGCGCAGCAGCCACTTCGCCGGGCGCCCCTCCTCGGTTAGCTTCCAGGCGGGGGGAAGGGCAAGCGCGAGCTCGACGACATCCAGGTCGAGGAACGGAATCCTGGCCTCCAGTCCGTTCGCGCTCGTCACGCGGTCGACTCGCTGAAGGCCTCCGATGTGCAGGCCGCCGATGGTCTCGAGGAGCTCCTCGTGCAACTCCTCGCCGCTCTCGTGGCGGCCGTAGTGGGAGTAGCCCGCGAACAGCTCATCCGCGCCCTCGCCGATCAGAATCGCCTTGACGTGCTCGCCGGCGAGCTGGGCGACGAGGTGGTTGGGGACGGAGCTGTGCACGAGCGTCGGGTCGAAGGACTCGAGCAACGCGATGACCTCGGGTAGGAGCGCGATCGCCTCCTCGGCCGTGTAGCCGCGCTCGTGATGGTCGGTGCCGGCGTGGTCGGCCACCGCGCGGGCCGCGATCAGGTCCGCACTGTCGGGAAGGCCGGCCGCGAAGGTCTTGATCCTCGCGCCGCTTCGCTCGGCCGCTCGCGCCGCGATCGCGGTGACGATGCTCGAGTCGACGCCGCCCGAGAGGAACACCCCCACCTCTACGTCGGCCACCAGCTCGCGTTCGACCGCGCGGATCAGCGAGTCCCGGATCGCGGCGAACACCCATGGCGGCGGATCCTCGTCCGGCCCGAGGCTTCTCATCAGCACGGGAGCGGCGGTCGGCGACGGGCGCCACGCTCTGAGCCCATCCTGGGGCGTCCACGCGTGTCCGGGCGGAAAGGGTTCGATCTCGCTGCGCCAGTCTTCGTCAAAGGCCTTGAGCTCGGATGCGAAGACCACCGTGTCGCCGCGGCGAGCCCAGTAGAGAGGGGCGACGCCGAGCGTGTCGCGGGTGGCGACGAAGCGGTCATCGTCCCCGGCGAGCGCGAAGGCGAACTCGCCCCAGAGCCGCTCGAACGCGCCGACGCCCTCGTCGTCGAAGAGGTGAAGCGCGGCCTCGTGGTCGGAGCGCGAGTGAAAGCGCTCGTCGCCCAACTCGGCGCGGAGACGGTCATGGTTGTAGAGCCCCCGTCCCCGACGAGCCAGAGGTCCCCGGCGCGGTTCCCGAGCGGCTGACCGCCGTGCTCGAGATCTACGATCGCAAGTCGCCGGTGCCCCAGCGACGAGTCGCCGACCCGACGCGAGCCCTCGCCGTCGGGCCCCCGGTGCACGAGCCGTGAGAGCATGCGCTGGCCGAGGTCGGGGTCAAACGGACCGTGTGCAGCGACGATGCCCGACACTCGATTCGGCTCCTCCTCGAACGCCCGCGCCCGGGCGGCGCCGGTCTCGCGTGCTCGTACCCAGCCGCCCGAGGCCGAACCCCGAGCCGCCTGCCCACGACACCTAGAGTGGTCCATGAAGCGTGGGGCGCTCTCGTCCGACCCGTCTCGCGAGAAGGGCCAGGCGGCTCGCAGTGACTACTGTCCGCCGCATCGCACAGGACGCCGACGTAATCGTCGTAGGCGCGGGGCTCGCGGGCCTCGTCTGCGCTGCGGAGATCGCCGACGCCGGTCGGCGCGTGATCCTCCTCGACCAGGAGCCCGAGGCCTCGCTCGGAGGGCAGGCGTTCTGGTCCTTCGGAGGACTGTTTCTCGTCGACTCACCCGAGCAGCGCCGGCTCCGGGTGCCCGATTCGCGGGAGCTGGCACTTGAGGACTGGCTCGGCGCCGCGAGCTTCGACCGCGAGGAGGACGCCTGGCCGCGGCGCTGGGCGGAGGCCTATGTCGACTTTGCGGCCGGCGAGAAGCGCGCGTGGCTGCGCGCCCAGGGCGTGCGCCTCTTACCGCTCGTCCAGTGGGCCGAGCGGGGCGGATACTCGGCCATCGGGCACGGCAACTCCGTCCCGCGCTTCCACGTGACTTGGGGTACGGGACCCGGTCTCGTCGAGCCGTTCGCCCGGCGCGTGCGCGAGGCCGAGACGAAGGGGCTCGTATCCGTGCGCTTCCGCCACCGGGTAACCGGCCTGAGGTCAGGAGGCGGGTCCGTCGACGGCGCCGTCGGCGAGTTGCTCGAGGCGAGCTCCGCAGAGCGAGGCTCGCCGAGCTCCCGCACTGTCGTCGGCGAGTTCGAGCTCGGCGCGCAGGCGGTCGTCGTCACCTCGGGGGGCATCGGCGGCGACCACGACCTCGTTCGTCGGAGCTGGCCGAAGCGCTACGGCGATCCCCCAGCGGACATGCTCTCGGGCGTGCCGGACCACGTCGACGGGCGCATGCTGGAGATCGCGAGCGAGGCGGGCGGGCGGGTGATCGCCCGCGATCGCATGTGGAACTACCCGGAGGGTGTGCGCAACCCCGCCTCGATCTGGACGCGGCACGGCATCCGCATCCTCTCGGGACCCTCGCCGTTGTGGCTCGACGCTCGCGGCCGCCGGCTCCCGGCCCCCCTCTTCCCGGGGTTCGACGCACTCGGCGCCGTAGAGCACATCGCCCGGGCTGGCGATCGACACTCGTGGTTCCTCCTCAACCGGCGCATCCTCGGCACCGAGTTCGCGCTGTCTGGGTCCGAGCAAAACCCGGATCTCACAGGGCGCAACACGCGCGAGCTGCTCAAGCGCGCGCTCCCGGGCGTCGAGACCCACGTCGAGCGGTTCGCGCGTGAGTGCCCTGACTTCGTCGAGGCTCGCACGGTGCCCGAGCTCGCGCAGCTGATGAACGAGCTGGTCGGCGAGGCGCAGGTCGACGGCGACACGCTCGAGCGCGAGATCGTCGCCCGGGACCGCCAGGTCGAGACGGGCCTCGGCAAGGACCCCCAGCTGATGGCCATCGTCGCGGCGCGCCGCTACCTCACCGATCGTTTCGTGCGCGTCGCCCGGCCACACCGGCTGCTCGATCCCGACGCCGGCCCCCTCGTCGCCGTCCGGCTCTCCATCCTCACTCGCAAGACGCTGGGAGGTCTCGAGACCGACTTGAGTGGGCGGGTCCTGAGCTCGGGCGGCGAGCCTCTTCCCGGGCTCTATGCCGCCGGCGAGGTCGCGGGCTTCGGGGGAGGCGGCATGCACGGCCACCGGGCGCTCGAGGGCACGTTCCTCGGGGGGTGCCTCTTCTCTGGGCGGGTGGCCGGGCGAGCGGCGGCTCGTGCGGTCACCTAGGGACGGCGTCTATGACGTCCCCCGCCCGCGCCAGCTTCCGGGCGTAGTACCGGTCGCTCCCCCAGCGCCTCTGTAGACCGTAGATGGTCCGGGCCGAGCCCCGGTAGGAGTCCGGCAGCGAACGCCACGAGAGAGCTCGCGCGATGAGCGTCTTCTGCCGGGTTGTGCCGGCGCTCCTGGGGAGCGCGTAGGCCAGCAGCCTGCCGACGTGGGCGTCGACCGAGTACGACCAGCGGGGGAAAGACACTCCTTCCCCCGGCTCGCCCGTGACGCCTATGCCCGCCGGGTTCCTTCGCGGCCTCTGGCTCCAGTAGGAGCTCAGGTGCGCGGTCTCGTGGTCCATCTGGGCGATGACGACTAGCGGGTCGACACCGGCCTCGACAGACACATCGAAGTAGCGTCCGACCAGCCAGCGAACGTCGGAGTTCGTATACGCCCCGTTGTACTTCGGCACGAGATACCGGACGACCTGACGCTCTGCCACTCGCGGCGGCGCGATTATCCGCGAGCTCGTGTCGAGCCCGGGCGGCGCGCGAGCTCTGAGGCGAGATCAGAGACCCGCAGGCTAAGACCAGGGCGAGCACCGACAGCGTGAGGGGCGTAGATGTCTTCCGCATGCGTTCCTCCGTGCCGCGAGCCGGCGCAGCGTCGTCTCGGCACGGTCGAGGTCCTCGAGCAGGACGAAGGGCAGCTTGACGCCCAGCCCGGTTGGTACCCCTGTGGGGCGTCGTCGGAACGGTGCCCTATTGCGCCTCGCGCGGGCGTTTGGACGGCTTTCCGATGGGCGTCACGGGGGTGACGGGACTAGACGGAGGCTCGCCGAGCGTCACCTCGAGCGCGCGGTCGAACGTTCCCTCGACCAGCTCTGCGGCAGCCTCCTCCTGCTCGAGTATCCGGTCGACCACCGAGGCGGTCTCCGTGTCGCCGGTGCGGTCGGCGAGGCGACGGAGCAACCGATACGAGGCGATCTCGAGGCTCTCGAAAGCGAACGCCGCCGCGCTCAGCTTCACCGGCGTATCTGGCGCGGCCAGTGCCACCCCGCCGATGCCGATCGCCCCGGTCTTCATCGCAGCGTCCTTGAGCTTCGACGGGCTCTCGCCGTGGGCCTCGAGGCGCTTCAGGATGTGCTCTCGATGCTCCTTGCTTTGCATGAGGTGCGCTCTGTAGATCCGCGCGATCTCCTCATCGCCGATGATTTGAGAACCCTTCTCAAGTAGTTGGACCGACTGCTCCTCCATGGCGTGCGCGTCGGTGAGGTACTTGACGAGCTGCTCCTCTGCGCTTGTAGCCACCACTCCTCCCTTCGCTGACCTGCTTGACCTCTCTACCCGCTGGGCGCAGCCCACAACCGAAGCGCCGTAGCCGCGCGTCGTTCGCTACCCTCCCGCCGACGGGAGTGCACAGCGCCTCCGGCGATGTGACCGCTCTCGAGATCGTGCTGGGGAACGGGTCGCAGTCCAAGGGCTGCGAGCGGGCCCTCCTTGCAAGCGAGCAAAGGAGGAGCCATTTTCCCTCTCCAGTCACAGCTATCGGCCCGGCCTCCGGGCAGGCGCCAGCGCGAAGTCGGACTCCTGAACGGGCGCTGGCCCGGCCGCCACGGGGAGCTCTCTCTGGGGCGCTGCCTCGCGTGCGGGTTCGACGTCCTGCTCGGTGATCGCTCGATTCGCATGCACGGCCACGCCTTCCACGTGACCTGCACTGGCTACCACCTCGGGCGGTAGGTCGTGTCTGCCTCGCTCATCCCGGGATCGTCTCCTGCGGCTAGGCGCTGGCCGCCACCGCCCCTCAACGCAATGCTCTCGAGGCTGGGGATTCTCGGGCGCGCCGTCCTTTACACGACCATCGGGCCATCCCCCTCGCCACGGCCAAAGCCGCGCGAGGTCTGCCCGGCTTCGCTGACCATCTACCCCGGCGCTGAAGAGCGTCCGCGCCGTGGTGGCTGAGGCGCACGCGACGCTCCCTATGCCCCCGAGCCGTCAAGCAGCGAGCCTCATGCCGCTGTACCGGGTACTCGTCCGTGTCTCGTTACCCGTCTCAACCAAGCGTCGAGTGAGCGGGCAACGGCTACGGCGCCCGGCCACGAATCTCTCTTCTTCGCTAGCGGCCGCGGGAGCGGCTCGGATGGCGAGCCCAGACGTTGGCGATCGGTCTCCCGAGATTGCCAGCGGCAGGACTGACGTGAGTCCTGCGAAGAGGTAAGTCGCGCGAGTTCTCCCCCGCGCGACCAGGGAGGCGGGACCTCCACCAGCGCTCCACTGCAAGGGCAAATGGCGGAGGTCCCGCTTCCCGTGCCTCTCATTCGCCACGCAAGCGCCCCCGCGCCGCGAACAGCGGGGGGCATGGCACGGGAGGTCTCTCGCGGACGGCTCACTCTTTGGAAGGAAGCGAGCGCGCGTAGGTGATGCCGCGCCCTACCCAGGGTTCAAGCTGGCGCTTGGTTACCAGTCCTTCCGCAGCGACGCGGAGCCAGCCCTGCATCGCGCGTCCACGCATCTCGAACGGCTCAGCATGCGGCTTGGCGAGCAAGGCGTCCGTGTCCTTGGGATCGACACGCACCATCAGGCCGCCCTGACCGCTGGCGGCGACCGCCATATGGCCGCCGACGAGGAAGGCCAGGCCACCGAACATCCTCTTCTCGGTGACGTTGGGCTCGCCGGCGACGAGCTCGCGGACGCGGTTGGCGAGGTCTTCGTCGTACGCCATCGCGGCGTCATGGTTTACCAGGCGTATCCGCGGGGCGGACCGCGAGGCACCGCTAGCGAGGCGGGTCGCCGGTGGCCGCGGCGAGCGCCACCTCGAGGCCGTCGAGGATCCGCTCGAGCCCGTACTCGAACTGGGCGTCCCCGGCCATGGCTTCCGCAGCCTCGTCGATCGACCTCGTGAGCTCCGGGTACTCGCTGGACGGGAGCCCGGCGAGGGCCGCCCGCGTCCGCCGCCTCGTCTCCTCCGGGTCGTCGGGCGAGCTGAAGGCGGCGAACCCGAAGGTGTAGACGAAGAGAGCTCGATAGGCGCGAGCCGCCTCTTCGCGCGAGAAGCCCGCCCCGAGCAGGACTTGCATCGCCGCCTCGGTGACCCGCAGGGCCTCCGGGCCGAGCAGCGGCCGGCCGAGCCGGGCGCGCATCCCGCTCGGGTGTGCCTCGAGGACGCTCCTCAAGCCGCGCATGAGCGAGCCGACCCGTTCACGCCAGCTCTCGTCGGAAAGCGCGACTGACTGCTCGCGGCTCGCCGCGTCGATCGCCGCGTCGACGAGCTCCTCCTTGTCGCGGAAGTAGCCGTACAGAGTCATCGTCCCGACACCCAGCTCGCGTGCGAGGCGGCGCATGGTCACGCGCTCGAAGCCCTCGCGATCGGCGAGCGCAAGCGCGGTCCGAGCGATCAGCTCGCGCGAGAGCGGCTCGCGCCGCTCGCCCGAGCGGTTACTCACGACGCTTCCGTACGACGTATGGTACGCTGTACGGAGCCGAGGGCAGGAGGGTCACGTGAAGAAGCTCGTTCCGTTCGCGGTCGTCGCAGCCATCTCTCTCGGGCTCGCGATGGCGGCCCTTGCCCAAGGCGGCTCGCGCCAGAGCTTTGCAGGGACGTTCACCTCCACCGCCCCGGGGTCGCCGACGGCGTACCGCCTGGCGATCGACTACCGCAACCCGCGCGACCCGGAGGCCAAGCCGCACGCGGTTGCCTGTCTCGCTCCACGAGGTGACGGAGGGCGAGGGCCCGAACCGACGGAGCTTCCTGCGCACTCCTCCGCAGTGCCCCGCCTCGGGTCGCTGGACCAACACCGCGACCTTCACCTACCGCGACGGCGTCTCGCAGACAGTGGCGACCTTCTCTCGGTGCGCGCCCGCTCGGACCGTGCGTGGCAGCGCAGCGGACGACGTGCTCGTCGGAAGCAGTGAGCGCGACGTCATCCGCTGCGGTTCCCGACCGCGTCGACGGACGTGGCGGAGACGACGTGATCGACTGCGGGTCGGGCGACGACGTCGTGCTGGGGGAGGGGGAGACGATCGCCTGCTCGGCCGGTCAGGCCACGATCTCCTTCGTGGCGGCGCGGTGAGGACCTGCTTGCCGGCGGCTCGGGCGACGACCGCGTGCTTGGCGGCCCGGGCCGCGATCGCGTCGTCGCCGGACGCGGTCGCGACTCCGTGGATCGCTGAGGGGCCTCACGCCGAGCCGCGCGCCGCAAAGGCAATCGGGGCACTTACGAGGACCTAGTGTCAGATCTCGTAGCGCAACTCCACCATGCCGTTCTTGAAGGTGCGCGTCCCGGTTAGCTGCATCGAGCCGCTCGGGAGTCGACGCTCGAAGAGCTTTTTCCCGGCGCCCAGTACGACGGGGACCACGGTCACTTGAACCTCGTCCAGGCGACCCTCGTCCGCGAACTGTGAAGCGACGCCTCCGCCGCCGACCACCCAGAGCACGCCGTCGCCGGCCGCGGCCGCCATCTCGCTGTAGAGCTCGCCTACCGGCGCGTCCGCGATTCGTACGTCGACGCCCTCGCCTTCGGGCAGGCGCAGGTCACGGGAGCGCAGCACCCAGCATGGCTTACCCCGGTATGGCCACTCTCCTCCACCCGCGACGTCAAGGTGGTCGAGGATCCACTCGTAGGTGGCAGAGCCCGCGACGAGCGCCCGAACACTCTCGTAGAAGCCCTCGTATGCGCCGCCTTCGTCCATCGGGCTGGGATCAGCGGTTTCGGGCTCGAAGGTGCCCTGGTAATTGAGCAGCCAGTCGAGGCTGTCGTCGTCCTCTGCGATGTAGCCGTCCAGCGAGCTGGCGCAGTAGTAAACCGTCGTGGCCACGGCGCGAGGCTACTCCCGGGCTTAGCTCCTGCGTTGGACGAAGCGGGGCGACCGTCAAGGGACCTCCGTCCCTCGAGGCAGGCCAGGGACTCTGTCGCAAAGTACCGGGCTCGGCCCCCCTCGAGGAGCGCGTACGCGATCGTCCCTCCCCGAACCGCCAGCGGCTTTCGGCGGGAAACCACGCGGATATGAGCCGTCGCTGAGAAGGCTATTAGGCGCGCCTCAAAGATTGTTACTATGCGAGTATCGACCGTCTATCGAGGCGCAAATTCCTGCTCGGGGCCGTGCCGGCCGTCGCCGGAGGGCTCGCCGCTACCCACGGGGTGGTATCGCACCGTCACCCGTGGGACGCGAGCGCCGCGGCCGCCGCTGAGCGAACCGACCGTGGTGCGGCCGGTACTCACCCGGCCTCCGGCGGACACGGCGGGGGCATCAACGGTCCCTCCTTTCGCAAAGGCAGAAGCGTGGACCACCGCGCGAACGGCTTCAACCCGACGCACATCCTGCGCGACTTCGACTGGGGCAAGACCCGACGCCTAGCGAGCGGACGCGTATTGCGCGAGTGGGAGATCGTCGCCTTCGACAAGGAGATCGAGGTCGCCCCGGGCGTGAAGTTTCCCG
>Ga0126312_10003826_pt1 | contig 10168 bp, 11 predicted proteins | sample Plot104A_FD_92537 | JGI IMG/M metagenome (GOLD analysis project Ga0126312, IMG submission 92537) | Serpentine soil microbial communities from UC McLaughlin Reserve, CA, USA - Plot104A | ecosystem: Environmental > Terrestrial > Soil > Grasslands | place: USA: UC McLaughlin Reserve, Lake County...
ATGCCAGGTCCTTCTTCCAGGCGCGGCAACATCGCGCGCAGAAACGTTCCACCGCCAAGCAGGGCGAGAAGCTCCTGTGCCTCTGCCGCATCGCTGAACTCCGGCTGGCTGAGCACGTGCTCGAGCCCTGAATGCCGCACAGACGCACCGCTCGCGGTCATTCCCCGCAATGCGGTCGCGATCTGGTCCAGGGCCGCCCGCGTTAGCCCGGTTGCGCCGGTAGCGCGGGCGAAGACCTCGTCCGCCGTCAGGCCACGCAAAGTCGAGGCCAGGTTGTCAGCTAACGGCGAGAGGGTCTCTTGGTCCGCGTCCTCCGGCCAATGGACCATGACTTGGTGTACCGCTCCGTCAGTCGTCACCATAATGACCAGTCCCAGCCGTGGTTGCAGTGAGACCAGCTCGATGTGCCGCAGGCGCGGTGACTGCGGAATTGGCGCCGAGACCAGCGAAACATTCCCCGCCGCTCGTGCCAGCGTTGCCGCGGCCAACTCGATCCATTGCTCCAATTGCAGCTCGACCTGGCGAAACTGGTGAAGGATGGTCAGCTGCTCGCTGGAGGGGAGTTCGAAGTCGCCCATCAAGTGCGCGACAAAGTAGCGGTACCCACGATCGGTCGGGATCCGGCCGCCAGAGGTGTGCAAATGCTCGAGATAGCCGAGTTCTTCGAGTGCGGCCATCTCATTGCGAATGGTGGCAGACGAAACTCCGATGCGAGAGTGCTCAACCAGCGTTTTCGAACTGACCGGGCGTCCCGTGGCCACGTACTCGCGCACGACCAGGCGGAGGATCATCCGTTGTCGCTCGGACACGGACGCCTCGGTCCCGGCTGATCTCTGACTGGAAGTTCGCGTCGTCTCGTCAGTCACCACAAGCTCCAGGGAGAGTTTAGCACTCTCCAGGTGAGAGTGCTAGGTCGGGCGGCCCTGTGAGGATCAAATGGGGCGAGTCTTATAAGGGCGGCCGGGAGTGCGGCTACCGGTCTCCTGGCGGCTGCAGTTCCTCGCGCATAGCGGCGCTGATCACGATGTCTTGACCGAACGGGAGTGTCGGGTTCCCCGCGGCAAACGGAAAATCAGGCAGCGTAACGTCGCGAGGCACACAAAAGCAGCCGTCTCGCTCCGGCAGGTAGCCGAATACGGTTTCTTCCCCTTCATGCCAGACGATGGTGTCCTCGGCACCGACCGCATCGCGCGATGCGGCAGCGCTCGCTGGAGCGGGGCAGCGCTCCTGCCAGTATTGGCCGATCCATTCATCAAAATCGTGCACCGCGCGGAGCGCCGCGAGCGCCTCAGCATAACGACGTGCGAGCTCTATGGCGGGTGGCATGGGCGTTTCATCCTCATGAAGCACGACCGGACGGTCAGGAGACGGCAACGTGCGGTCCCCGCAGCCAGGTGGTGCAGTTCGGGCACCGGTTGGCGTCCAAGGAGAGATCTCGCAAGCACTTGGGGCAGAGCGCACGTTTGTCCCCCTCGGCTTCTGGAGTGGCCCGTGCCACGAGCATGTTCATCGGTCTGACGACCAGAAAATAGATGACGAGGGCGATGATCAGAAACGAGATCAAGGCATTGATAAACGCACCATACCGGAAAACGTTGTTGTTGAGGGTGAAGGTCAAACTTGAGAAATCCGGCTGACCACCGATCGCGCCAATGATTGGGGTAATGATGTTTTCGACCATCGAGTTGACGATCTGGGTGAACGCGGCGCCGATGACTACCGCTACGGCAAGGTCAATGACGTTGCCGCGGAGGATAAACGCCTTGAAACCGTCGACCAGATCACTCATGCCGGTACCCTCCCCAGAGCCCGCCGAGCTGGCGTCCGGCGACGTTGCCGGAACCCTCACATCCTGCCATGAGTGTGCGCGGAGGGGAACCCCCAAAACGAGGTGAGCAGGCGTCGGGGTTGTTGACCCCGACGCCTGCTCACCCCCGAATGATGCGCTCGGGAAGGGCGAGGAGGCCGCGCAGTGCGCCCGTGACCCGACCGACCGCCGTCTGAGGGTAGGCGGTTTCGGCGTAGTCCCTCGCGGCGGGCTCAGGTCCGATGTCCTCACCCTGCTCCCGCTCGATCGCGTGGCGGTGACGCATCACCCAGAGGTAGACGTCGGCCTCGGTGTGCTCGGGGAACCGGTCGGTTAGGCCTCGCTTGCGGGCGACTTCCACAATCGGGCAGTAGATGTACTCATACCAGTCCGCGACTGCCTCTCGATCGGACACGGGCTCGTGGCGAATGGCGGTCAGCCAGTCGCGATGGCCCTGGATGTGAGCCCAGATTTCGTCGTAGCGGCCAAGCGCCGAGGGCCGGATATCGTGGTCGGGATGGAGGTGATCGAGGTCGGTGCGGCGTAGAAACTCGGCGTACTCCGCCTGCAAGAGAAGCTCATTGGCAGACATGCTTGGGTGGAACGGGACCCGGATGTGACCTTCGATGACCTCAGCGTCGATGAATTCCTGACCACGCTCACGAGCGACGCTGACGCGGTGGTTGCCGTCCTTGACGAAATAGACGTCGCCCACCTTGTAGAGCTGGACCGGCGGCAGATAGATATCCTGATAGTAGGCGCGGTCGACACTTTGCCAGCGACTGGCGGTGAAGCGCTGGCGAGGGAAAAACTCGCGATTGAAGTCTTGAAAGCGGTCCATGCTGCCGACGATCTGCGAAAGGCGCACAGTCTGCACGCCGCGGTAGCTCTCGCCTTCCGGCGAAACTCGCTGACGCACTTCGTGATACGGGATGAGATCCCGCGAGCGTCTAGCGAAGATGGCACGCAGGTCAGCAAAGAAGCCGTGTTGCCGCGCTCGCTCGAAGTCGTGTCGGACTTCGCTCTCGAATGGTCGGCTCATGGCGAGGCTGCGGCTGTTTCGTGCCACGCCGCGTGACCCGGTTCAAGCTCCAGAACACGGTAGGGAAAGACATTGATCACGTCGGTGTCCGCAAATCGCTGTTGATAGGGCTGGGAGCGGTCATAGAGGTGCACGTGCCCATGAATGTGGTAGGCAGGGCGCCACTTCTTGAGAAACCCCCGGAGGGTCTCGAAGCCACGATGTGCAGGATCGGACCGGTCATTGACATCACGCGGCGGGGCGTGGCTGACGAGCAGATCGAGGGCGCGGCCGTGCCGGAGCCGATTCAAGTGAAGGCGGGGCGCCATCTTCTTGGTCATGAGCCCGATCTCCCACTCGGAAAACTGCGCCGGTTCGTCCTCGCAATAACGGGGACTCCCTGGAATCCCGGCGAGAATCAGACCCGTCGTCGGATCCCGTACAACCTTCCCCCCGAGATCGACTGCCCCGCTCGGTTTGCAGCTCTCGCTGCCCGAGCAACGGCGAGTCAGCTCCTCGGCGTGGTTCCCGAGCACGTAATAGACTGGCCGGTTCAGCGCATCGGCGATGAACTCGAGGTAACTGGCCGGTAGGTCGCCGCAGCTCACGACCAGCGCGACATGCCCCATTCGCTCCCGCAGCGTCGCGCTGTGGATGCGGGGGTCAGCTTCGTCGGTGACGGCAAGGATCGGGATCGACATCGATACCATCGGGGGCCGAAGAACCGGGCAACCCTTCGATGATCACGCGACACATCGGACATGGCCGACGCGGCTACGCGCGGCGTTACCTATAGTACCCGACAGTCGGCGATCGCTTCAGATCATGCCGCTCTTAGCGGCGGGAATCGGCTGCCATGATGAAATCGCGCAGCTCAGCAGGTGATAGCCCCGCGACCTGCTGGCCGATCAGGTTCTCGATCTCCCTGGGTCCGTTCAACCCGCGTTCCCGCGCCCAGGGCCAGAACGCACTCCACGAGTAATCGACCAGCTCTTGATCGGCGACCCCCGAAGGCGTGGTCGCTGCGGGCGTCTCACCAGCGCCCTGTTTCCTGACCTCGGGGAGCTTCGCTGGTCGCTCATCTCGCCGCGGCAGCGCCACCGGCCGTGAGGGGGGCACCGCCTCGCGACGAGACAGCTCTGGTCCACGCTCGGACACACTGTTTTCAGGCTGCTGAGAATCTCCAAACTGGGCGCCATATCCGAGCGCGTTCAATGCACGCCCAATGGCCTTGGTCTCGGCCTTCTCGATGAAGTCGGGAAAATCACTCGCGGTCTCGCTGCCGTAGCCGGTCGCCTTGCCGCCGGTCGGCACCGTCACCGTGGCCTTGAAAATTGCCATCTGCGGGTCATGCTGAACCAGTTCGGTCACGATCTCAGCGTCCGGGTGTTCCTTGCGTAGCCAAAGGAGACGCCACTTGACGTCCAGATAGTCAGCACCGCCTCCCCGGCCAGGCACATGTAGCTGCCGCAGGTACGGAGTTGGATCGAATTCGGCTCCCGGCCGTGCCGGGCCATCGTCAGGAACTTGAAACTGCAGCGATCGACCCGTCAACGGGATGCCAGATTCGGCGCTCTCGGGACTCCTCGCGGATGGGAGCTCAGGTTCGAGATCGTCTTTGGAATCGACACCGGGTACCAACTCGCTGTCTTTGCTGGTCATTGCCCACTCCCAAGCTGCTGCTTCCGATGTCTAGGCGGGGAATGCCGGTCCGCGGCCCAGTATACGAATCGAACGCATGTTCGCAAGATGTGACTTGTGGTCAGAAATGCATTCGGATGCGATCGGTCCGACTGCGATGGGCGTGCTGAAGTCGATCGCGTTAATTCCAAGCAAGGCCACTTTGGGCGGCGGATCGCATGAAGAGGTAGGATCGGCATCTCAATTCACCCCGGGAGAGTCAGATGACTGATGAGCCGATCGTTGCCGAACCGGAGGATGGTAGGGTCTCGACGCCGCTCCGGCCCACCGCCGAGATGGACGATGTTCTCGACATGGTCTGGCCAGAGACCGGCCTGCAAACCGGGTGTCGCGTCTCTTCGCGACCAAAAGACACGCTTGGCGAGGATGACCTGGTCGAGCTCGAGGTCGACTTCGTCACGTTGTCGCTGACGCCACTGGAGTTCATCCAGCTCGCGTCCTTCCTGCGCATGAGCATCGACGGGCTCCTGGAGCGCCACCCGGAATTGCAGCGGGCGGTGGTCAACGCCTTCGACATTCGTGATTGATGCGCCACTGACCGCCAGCCTTGTGACCAAGACGTCATGTGCCACAAAAAGTCCCTCTCCCTTTACAAGGGGAGAGGGACTGACGTGTGCGTCATTCGCCGCCTAATCGGCTTCTAGTACCCACCACCTCCGCCGGATTGATCGCCAGTTCCGCCACCGGTGCCGCCGCCGCCACCACTACCGGGTCCAGCGCCAGTTGACTCTCCCGGGCCGGCGCCGGTGCCGCCTCCCGTGCCGCCACCGCCCATTCCATTTTGGCTGCCTGGACCAGCGCCGTTGGACTCACCGGGACCAGCACCGGATCCGGGGCCACCCATGCTACCAGCCCCCTGTGTGGACGAGCCGGCCTCAGAATCGGCGGCGGCACGCGCGGCCGCGCCGTTGGCATATGCTCCACCGGGACGCGCACCCACTTCGGATGCAGCAGCGGTAAGGATGATCTCGTCATCCTGAGCCGCGGCGAGTTGCACCCAGTGAGTGCCGGGTCCGCTAGCGACCAACGCCGCCCCACCAGCAAGTTTCATCGCCCAGGAGAAAACGGCGCGGCGAGATGTTCTGGTTGGGAGAGCTAAATGCTCAGTCTGGTTGCTCGGACTGTCCTGCATCTTTTGTCCTCCATTCGCCCTATCCACGAACGTGGCGGCACAAACGCACAACCTGTCAAGATGATTGATGCACGAGTCGTTCCAAGCCTCATGCTTGAAAGAGCTGATTGATATGCCAGCCACCGCCCGAGGGACGCGGATGTACTCGGCGGGAATCGCCGCCGCCGCCTTGCGGCGAGTGTTCCGCTGGAGACCCGCTGCGTCCCGAGCAGCCGTCGTGCGGTTAGGTTCGTGTCGCAGGGTTGCCACAAACCGGCCCGCTGCATAGGTCGATTCTACACCCGTAAGGCCGCGTCACATAGACCGATCCTGGCGCTCTTGCCAAGAAACACGCCGACATCTCGACCTTCCTCGATTGCTCCGGTCACCACCGCCGATTTTGCCGCGCCCGTCACTTACCTGCTAGATTCCCGTCCAGTCGTATCCGGAACGCCGCGCGGGACACGTCAGCCGCGGTGCCCAGGATTGCCCGGATCGAAACGGAGGGATCGTGCCCGTGCAAGATCAGATCCTGACCCAGCTTGGCTCGGCGCTCGTTCAGGGATCTCTGACGGACGAGACGCTGCTTATGCAGACGGAGGCGCAGCCTGTCCTGCCGATTTTGCCGGACGCCAACGTGGTCAAAATCGGTGGCCAGAGCTTCATCGACCGTGGGCGCGCTGCGGTGTTCCCATTGATCGAGGAGCTGGTCGCCAACTTGCCCAGCCACAAGATCATCATCAGCACGGGTGCCGGCACCCGTGCCCGGCACGCCTACAGCGTCGGTCTGGATCTTGGCATGCCAACCGGGGTATTGAGCATTCTAGGGACGTACGTCAGCATGCAAAACGCGCGCATGCTGCACTATCTCCTCGCCAAGTACGGCATCCCCTTCATTGAGCCTGTGCAGTTTCCTCAGCTCCCGCTTTACTTGGAAGAGCGGCGGGCGGTCGTCTCCTTTGGCATGCCGCCTTACCTCTACTGGCAGCAGAACCCAGCAGTTGGGCGCATTCCACCGAACCGAACGGATACGGGAGCCTATCTCGTCAGCGAGGTCTTCGGCGCCCGCTCGATGATCTACGTCAAGGACGAAGACGGGCTCTACACTGCCGATCCCAAGAAAGATCCAAATGCGAAATTCATCCCGTCGATCTCGGTTGAGGAGCTGGAAGCATTGGATCTGGACGACGTCGTCATCGAGCGCAGCGTCCTCGACATGATGAAGGACGCCAAGCACCGACGCTCCATTCAGGTGATCAACGGGCTAGTGCCGGGCAATCTGACCCGGGCGCTCAATGGAGAGCCGGTCGGAACCATCATCACCGCGTGAGCGTCGTGACGGGGAGAGACATCTGATGGAGAGTTCGCAGCAACCAGTGACAGATCGTCGGCATCATGTCAATTCATTGCTTATGCGCGAGAGCCTGCTCGACAAGCAGGTGATGTCGTCGACCGAGACACCGGTCGTGCGTATGTTGGCGGACTGCCACGTTATCAAAGTCGGCGGTCGCTCGATTATCGATGGCGGCAAGACGAGCGTATACCCCCTGGTGGAAGCGATCGGGGCCGCACTGGGCGAGAACAAGCTCATCATCGGCGTCGGCGGTGGCGTCCGCAGCCGGCACACCTATTCAATCGGCATCGATCTTGGGCTGCCCACCGGGGTACTGGCCCAACTGGTGCTCGCTGACGCACTGGGGAACGCGCACATGCTCGGTACCCTCCTTGCGCCATTTGGCGTCGTCGCACCCCCGCCAGAGGTATTTGGCCACCTCCTGCCATTCATCATGCAGGCCGCTCCCGGCGTCATCTTCAACGGCGATCCGCCCTATACCTTGTGGGAGCATCCCCCGCGTGTAGGCCGGATCCCGCCGCATCGCTCCGATGCTGGCACCTATCTCTTGGCGGAGTGCTTCGGTTGTGCGACGGTCACACTGATCAAGGACGTCGATGGTCTCTACGATAAGGATCCGAAAGAGCACTCGGACGCCCGCTTCATCGACGAGATCTCAGTTGGCGAATTGCGGAAGCGGAAGCTGCCAACGTTACCCTTCGATCGCGCCTTGATTGATTTGCTCGAGCATGCGCGGCTCGTCAAACAAGTTCAGGTCATCAATGGGCGCGATCCAGCACGACTTGCCGGTGCCCTGCGTGGCGAGCGAGTCGGCACCATCATCCGCAAGGACGACGCGGCCTGATTTTCACATGCGCGGTATTCAGCTACCGGATAGCCGGTTGATGACTGGTGAATTGGGAGAGTACGGGTTCAGGCCCGTAAAGTAGCAACAGTGTGAGAATCAGATCGGTGATGGTCGAGTCGACAAGTGAACCCACGATCCGAACTTCGGCGCGCACGTTGCGGTCTAGCGACGCGACGACCAAAGCGCCTGAGATTGTGGCGACTCGCTCTGCCTTTCCTGCCATTGTCGGGAAGACCACTGCTGATGCAGGCAGTCGCGCGAGCGAGATAACCGCCTGGGCGCTGGCGCTCTTACTCCTCCTGTTCCTGGCCATTCCGGTCGGCGCGCTAGTTATCCGCGCACTTGGCACAGGAGCTGCCTGGGACGCGCGAACATACGACACTCTCAGTCAGGCGCTCTGGTTGAGCATGGCTACGACGGCGATGACGATGATCATTGTCGTCACATTGGGGACGCCTCTCGCCTACCTGCTGGCGCGGCGTCGCTTCCCCGGAGCCGCCGCCATCGAAGCTCTTGTCGATTTGCCGATCGTGTTGCCACCTGCCGTAGCGGGGATCGCCCTGCTCGTGGCCTTTGGCCGAAATGGTTTGGTCGGGCAGTGGCTTGCCGAGGGTGGAGTCACCGTCGGGTTCACCACGATCGCCGTCGTGATGGCTCAGCTCTTCGTGTCGGCTCCGTTCTATGTGATCGCCGCCCGCGGCGGTTTTGCGCGGGTCGATAGTGACGTCGAAGCCGCCGCGGCCGACCTAGGGGCGACGCCTGGCCGGGTACTTCGAACCGTCACACTTCCCTTGGTCGCTCCCAGCCTCATCGCTGGCGCGGTCCTCGCCTGGGCGCGGGCCCTTGGGGAATTCGGAGCCACCATCATGTTTGCCGGCAATTTTCCCGGGGTAACGCAGACGATGCCGCTGGCCATCTACGGCCGATTTGGCTCGGGAGACTTGTCGACGGCGCTGCTACTATCCGTCGTATTGCTCTTCGCGTCTCTCGTCGTGCTCCTGGGTGTGCGTAACACCGGTGGGCGCGTGCGCGGCGGGCTCTGACCTGCGATCGGCTGTCCGACCGAGGCGTGGCAAACGGAGTCTCATCTTGCGGCTGGCGACGCTGCCCCGATACCCCTTGGCAACGCTACCCACTCCGCTGCAGCGTGCGCGCAATCTGGAGTTGGCGCTCGGTCCACGCTGCCCGCGCGTCTATCTGAAGCGCGATGATCTCACCGGCCTCGCCTTTGGCGGAAACAAGGCGCGCAAGCTTGAATACCTTTTGGCCGATGCCTTGGCCGATGATGCGACCACGTTAGTGACCGAAGGCGCCGCGCAGTCGAACCACGCCCGGATCACCGCGGCCGCGGCGGTCATCGCTGGGCTGCGTTGCGTGCTGGTGCTCGACGCGCGTCATGGCTCAGGGGTTGTCGGAAACCTGCTGCTCGATCATCTTCTAGGAGCGGAAGTTCGCATCGTTCCCGACAAGGCGTCCCGAACCGCGACCATGAGGTCGATTTGCGACGAACTGCGCGCGGCCGGAGAGCGACCCTATGTGATCCCGACCGGCGGCAGCGTCCCGATCGGAGCTGCCGGGTACGTGGCAATGATTCCCGAGCTGCTGACGCAGTTGGTGGCGGCAGGCGAGGCTCCGAGCCGGCTCTATTTCGCAACGGGGTCGCAGGGGACGCAGGCTGGCCTGGTCGTCGGGGCGCGGGCCTTCTCGGCGCCGTTCGCCGTCTACGGCGTCGCCGTGGAGCACCCGGTCGAAGAGCTCATCAACGATGCCGCGACATTGGCCAATGGCACCGCCGCGCTGCTCGGGATTGACCAGCAATGTGATGCCGCCCAGATCACAATCGATGGCGCGTTCATCGGCGCCGACTACGGCGTTCCGACCGAGGAGGGGTTCGAGGCGATCCGACTCCTGGCTCGGACCGAAGCCGTCTTCCTCGACCCTGTCTACACCGGCAAAGCCATGGCCGCCCTGATCAGCCACGCCCGCTCCGGTCAATTCGATCCAGACGAGGCGGTGGTCTTTCTTCACACCGGCGGTGGACCGTCTCTGTTCGCGACCGGAACGACGTTGGTGTGATTCCCGACTCATGAATTGAGTCCGGATTGACTCTGGTGCCACTCACCTGTCAGCCGCAGGCGGACCTGAAGCGTGAATCAGAACACTTAGCCGTCGCGGCGCGTCCGGAAGCGAGGTGAGCCGCTGCGCTCGGGTCGATCCGAGCGTTCGTATCGCCGAGGCGGGCGATTATCGCCGTCGCGATTGACGCGACCGCCCCCGACGAACGGGGGATGTCCTGACGGACCTGGCCCCCGGCCGCCGCGGTCGCG
>Ga0126312_10003827_pt1 | contig 10167 bp, 12 predicted proteins | sample Plot104A_FD_92537 | JGI IMG/M metagenome (GOLD analysis project Ga0126312, IMG submission 92537) | Serpentine soil microbial communities from UC McLaughlin Reserve, CA, USA - Plot104A | ecosystem: Environmental > Terrestrial > Soil > Grasslands | place: USA: UC McLaughlin Reserve, Lake County...
ACAGAGCGGCCCGGTCTGGCGCGTGCGCTGGCGTGAGGGCGGCCATGAGCGTTCTCGCGTGGTCGGTCGCAAGCGCGACGCTGAGGCCTTCGACGCCGAGATCCGGCGCCGGCGCCGGATCGGAGAACTCGCGCTGCTGGATGCGGGCCGCGAGACGCTGGCGGACTTCGCCGAGCAGTGGTGGCGACTGTACGCCGTGCCGAACCTCAGTGACCGCACGCGGCGGAGCTACGCCGGCATGTGGGACCGGCACGTCCTGCCCCGTCTGGGTGGGCACAGGCTATGCGACCTGCGTCCCGAGATGGTCGAGCGATTTCGAGCTGACCTGCGCGCTGCCGGCGTGGGCGATCCCACCGTCTACCGAGTGTTGTCCTTGGTCCAGGGGGTGATGCAACGGGCGGTCGAATGGGAGCGGATCGCGACCAATCCGGTGCGGCTCGTTCGCAAGCCGAGCGCCAAACGAACCCGCGAGGTAAGGCCGCTCGCCCTGTCGACCGTCGAGCAGATGCGCGCGTGGATGCTGGCGCGTGGACGCCTCCGCAACGCCGCGATCATCAGCGTTCTGGCCTACGCCGGTCTGCGCCCCAGCGAGATGTTGGCGTTGTCCTGGGATGCGGTCAGGGGAAGAACACTTCTGGTCGAGCGCGCAACCAACGACGGCGCGATTAAGAGCACGAAGGGAACTGGTCGCGCCCGCACGGTGCGCCTGCTTGCGCCGCTTGCCGCCGACCTCGCCGAGTGGAGAATGGCGTCGGGGCGCCCACCCGATACCGGGCTCGTCTTCGCGGCGAAGCACGGCGGACCTTGGCGGGACGGCACCTGGCAGACGTGGCACCGAGACGCTTGGCGTCCGGTTACGACCGGGCTAGGAATCGAGGGCGCTCGTTCCTACGACTTGAGGCACAGCTTCGCCAGCCTCCTTATCCAGGAAGGCGTTCAGATCATCGAGGTCGCCCGTCAGATGGGCCACAGCCCGACGATGACGCTGGAGGTCTACGGGCACGTCTTCGACGAGTTCGACCCGGCCGAGCGGATCCGCGCCGACGATGCGATCAGAAGGGCGCGGGAGGACTCGAGGTTAGGTCTCGAAGCCTTTGCCTGAGGGTCTGTCGCTCAAGTCGATGGTCTTCATCTCGGCCGTCGTTTCGGCGACCTCCTGAGAAGGATCCCCATCGCGCTGACTCTCGGTCGTCTCGGCCGTTGAGTCGGCGACGTCCTGGGAAACCCCATCGTCCTTCTCGCCGTCAGTCATCCTCGAAGCGACTCTCGAGCTCAGGGTCGAGGCCCTTGCCCTCAACGTGGACGTGGGCAGTGGTATCGGCGACTTCCTCGGATACCGGGTCTGCGGGCTGGTGCCCGTCCTCGTGCGGATTCGACTGCTGATCGAGGGGCTGGGATTCCATTTCGCTCCTAGTCCAGGCTACCGAGACCCAGTGTAACCACGGCGCCCAGGGCGGCAGCGAGCCCGATAGCGAATATGACGACGCCGGTCGTCAGCCGGTTCGCCTTCTGCTCGGCCCCTTGTTGGGCCCAGGCAGTGCAGTCCCGAAGGGCTCGAGGCGTGCGAATCTGCAGCCCCCATGGCTGGGCGCGCAACAGCCGCTCGTCTTCCAGGTAGGCCGTCAGCTCCCGGGCATCGATGGCGATGAAGCGCTGTGGCTTCAGCGCAAAGAAGACAAGCCACAGAATCGCGGCGGTGAGCGCACCCACCGAGGCGAAGTAGGTCACCGCGAAGACCGGATCGCCGACCGCTCCGAGGTCCTCCGCGAAAGCATCAGCGGCGATCGATCCGAGCACCGCGAGGATCACGCCGGCGAAACCGGCGAGCTGGCCCGCTTTGGAGTCGAGGGCCTGTATTCGCTCGTTCTCCTCCCTGAGGAGCTCGCGCGCGTTCTCGGTAGCCCAGGCAACCGTCTCGTGATTGATCCGGCTGTAGTCCACTCATCCTCAGCATGACCATGCCGGCTGACGTACCGCTTCGTCGGCAACTGGCGGCGAAGTCCGTGTCCGTTCTGTGTCCGCTCGTCGATGTGCAGGCGGTGAACTGCCTGCAAACCCCTACAGCCCCAGCTGCTTCCCCAGGATCTCCTTCATGATCTCGTCGGTGCCGCCACCGATCGGCCCGAGGCGGGTGTCGCGCGCCGCCCGCTCCACTTCGTACTCCTTCATGTAGCCGGCGCCGCCGTGGAGCTGGACGGCGTCGTCGGCGACCTCGAAGGCGGCGCGCTGCGAGGCGAGCTTGGCCATCGTCACCTCCTTCATCGCGTCCTGGCCGTCGGCGAACAGTCGCAGGGCGTGGTAGGTCAGGTCGCGTGCCGCCTCGTGCTTCACGGCCATCTCGGCGAGCTTGTGCCGCAGCACCTGGAACTTGCCGATGGGGCGGCCGAACGCCGTCCGCTCCTGCAGATACTGGACGGACCGCACGATCATCCGCTCCATCGAGCCCACGGCACCGAGGGCCATCAACAGCCGCTCCCACTGGAAGTTGGACATGATCAGGTAGAAGCCCTGGTTCTCGTCGCCCAGCAGGTTCTCCTCGGGCACGAAGACGTCGTTGAAGGCGAGCTCGCCGGTGTCGGACGCGTGCCAGCCGAGCTTCTCGAGCTTGCCGGCCACCTCGTACCCCTCGTAGTCCTTCTCGAGGATCAGGAACGAGAGCCCGTGGTGGCCGCCCTCCTGGGTGGTCTTGACCGCGGTCACCAGGAAGTCGGCGCGCACGCCGTTCGTGATGAAGGTCTTGGCGCCGTTCACCACATAGCCGCCGTCCACCCTCTCGGCGAACGTCTTGATCCCGGCCACGTCGGAGCCGGCATCCGGCTCGGTGATCCCGAGCGCCGCGATCTTCGCCCCCTTGATCGCCGGGACGAGGTAGCGCTGCCTCTGGTCCTCGGTGCCGAACTTCCACACCGGCGGCGTGGCGATTCCGATGTGGCCGCCGATCCCCGCCGCCACTCCGCCGGAGCGGCAGCGGGACAGCTCCTCGGTGAGGACCGCGTCGTGCACGTAGTCTCCGCCCTCCCCTCCGTACTCCTCGGGGTACTTCAGCCCGAGGAAGCCGAGCTCGGCCATGCGCGTGAACACCTCGTTGGGGAACCAGCGAGCGTCCTCCCACTCCATGGCGTGAGGCGCGAGCTCCTTCTCCACGAAGCGCCGGATCGACTCGCGCAGCTGCTGGTGCTCGTCGGTGAAGGGCGGGATAGGCCGCCGCTGGGCGGCTGTCGGCACTCCCTTGCTGAACTCGGGTGCGCCCGTCAAGTGACGAACCTACAGGGGGGTTTCACAGAAAACCTTTCATAGTGAAACGAAATCTGTTGAACCCCCGCCGCGGCCCTTCAGGGGTCGAGCATCGTGTAGCCGCGGCTCGCGTGGTCGAAGCCCAGCAGGTCGCCGCTCGGGTTCTTCTTGTTGCCGTGGTGATAGGCGCGGACCTCGCTGATCTTGCCGTAGCGGAACTCGAACCACTCGGTGCCGCGGTCGAGCCGCCGCTCCCCGGACTCGGGGTCGCGCCAGGTCATGGTCCACTCAATCACCACCCGCTCGCCGTCGTCTACGGCGTCCTCGATGAACCACTGGCCCTCGATCTTGTCGACGGCCAGGTGGGTGTGCTCGCCGATCGTGCGGGCGCCCTCGTGAGGTCCCAGGCGCGTGTAGTAATGGGTGGCGTCCTCCGCGAAGTGCTCGGCGACCCTGTCGGGATCGCCGGTATTGAGCGCTTCGTAGTAGGACCGGACGTGGTCGAGCCGGGCACCCACGCCTAGACCCCGTACGACCTGCCGATCACGTCGAGCATGATCTCGTCCGTCCCGGCCCCGATGCGATTCAGGCGCATGTCGCGCCACACGTGCTCCACCCCGTACTCCTTCACGTAGCCGGCGCCGCCGTGGATCTGGATGCACTCGTCGGCGACCTCGACGGCCACCCGGGACGCGTGCAGCTTGGCCATCGAGATCTCGCGCACGGGGTACTCCCCGTTCTGGAAGCGCCAGGCCGTCGTGTACACCATCTGCCGGGCCGACTCGATCTTCGTTGCCATCTCGGCGAACTTGTGGCGGATCACCTGGAAGTTCCCGATCGGCCGGCCGAATGCCGTGCGCTCCTTGGCGTATTCGAGCGTGCGGTCGAAGCAGCGCTGGGCGCCCGCCACGCAGCCCGCCGCGCCGATGAGGCGCTCGCCCTGGAGCTCCCACATGATGTGGTAGAAGCCCTTGCCCTCCTGGCCGAGGACGGCGTCCGCCGGCACGCGGACGTCCTGGAACGCGAGCAGCGCCGTGTCCGAGGCGTGCATCCCGAGCTTCTCGAGCTTCTTCTCTCGGACCACTCCCGGGAGGTCCATGTCCACGAGGAAGAGCGTGAAGCCGTCATAGCCCGCGTCCGGGTCGGTCTTCGTGACGAGCACGCTGAAGTCGGCGCGGTGTCCGTTGGTGATGTAGGTCTTCGAGCCGTTGATGACGTACTCGTCGCCGTCGCGGACGGCACGGGTCTTGATACCGGCGACGTCCGAGCCCGCGTCCGGCTCGGTGATGCCGAGGCAGGAGATCTTCTCGCCCTTGATCGCCGGCACCAGGTAGCTCTGCTTCTGCTCCTCTGTGCCGAAGAGGAAGACCGGCGGGGTCGCCATGTCCGTGTGTACCGCGATGCCCATCGCCAGACCGCCCGAGTTCGACTTGGTGATCTCCTCGGCGAGGACGAGGTTGGTGGCGTAGTCGCCGCCCTGGCCGCCGTACTCCTCGGGATAGGAGAGTCCCAGGAAGCCGAGCTCGCCCATCCGATGGAACACCCAGTCGGGGAAGGTCGTCTCCTCCCACTCCTGGGCGTGTGGCGCCAGCTCCTTCTCGACGAACGAGCCGATCGACTCGCGGAGCTGGTCGTGCTCATCGGTGAAGATGAAGTGCTTGCGCTTGCCCAGGTGGTCCGGCTTGAGGACGGCATCGGTCGTGGCCATGGCCGGGACGCTAGCGGAGCCGGGTCCGAAAGTAAACAGTAGAACTTCCTACTTTCCGCACCGGGCAGCAGGCGAGCGCCGCCGATGCACCGGCGGTCGGACCCGATCGGCTTGACTCTGCGTGTGCCGCCCGACGCCGACCTGGTCCTGCGCAGGATCCGCTCGATCCCGCCCGGGCGCGTGACGACCTACGGCGACCTGACCCCTGGGGCGCCGCGCTTCGCCGGCGCGGTGCTCTCCAACTGCGACGATCCCGGCGTGCCCTGGCAGCGCATCGTCCGCGCCGACGGCTCGCTGGCCAAGGGGGAGCGCCAGCGCGGGCTGCTGGAGCGGGAGGGAGTGCCCTTCCGCGGCGCGCGCGTGGACATGCGTGAGGCTTGGGTGCCACCGCTCGACGCCCCAAGTGACGATCCGTGGAACTAGGAAGTTGGACTTCCCACAACTCCGCTCCCCAAGCGGATTTGCGCCAGCGCAACGGGAACCCTCCGACTTCGTTTGGCCGGTTGAGCCCGGTAGTTTGTGCGGCATGGACGTTCCGCCTGAGAAGGCCACAGTTCGCGGGGCAGGCTTGAGCGCTGGGCGGCAAAGCAGCAGCGGCAGATGGATCAACCGACGGCCGGGGTGCGCTTCAAGGCCGGGCTGCTGAGCGCGCGACGTCGCGGTCGGTTATCGCGGATCAGGCGTGTGCCGCTGGCCGGAACAATTCGCAAGCTACGTGTTGGACCGCGGGCTCGATACCTCGGGCAACGCCTTCGAACCCGAGCACGACCATCCCGACCGAGTGCACTACGTGCCATCGGAGTGGAATGTGCTCCCCCGGGCGCTCCGCTACCTCGGGGTCTCGTATCGCGACACCTTTGTGGACTTCGGATGTGGAAAAGGTCGAGTTGTCCATCAGGCAGCAAAACGGCCCTTCGGCCGGGTCATAGGCGTCGAGGTCTCCCCCGTCCTGGCCGAGGCCGCTCGCACCGCTGTGGCCGCGCGGAAACACCAGCACCGCTGCCGGAACGTCGAGATCGTCGTCGCCGACGTGAGGGACTTCCGGGTTCCAGACGATCTCACCGTCGCTTACTTCTATAGCCCCTTTGGCAGCAAGACATTTGAAGAGGTAGTGCGAGGCATCGTTGAGTCGATCGACCGTAACCCACGGCGTGTGCGCCTGATCTACGTCTTCCCAGCAGAGTCCGGTCCGCCGAATCTCGCCTCTGACCGGTTTCGGCTCTTGAAGACGCAGCGGCGAATCGGGCTTGGCAGGCAAGAGGCCGCGATCTTCGAGAGTCGCTGAGCACCCCCGCGTCGCCGCGATCGAGGTTCGCCACGCTTTGGTCCGAAGCTGCGTGATTTCGACGATTGCCGGCGCCACCAGGGTGGTCAGCGCAGCGCCGAAAGTCGCCACCGGCGACCACGGTACTGTGGTAAGTAGGACTTCCCAAAACCTCCGCTCTACAAGCGGGATTGCGGCCGATTTGCCCACGAGACGCTCACGGGTGGCAAGCGCCGCCGCTCGCAGCTAGGCGCGCGCCAGGTGAGCGGGATAGGGTCCTTCCCACCGGTACCGAGCGGGAGGAGCGATAGATGTCCCAGGAGAACGTAGACCTGGTCCGTGGTGGCTACGACGATTTCAACGGCGGCAACATCGATGGAGTCATCGCGCGGCTGCACGCCGAGATCGAGTGGGTAGAGCCCGGCGGCGGGAATTCTCCGTCCGGCACTTTTAGGGGCCCCGAGAGCGTCGCCAATGATGTCTTCGCCAAGGTGTCGGAGAACTTTGACGAGTTCAGGGTGGACGTGGAAGAAGCCAGCGACGAGGGCGACACCGTCGTCGTCACCAGCCGGTTCAGGGGGCGAAGCAAGAGCGGCGCAGAGCTCGATGCGCCAGCGGAGCAAGTCTGGGACGTTCGGGACGGCAAGGTCGTGCGGACTGAGAACAAGCCCGACCAGGACGCCTGGACCGCGGCTTGGAGCTGAGCAAACCCGATGTGGGAGGAGGCGAGCCAATCGGCGGCCTCACCAGCCTTCGGCCCCACCGCAGGACCGTCTAATCAGCCAATTGCCGCTGCCACGCGCTCGGCCGCAAGTTCGTCCGACTGCGGCAGTAAGTGGGCATAGGTCGAGAGCACGGTTGTCGGGTCGTCGCCGAGCCGCGCCGCGACGATATGCACCGGCACGCCTTCGGTGAGCGCGAGGGTGGCGCAGGTGTGGCGCAGGGTGTGGAGTGTCCCGGTCGGGATGCCGGCGGCCTTGCGATGCTCGGGAAAGGCATCCGTGAGCCGCTGCGGGTGGACCGGCCCGCCGAGCCGGTTGCAGAACACGAGGTCGTGATCTTCGTAGGCGTCGCCCGCGAAGTCGCGCTCGAGCAGTTGCGTGTCCCGGTGCCGTTCGAGCGCGGCGACGGTTTCTGGGTCGAGCGCCACGGTGCGGCGGCTACGGGCCGACTTCGGTGGTCCGAACGCCAGGCCGCCCCGCGCTGGTACTAGTTGCTGCTCGACGTGTAGACGCTGGCCCTCAAGGTCTAGAGAGCGCCAGGTGACGGCGCAAAGCTCGCCGCGGCGCATTCCCGTCGTCGCAGCGAGCCGCCAAAGCGCATAGAGGCGGTCATCCTTGACGTGCTCGAGGAAGCGGCGCAGCTCGCCGGCCGTCCAAGCGGTCGCGCGAGGGCGGCGCGCGGCGGGCGGGTCCGCCATATCGGCAGGGTTACGCGGCAGCGTCCCCCAGCGCACCGCGTCACGTAGCGCCCGATGCAGAACGGCATGGGCGAGCCGCCGGGTCGATACCGACAACCCGGCCTGCTCGAGCTCCGGATCGACGTAGACACGGGCATCCTCGACAAACCCGCCGGCCTACCTACCGAACGGCTCCGCCACGCCGCGAAGGCGCTGGTGGACGACGAGCGGGCTACCCCGTGGATCACCAGCCATTGGAGCCGGGAGCCCAGCTACCCCGGAGTCTCGCGCTGGCCCTGGTACCGGAATGTCTCGGGCGAACTCGAGTAGCCGGGCAGCCGAGCTTGCGGCGGCACGGCACGCGGCGTAGGGTGGCAGCGGATTAGCAGAATGGCCCCGGCGACGCTAGAACGTCCCGGGGCCTGTCACCACGAATGGAGGTTCGTGATGCACGACAACCCTAGTCGCCAAAACGTGTCTCCCGCTGTTAGGGGACTGGATTTGACGGATCTGGCGGACGTTTCGAACGAGTGCGTGATACGGGCTGCCGCGACGGTGGCGGAGAGGTCCGACGAGCCGTGGTGGTCGCAGGAGTTCCGCGACCAGGTTCGGGCAGTAATCAGGGCTCCGGATCGGGGTTCCCGACGGCGCGCATGAACTCCCGGGCAAGACTCGCCTCGTGGTCGCTGGCGACGCCAGGGAGAAGCGGCCCCCGCCGCATGACGATGGGGCGTGGGTGCGAACCTCCCGCCACGCGCACGGTCACGTAAACGTCGCCAAATCCGCCGAGGCGCTGCAAGAGTTCGTCTGCGAGAACCCACGCCGGCGCGATTCGCTGCCGCACGAGCGAGTCCGGGTAGTGAACATCTTCCGCGCCGAGCTTTTCACCGACGGCGGCGGACCCGTCCCAGGCGACACGAACAATCGTGACTGCCGGGACGAAGCCCGCGGCCTGATGCCGCCAGGTGAGCGCGTCCTGTGACCAACCGACAGGGTCCGGTGGATTAGCGAAGTCACGCGGTATCCCTGTAGGGCGCTCTCTGAGCCGCTGCCAGACGTCCTCCGCGAACTCATCACGGAACAGGCGTCCCGCGATGTTCGGCGCGTTGCCAGTCGACGCTACGCCTACCGAAAACCGAACGTACTGAGTAGCGTCCCTCGGTTCTTCCTGAGGATCGGGCAGGGCAATAACGGATCGGAAATCACCAGCGGGGGCTTCGAGATGACTCTCCATTAGGTTCCGGGCTGCCCGATCCGCGCTTAACTGGGCACCCTTGTGAGCCTCGTCGCCGCGCGAAAAGAGGTCCGCGAGGCGGAGCGGATCCCGAACCGTCTGGGTCTTACCGGGTAAGCGCTCGTACACCGTCCCGTTGGTGATGCACGGAGGCGTCGGCGTTGGCTTGACCCAGACTAGGGCCACGTGTCCGTCTGCCGCTGGCCATGCCTCAACATCAAAGTCAGGTCGCGGACGTACGCCGCGCTCGGGGTCGCCAACGATCGCGGCGATCCACGTTCTCGGCTCGTCCGGAAACTCCACGCCAGGTAGCTCCCACTTCGAGGGTCCGCCCTTCATCCAGTTTGCGCCCAGGATTAGGTAGCCGCCTTCATGGCTGTTCGCGAAGCCGCAGATCTGGCGGCGCACCTCGTTCTTGTCGAGTTGCGTCCCCTTCGCCTCCCACAACAGCGGTTCATCATCTGCCTGCTCGAGGAAGCTTGAGACATGCTCGAGGCGGAGCGCATGCCACGGCGCTCCGAAGATCGTCACGCGGCCAGCCTAGTCGCCGGTTGTATTCCCCTTTTGCCGTTCCCAGTGAGTCGTCTTAGGTTGCGATGCGCCCTGTGGAGACGCGCGGCCCGCGCGATGCGAACGCCGGCAGCTTGCTCACGAATTGCTAACGAACGCATCGCAACAGGACGGCACGAGCCGGTACCACGCAGCTGGCGACGCGGCGAATCCCCTGCAAATCGGCAACTACCCGGCACGCGGCGGAACCCGCCGTCATACTAAAGCGGGAAGTAGGACTTCCCACTTTCGGCAATGGCCTACGACACGATCCGCTACGAGGTCGGGGACGGGATCGCGACGATCACGCTCGACTCGCCCGAGAATCGCAACGCGCTCTCGAACGAGCTCCTGACCGAGCTGCTCGACGCGCTGGGGTCCGCCCGCGACGACGACGAGGTCCGCTGCGTGGTGCTCACCTCGTCACACGAGAAGGTCTTCTCCGCAGGGGGGAATCTCGACCAGTTCGCCTCCGACGTCTCGCTCGTGCACAAGCACTTCGGCACCGAGCGCTTCCCCGAGCTGTTCAGGCTGATCGGTGGGCTCGGCAAGCCGTCGCTGTGCGCCGCCAACGGCCATGTGCTCGCCGGGGCGCTCGGCGTCGCCCTGGCGTGCGACCTGGTGGTGGCCAAGGAGGGCGCGACGTTCGGGACCCCGGAGATCAACGTAGGGCTGTTCCCGTTCATGATCATGGCCCTGATCTACCGCAACGTCCCCCGCAAGAAGGCCAACGAGATGATGCTGCTCGGCGAGCGGCTCTCGGCCGACGAGGCCCGCGT
>Ga0126312_10003830_pt1 | contig 10159 bp, 8 predicted proteins | sample Plot104A_FD_92537 | JGI IMG/M metagenome (GOLD analysis project Ga0126312, IMG submission 92537) | Serpentine soil microbial communities from UC McLaughlin Reserve, CA, USA - Plot104A | ecosystem: Environmental > Terrestrial > Soil > Grasslands | place: USA: UC McLaughlin Reserve, Lake County...
CGCGCCTACCCAGGACCCTGGCCCCGTCGAGCAACCGTGAGATACTCCCCATATCCTGAAGGGCATCGACCCGGTGAGCGTCCTCTTCGAAAGTGGTATGCACCACCTCGGCCCTCACCGGAAGATGCAGGAGGGCTGCGAGGCGGGGGTAATCGTCCTCGGCGGCATGGCCGGGATAGAGAAATCCGAGCTTAACGATCTCCGCGCCAGCTTCCGTCATGGTCATCCTCCTGATCGCGGCAGGGCAGGGATGGACATGCGGTTCGTCAGGGCGAAGCCTAACAGGATGACGTTAGAGATCAATCGGCTTCCTTGGGACCATGACGTTCCTATAAGAGGCCCAGAGGATATGATGATCGCTGAGATTGAGGTATGGTTGGTGGTGCAGGGACCGCAAGCTTGGTGAGAAGAAAGACTTGGTGCCTGCGATGGTGTGGAGCAACAGTGGGCTGCCGGCTCTATGGAGGTGCAGCGACATGATCGACGTGGACCTAACGGGAGAAGCCATCCTGGACGACAGCACCCACGAAATCGGAATCGGTATCGTCGTGCCGTTCGATCTGGTATTGGACCGCGAGTACTGGCAGTGGGTCCCCGAGACTGTCTCCTTACACATCACACGGACCCCCAACCTCGAGTTGCCCGTGGGGGCCGAGCTCGCGACGGCCGTGAGCGACGCCGAGGTCGTGGCTCGAGCCACCCGCGATCTTGCAGGGGCTGGGCCGGAGGTTACCGTCTACGCTTGCACCTCAGGCAGCTTCATCGGAGGATTGGCCGGAGAGAGGCGTCTGCGGAGGGTGATGGAGGAAGCGGCGGGGACACAGGCTCTCACGACCAGCGGCGCGCTCCTTGAGGCTCTGGAAGCACTGGACGCTCGACGGGTCGCGGTGGGCACTCCCTACGACGGCGAGGTGACGGCCAAACTTTCGGAGTTCCTGGCCGAAGCGGGGTACGAGACCACATCAAACGCTTACCTCGGGCTGACCGGCGACATTTTCCGGGTTAGCCACAAAACGGTTCGTGATCTGGCGGTCGCCGCCGACCGGCCCGAGGCCGACGCCGTGTTCCTCAGCTGCACAAACCTTCGCACCTTCGATGTCCTTCCCGAAATCGAGCGGGAGCTCGAAAAGCCCGTGCTCTCCGCCAATCAGGTGACAATGTGGGCCGCCCTGAGAGCCGCGGGGCTCGCAAGCGATTGGCATAGACCGCCGGCTGCTCCGCATTGGTAACGACCGACTGTTGACCCTAAACTGAGAGACACTATAGAGAAGCACAGGACATACTCGCCGAGAGATCCGTGACGAGCGACAGGGATAGGAGCGTTCGTGTGCGGCAGCCAGCATCTGACCGCGGCCGATCCGGTGCAGAGCACCTCCGAAGATTACGGCCCCGGGCGGGACTGCTCCTTACCGGTCAGGTCATTAACCGCATCTTCCAGGTGAGAGCGAACTAGCTCCAGAGCCTCTTGCTCGCTTCCACTGCGCATCGCAGCGAGGAGTTTTCTGTGTTCGTCTACCAGCCTCTTGCGGATCGGATAGGCGGATTCCAATGCTGCGAGGCACATTCTCGTCTCCGCGAGGAGAGTACCGTACATCCGTCGCAGGCGCTCACTGTTCGAAGCATCGACCAGCGATTCGTGAAACCGGAGGTCCAGGTCAGCAAGCTCCTTCCACCTGCCCTCTTCGGCGATAACCGACATACGGTCAACCAGGTATTGCAGACGGTCGAACGCTTCGGTGTCCCGGTGGCGCATCAAGGTCAAGATCGCCGTCCCTTCGATCGCTCCCCTCGCAAGATAGATGTCGGCAATGTCGTCTTCGCCGAGCGAAATGACGAACACACCCTGGTTCCGCTCGCTGCGGAGCAACCCTTCCTGCACGAGTCGCTGGAGTGCTTCCCGAACAGGTCCCCTGCTGACCTTGAGCCGGACGGCGAGCTGTGCCTCTCTTACCTGAGATCCTAGGGGGAACGTGCCATTCGTTATCCGGTCCCGGATCTGGGCCGCTATGATCTGCGCCGTCGTCTCCCGATTTATTGGTTCGAGTTCCTCTAAACCTTCTGCCATCTCTGCTCCCAGCAAACGGGTCCCCGATGGCCCGGCCCAACAGCGGCGAACGAACGCTCACCAGGTGGTTCAGCCACTCGGCATAAACATATGGGAATTATAGAATACTTTGTACGCTTGATTGTTGACAATTCTACAATACTTGGGTACGTTGTCGCGCATGGCACGACAGTACTGTTTCCGCGGAGACAGGATGGTGGGGTGAGCGCGGTTGACGCCGAACGGCAGCGACCCACCGTCGTGATTTTGGGGGCGACGAGCGAAGAGCCGCCTCCGGGGCTCGGGCCGATAGCGGAGAGTACGTCCTTCCGATTTGCAGCGGATGCTCAGGAGCTGGAGGGTGCGATCGGAGGGGCCGACGTGCTCCTCGTGTGGGACTTTCGCTCCACCGAGCTACAGGATGCCTGGCACCGGGTGGACAAGCTGCGGTGGGTCCACGTGGCCGGTGCCGGCGTGGACGCTGTCCTCTTCCCAGATATGGTCGACAGCCGGGTGACCCTTACCAATTCCCGCGGAGTCTTCGACCGGTCGATAGCCGAGTACGTGCTGGGGCTGATGCTCGCCTTTGCCAAGGATCTCCACCAAACCATCGGGTTACAGCAGCAGAAGAAGTGGGTGCACCGAGAGACCGAGATGCTCGCCGGAGGCAAACTGCTAGTCGTGGGGGCAGGGTCCATCGGCCGGACGATCGCCCGGCTTGCCCGCTGCGCCGGGATGGAGGTGGACGCGATCGCCAGGACTGCCCGCTCCTCGGACGAGGATTTCGGGCGGGTATTGGCCTCCGAGGATCTCAACGATGTTCTCCCAGAGGTCGATTACGTGGTCGTCGCCGCGCCGCTTACGGCTCAGACGCGGGGCATGTTCGGCGCCGCCCAATTCGAGCGGATGAAGCCCGGCACGCGATTCATAAATGTGGGACGAGGGCCCATAGTCGACGAGCCCGCGCTGATCGAGGCACTTCGAGACGGATGGATCGCGGGCGCCGCCCTCGACGTGTTCTCGGAGGAGCCGCTTCCCGAAGACAGCCCGCTGTGGGAGATGCCTCAGGTCGTGGTCTCGCCGCATATGTCCGGTGACTTCGTCGGTTGGCACGAGGCGCTCGGCGAGCTGTTCGTCGAGAATTACCGGCGCTGGGAGCGGGGCGACGAGTTGCTCAACGTAGTCGATAAGGAAAGAGGCTATGCTTCCTCGGGGTAGCACGAGCTTTGTGGCGGTCGGAGGTCGCTTGTTGGGAAGCGATAGTCCGGCCAGGGGTTAGAGCCTTCGCATGAGCGATATCGCTTTTCTTTCGGCCACGGAGCTCTTGAAGCTGTACCGGGAGCGAGAGCTTTCCCCGGTCGAGGTTACCGAGGCGGTGCTTCGCCAGATCGATCTGTACAACCTGCGCGTCAACGCTTATTGTCTCGTCGACGCAGAGCAAGCTCTGGCGGACGCTCGGGAGTCGGAAGAACGCTACCGATCGGGGGAGCCCAGAGGGGGGCTCGACGGGGTGCCGGCTTCCATAAAGGACGTATTTCTGACCCGGGGATGGCCGACGCTGCGGGGGTCGCGGATAGTCGATCCCAACCAGGAATGGTACGAGGACGCCCCGGTGGCGGCGCGGCTGCGGGAGCACGGCGCCGTCCTTCTCGGGAAGACAACCACGCCCGAGTACGGATGGAAGGGCGTCACGGACAGCCCCCTCACCGGCTTCACGGGAAACCCTTGGGACCCTACGCGCACCGCCGGCGGCTCGAGCGGAGGAAGCGCTGCGGCGGTGGCCTTGGGCATGGGTCCGTTGAGTGTAGGGACCGACGGTGGAGGCTCGGTTAGGATCCCGGTCGCGTTCTGCGGCATAGTGGGCCTGAAACCCACGTACGGTCGGATCCCCTTGTGGCCGGCGAGCCCGTTCGGAACGCTGGCTCATGCCGGCCCGATCGCCAGGGCGGTGCCCGACGCCGCCCTGATGCTGAATGTGCTGGCCGAACCGGACGTCAGGGACTGGACTTCCCTGCCCCCGGATGATGTCGACTATCTGGCCGCACTCGAAGGCGGCGTCGAAGGGCTGCGCGTTGCGTTCAGCCCTGACCTCGGGTACGTCAGCGTGCAGTCCGAAGTACAAGAGGCCGTGCGGGCCGCGGTTCAAGCATTCGAGGACATGGGGGCTAACGTCGAGCAGACCGACCCAGGCTTCCAGGATCCCGTGGAGGTCTTCCACATACATTGGTACTCGGGGGCTGCGAACGCGTTGCGTACCTACAACGAGAAGATGCGCGAGCTAATGGATCCGGGCCTCATCGAGATCGCGAACCAAGGCGCCGCATACTCTGTGCTGGAGTATCTGGAGGCGGCCGACCGCCGCAGCGAGCTAGGGATCCACATGGGCAGGTTCCACGCGGAATACGACCTCCTGTTGACCCCGACCGTGCCTATTTCCGCTTTCGAGGCCGGGCGCGAAGTTCCGGCGGGCTCGCCCCACCGGCGCTGGACGAACTGGACGCCCTTCACCTACCCATTCAACCTGACTCAACAGCCTGCGGCGAGCGTGCCCTGCGGTTTTACCGGCGACGGACTCCCCATCGGCCTGCAGATAGTCGGAGCAAAATACTGTGACGCGCTGGTGTTGAAGGCCGCCCATGCCTACCAGTCTGCGCATCCGTTACATGGTCGGAGACCTTCGGAGATAGCTGAAGAAACGGGCTCCGGTAGCAAAGGGGGGTAAGGGTGCTGCCGGAAGTGCCCATCACAACGAGCAAGTTGGTCGGAACCCGGATAAGGGAGGAGTGTAACCCTATGGCTCGATTTATGGAGATCCGTCTGGAAAAGAGGGACGTCGCCTGCGTAGCTCGCCTGCTAGAGGAGGAGGCGCCGCGCACGTGCGAGGCCGTCTGGAACGCCTTACCGCTTGGTGGCGACGCCTACCACGCGAAGTACGCCCGCAACGAGATCTACAACCTCGTCCCGGCCTTCGCCGACCCGGAACCCGGGCGCGAGAACCCAACGATAACCCCCATCCCCGGCGACGTCGTCTACTTCTCCTTCGAGCCCTGGCAGCTCATGACCGGCTCCCACGGCTACGGAGAGGGCGACGAACTGGAGGGCTTGGAGAGAATCGTCGATCTGGCCCTGTTCTACGAGCGAAACAACCTGCTTCTCAACCCTGACTACGGGTTCGTGCCGGCAAACGTGTTCGCCACGATCGTGGAGGGGCTCGAAGACATGGCCGCCGCCTCCCAGGATATGTGGAAGAAGGGCGTTGTCGGCGAGCGACTGACGTTCAGCCGGCTTAACCGGGAGGCTTGATACCAAGGAATCAGGCCCGCCGGTCGTCCCCGGCGAATACAGCTCATCTCAGAGTATATTGCGTGACGACGCCGCCTCGCCGTACTGACGCGCGAACTCGTCGAGGTTGCGCTCGGCCATCTCTTTGGCGATCCGGCGCGGGCTGCCCTCGCCGCTCTTCCACGACTCCATGAGCTCACCGACCACCGAGCGCATCTCCGCAGAGAGTTTGTCGAAAGAATCTTGCGGTTCGGCCGAGACATCGCCGAAGAGCGTCCACCAAGCCCAGCCGACCGCACCAGCGTTCGCGATGAAGTCCGGGATCACCGCGATGTTCCGCTCCAGCAATCTCTGCTCGGCCTCTTCCGTGATCGGCACGTTCGCCGCCTCCACGATCACTTTGGCGGTGACCCGGTCGCAGTTTTCGGGCGTGATGGCGTAGGAGACGGCTGCCGGCACGAGCACCTCGGCGTCGACCGAGAGCCACTCCTCGAGGGGCAGTTCCTCATCTCCGGGACCGAGCGCCGAGCGGTCGATCTCACCGTAGTCGTTGCGGGCGCGCAACAGCCGCTCCACGTCGAGCCCGGAGGGGTTGGCGATCACCCCGCCTCCGTCCGCGACCCCGACCACGCGCACACCCAACCGATGCAGATAGCGAGCACTCGAGCCGCCCATCGAGCCGAAGCCCTGTACGAACGCCCGGGTCTCCGCGAACTCCCAGCCGAGGTGCTCTATCGCCGCGCCCGCCGCTTCGGCGACGCCGAACCCCCCGATGACGTCGGGCATGGCTACGCCCTCCACGTCGGTGGCGAATGCGTCTTGGACCCTCCGGAGCGTGCGGCCTGAATCCTCGCTGCGTACCAGCGCGGCGTGCAGGGACATATCCAGGCCCGCCTCCGCGAAGACATCGTCAAGCAGCGGCTGAGGAACCCCGAGGTCCTCGGCCGTTACCCAGTACTGATCCAACAGAGGCCGGACCGCCTTGACGAACCGGGCCAGGATTTCCCTCGCCTCCGGATCGAACGGAGCATAGTCGATGCCACCCTTGGCCCCTCCAACGGGAATGTTCAACGCGCCGGTCTTGTACGACATGCCCCTGGCGAGATCCTCCACTTCCTCAAGGGTGCATCCCGCCCGCATTCGGGTGCCGCCCGTGGCAATGCCACCCACCAAGCGGTGGATCACCACGTACCCGTTGGTCCCACTGTCCGGATCTGTCCACACGACCCGCAGGAAGGGTTCTTGCACACCGTGGTTCCGCCTCGCAGCCCCCGTCATTACCCGAACCTCCTCTTACCCGACACAGTTGCTCCGAAAGATACTCTCCGTACCGCCCGCACGCTCTTTCGACACTCGCCAGAACTAACGCGAACCATTGTGGATACTTGACGTATTATTGTCAACAATTTACACTGATTGGTAATTTTGACGTCCAGGGGGGAGGTTAGAAGGGATGGGTTAGTCACGATTGCACGGAAGTCGTTTTGTCCGGGGTGAGGAGGATTCAACACGCGAGGGGATTTCGTCACGTCGAAGGTTCGCTGATGGAAGGTTCGTCTCTCTGGCGGTGTCCGGAGACGAGGCGTAGCAGGAACGAGCAAGGACGGAGGTAAACGCAATCGTGGACGATGCACAAGACCGGGCGGGACAGACAGTAGATGAATCTACGCTGCGGCGGGCCATCGCCGCCTGCGCTATAGGCAACGCCACCGAATGGTTCGACTACGCGACTTACGGCTTCCTGGCGGCCACTCTCGGCGCCGTCTTCTTCCCCTCCGGGAATGAGACCGCTCAGTTGCTCTCCGCATTTGCGGTGTTCGCTTTGACCTTTTTCGTGCGCCCGCTCGGAGGGGTATTTTTTGGCCCCCTGGGCGACAGGATCGGTCGCCAGCGCGTCCTGGCGACCACCATCCTGCTCATGGCGGGCGCTACCTTCCTTATCGGTATGCTGCCGGGCTATGCCACGGTAGGCATCCTGGCACCGATTCTGCTACTCCTCTTGCGGCTGGTGCAAGGTTTCTCGGCGGGCGGCGAGTACGGCGGCGCCTCCACGTTCATGGTGGAGTACGCGCCGGACGAGCGCAGAGGATATTATGCAAGTTGGCTCGAGTTCGGGACCCTCGTGGGGTTCAGCCTGGGCGCGGGTCTGGTCACGTTCATGACGTTCCTTCTCTCGCAGGATGCCATGACCTCCTGGGGCTGGCGCATACCCTTCCTGGTCGCCCTACCGCTGGGAGTCGTCGGACTCTACCTGAGAACGAGGTTGGAGGATACCCCAGGATTCAGGGCCCTGGAGAGCGCCGGAGAGGTCGCCCAATCTCCCCTCCGAGAGTTGTTCAGGTCGAACTGGGACGCGCTGCTCTTGTGTGGGGGGATCGTGATCATCTATAACCTTGCCAACTACACACTCCTCACCTACATGCCGTCCTACTTATCCGATAGTCTGGGCATCAGCGATACAGCCGGCTTGCTGCTGCTCTTTATTGCCATACTCGTCATGCTGGTGGTCATCACGTTCGTGGGACGCTTCTCCGACCGCGTGGGGCGGAAACCCGTGCTGATCGGGGCAATGATCGGCTTCGTGGTGCTGACGTACCCGGCCTTCCTGCTTATATCGGTGGGTAGCTGGGTGTCCGTGATGGCCGGGCTGCTGATCTTCGCGCTCTTGCAGGTCCTTCTCCTGGGGACGCTACCCGCCACGCTGCCCGCGCTCTTCCCGACAAAGGAACGCTACAGCGGATTCGCCATCTCGTACAACGTATCGACCGCAGCCTTCGGGGGCACCGCCCCCTTTGTGGCGACGGCTCTGGTTTCCGCGACCGGCAACGAGTTCATGCCCGCCTTCTACGTGATGGTCGCCGCCCTGGTGTCGTTCATCCCGATCTGGCTGATGGCCGAAACCGCCAAGCGCCCCTTGAGGGGATCGGTGGCGCTGAACGCAGCTCCAGCAGGGGGGGCGCAAGCACGACCACGTGTTACATAGGGTAGGCGACGGGCTTCCGGAACGAAATCGCTCCTGGGCCGGTGGCCGAGGCCCACGACCTGCCGTACAACGCCGCGGAAGAAGTCCCGAACGACGTAGCCACAAAGTGAACAGGAGAGGATAGAGATGCGCAAACAGACACAGAGACTGATCGAAAAGGACCGACGCTACGTCTGGCACGCCATGGGCGGCTACTCCCCGGATGCTTCCACGATGATCGTCGAAGACGGAGACGGAGCCTGGATCACGGACACCGAAGGCAACCGCTACCTCGACGGTATGAGCGGGCTGTGGTGCGTCAACGCCGGATACGGTCGCGAGGAGCTCGCAAGGGCAGCCTACGAGCAACTACAGAAGATGCCCTTCTACCCTCTGACTAAAAGCCACCTCCCGGCCATCGAGCTGGGCGAGAAGCTGAACGAGTGGCTCGAGGGTGACTATGTCTTTTTCTACTCCAACTCCGGCTCGGAGGCGAACGAGGTTGCCTTCAAGGTAGCCCGACAGTACCACGAGCAAAACGGCGAGCCGGGTCGGTGGAAGTTCGTCTCCCGTTATCGGGCCTATCACGGGCAGACCATGGGAGCTTTGGCGGCCACCGGTCAGGCGCAGCGCAAGTACCGCTACGAGCCGCTGCCTCCCGGTTTCCTGCACGTCCCTCCCCCCGATCTCTACCGTCGCCCGTCCGGCGTAGACCCGGAGGCTTACGGAAAGGAGTGCGCTCGCCAGATCGAGGACCTCATCCGGTGGGAACTCCCCGAGACGGTTGCTGGAGTGATAATGGAGCCGATCATCACCGGAGGAGGGATAATCATCCCGCCCGAGAACTACCTGCCAGCCGTCAAGGAGGTCTGCGAGCGCCACGGCGTGCTGCTTATCATCGACGAGGTGATCTGTGGCTTTGGCAGGACCGGCAAGAAGTTCGGCTACCAGCACTACGGCGTTACCCCGGACATCGTGACGATGGCGAAGGGCATAACCAGCGCCTACTTCCCGCTGTCGGCGACCGCGGTGCGGCGCGAGGTCTACGAGAAGTTCGCGGCGGACACGGAATACGATCGCCTCAGGCACGTAAACACCTTCGGTGGTCATCCCGGCGGGTGCGCCGTGGCTGTAAAGAACCTCGAGATCATGGAAGAAGAAGACCTTCCTCATCGCTCGGCGGAGATGGGCGAGAGACTACGAGAGAAACTCGCGAAACTGGAGGACCATCCCAACGTGGGCGACGTCAGGAACAAGGGGCTACTCTTCGGCATAGAGTTGGTCGAGGATAAGGAGAGCAAAGAGCCCGCTCCCCCTCATAAAGTCGGCGCGGTGGTCTCAGGATGCCAGGAGCGGGGGCTGATAGTCGGCAAGAACGGCGACACTGTAGCGGGCTTCAACAACATCATAACTCTGGCTCCACCCTTGAACCTAACCGACGATGACGTGGAGTTCATCGCGGGAGCGATTAAGCGGACCTTCGAGGGCCAATAAAACAGCTCGTGGACGAATAGATGGCTACATGAAGATGTTCTCCGGGCTCGAGACCACCAGCGCCTCGAGCTCCCGCTCCTGCATGGTTGCCTGGACCGCGGCGACGCGGGCGGCGTACTCGGAGGCGCTGAAGGGGGAGCGGCATGATTGTCGACAATCATACAATATCAGGTTAGCGCGTCAAGGGCTGTAGCCTGACACCTAGAAGGACGCTTGTTTCCGGTTGTCGCCTCGGATAATGTACGGTCCATGGACGTCGTAACCGTCGCCCAAATCATCACCTCGGTGACCAACTTGCTGTTTGTGATCGTACTCGCCGCCGGCTACTACTTCACCTGGCGGGTAAGCCAGACCACGCTGGAGGAGATGCGGGCCCA
>Ga0126312_10003833_pt1 | contig 10154 bp, 9 predicted proteins | sample Plot104A_FD_92537 | JGI IMG/M metagenome (GOLD analysis project Ga0126312, IMG submission 92537) | Serpentine soil microbial communities from UC McLaughlin Reserve, CA, USA - Plot104A | ecosystem: Environmental > Terrestrial > Soil > Grasslands | place: USA: UC McLaughlin Reserve, Lake County...
ACCGGGGACTGGTCGAGCAGGACGCGGCGACCGAGAAGTACAGGCTGGGCTTCGGGCTGGTGCTACTCGCGAGAGCGGTGAGGGCCGACCCCGACATCCTTCGCTGCGCCAGGCCGGTCTGCGAGCATTTGAGCGGGCGTACCAGGGAGACTGTCACCATCGCTGTCCTGGAAGGTGATGACGCCGTTGTCATTCACCAGAGCATTTCGCGGGTGTCCGCCCTCGGCGTCGACTGGACGGGACGTCACACGCCGTTGCACGCCACGGCAGCGGGGAAGATCTTTCTGGCGTACATGCCAGAAGATCAACTCCTGCGCGTTCTGGAAGGATCGCTGGAGCGCTTTACCAAGAACACCATCGTTGACCCGGAGAGCCTTAAAGACCACACAGGTAAGATTCGGGACGAAGGGTATGGCTATACCGTCGAGGAACTGGAGACGGGGCTGAACGCTGTCGGGGCGCCGATTCGCGGCGCCGACGGCGCGGTAGTGGGTGCAGTGAGCGTCTCTGGCCCGGCCTTCCGACTGAGTCCGGATGCGCTCCCCGAGATCGGCGAACTATCCAGACGGGCCGCCGCCGAGATCTCCCGGTGCCTGGGATTCCAGGGCTGAACCGAGCTGCGGAGGCTCTCGACTACCGGAAAGGAAACAACGTGAGAGGTTACGAAGATTTCGGGAGCAGCCTGCGTGATCTCCCGCGCCTGAGAAGCAGCCGCCGCAGACGGGCGTCGAGCTGGGACCGCTCCGGCGGCAACGATGATCGCCTCACTATAGAGCCAGGGGCTTCGGTGACACTGGCCGACATGAGCGGCGCCGGCTCCATAAATCACATCTGGATCACCGTCGCCAACGAGCACATGGACAGGACCCCGAACGCTATCGAGCCTGACTTCCTGCGCAGGCTGCTCTTCAGAATGTACTGGGATGGAGAGGAAGAGCCGAGCGTGCTGGTGCCCGTTGGGGACTTCTTCGGTGTGGGCCACGCCCGCACGACGAACTTCGTCTCTGCACCCTTGCAGATGAGCCCCGAGAATGGCAAGTCTTTCAACTGCTTTTTCCACATGCCTTTCGCCGAGGGCGCCAGGATAGAGATCGTGAGCGAGCTGGAACACGAGAATGTTCTTTTCTATTACTACGTGGATTACGAGGAGTTCGACACGATCGAGGAGGGTCTCGGCCGTTTCCACGCCCAGTGGCGTAGGGAGAATCCCACGGACGGCGTCGGAGAGGAGGGTCAGAGCAACGAGGAATTCCTCTTCGGCGGCGAGAACGTCACTGGCAAGGGCAACTATACGATCCTGGAGGCCGAGGGGCACGGCCACTACGTCGGCTGCGTGCTCAACGTCCACAACCTCCGCGAGAGCAACCTGTGGAACTGGTACGGGGAGGGGGACGACATGATCTTTATAGATGGCGAGAGGTGGCCGCCCTCCCTGCACGGGACAGGCACCGAGGACTACTTCAACACAGCCTGGTGCCCACAACAGCAGTACTCAGCACCCTACCACGGCATCACCCTCGGGGGCGAGGACAACTGGAGCGGTCACGTCAGCCTCTACCGGTTCCACGTAGAGGACCCCGTGACGTTCGAACGCTCCATCAGGGTCACTATCGAGCACGGCCACGCCAACAAGCGCTCAGACGACTACTCATCGGTCGCCTACTGGTACCAGGCCGAACCGCATTGCCCATTCTCCATCCTCCCCGTCGAACAGCGCGCGGCCCGTGCAAATACCTGAAACCTGTAAGCTGATGACTGGAGTGCTATGCACTCCGGGGAATGATCTCGCCTCCTTCGAAGCGCATTGGTTGGGGTTCTTCCAGGATCTCCAGCCGCTCGTTGTTCTCGGCTTCGCGAAGCAGTGTCTCCGACACCCAGATCCTTCCTAGCTTGAGGGTGTTCTCTATACGGACGAGCCTAGCCTCGGCGGGGTCGACGCCGGCGCACATGGTAAGGGCAGCGGCGACCGCCATCTCATCCGTTGGCATGACCATGGGCGTCTTTACCGGTGCAGGTGTGGTCGAGGTGAGGGCGTTCATGTAGGTAGAAGGACGGTCCACCGAGCTGGCGAGGCGCTCGGTGACGACGTCTGCCATGCCGAGACCGTTTGCGTTGCCTCCGGTCTCCTCTGTCAGGCCGAGGTAGACCATGCGCTCCACCGAAGGGCCGCCCGAGGCGGCGGTCGTCGGGTAGCGTCCCGTGACGTTGGGATCGGCGCCGTCGCCCGAGATGTTCTTCCCGATCTCATCTACCACGAGAACGTCGATCTCATCGAACGGCAGCCGCGCGAGGTTGCGCTTCGCTTCTTCGAGGAGCGGCGCTTCAGCTTCCTCCAGCTCCCCGGCGGGAATCGCAACTATCTTGCATGGCTCTTCTTCTGCGTTCTCGACGGTGGCGAGGCCGAAGGCGATCTTGCCGCTCTCGACGGCGACGCGGGCCGCCTCAGGAATGGTCTGGTGGATGTTCTCCCAGCCCGCAGAGTGGATGGAGTGCGCCCCCCGCTGCTTGCCGAGCCCGATGGCGAGCATCTTCGTCGGTCCGCTCTCTACTGCTCCCCTGAACGCGGTGTGGGGCTTGACCCTGTTGACCACGATGACCGAGTCGGCCGCGTGCGCGTTACGGTCCATGTAGACTGCTACGCCCGAGGGTGTCTCCCCGATTCTCACGCTCTCCATCGTCGCCCGCACGGGACACCCGACCTGCTCCTCGTTAACGCCGAGGTGCGCGAGCACCTGCGCCTGACCCTCCGCGGTCGAGGCGCCGTGGCTCCCCATCGCGGGGACGATGAAAGGATCGGCGCCTGACTCCTTCAAGGCCTCGACCAGCGCCGCGACTACCTCCCCTATCCTGGCCACCCCCCTGCTCCCGACGCCTATGGCCACAGAGCCAGATGGTAGCTCCACGGAGTTCAGCGCCTCCCTGACGCCCTCCCTGATGTTCGCGAGTGTCGGCGGAGAATCTATCCGCTGCCCGACGAGCGCGACGCTGGGAAGTTCGACCGCGCGCAGGATCTCCTGTATCTCCTCGTAGACGGGGTTCTCTGTCTGCACTGACTCACCTCCGTAGAGACCGACTTTACAACACTAATCCGGCGGGCCACCCTGCCCGAACCGGGGCAGACCGTCGTCGACTCCCTCCCAGGCGAGTTTGTCTTCCAGCCAGATATGACGTGTGGGAGGGAACTCGTCGGGACGGTCCAGACTCGCGGTAGTCACGTCGATCGAGTCGGGCTCCTCGTCGTGCCTGTAGGTGAGCGACGTGCCGCAACTCTGGCAGAATGTCCTGCTCACCTCGTCAGAAGAACGGTAGTCGGCCGGTTCACCGTGGACGAAGGAAAACTTTCTATGGGGGAAGGTAAGCCACGCGACCGACTGTGCCCCGGAAGTCCTGCGGCAAGAGACGCAGTGGCACACTATAGACGCCAGAGGCGGTCCGGCTACCCTGTATCTCACCTTCCCACAGAAACACCCACCCTCGTGGGGATCACCGCTCATCCCTTCTCCCTGCCCTACTCGGTACCAACGACTATTCTAGCAGCCCGCCGTAGCCTATTCGCCGTTCCAAACCTAACGGGATGGAACGCATATCATGGCTGTGATCGAGGCGGTACGAAGAAGCTGCGTGTCAGGATGCTACCGACGGTTGGCGCGGAGGGAGCAGGTATTTATCCGGGTCTGGAATGGGCTGCTCGTGCGGCTGGGTCCGCGACCACGAGTTGCAGTTTGCCGCCCGCCGAACGTGCCAGGTTCTCGCGGCGTTCCACCGAGACACGCGGCTCCCTGACGCCGAGCTCCGTGAGCTTCCGCGACACGGCCTCGCGCAGCCTCACTTCTAGCTCGCTACCCGCGGAGGGACGCGCCACGACCAGGATGAGCACACTCTCTCCTTCCTGAACGACCTGGAACTCGCGCACCTCCCGGTCGCGCGTCACGATCCCGAACTGGAGAGGATGCACCATCACCTCACCTCCACGCCGGCTCGGAAGACTGAGCGTATCGTCGGTGCGTCCCTCTATGGAGCGTGCCCGGATCAGGGTACGTCCGCACGGACAAGGCTCCGGGTCGAGCGTGACGGCATCCGATAGTTCCATGCGAATGATCGGCTGCACCATATTGTGTAGGCTCGTCACCAACAGGCGTGTACCCGATACCCCGATGGGCATGGGCAGTCCAGCGTCGTCGACGTTCTCGACGAGCGTGACTTCCTCGAAGAGGTGGATGCCCTGGTGATGTTCGCACTCACACCCCCAGAGTCCTTCCGTCGTGGCGTAGTGATCGAAAGGACGCACGCCGAACGCCTCGACTATACGCTCGGTCATCTTCGGGGTGCGCAACTCGCTACTCGTGGACATCCCCGCAAGCCTGAGCCGGAGGTGTCCAGCGAGCTGCTCCTCTGCCAACCGTGTCACCGCCGACGGATAGGCGGCTACGAAATCGGGTTGGAAGCGGTTGAGGCAGTCCACCAGCTGCTCGACCGGTTGGGTTACTGACAGGGTGAGGACCCGGTGTATCCCGACCGAGACGCTGGCAGAGATCTGCCGGCTCATGTGTGTGGGTGAGGCGCCGATGATCGCCGCTATCCGCAGTCGGCGCGGGAGCCTGGGACGAACCCCGGCCATCGCACTGTAGCGTAGGAACATGCCGATCACTGTTCGCCACTCGGGCCGATCGAACACGAAGAGTCCTTTGTGACCAGAGGAGCCGCTCGTCGTCATCACCCTGTAGCGATCGAGATAGAGTTCCTCGCGATCCAGACCTTCTACCCATCCCAGCAGCGAGTCCCTGCACAGGCGCCCATCCGTCACCAACTCGTCGAAATGCTCCATCATCTCGGACTTGTTCAGCGTGGGCAGGCGTGAAAGTTCGACGGGACCTTGGCCGACGACTCCTGCGAGACGTTCCCGGTAGAACGGCGAATGTCCGGCGGCGTGGCGGACGACCGACTCGAGTCGCTTCTGCTGGTAGAGGTGGAGACCCTCTCGCGGCTGGCGTTCGCGCCTTGCCAACTCGCGCGAGAGCCGCAACCCCCCGGCGAAGTCAGCCAGACGCTGGCGGTAGCCTATCTTCATCGCTACTCCTTTCGGTCTCCTGGATCGTGCATCACACCGCCGCGACCCAGGTCCTCGAGCACGAGGCGTACCATCCGCGCCCCGAGCCCCACGTCCACCACATCGGGCTGCGTTAGCCGCTCCAGCGAGAGACCACTTACCATGGCGATCATCGCCACGTTGAGGCTCCGTGCCTCGACCGGCATTACGATATCCCGCTCCTCGGCGATACGCTCGATCGCCGCGTTCATCGGCTCTGCAACGCGTGCGTGAATCCGGGCGAACCTCTGGCGCAGAGACGGATTGCGCACTATGTGCGCCCAGAACTCGAAGTAGACCGCGAGCCAACCGTCTTCCCGGCCACGCCGGTGCGTCGCATCGGAGGCGAGGAGCTCGAGACCTGCGGTGGGCCCGTTCTCGCGGAGAATTTGCTCGATCTCAGCCACCGCCAGATCCGCCCTCCGCTCGTAGACCACGAAGAACAGATCCTCCTTCGACTCGAAGTTCGAGTACACAGCACCCTTGGTGTAGCCAGCCTCGAAGGCGATCTCATCCACCGACGTCGCGTGGAAGCCCTGCCCGGTAAAGAGCTTATCGGCCGCCAAGATCAACTCCTCATACGTGCGCTCGCGCTTCTCAGCCCGTGTCAAACGTTTTTTCATACCGACGGTATCTTAATACCATTGGTATCTGAAAGTCAAGTCTGGGATTCGAGGGATGGGACGCGTGTTGCTTCTCTGGATCATGTGGTTGCTATACTGGCCTTGGAAGTCGGCGGGGAGAGGAGTCCGTTGAGAGCAGCCCTTTTCATACCGTGCTACGTGGATCAGATCAATCCCGAGGTCGGTGTAAGCGTGGTGCGCGTACTCAGGAGCCTTGGGGTAGAGGTGATCTACCCCGAAGGCCAGACCTGCTGCGGACAGCCTGCCTTCAACTCCGGCTTCTTCGACGAGGCCCGTGCTTTAGGCCGCCGCTTCCTCGACGTCTTCGAGGGAGAGCGCTTCGACTATATAGTCTGTCCTTCCGGATCTTGTACCACCATGGTCTCCCACTACTACCCGTTCGTCTTCGAGAATCAGGCTCTGCCCGACGACCGCGAACGCGCGGAGGCTCTCGGCCACCTGGTCAGGGAGTTCTCGGACTTCGTCGTGAACGTGCTCGGCGTAAAGGACCTGGGCGCCAGCCACGCTGGGCGCGCAGTCTTCCACACCGGCTGCCACCAGCGGCGAGAACTCGGGGTCTTGAACGAGCCGCGAGACCTTCTGAAGGGCGTCTCCGGCCTGGAGCTTCTGGAGTGGGAGAACGAGGAACTGTGCTGCGGGTTCGGGGGTATGTTCTCGGTGAAGATGCCGGACGTTTCGACCGCTATGGCGGATGAGAAGATAGCAGCTCTGGAGAAGAGCGGGGCTGACACGGTTATATCCTGTGACTCGAGTTGTCTGATGCATCTCGGAGGCAGGCTGCGCCGGACGGGGCACGACACACGTGTCTTGCATCTGGCCCAGATACTCGACTTCGACGGGAGGTAGGGCACGTGGAGACCAGCAAGCCCGCGCGCCGGCGCGATACCGAAGACCGCAGGCGGGAAGGGCTGGAGAGCAAAGTCGAAGGCTTCAACGAGCGTGGGCGAAAGGCGGTCAGGGATCGGAAGCTGCACGACTCGATCTCTTTGTTCACCAACAAGACCCTTACCGGACGCAACGCCGAGTTGAGAGGCCATCCCGACGCGCCGGAGTTGAGGGAAAAGGCGTATCGTGCCAAACAGGAGACGATGGCGAACCTCGACCACTACCTTTCGCAGCTGGCCGACGCCATCGAGGAGCGGGGCGGAAACGTGTTCTTCGCAGAAGATGGCGAGGACGTGGTCCGCTACGTCGGAGATCTGGCGCGGCGGCGTGGGGCGAAGATCCTGGCCAAATCCAAGAGCATGGCGACAGAGGAGATCGAGTTAAACCACCGTCTCGAAGAAGATTACGCGGACCTTGGGCTGGAGATAGTGGAGACGGACCTGGGAGAGTGGATCGCACAGCTCGCCGGAGAGACTCCCTCGCACATCGTCGGGCCGATTCTGCACATGAACAAGGAGCGTATTACGGAGATCCTCTCCGGTGTCTCCGACGAGGACCTGCCGCCGGACGTGGAGTCTCTGGCCGCCTTCGCCAGGAAGCGTCTCAGGGAGAAATTCTTGAACGCGGACATCGGCATTACGGGCGCCAACTTCGGGGTCGCCGAGACAGGCACTATCTGCACCGTCACCAACGAGGGCAACGCCAGGCTGGTGACGAGCGTTCCTCCCGTACACGTCGTCGTGATGGGGATAGAGAAGGTGATCCCGAAGTTCGAGGACCTCTCGACATTTGTGCAACTTTTGGCGAGGAGTGGGACGGGACAGAAGATCACGGTCTACACCAACTTCATCACCGGCCCGCGCGGCGAAGGCGAGCTGGACGGCGCGGAGGAATTTCATCTCATCCTCATGGACAATGGCCGCTCCAAGCTTCTAGGCACGGAGTACGAAGAGGCTCTCTACTGTATCCGCTGCGGCTCGTGCCTGAACGTCTGCCCCGTATACAGACAGACCGGTGGACACGCCTACGGCTCGACCTACTCGGGTCCCATAGGAGCCGTCATAACGCCGCTGCTCAAGGGAGATAAGGAGGCGAAGGACCTTCCATACGCCTCCTCGCTGTGCGGGGCGTGTACGGAGACGTGTCCGGTCGGCATACCGCTCCACGACCTCCTATTGAAGCTGCGGAACCGGCAGGTCGAAGAGGGCTTGGCCGGACGTGCTGAGAGCCTGATGTTCAAAGGCTTCGAGAGAACGATGAAAAGTCCGGCGGCTTACAAAGCCGGCGCGAAGGTCGGCAGGCTGACGCAGAAGCCGTTCGTGAATGACGGCTCTATCAGAGGCGCGCCCGGTTTACGTGGCTGGACGGATTTCCGGGAGCTTGCGCCGCTTGCAGAGAAGTCCTTCCGAGAGATGTGGAAGGAAGGCCTATAGCGATGGCTAACCGGACGGAGTTCCTGGAATCCATCCGCCACCGCACCCGCAGGGGACGATACAAACCAACCAAGTCGCCCGACTCGGCGTGGACGCCGAGCGTAGACCGCCCGGGACGAGAGGAGATCGAAGATCCTCCGGCCAGGTTTATCGAGGAGCTCGAGGCGCTGGGCGGGTACGGCAAACGAGCCAAGAGCCTGGAAGAGGCGAGGGAGTATGTCCTGAACTTGGCGCGGGAGCGTGAGGCGAAGCTACTCGTGCGGTGGGACGTTGAGTACCTTGACGAGCTAGGCGCAGACCAGCCTCTGCGAGAAGCCGGCGTCGAGGTCGCCCTCTGGCGCGACCTGCCGGACCTCAGGGAGATAGCCGGGCGCGCGGACATCGGACTCTCGACCGCCACGTGGGCCATCGCCGAGACGGGCACCCTGGTGCTGGAGCACGGTCAGGGGCGGGGGCGCAGCGTGACGCTTTTGCCGCCGACTTACATAGCGATACTTCCGGCAGATAGGTTGTTGCGGACCGTCCCGGAAGCTATTCAGAAGTACACGGGGAACACCCTTCCGGCCAACGTCTGTTTCCACACCGGGCCGAGCCGTTCGGGAGACATCGAGATGTCGCTAGTGGTGGGGATGCACGGGCCGGGCGACGTGCACGTGCTGCTGGTCGACTAAGGGCTACGGAGCTTTTCAACGTTCTCTTCGTACCCAAACGCGGTGCTGGCCGTCTCACACGTTTTTGGGCAGTTTTCCGTAGAGCTTGGTGAGGGGCGTGGCCGTTACGCCGTGAACCAGCAAGGAAGCGCAGATGACGAGGCTACCGACGGTCCACGCTGCCTCGATGCCTGTCTCCCTAAATGAGAAGGCGGCGTAGTAGAGCGCCGCAGCCCCCACGGGTCCGAACCAGCCCAAGAACAGGACGTCCTTGATCTTGTCCCATAGCGGTCCTAGTAGAGGCCTGAGGGACAGCAGCGCTGGCAGCCGCCTTAGCACAAGCACCGCCGCCACGAGCAGGATGCCCCCCATCCCAGCTCCAGCCAACCCTCCCACGGCAGCGCCATCCCGAGCACCACGAAGATCGGCAGATCGAAGAAGCGCGAGATCGCCTCCTGTATCTCCTCCTGGCTCTCCTTGGCATCGCTTGAGCCCGCGAAGTTGAAGACGATCCCAGCCACGAAGGCCGCCAAGACCCCGTTTAGGTGAAGGTGCTCCGTGACGCCAAGCACGGTAAGTGAGAGGGCGAGGCTCACGGTCAAGAGCGAGGTGCGCTCCATGGTCTCTTTCCTCTCCACCCATCTCAGGGTCTTGCCCGCTGCGTAGCCCATAAAGGCCGCCAGCGCAGCTCCTGCGACGATCTCGAGGAGGATGGTGTGGGTCAGCCAGTGTCCGAGCACCTCCCCTGAAGGCTCGGTCAGCACCAGTACGGGCAGCACTACGAAGGGGAGGGCGAGCCCGTCGTTGAAGCCGGACTCGGCTGAGATGGCACACCTCAGGGACGAGGGCAGGTTACGCTCGGCGACACCCCCGGCGACTATCGAGCTCGCGACCACAGGGTCGGTAGGGGTGACGATGGCCCCTATGAGCACCGCAACCCAGAAAGGCAGACCCAGGATCAGGTACACCAATAAGCCCGAGACTATCCACATCAGCGGCATCAAGATCCCCAGAAGGACGATGAGAAGTCGCCAGTTGCCGCTCGCGTAGCCCACGGGCAGACGCAGGGCCACGCCCACAAGCGCGATGCCGAGTGTGACGAGGGCCGCCTCCTCGAGAATCAGCGTCTCGTTGCCCAATTTGGCCAAGTCGAACCACCCGAGTACGGCCGGTCCGATCAGCACCCCTGCGATAAGGGCGATCAGGGGCTCCGAGACGGGTGTGCGTTCTTTGAGTAGCCCGCCGAGCACGCCAAGCAACAGGAGCAACCCTCCCACGGCCGCCAGGGATACGTACAGCTCGTTCAACGCGTACCTGCTTTCCGTCGCCGTGTCTTAGAGCATTTTTCATATCGAGTGCGCTTGTGGCATCGTGTATCCGCAATGCCCGAAGTAGCCACTTGCGTCTTCAGCGCTAACCGCCCCGAGCGCGTCTTCGGTGGCCTCAAACAACGCCT
>Ga0126312_10003834_pt1 | contig 10154 bp, 10 predicted proteins | sample Plot104A_FD_92537 | JGI IMG/M metagenome (GOLD analysis project Ga0126312, IMG submission 92537) | Serpentine soil microbial communities from UC McLaughlin Reserve, CA, USA - Plot104A | ecosystem: Environmental > Terrestrial > Soil > Grasslands | place: USA: UC McLaughlin Reserve, Lake County...
CCAAGGGAACGATCGTGTGGTCGCCGTTCTCCAACCTCTGGCTCTATGGCCACACCACCCCGGCCGATCAGGCCGCCGCGGCCGGCCTGCGTATCTGCCTGGGCGCTGACTGGTCGCCCTCGGCCGCCAAGAACCTGCTCGGCGAGCTCAAGGTGGCCGACCTGTGCAACCGCGCCCTGTTCGGCGACGCCTTCTCCGACGAGCAGCTGGTCCGCATGGCTACCTCCAATCCCGCCGAGGCGCTCGGCTGGCAGGACATGCTCGGGAGCCTGACCGAGGGGCTGCGCGCCGACGCGGTGGTCACCTCGACCCGAGAATCGGAGCCCTATCGCAACCTCATTACCGCCACCGAGAAGGACGTCGAGTTCGTCTCGATCAACGGCTACCCCTTCTACGGAACCCGCCAGCTGATGAGCGCCGCGGGCGCCACCCATGCCGAGCCGATCGAGGTCGGCCGGGTCAAGCGGCGGATCGTGCTCGTGTACCCGGGCTATCCCGAGGCCGACATGACCTGGAAGCAGGTGCTCGAGGAGCTAGGGAGCGTCCGGGCCGACCCCAGGCGCCACGAGCAGGAGCGACGGGGTCGTCGTCCTGGGGGCAAGGAGGTGCGGATCCAGCCCGAGAAGTTCCGCGACTCGAAAGTCAAGCTCGACGAGCCGACGCTCGAGAGCGTCTCACTGCCCGAGCCCGACGCGCTGAACCACGACGCCTCCTTCTTCGCCGACATCCAGCGGCGGGGCTTCCACGGCGGGCTGCTGAACGGTCTGCGCGACTACTACCGCTGAGTTTCGCGAGACGCAACCGAGCCGCCTTTGGTTCGATCCGCCATCTGTAGCGGATCGCTGCGCTGGGGTAGTTCGGCCAGTGCTCACGCTCGAGCTCCAGCTATAGCGGGCGCCCAACTCTCCTCACCTGATCGCGCCAGCTGCCTCCTCCGCAGCGGCCTCTACCGCGTGGGCATCGGCGCTGGCTACGTGCAGTGCGTAGACCTGGGCTTTGGCTGCGTTCTTATCCTTCGTCGCGGACTCCTTCTCGACTCGCTCGAGCGCGTTCTTGGCCTGATCGGTACCAACCTTCACGCCGAAGTAAGCCCCGACGATCGAGCCCACCACTCCTGCCGTCGAGCCCGCGATGGTCGCCGCTGTCTGGCTGTTCGCGATCAGCGCGCCGATCGCGATTCCGAAAACGGCGATCACCCCCACGACCACGGCCGCCAGGCCACCGACCACTCGCAGCCGCTCTGACCAGTGGCTGGCGTCACTCGCTGGCGGTCCGTTCTCGGACGGACCCGGGCCTTGAGCCGGTCCGGTGTGGGCTACCGGCTCGGTTGGTGGGTCTTCTCCGGGGGCACCCCGGCCTCGGAAAGGTTGATCGGCCACCGTTAACGCCTCCCTATCGCAGCGAGTTGCGGGTCTACAAGGACGGGTCCGCTGTCGCGCCCAACCAAAACCGGATCCGCTTCCGCGGGCGGGTCGGGTGGCCGCCAGCCGGGCACGCTCTGCAGCTTGTCAGCGGTCGGTCGGGACCGCCACCTCGCCCTCTTCTTCCATCAGGCGCTCGAGCACGCCCCGGAAGCTTGCCCCCTCAGCCTCGGCGATCAAGGACGTGAACTCGACGTCTTCCGTCATGAGCGCCAAGAAGCAGTCTATGTCGCCCGCATTGAGCGCGTCGTAAGTGGCCTCGGCGAGCGCACGCAACTCCGGGGGCACCTTCTCCTGCGACATCGCCCGCAGTATCCCGGCCAGGGGTAGGAGCAGCCACTCCACGTCGCCACGACCGCGTAAGTCACCACCCGCGAGAAAAGTCGAAGGCGGTCCCAGGGTCGAGTTGCCGTGGCCCCCTGGTCGCAGTCCGCGCCGATGGGCAGCTACCCGGGGAGGGCGACGGCAACCACCCGAGTCCAAGGGGCCACCACCGTCCCCGGGGCCGTTCCCGCCCAGCTCTCGCGCGTTCACGTCCCCGTCGCATTGTTCGCGGCCATCCGCTCGTCACACTCCGGTGACGTCCGGCCGGACTGGCGGCCATTCATGGCCTGGGTCTGGAGAGGCCGGGGCGAGGGCTGGCGCTGATTCCCAGGTGACGAGCCGGCCGGAGCCCTGGACCCGAGAAAACAACGGGGGCCTCATCCCACGGCCCCCGTTGCTGCCTGGCTTATGTGCTTCGGTTTGCCCCCGACCAAGGGAGCAACCAGTCCTCATTTACCCGCATTTGCGGGGAATACAGCGCCTTATCACCGCCTCCCTGTACGCGCGGGTGGCCCCGAGTGACGGCTCCGCCGGAGTCCTGAACCAGACCCCGAAATCACAACGGGGGCGCCGCTGACTCCCCCGTTGCTTTGCATTCGGTACGCCTATCCCGGCAGGAAAAGGAATCCTGGGCTACCCCGGCCGGGGATATCCAAACCCCGGTTGCCTGCTCCTCAGACCCTGAAGCTACCCCTCCTCGCCGAGGTTCTCGCCGGCCTGCTCGAAGGAGGCCATGTCCGTGCGTTGCCGGCGAGGAGGAACACCTCGACGGCGATGTCGTTCTCGAGGTCGGTCTCGCTGAGGAACGAGCGCACCTTGCGGCCCAGGCGGCGCCGTTTTGAGCACCGCCAGGTGAGCTTTTCCTAGCCCTTGGGTGTCTATCTGTAATCGACGCTCGGCGGGATCCTCGGACTCCACAACAAACAAAGGAGTTCGAAGGTGAAGATCAAGTACATGATCGCCACGCTGGCCGTCGCGGCCAGCGTCGGTGCCTTCACGGTCGCCGGTGTCGAGGATGCAAGCGCCCGGACAAAGCCGGAGCCGCTGATTTGTCCACCAGGCGAGACATTCGTTCCCGATGGTTTCGGCGGGGGTTGGTGCGTACCTCTGCCGCGGAAAAAGTGCTGGTGGACCTGCCCGCGCGAACTGGGCGTGGTTGCCAACGTCGGTGCCTTCGCGTTTCCGACCGCCGACGATGCAAGCGCTCGGATGATCGGGGAAACGGTGCCGTCGGCCGGGTGGTGCTTACCAGGCGAGGTATTCATTCGGATCCGTGACGGGTCCGGCGGCGGTATCTGCGTACCTCCAGCGAAATGCTGGTGGACTTGCCCGCGCAAGTCGTCAGCGCAGTCGACGCCCGAGTCCTCCATGAACGCAACTGGCCGGAAGGCGGGGGGAGAACAGATGGAGGACCTGCCCTTGGCTCCCCCGAAGTGCTGGTGGACCTGCCCGCGCAAGTCGTCAGGGCAGGGCACGGGGGGCATCGCCGACGCGACCACGGCCCCTGAAGAGCCCGTTGCGCCACCTACGGCCAACGATCCCACTGACGCGCCCAAGCCGGAGGCGGCCCCCTCGCCCCTGCCAGCTCGAACAGCCACCGAGCCTATGTCTGCATCCCAGGATTGACCACCGCGGCGGACGCGCCGGCCGACGCAGACAACGCACCTGCGTAACAAGCCCCCCACGTTCCAGAGACTTCCTGAAGGAGGACGAGGAGTGGTCCCGGCCAAGAAGCGGGGCTTCAGCGGTGGGCGCGTCGTCTTGCTGCCGCTCTACCAGGAGGTGCTCGAGGACTATGCCGCCCGGCGAGTCGTCCTTCACAGCGCTCGACGCGATTGAGCGAGCGGCCACCGGCTAGGAGCCGGCGAAGGCGGTGGCCTGAATGGGCATCTCGGGACAAGAAGGATTCTTCGACCGGCTGGCGCGGGCAGAGGACGTCCTCGGCCTGGCCGGCGAGGGCGACCGGCAGAGGCGCGTCGCCGCCATCGACTCGGCAAGCGCGCCGGCCTCGCCGGCGAGCGACTACGCCGCGCGGCCCGTGTCCTCGTGGACGACGAGCGGGCGACGCCCTGGATTACGTCTCATTGGTCGAGGCCGAATCCGAACTGGTTCGGCATGAACCGGTGGCCGTGGTGAGGGGCGTTTAGAGGGCTTGCCGCGCGGTGAGAACTCGATTCGGGCGGGCCAGGCTTGCCCCTCCTACCTGCCCGAGCAACGCTCGTCCCGCCCCTCGTGTTAACCCGCGTGGACACAGTCCGTTGCGGCGCTGCAAGGACGCACTCCGGGTCCGAGCGGGTTCCTTGCGGTTCTCTCCTACGCGTGGGACGGTGCTACATGGCCCTGCCGCCCGAAGCGTTGACGTTGCTGGCACAGGTCGGCGAGGAGCTTCGCCAGGCGCAGGCGTACCTCGGCTTTGAGTCGGGGGTCGCCGCAGAGGGAAGTGAGCAAAACGCGTCCTTGAAGCAATCGGCCCGCACCTCCACCAGGCGCAGGCCAAACTGAGCCACCTGGCCTCAGTCCTCGCTGAGGCGATAAAGGACTGACGGGCCACGAAGGCTTAGTTCGTTGTTGCGCGGCGCAGCCGCCACGGCTGGCCGTTCGTCTGGCGACGCCACCGGGAGGCGGTTCCCACGCCCACCTCTTAGCGGAGTCCCCGGCGGGTCTGTCCCCGCGGCCCGCCGAGGACCCCAGAGGCCACCAGGAGAAGTTGCCCCGTGACCGCGTCCATGCGGGTAACCGACCCTACCCCGGGATGGGGCTACGCGCCATTCTGCACGGGCCAGCCGGCCTACTCGTCTCGGTCGTCCTGATGGCTCCGGTCTCGCCCGTTTTGGAAGTAGATCTCCTCGCGGACGATCGGGATGGAGCGGGGGGCATCGATCCCGATACGCACCTTCCCGTCCCCGATCGCCACGACGTGGATCTGAATCTCGTCCCCGATCCTCACGCTCTGGTGCGGCTTCCGTGTCAGTACGAGCACCTGGGGACCCCCGCCCCTAAAACCTGCGTGCCTTACTCAAGGTCACCAGGGCGGCAGGTCCTAAAACCTCTTGGGCCGTCACGTCGCGGTGTCCCGGTTGCCCGCGGCCAACATTCCCCGGGGCAACCCAAGTAGCCATGCATCGGATCGCTCTGGCCGCACACGGGGCGCTTCCGTGCGCCCCGCCGTGTGGCATTACTCCTCCCGCTCTTGGCCTCTTCCAACGGGGACCGATTTGAAACCGCGCCCGCCGCACACCGTCACGGCAAGGTGGATTGAAGGCCCGGGCCCGAATATCTCCCTATGGAGCCGCAGGCACTCGACTACGCAGGGGCACTGGCGAGGCTGCTCGAGATGGTCGGCCGCCAGGTCGAGGTAACCCTCCGCGGAGTCGGCCGGAAGCCTCCACTGTTCGTGGACTTCGAGGGAGCGCTCCAGGAGGGGGAAACCAATCGAGGCCGGCGAAATCGGCGTCTGGGATCCAGACGCCCTACAGCTCAGCGTCGGTGACGTAAGGCTGACGCTGCACCCGGATCAGTTCGTGGATGCGATTTGGACGCCCACCCCGAGAGGCGGGTGGCTGAAGCTCGTGATCGGCAGTGTGGAGATCGACTTCCACTACTAGGCCCTGGGAAGGGGCGCCGCCTTCCCGGCATACGGGAGCAGAAACTCGTCGAGCAGCGCAAACTCAGGGTGAATGTCGTCCATCAGCAGGATCGTGGCTCCAGCCCCCGGAGCTTGGCCCCCCAGCGCGTAGCTGACGCGCTGGCGATGATCACCGATGGTCAGGGCCTGACCGGCATGGCCCACGCCGACCTCGAACCCGAGCTGCGCGAGCAGGTGGCTGCCGCTGTAGCTCGATCCTGACTAACGCGCATACCAACGCACACGCGGGCCCCGAAGATGCGAAAAGCCCGCCGGAACAGGGCTTTGAGAGGTACCGCCACGGGGATTCGAACCCCGGTTTCCGCCGTGAGAGGGCGGCGTCCTAGTCCCCTAGACGATGGCGGCCTGAAGGGAGGCGATGATAGCGGCAGGGTGGGGGCGCGCCGGGTCCCTTAGCTCGCTTTTCGGCGCCCGTGCGACCCTCCTGGAGTGACCCGACGGCCCTCCGTCCTCCTGGCCGCCGCCGGCGGCTGCGCCGGTCTCTTCCTGCTGCTGCTCGTGGCCGCCTATGGGTCCGACGCCGCCCGGCGGGCCGACGCCACCTCGCTGCTGGGCTTCGTGGCCGTCGAGCCCAACGGGGGCTCGTTGCCGGAGCTGATGGGCCACTTCGGCGACCCCGGCCCGGTGATCTTCCTGGGAGCGGTGCTTGCCGCCGTCGCGGCGCTGCGCGGCCGCCCCCGCGTCGGGGCGGTGATCGTGCTGCTCATCGGCATCACCAGCATCTCCAGCCAGGTCCTGAAGGCCGTGCTCGCCTATCCGCGCTTCGAGGGCAGCATCGGCCGCGCCCACGTCGCTCCCGAAGCCTTCCCCAGCGGCCACTCCACCGCCGCCATGGCCGTGGCCCTCTCCCTGGTCATCGCGGTGCCCTCGCGCCTCCGGCCGCTGGCGGCGCTGGTGGGGGCGGGCTTCGCCCTCGGCGTCGCCTTCAGCGTCATTGCCCTGGGCTGGCACTTTCCCAGCGACGCCGTCGGCGGCTTCGTGCTCGCGTCGGGCTGGGCGCTGGTCCTCCTGGCCGGGCTGGCCGCGCTCGACGAGCGCTTTCCAGCGCGCACGGGCCGCAGCCGGGCGGCGGCCTCGGTCCGCAAGGTCACCGAGGGCGTGACGGCCGTGGGCCTCGTCGCTCTCGCGGCGGCGGGCGTGCTGGCCCTGCTGTTGATGGGGCTCGTCGCCCTGGCCCAGCCGGGCGGCCTCGTGGGCGTGGCCGAGCGGCACACCGGGCTGGTGATCGTCGCTCCGTCGGTCGCGCTTGCCGCCGTGGTCCTGCTCTCGGGCTTCGCGCTGCTCAGCCGCAAGCGCTAGTCGCCCCGGCTAGGGGTATGCTGGCCGGGTTCATACGGCCGGTGGGTCAGGGAAGTCCGGTGAGAGTCCGGCGCGGTCCCGCCACTGTGACCGGGTGACGAAGGCGCCGCACGACTGCGGTCAGCCACTGGGGGCCACCGGCCTCCGGGAAGGCGCGGCGCACTAGCCCGGAAGCCAGGAGACCTCCCTCCGGCCGCGTCAATCGATCCCTCGGAGAAAGGGAAGACCATGTCCGATAGGCCCCTCCCCGCGCGACGGCGCGCCGCCCTGGCCGCGTTGCTCGGCGGCTTGCTCCTGGTGAGCGCTGCCGCCCCCGCCGCCCACGCCGACCCCGTGTCGGTGAAGCTGCGAGTCGAAGGCAAGAGCGGGACGATCTACGAGAAGCCGGTGACCACCGACGGCCACGCCGTGACGACCGTCTCGGGCGGGACCCACAAGTGCGACGGCACCAACGGCGGCGCGCACCCGACCCCGGGCCCGACCTCGACCGCGACGCTCGACGACGGCGCCAAGCAGGGCGGCTTCACCTTCGATGCCACCTTCAACGACGGCTTCGAGGACTTCCTGATCGACCGGATCGGGCCCGACTCCAGCACCTCCTCGGAGTTCTGGGGGCACTTCAACAACTTCGTCTCCTCGCAGGTGGGCGGCTGCCAGCAGCGGGTCGGCACCGGTGACGAGGTGCTCTGGGTCTGGGACGCCTTCTCCAAGGCGCACGCCCTCAAGCTCGCCGGCCCGACCGCGGCGCGCACCGGGCAGAGCATCGGTGTGCGGGTGACCGACGGCGGCACCGGCGCCCCGATCCCGGGCTCGGCGATCGGGGGCAGGCTCACCGACGCCGACGGCCGGGCGACGCTCAGCTTCGCCAAGGCGGGCATCTATCGGCTGAAGGCCACGCGCTCTGACTCTGTGCGCTCGCCGCTCCTCACCGTGTGCGTCGACCCGGTCGGCGCGCCGTCGTGCACGAGCGGCGACAAGAGCTCGCCCTCGGTCGAGCTGCTCTCGGCCGGCGCCGCGGGCGGCTGGGCCAGCGACCGCTCGGCCTCGCGCAGCGTCGAGCTCGCCTGGCAGGGCGACGACGGCACGGGCAGCGGCGTCTCGCGCTATGACGTCGACGTGCGCGAGACCGGCGCCGCGGCCAGGACATCGGACAGCGGCTGGAGGTCCCTCCTGACCGGCACGACGAAGGTCAGCACCCGGTTCCGCGGGCGGTCGGGGCGCCAGTACGAGTTCCGGGTCACGGCGCTCGACCGGGCGGGCAACCGCAGCTCGGCGACCGGGAACAAGCTGCTGATCCCGGTGGACGACCGCGACCGCAGCTTGATCCGCTTCTCCAAGGGCTGGAAGCGCCTGCAACGCAAGGGGGCGTGGGGCCGGCACATGGTGCGCTCGCCCCGTCGCGGCGCGACGGCCCGCCTGCGCTTCCGGGGCACCCGCCTGGCGCTCATCGGGCGCCGGCTGCCGAAGGGGGGCAGGCTGCGCGTGAAGATCGACCGCGGCACGCGGACCGTGCGGGTTCGCGGAGCCGCGCGCCACCGCCGCGTCTTGTTCACCTCAAAGCGGCTGCGCTCGGGCCTGCACCGGGTGCGCGTGACGGCGGTGGGCGGCGGGCCGGTCGAGCTCGACGCCGTGGGGGTGCGGCCGTGACCGGGCGCAGCGCGCTGATCGGGAGCGGGGGCGTCGCGGCGCTCGCGCTGGCCCTGGCGGGCGGCGGCTCGTCGGCCCCGCAGGCAGACGCGGCCAAGCGCCGCGCCGCTCCGGTGGTCGAGCACATGGTGGTGTTCCGCAACGGCAGTCACCGCGCAAGACGCGTCAGCTCGCGTGGGGTGCTGGTGCGGATCGGCCGGCGGCGGTGCGCCTCAGCCACCGGGACGCCGCTGGCGGCGCTGGTGCGCGCGCGGCCTTCGCGCCGCATCGGGATCAAGGACTTCGGCTCCTGCTCGCGCCGCGCGCGCGACGGGGCGGGGCTGTTCGTCCGGCGCATCGGGCCCGACGTGAACCGGGCCAACCGCGGCTGGGTCTACAAAGTCGGCCGCAAGCAGGCCACGGCCGGCGCGGGCGACCCCAGCGGGCCCTTCGGCCGCCGGCGCCTGCGCCGCGGCCAGCGGGTCACCTGGTTCTACTGCACGCCCGATGCCGAGGGCGACTGCCAGCGCACGCTGGAGCTGCGCGTCTGGGCGCCGGGCGGCGGTGCCGTCTCGGTGCGGGTCGTGGCCTACGACGACCGCGGCAGCGGCATCGTGGCCCCGGGCGCCGAGGTGCGCCTGGGCGGCCTGACGGCCACCACGAATGCGCAGGGTCTCGCATCGGTCACCGCCGCCCCCGGCCGCTACGGCATCCGGGCCACGCGCGCGGGTGACGTGAGGACCTATCCCCAGCGGGTGACGGTGCGCTGATGCGCAGGGCGTTCGCCCTCCTGGCCCTCGGCCTGGCCATGGCCGGCTGCGGCCTGGGGGCGGGCGACGAGCAGCCGGGTGGAGTCGAGCTGCGCATCACGCGCGACTTCGGCCGGCAGCTCGTGGACCAGGAGCAGCGCTCAGGGATCCGCCAGGGCGACACCGTGATGCGGCTGCTGCGCTCGTCGCAGAAGGTGGACACCCGCTACGGCGGGCGCTTCGTCCAGTCGATCGGGGGGGTCAGCGGCGGCGGGCCCGAGGGGCGGCGCGACTGGTTCTTCTTCGTCAACGGAATCGAGTCGGACGTGGGGGCGGCGGAGTACGACCTGCATCCGGGCGACCGCATCCAGTGGGACTACCGCCACTGGGAGGCGGCCATGTCGATCCCGGCGGTCGTCGGCGCCTTTCCCGAGCCGTTGGTCAGGGGCACGAAGGGCAAGCGCTTCCCGGTGCGCGTCGAGTGCTCGGACGAGGGCGGGGCGGCGTGCGGTACGGCCAACCGCCGCCTGCGCGAGGCCGGGGTGCGGACGAGCTCCTCGGCCTTCGGAGCCGACGCCACGCGCAACGTGCTGCGGGTCGTGGTGGCTCCCTGGGCGCGGGCGAGGATGATCCAGGCGGTGGGCCGGCTGACCGGAAAGCCCGACGAGACCGGCGTGTTCGCGCGCTTCTCCGGAGACCGGCTGGAGCTGCTCGACTCCCGCGGCCAGACGGCACGCACCGCGGCTCCGGGCACCGGCCTGGTGGCGGCGCTAAAGCCGGCGGCGGAGGAGATCCTCTGGGTGGTCACGGGCGTCGACGACCGCGGCACCGAGCGGGCCGCCCGCAGCCTCGACCGAAGGACCCTCGCCGACGCCTTCGCGGTGGCGGCGACCCCACAGGGGCCGAAGGACCTGCCGCTGCAATGAGGCTGGTGCCCGTCTACCGCCCGCGCGCGAGCGCGCTGCACTCCGCCCGGGCCAGCGCGGCGTCGGGGCTGTGCGCAGCCCTCGCCCTCACGGGTGCGCTGTTCGAGAACCCGCTCGTCACCGGGGCGGTGATCGTCGCCGCCTACGCCGCCGGCGCGGCGGC